>Ga0224512_10000210_pt1 | contig 62804 bp, 60 predicted proteins | sample SF_May12_sed_USG_4_FD_169103 | JGI IMG/M metagenome (GOLD analysis project Ga0224512, IMG submission 169103) | Sediment microbial communities from San Francisco Bay, California, United States - SF_May12_sed_USGS_13 | ecosystem: Environmental > Aquatic > Marine > Sediment | place: USA...
CAAGACCACGACGCGTAGCGACCCGCGTCGGGCAACCCCGTGATCCTACCAGAAAGGCCTGCGACCCTAATAATAGTAATGGTCCAGAAACACGCCGACCATGAGAAATCCCAGGCCGATGATAGCAATCGGCTTGGACAGGCTGCCTCGACTGTCCAATCCATTGCTGAGGAACATGCCGATCAGGCCGACCCCCGCTGCAATGCCGCCGGCGATCATCATCCACATGGCGATTTCTACCAACTCATACGAATCCAACATTGTTGTTCACCGACGCTTTCGCGTCTCCTTTTGAGGTGCTCCCTTTTCTTCGTCCAAGGACGCACCCGACCGGGTGCGCTGTCCTGGGCGATGCACATTCCGGGATTGCCAGATCCCGGGCGGCCGCGTCTATCCCCGGCCTGCCGTCCCCGGCACCGCCGAAACCGACCCCCCACGACCGGCCCCGCAGCCGATCGTGGTTAATTAATTTACATTGAATTTTATCAAAAATTGAGTCCTTCAAACACTAAATAATTGGAACACTTACATTATATTGATACAATTTTATCAATAATTAACCCTGTTTATTTACGAATATTAAGATCGGGGAAGGACGGCGTGCCGTCGCCGGTTGCGCCGTCCCCGTTTGCGGCGGGGACGCGACGGCGATGGTAAGCGGCGCCTCTTGCGCCCGTCCGGCCTAGGCGGGACAATGGCCTCCGGGATCCGCGATCGGACCCGTGCCACAAGGGAGGCCGCCATGATCCACACCCCGCCCACCCGGGACGATATTCTGGCTTCGGCCACCGCCCAGGCGATGCCGCCCCGGGACATGTTGCCCGGGGTCGCGCTGCGCAATCGCTTCCAGGCGATGGATAACATGGCGCGGGTGTTCGCGATCCGGCCCGGCGAACGGGTGGTGCTGCTGACCGATCCCTTGCTCGACCGCCGGGTGGTGGACGCGGTGTCCGGCATAGCGGCGGCGCGCGGGGCCGGCGTGCGCGAGTTCATCGCGCCGACGACGCAGCTGACCGACTGCCCACCGGAAGCGGCGGCGCTGGTGCGGGACGCGGATTTCGTGATGTCGTCCTGGTATGCCGCCGTCAACGCGCCCTTGTTTCTGAAGCTCCGTCGCGAAGAGGGCCAGCGCTGGGTCAAGATCACCTATTTCCGCAACCTCGACCTGCTGGACACGCCCCAAGGCCGGTTTCCGCCGGAGCTGGTGGGCGAGATCACCCGCGCCAACGCGGGCCTGTTCCCGCGCGGCCGGTCCTTCGACATGCGTTTTACCGACCCGCGCGGTTCCGACGTCACCATCAAGTTCACCGCCGAAATGGTGGACAACATGTTGGACACCAACCGGTGGCGGGGCTCCACCATCGCCGAGGAGCTCGGCTGCTACGTCCATTACCTGCCCGCACACGGCCCCAATATCTACGACCGCGAAGCCTTCAAGCGCGAACCGGGCCGTGTGGCCGAGATGGAAGGCATCCTGTACCCGCAATGGGGAATCGGCTTCGAGCAACCGTTTGCGGAAAAGATCGGGGTGGAGTGGAAGGATACCGAGGTTGTCGCCGTGCACGGAAGGTCGCGCGAGGCCGACATCCTGCGCGAGATGATCGTCGGCGGCAAGGTGACCGAGCTGGGCTGCGGCCACAACCCGAAGGCGCCGCGCTTTACCGCCTATCCGGCGGGCCCCAATTCGGCGGGCGCGCTGCACTGGGGCATCAACTACACGACGCCGTCCAACCACATGCGCCGCGTCGTGCCCAACTGGGAAGAGCCGCCCCTGCACCAGGATCTCGCGACCTTCGACACCACCGTGAAGCTCGGCAACGTCACCCTGATCGACAATGGATTCCTGATGGCGCTGAGGTCCGATGCGGTAGTGCAGGCCGCGGCGCGGTACGGCGATCCGGTGGAACTCTTGGAAGCCTTCGTGGAATAGGGAACAATCGCCGCCTGCGGATAAAGGAGAAACGACCCATGGCGATCAGAGCTGAGGATCTGTCGGCCCGGACCATCGACCAGGGTTCGCGTGAAAAAGCCGCGTCGATTCCGGAACTACTCGTTTCGGCGGACTCCCACGTCGACGAGCCGCCGGACCTCTGGAAATCGCTGCCTGCGGCGCTCCGGGACGACCTCCCCAAGATCACCGCATGGACGGAAGACAAGCGGCCGCAAGGCGGGCTGGATCCCGACCTCAGGATCCAGCATATGGATCTCGATGGCGTCGCGGCGGAGGTCTTGTATCCGACGGCGACGCTGCGGGCTTTCAGGGCCCCTCAGAAGGCGCAAGAGGCCGCTTTCCGGATCTACAACGACTGGGTGGCGGAGTTCTGCCGGACGGACCCCAAGCGGCTTTACGCCGTGCCTTGTCTCTGCGTCTACGACATCGATTGGGCCGTCGCGGAACTGCAACGTTGCGCAGGATTGGGCCTGAAGGGCGGCTTGGTCTGGCAGGTGCCCGATCCGCACCTGCCCTTTACCTCCAGCCATTACGACAAGCTGTGGGCGGCGGCGGCGGAAACGGGAATGCCGCTGAATTTCCACATCTTGAGCGGCCACAGCTACGATGTCACGAAACTGGTGGGCATCGATATCGTGCGCGGCTCGGTCAATACCAAGACCGCGGACGCCGTCACCACGATTTTCGATCTGGTCTGGTCCGGCGTCTTCGATCGCCATCCGACGCTCAAGGTCGAAATGGTGGAAAGCGAGATCGGCTGGATCCCCTTCGTGGTGCAGCAGTGGGACTACTATTTCAACCGCTTCAAGGATTCGCCCGAGGCCAGACGCAAGTTTCCCATCGACCGCTTGCCCAGCGAAATCTTCGAGGCGCACTGGTTCGTAACCTTCATGGACGACTTCGTGGGCTCCCAGGCATTGAAGTTCTGGGGCGAGCGAAACTGCATGTGGTCGAGCGACTACCCCCATGCCAACATGACCTGGCCCAACTCACGGGCGTTTCTCGCCAAGCAGATCGGTGAACTGGATCCCGACGTGCAGAAGCGTCTCGTCGCTCAGAACGTCATCGATCTCTATCGATTGGAGTTGTGAGGGCGCGGCATATCGGGTGCGCAGCCGCTATCCGGTCGCCGCGCCGAAGCGCGGACCATCCCGCTATTTTTCAACATCGGCTAACGGTCGTAAGCCGATATTCATGATTTCCGCTTATTTCGCGTTGGCCGGCGCCGTGTCTTCGGCCGCACCCGGAATCTGCGGCGGTTACGCCATCCGCGGCTGATCAGCCGGCCAGGTTTCGGCGGGAAGATGGCTCGCACGCTGTTGCTTTCACTTGGCGTAGTGGCTAATTTGACGCAAAGGATGGCGACCCCGCCGGGGAATCCATTCTTGTAAATTGAAATCATTATCTTTTTGTCGATGAGCTAGCCATGGATTTCAAGAATAAACTTATTGCGAGCACCGCGATATGCGTTGTCGGGATGGTCAATGCCGGCACGGCGGACGCCGCCTCGAAACCGAAATTGAGTATCTCGGGCTATTACGAAGTATTTGCCGGATGGGCCGATGGCGACCGTATAGGGTCCACCGTCGACGGCACGCCGGTCTACCAGGGCGATGCCAGCCAGGTGGAGGGCAAGTTCAACATCGTCCATTACGGCGAGATTCGCTTCAAGGCCGAAGGCAAGACCGACGGCGGCATGAAGTGGGGCATCTATTTCGAAGACGTCCAGGACGACTACGACGCCGACTGCGCGGGCGGCGGCTCGTGCGGCACCGGCGCCGAGAAACAGTCGACCGACGAAGCCAACATCTGGTTCTCCGGTTCCTGGGGCAAGGTCGAAATCGGCGGCCAGGACGGTCCCGCCGATAGGGTCTATCATGGCGCCGAAGGTCTGGCCCATATTCCACCGCAGCTGCTCGACGTCTTCGCCGACACCCAAACCGCTGAAGGCGGCCGCGGTTTCGCCCGTGAGAAGATGAACATCAACGACACCGCGGACGCGACCAAGATCACCTATTACACGCCGCGCATCAGCGGCTTCCAGGCCGGCTACAGCTGGATTCCCGAGCTCGATTCCAAGGGCTCCGTGGCGGGCTCGGACACCAGCGGAGAAGCCGATCCGGCCCACGAGTTCGCCGTGGATTGGACCGGCAAGGTCGGCCCCGGCAGCATCAAGGCCTCCTGGGGCGGCACCCTCATGCCGGGTCAGGTACAGGACGATACCGGCACCTTCGAAGACAACAACTTCGGCTGGCGCGCCGGCATCACCTACAGCCAGGGTCCGTGGACCGTGGCCGCCGGCTACAAGGATGCCGGCGAGTGGGCCCGCTTCGACGAGACCGGCGACCACACCGGCTTCGACGTCGGCGTCGCCTATAACGGCGGGCGCTGGGAAGTGGCGCTGGTCCACATCAACACCAAGGCCGAGGACAACGAAGGCGACAACAAGTGGAAGCACACCATGTTGACGGGCGCCTACAACTTCGGCGGCGGGTTGACGGGCAACGTCGCCCTGCACCTGTTCGACCTGGATGAGCCGCTCGACGTTGCGGACGGCGGCAACAGCGGTAGCGCCATCATCCTCGGCCTCGGCGCCAAGTTCTAAGAAATCAGCAATACGCCTAGCAAGGGGCGGGCCGGGCAACCGGCCCGCCTTTTTTGCTACCTATTGCAATCGCAGCATTCAGGCGTCCGCGACCTGCATAACGCTGCCGCTGCGGGTGAAGAATTCATTGATTGCAACGCCAAGACGCGCACCAACACCAGGGAAAATCAGGGACCCGAGATTGACTCAGCCCGGCGGCCAAAAAAAATCGATATTCGCAGACAAAATGGGCGACGGAAAATTGCCCCGTGTTTCGTTGCAATAACGACATTCAGATTATCTTAATCGACGGATTGGTCGGTCATGCCGATTTCCTCCGTGCCAAGACTGCTTCTTCGTTCCAAAATCTGGCTATGCCTGTTGGCGGGGCTGGTGCTGATTCCCTCCGTCACGAACGGACGCGCTGTCGCAGACATCGGAGCCAGCCTGGATCGGAGCAAGGAACTCGGTTCCGTTCACGCCGCAAAACATCGAGGGCGTCACCCGCTGTACAAGACGAATGCGCGTGGGATCGTCATATGGGAGTGTTGGGAGGCTCCCAGTGGCGGATGGACGAAGCCGCAAGCGATGTCTCTTGTCAAAGACCTGATCCCGCAGGCACTCAAGGCCCAAATACCGCGCAAAATGAAGTCGGAGCCGGGGGGCGAGAAACTGGTGTACCAGGATGGTACGACAGTTTGGCTGGAATTCAGCCCACCCAGGGCGTTATATCGATTGGTCGCGGTTTGGACAGGCGAATATCGCGGCCCGACATGTTAGGCGAGACGACGGGAATGCGTCGCGCGGTCGCCAACGGCGGCACCAAGGAAGGCCGCTTTGAATCCTGCCGGCCGAGCCGAAATCAGGATTGAGATTGTCCCGGAAATATTTGTCCCGTCCCTTGGGATAACCACAAACAGATTGAATATCCGCCCACACGAGCCATCTCGACGGGTCGCCATGCACGCTTCTTTAATCGGGCATTATTTCTCTTGCGCCGGTCCCCGCCAGGGCCAGCGGCCTTCGATTTCAAAATGCAGAGTGATGCTCAACGTCACTCGGATCAGCACGATGAGCGCTAGCACGGCCGCCCCTGTCAGGGTCTGATCGACTGTGACGGTGCGAATGATGTCGCCGGCAATCAGGAATTCAAGTCCCAGAATGATTGATCGGGCAATATCCTGGCGAAACTGCTGATATACGTCGAGAGTTGGAAGTCGACTGAGACGTCGGACGGACCAAATGGAGGAAAGAATGATGCCTCCAACAATGATTGTCGCGCCGATCGCCTCAATGAGGTAACCGGCGGTGCCAAATACTTCCCGGAAAAGGACCATGGGTGCCTCTCTATCAAATGGCGAACTGCCGTTCCTGTCCTATCGCGGTATCTCGTGATGAGACAACCTGCCTAGGCACCGGGGGTCGGCTTTCATGGGATGGCTTGCCGCTTTTTGGTGCCTGTTGCCTGCTTGTTCGCCGCTCAATCAGAGCGAACATGGGAACTCGGGTCCGGGCCGCGGCGCTAGCTTGGCGTGAATGCCAAAGACCGTGCGGACAAGGGCCGTCTTCGCCGCGCGATAACCGAAGGCGGACAAATCTCCCCTCAGGTCTTGGTCCCAGCCTTTTCCGCCGAGGCGCGCGATCGCAGATCGTTCTGCCGCGTCGGGCGTGTGGTGATTCGCGAGAAAGGCTTCGAGCTTGGCGGGGCGTTCCTGAGCAGGAATCTCGTCGTTTCAGCATGTCCGCTACCACGCCGCAAGTTGCAACACCCGCGGCAAATTCAATTTTTTCGAAACCGCGGTATTTGCACATTTTTTATATGTGTTTAACATAACAGCCAAGTCGGACCCGGTCGAGTAAGCACGCCAGCCGTCGCTTGCTGGCCCGGAGAAATAAGAAATCCCAGATTGACCAATATTTCAGGACGATGCCCCGCGTGATGCAAGGCCGCCGGACAGGCCGGCAAATCTAATTTAGAAAAAGAGCCGTCATGGATTTCTGTTGCCGCCTGATCTTGTCCGGATGCCTGGCGGCCACGCTGTCGTTCTTCGTCTTCGTCTTCTCTTTGGGCGCACAACAAACGCCTGCCGCCGGCCCGCCTGGCGGCGCGAGGGTGGTTTCCGCGGCGGACAAGGATTGCCTGCAATGCCATGGGCCGAAGAGTGATCAGCCCGTCGGCGACATCGGCGTGACCAAGCATGGGACCGCGACCGACCGACGAACACCCGATTGCCGGAGCTGCCACGGGGACAGCGGGGCCCACATCGCCGACCCCAAGGCGGCAAAGACGGACATTCAATATCACGCAAAGTCTTCCACCGAACCGGCGAAGCAGAATGGACAATGCCTGGCCTGCCATCGTGGCGGCCACATGATCCTGTGGCCCGGCAGTCCCCATCAGTCCCAAGAGGTGACCTGCGGCTCCTGCCACAAGATGCATACCCCCCGCGACCCGGTGATGACCAAGACGCAACAGACCCAGGTCTGCACCGCTTGTCACAAGCAGCAGCACGTGCAACTGAAAAAGCCGTCGCGCCATCCTATTGTCGAGGGCAAGGTGCGGTGCTCGGATTGTCACAATCCGCATGGGTCGGCGGGTCCCGCGCTGATGGCGCGCGACACAGTCAATGGCACCTGTTTCAAGTGCCATGCGGAAAAACGCGGCCCCTTCATCTGGAATCATCAGCCGGTTACCGAAAACTGCGCGCTTTGTCACGAACCGCACGGATCCACCGTGGCAAGCATGCTCAAATGGCGCCAACCGTTCCTGTGCCAACAATGTCATGAGATCACCAGCCATCGCGGCGCCATTCCGTCGCTGACCGCACCGGGGACGACGACCGGGATCGGCAGCACCCTGGCGCGCAGTTGTGTCAATTGCCACACCAATATTCATGGCTCGAACAATCCGACCAACAGTGCGGGGTCGCGATCGTTCCGGCGATGATTCCTCCGGGGAGGGGATCATTGAGACATCGGCAAACACATCGCCTTGTTTTGATCGCTCTTACCGTCGCCGCGGTGGGAGGGGCGACGAGGACTCTGGCGCAGGATCAACCTGCGGCGGAGACCGGCTTCAGAATCATGCCCCAAAGCACGGTCGAGGTCGGGGCGACGGGTGTCACGGGCGACACGCGCTATTTCGGCATGTTCAACGGGATGGCCGACGACGGCCTGTACGCGATCGCCGATGCCGACGTCGCCCTGCGCGAAGACGCGACGGGAACCTGGATGTGGTTTACGGCCCACAACCTTGGCCTCGACAGCAGAGAGCTCGGGTTCAGTCATGAGCGCCAAGGGGATTGGCGATACTTCATCGATCTCAGTCAGTTCACCTTTCGCAATCCGCTGGAGATCACGACCGGCTTGACGGGGATCGGCAAGCCCGATCAATCGGTATCCGGCACGGCGCTTCGCGAGGTCGACCTTGAAACCAAGCGCGAGCAGCTCAAGACGGGCTTCACGAAGCGGCTTGGCCGGAACCTCGACGTGAAGATGAAATTTCGCCATGAAGAAAAGCGGGGGGAACGGCAGTGGGGCGCGCAAGGGTTCAACTTCCTGACCGAGCCCGTCGATTTCGTCACGCGTGAGGTGACGGGCACGGCCGACTACACCGGACGGCGGCTGCAGCTGTCGGGCGGTTATATCGGCAGCTTCTTCACCAGCGCCCACGAAGTGCTGGACAATGATTCGAGCCAGCCCCGGATCGCCTTGCCGCCCGACAACTCGGCGCATCAGGTTCACCTGGCGGGCGCCTACGCCCTGACGCCGACGACCCGGGCCACGTTCAAGGCATCCTACGGGATCGCCATCCAGGACGAGACCTTTTTCACGGCGCCGACCTTCGGCGGAAACACCCGCGGCGATTTGGGTGGTCAGGTGAACACGACGCTCGTTCAGCTGGGGTTGACCGCGCGGCCGATGCGGAAACTGGCAGTCAATGCCAAGCTGCGCTACGACGACCGCGACGACCGCACCGACCGCGCGCAATACATTACCGCTTCCGCTTCGCGCAGCGGCTTCAATATCCCCTTCTCCCGCACCACCCTGACCGGCGACCTGGAAGCAATCTACAGCCTACCGCAAAGATTCCGCGTGATCGGCAGGCTCAAACAGGAAAATTGGAACCGCAGCAAACCGGTTCTACGCCAGGCCAGTTTTCGCGACGACACCTACGAAACATCCTACGGGATCGAGCTCCGGCGCCCCCTCATGCACAACCTGGGAGGCTCCATTTCCTACACGCGGAGCGTCAAGAACGGTTCGCGGTGGCATGACGGCACTGATGGGGCGATCGACGCCATCAATCTGGCGGACCGGGAGCGCGACAAGGTTCGCCTGTCGCTGAGCTGGGTGCCTCAAGAACGGCTGACGGCGCAGCTCAGCCTGGAATACTCGGACGACGTCTATGACAGCCGTCCTTTGGGGCCGCGCGACGGCAGCACGCTCTTGGCATCGCTCGATGTCGGTTATCAGCTGTCCCAAGACTGGAATGTGAACGCCTGGACGGCCCTGAGCGATTTCCGCCTCGACCAAGCTTCCAACGGCGACGGGACGGCTGTTGGCGGCGGCGCCATCACCGACGAGGACTGGGCGGCGGATCTCCAGCATCTTGGGATCGCGGCGGGGTTCGGGGTCCGTGGCCGCCTCACGGACAGCCTCACCACGGGTGCCGAGGCGCAATATTCCACGGACCGGAGCAAGCACGAATTGACCGGCCTGGACGCTTCGGTCATCCCGAACCTGCCGGACATCCGCTACCGCCAGGCAAGTGTCGGCCTGTTCCTGGATTACAAGATCTCGGCCAGCAGGCGCATCCGGCTGAATTACGGATATTCACGGATCGTGGCGAAGGATTGGACATGGGAGTCCTGGACCTTTGCCGACGGCACGACGATAGAGATCCCCGGACGGGAAGAGACCCATTTCATCGGCATCGCGTATTCCCATCGATGGTAACCCTGTCCCGGTGGAATCAACGTGCCGCTTTAGTCGGGCAATGCACCCGCCAAATTCACCAGTCTCCTCCGCCTAACACCGCAGCTTCTGCATCGGGCGCTCGCCCATCGATGAAAGAAAACCTGCTCCATCCGGGATTGTCAGGTCCGCTTCTTTAATCGGACATCGGGCAGCTTTATTTGCGTAAAGTCTCGAGGCGGCGGGCCGATGTGAGATCCGAGCAAGATTTTGGTTTTCCCGTCCGCAATTGGGTCGTTATCATTGCCCCGGCTGCGGCCGGCCCCAAACGACAGGGGAAGGGGGGCTGGTTCCGCGGCTTTGCAAAGGCGCGACGGCCTACATGGATCAATATGGGGCTCGCTTGCCATCGCATTTGGAACTTCGGCCTTGAAGGCCTTCCCTGACGGTTCCAACGCGGTGTCCCGGAACGTGCCGCCAAAACTTTATCCCAACGGGAGGCAACAACATGGGCGATATCAATGGAACGGGAACGGCGGCCTTGCCATGCATTCTGGCCGGGGCGGCGGCGTTCGCACTTGCCGTCGGTGCTGTCGGCCAAGCATCGGCAGAAACGCCGGCATCGGGCCTAAAGCTTGCCAAGGAGTTCAAGGTTTCCGCCGAGGCGATGGCGAAATGGGAAGACGAACACAAGGTGCCGGCCGCTTGGATCGCGGGGGCCAAGAAAACCGGCCAACTCCGGGTCAGCGGGACCAATAGGCCCCGGGACTTCAACCGGCTTGTCGCCCCGTTCAGCGAGCGCTACCCGTTCCTAAAGATCGACTACACCCGGGGCAGCCGGAACACCCGGGTCATCAAGCCCATCATCGCCTACCGCGAAGGCAGGATCATCACCGACGTGGTGGACGGGCTCAACACGGGTCTCGCTCTCTTCCAGAAGGCCGGCGCCCTCACGAATCTTTCCGACCTCCCCAATCGCGCCAACATTCCCGCCAAGTTTGCGGTCGGCGACAAGCCCTGGATCCTGGCCCGCCTGCGCTATTACTGCCTGGCCTACAACACGAAGCTGGTGAAAAAGAGCGAGCTGCCGAAAACCTGGGACGATCTCAAGAACTCTACGGCCCTGCAAGACCGCAAGACGGCGCTTTGGTCGGGCGTCGGCGCGTGGTTGCTGCCGTTGTGGGGCGAAAAGGGCCCCGAATGGACCAGCCAGTTCATCCGGGACGTCTACGGCAAGCTCAAGCCCGAGCGTCGCAAGGAGGGCATGACCGCGCTCACCGCCCTGACGGGCGCCGGCGAGTTCAAGGCCACCCTCGCGGTTGCCGCCTACATGGTCACGAGAGTGAGCGAGAAGGGCGCGCCGGTCGCGTTCCATTGCCCGGATACGGTGATGGTGAACCCTTCGGTCATGGGCCTCATCAAGGGCAGCCCGAACACCGATGCCGGCAAGCTGTTCCTCAACTGGCTGTTGAGCCTGGAAGGGCAGTTGTCCCAGTATCGTCACAACGGGGCACGGCCCATTCACAAGGCCCTGCAAACCAAACAGTTCGTCCCCTTCCCCGAGGAAGTCCTGGGCAAGCCCCTCGCGTTTCACGACCCTGGGCTGCAGGCCGCCGATCTGCCCAAGCTGATGAAGGTCTGGGACCCTTTCTGGAAAGCCGCCGGCGGGCCGAAGGGTGAGCGGAAGAAGCGCAAGCGTAAGAGCAATTAGCCCAGCCCCGGTTTCGCCCTTTAGGCGCTCGCTGGCGACGGCGGGACCAGCGATCGGTCCCGCCGGCCCCGGCTCACGACTTATGCCGCCGGTTGCTTTTGGGCGAGGGCGCGGCGGCAATAGCTCGGCCCGTCCTCGTCGTCCTCGATGTAATCCGCGGCACAGATGAAATCGGCGAAGATGCCCTGTGAGGGGTCGCGGATCTGGCCCGGTGCGGCCTTGCCGTCCCCAATATCCTTGATCGCACCCAGGAGGGTGCGGCGCACCGCCGTGATGACGACGTCGCTCGAACCGAGCATCTCCTTGGTGCGGTCCTGGATGGCGCCTTGGGTCTCGATCGCGAATGCGTCCTGCGACGGGAAATGGGTCCCCATGCCGCTCCAGCTATCGTCACGCTTCATTTCCTCGCGGTTCTGCAAATAGCGATTCTCGGCGCGCCTGACGTGCCGAAGATCGGGCGCCACATTCTTCTCCCGGTTTTTCCTCAGCCTCTCCTTATCCATGGGCTTGTCGCGGCTGTAGAAGAACTCGAACCGGTAATGGCTCAAATCGTCGATGGGTACATAAATGCGCCCCTGATAGGAAACATCGTCCCCCGATTGGGATGCCGTCGTGCCGCTGGGGTAGACGTAATTGTTGACCCGCAGATACTTGCGGCCATTGGGGGAGTTGTGGATGGCGTAGATCCGCGTGCCGAAGCTCGTATCCTCCGTACCGATCGCGGGCGGATGGGTGCCCCTCACGGCGCTGACATCGGTCCCGGAACGCTTGCTCCGTATGCCGGGGGGCCGGCGGTGCAGGAAGGTCGTGTGCGCGGGATCGATGGAACTCTCCAGGCCCTGCAGCCAGCTGGACAATTGCTTCACCCGGAAGGCGAGCCGGTTGGGTTCCGGCGCCGTCAGGAACTGGAAGTCGGGGATCAAGGGCGGCGTGCCCTCGCCGAGATAGGCCCAGATGGCGCCGCCCTTCTCCTCGACCGGATAGGCGGTATGGTGGATCCTGTCGCAGAATTTCCGCCCCTCGGGTTCCGCCGGCTGATCGAGGCAGTTGCCCTCGATATCGAACAGCCAGCCGTGATAGAGGCAGCGCAGACCGCCATCCTCCACCCGTCCGTATGAGAGGTCGGTGCCGCGATGGGGGCAATGCTGCCCGATCAGCCCGAGGCGGCCCTGATCGTCGCGGAACAGCACCAGATCCTCGCTCATGATACGGATCGGCATGGGATCGCCGCCCGGCGGCATTTCCTCGGCCGTCGCGACCGGCTGCCAGTAGCTCCGCAACAGGCGGCCGCAGGGCGTGCCCGGCCCCGTCTCCGTGATCAGTTCGTTCTGCTCTTTCGAAAGCATGGTGGGTCTTCCTCTTCAATGGCCGCCCCAGCCAACCTGGTCCGAAATGTGCGCGTACGCGGCCTGGTCCGGCCCGCGGCGCGATCGGGAACGCGGCAAGCCTGCGAGAGATGCGGGGCAAGGCTGCGGTCTCGCGGCAAACTTGCGAACATTTGCTTCGGTGAAATACTAAAAGAGGTGCCTGACCCAGTCTATCGAGTGAGTTGCGTCCGCTGTCAATGAGGTGGGCAACTCCCATTCCTCGCGACCGGTGAACTCCGCGACCATGTCTCGATCGATGCCGGCGGGTCAGAGCCGTCCCTCCGATCATGAGCGGCCATCGGGTTCGCGGGCCTAAATGAAGGCTCCCGACATCACATCGTGGCTGGACGGCCCGATATCATTTCACGGTGACGCAGGGACATTTGGCCAAATGGATGACCTTGTGCGACACGCTACCCATCACTAATCCCTCAAGATCGCTTAGGCCGCGTGAGCCGATGACGATCAGGTCGGCTTTTGCGGTTTCAGCTGCCGCGACGATTTCTTCCGCGGCATCTCCTTGGGCGAGTACGCGGGAAATCTCTTTTATCCCGCACTCGCGAACTGTGTCATTTGCGCGATCCAGAACGGCGTTACCAAGAAATTCGATGGCCGATTGTGGTGCCGGCAAAGGGGCAACAATACTCATGTCAAATCCGCTGATTGCATCACGCACACGCTTTATTTCGTCTTTCGCCGGTTGGGGAAGGTCCGACGCCTGCTCGGCCTCCTCCAAAGCCAAGTATGTCGGGGCAACGTGGACTACGGTAAGACGCCCGTTACAGGCGGCGGCAAGTTTGGCTCCAACTTCCAAAGCACGCTTCGAGTTCTCAGAGCCATCCGTAGCAACGACGATATTTTCAAACATTTTCTGCTCCCCTGCTTGCTTCGTTATTTTCCGAAAATCTAAGCGGCTCGAAGCGATCAACCAACAGGGAGCGTCATGCTTTGTCAATGCCGGCGTATGTCCGCTTCGGGCCGAAAGCCATCATCAGGTCAACGGCGCAGGAGGGGCGTTTTCCATTGACAGGGTGCGTCTGCCCGCCGATCTTGCTTTCGTTTCATGGCGTTGCGTGGCTGAGGCTGGGAGACTTTTTCCCAATAAAAACCGACCGAGATCCGGCGATCGACTGGGGGACAGAATGGCGACGAACAAAACACCGGTGAAATTGGCAGTGATGAATGCGGTGCATGACCTGCCGGTATTGGTGGCCCGCGACGAGGGGTTTTTCAAGGACGAAGGGCTGGATATCGAATTTGTGACGACCCCGGGCATGGCGCAGGTCACGACGTCCCACAAGGTCCAGTTCGACTCCGTGTTCGAGCGCCCGCTCGATTCCGTCTATAACGAAGGCGGCATCGATCAATATCGTATGTGCGAATGGGGTATCGTCAAGCGCGCCGTCGAGGCCGAGGCGAGCGGTTTGCGTCCGCGCAAGATCGTTTCCCTGGGCGCGTCCATGTCGATGTTTGCGATCGTCGTCAGCCCGGACTCGAATTTCTATGAGCCGGAAATGCTCAAGGGCAAGCCGATTGCGGTCACCCCCAATAATGGATCGCATTTCGTGACCTTGAAAATGATCGAAGGGTTCTTGAAGAAAGAACACGTCAAGGTGACCAACGCCGGAACGATGCCGCAACGGATCGAAGCGCTCAAAAAGGGCGACGTCGCCGCGGTCAGTCTGATGGAACCGTGGATCAGCGTGGCCGAAAAAGAAGGCCTTCGTGTGTTGATGGAAGCGCATTCGACCCGCGCCGAGGCGGCGACCGATGATCTCGACGGGCCGACGCTCGCGGCGATGTTCCGCGCCCAAGCCCGTGCCTGCGAAGTGCTGGCCAAGGATCCGACGCCGTATGTGCATTACTTCGTCAATGAGGCCGGCGGGCGGCTGGAAGCCAAAGACTTCCGTCATCAGCGGCTATTGCATGCCCCGCCGCAGCCCTATACGCGCGAGCGCTGGGACGATACCTATAACTGGACCGTCGGCTGGGATATGACCATGCCGGGGTCCAGCTACGAAAAGATCGTCGATAACCGTGCCTTCGAACAGGGCTGATCGAAGCGGTTGTCTTTGGCCCCCGGGTCGCCACCCCTGGCGCCGGGCTCCCGCGGCCTTGCTCCGACAAAGTCCGGCAAAGGATGGGCCGAATTAGTACCAGGTGCTGGAGAGGCCGAGAAAGAAGGCGCGGGCGCCCTGGCGCAGATTGACCACCGAGTAGCCGCCTTCCTGGACGACCAGGATCGGGTGGCCGAGCCGCCCGAGCGCGGTGCCGATACTGCGCATTCCCCGAACCGTCACGTTGAACGATCCCGTGGGATCGCCCTTCATGATGTCGAAACCGAGGGAGACAACGAGAAATTCCGGACCGAACCGCTTGATTTGCCGCAACGCCTCGTCCAGCACCTTGAGATAGCGGCCGTCGTCGACACCCCTTCGCAGCGGATAGTTCCTGTTGAATCCCTTGCCCTCTCCTTCGCCGCGCTCGTCCTCGAACCCGGCAAAATGCGGGTAGGACAGGCTTGGCGTTCCATGGATCGACAGGGTGTAGACGTCCGCGCGCCGGTAAAAGATCTCCTGGGACCCGTTGCCGTGGTGATAGTCGATGTCCAAGAGGGCAACCCGGCCGCTCTTGGAGAGATGGTGGGCCGCGACCGCGGCATTGTTGAGATAGCAGAACCCACCGTAGACCGATCGTTCGGCGTGATGGCCGGGAGGACGGCAGAGCGCGTAGGCGATCCGCTCGCCGTTCAGAATCAGCTCCGCGCCGGTCAGGGCCGCATCCACGGCATCACGTGCCGCCGGCCAGGCGTTGTGGGTCAGCGGGGTGAAGGTGTCGACGCAAAAATATCCCGCGCGCGAGGCCAGCTCGCGCGGCCGGCGCTCCGGACGCCTGATCGGAAACACTTCGGGGTATACCAACTCATCGGGCTTCAGCCGCTCGCACACCGCTTCCAGATAATGAACGAGATGGGGATCATGCACCTCGCGGACCGGTGCAAGGCCGAACCTTCGCCTGGGCAAGGTCTCAATCGGTAATTCACGCAGCCCGCGGAGCACGGCGTCGACCCGGACCGGCCGCTCGACATAGCCGCGTTCCTTCAGATGGTGAATGCTGTGGCGCTCGCTGACGACCACCTTGATCGGCCGTAACCAGCGGTTTGGTTCGGTAGGCAATGGGGTTGAGGATTCGGTATAGACGGGCGGGCGGATTTGAACGGGATCGTCCCTGAAAGACCTCGTGATTTGCCGCGCATAGGGATGATTGCTGGCGAGGCCGTACTGGGCATGAAACATGCGCCGCACGAACCGCCTGGCCTCGCGTGCAGACAACGGCCCCTTTCGATCCAGCGGGTCGAACAACAGAAACGTCTGATAGCCCTCGTTGGCCGGATTCGGCACCGCGTCGTACAAGGTGCCGACGATCGGCCGGGCACCGTAACGTTCGTAAAACTTCAGCCGGCTGCGGTTGATGCGCAACAGCTCCGGATGCCGCAGCTTCGCCTTCTCGTCCGGCCCCGCGTCGAAGAACATTCCGCGCGCGCCCTTGGCCACGAGCAGCTCACGGGTCGCCTCGTACAGCGCCCCGCCGATGCCGCGGGCGCGCCGTTCGGGGTGGCTTGCAATGTAGTAAAGGTAGCCGAAGCGAAGATCGGGGAAATAAAGGTTGAAGGAAAAGCCGAGAACCTGGCCCCGTCCGTCCTCCGCCAACAACAATATCCAGCCGAAGTCTTCGGGAACCCGACTTTCAGCCAGGCCGACCATGCGGTCCAGTATGGCGACCTCCTCGGGGAAGGTGAGCTTGAACATATCGACGACTTCGTCGAACTGGCGGCGGTCGGCGGTCGAGGCGAGATCGAAAAGGCGGCGGAAACGAATCACGGAGAAGCCTGCTGAGGGTGTTCGCCCGCTCCAGGTCATCCTGGCGGGACAGCGCTTCAAATAAAGAGACCACCGACCGGCGTCAATAGATCACGGCCAACAATCCTTCCGCGCTCATCGGCCGGAAAGACATCGTCGGAAACAGGGTTGGATATGGCGAATCCCAAAGGGCATCGTGAGGTTGAATGCCCTGGTTCCGCCGTCACTCGACAAACCCTGGATCCTTGTCCGGCCGGCTTGGAAGCCTGTGCGGCCTCCCATCATTGGGCGCGGCAACTCAGGACCCTGGGCCACGGGGCGCGGATAAGGTGTCCGGAACCGGCCGCGAGCTGGCCGCCTGGATCGGCCTGGTGTCCAAGCAGAACTCAGCCGGCGGCAAGGCCCGCATGGGACGCATCTCCAAGCAACGGGATTCTTGTCACAGATTGCTCCTGGTGGCCGGCGCCATGGCGGTGGTCCGCCACGGGCGCAGGACCGGCTTCAAGGACAACCCGTGGCTCGCCGATCTCACGACCCACAAGCCGGCGAAGGTCGCCGCCGTGGCGCTGGCCAACAAGAACGCCCGCACCGCTTGGGCGCTGGCGGTCAGCGGCGAGACATGCCGAAGGCGGGCTGGCCGCGCCTGAAGCGGCGGAGACATCGAAATTGGCGGGGTGGAGGCGAGGCAACGCAAGGCCGGTCGGGCACCGGCAGCCGGGAAAACCCGTTTCGGCCAAGGCGCGTCGAGCCCGGGCTCTTAGTTGTGACCCGACCCGCGGGTCGCATGAGGGTCAGCGGTCAGAAACCGCATCATCAGGCCGGGCACCTAGCCCACCCGACCAGCTTGTCGCACCGTGACAAGATTCCCAGCCAGTCAGGGGCCGTCCCTCCATAGCCATTGGCGGACGAAACCCGGTATCAGCTGCAGTCGAGCTGCGTCTTCCCTTCGACTTCATGCACTGAACGGACAAACATCCGGTGTTCCGGCCGACGGTTAAACAGCTCCCGGGACAAGGGATTGATGAAATGACTCTCAATCCTGTTTCCGATACCGCGGCCACCTTCGAACCAATCGCTTACACAGAGTCTGCGCAGGTCCCGCAGAGCGTCTGGCGTGATCTCGATATCGACCCCATGCTCCGCGCGAACCGCCTCCAAGACACGCCCCATAATCGCCGAGAATATTTCCCAGGCGGTTTCTCCCCGCATGAAATCGAAAGTGACGATGTTTTGCCCGATCCGGTTCATGAGTTCGGGTCGTCCCAGTTCGTATCGGAAATAGCCATGCACTGCATCGACGATTTTACGGTCAATCTCATCGTAATGATCAGAGGGCAGGATATTCATGCCCATGTTTTGCGAATGATCTTTGCCGATCATGCCGATATTTGAAGTGAAGATTATGAGCGCCTCGGAGAAATACGCTGTCGAGCCACGCGAATCTGTCAGGCGGCCGTCGTCGAGGATTTGAAGAAACGTGTCGAGGATGCGGGGGTGGGCTTTCTCCACCTCGTCAAACAGAAGTACGCTGAAGGGTCTCTTGTGCATGGCGTTGACTAGTTCACCACCGCGCTCATGACCTGGATGGCCCGGAGGCGCGCCGATCAGTCGGTTGATCGAGTTTTCCTCCATGAACTCGGACATATCGAACCTCTGGCACGCAGTATCATCGCCGAATAGGAGTTCGGTGACCGCTTTAGCCAGTTCGGTCTTGCCAACGCCGGTTGGTCCTGCAAAGAAAAGCACGCCGCGCGGCCGACTGTACCGAGAACTGGTTTGCGATCCAGACAGCCCAACGATCGATCTCACCAGAATCTCAAGTGTCTTTTCGATTGCCTTGCCCTGACCCTTGATCCGATTGGTCAGAATCTCTTCGGCCCTCAGTATCCGGGATCGCATCACCGGGGATGTCCACGGGTTTCGCCGCGTTCCGAGGCGGTACGTACGAATTGCCTCGGAGATCTCGCTACATGCCAGACCTTCGTTTTCGGCGAGCCGGGCAACCGACTTCATGCCAACAAGCGTCATGCCGTCGGATTCGAGAGCGAATTGCTCCAAGAAAGTGGCCTTCTTGGCATCTTCGAGCTGCGCGCCATCCGCGAAATCTGCGATCAGGATTTTGGCAAAGGCATAACGGTCTTCCAGATTCGGAAGCTCTACCGACACTTCTCGCAGCGCGTCATTGCCGACAACAAACCACTCGGGAAGATCGCCCGGCTTGTCGACGAGCCACAGCGTTGGGCTTAAGAGCATTGAAGCTTCGCCTTGCCTGCCGGCGGCGATCATCATTTGTCGAGCCGCTCTGTCGGCCTCGACCAACACTTCGGAAAAACCATGAGGCAGTGTTTCAAAAAGATGCGATGCATAGTCAATCACGAATACGATCGGGAAGGCGTTGAGAGTAGTGATGGATCTGTGAAGCTCGGCAAATTCCGCAGGTGTTGCAGCTTTCTGTCCGAGTTCTAGTCCGCGGTCTGCTACGGCGGACACGGCGTGGTCGTCACATTCGTTGTGTAGTCTCAGTCCGCCATCGGGATCGTAGAAGAACAGGGCGCCGTACTTCTGTTCCCGCGCAATGCGCCAGAGGATTTGCTCAAAAGAAAGAAACGCCACCTCGGTTCCGTCATCCAGTGGGTAGAGGTCGCGCAGGTTCCCGGAGATTGCGAAATGCGGTCGGGTGGATAAACCCGAATTGAGTTCATCAAACCACACCGGGACCGCCCATTCCCCTGCCCTCGATAGCCGGGTTTCGGCCGGTTCCCTGACGCCGATGACTGCTAACTCGCGCTCCATTAATGCTGGTCCTCGAAGTCGATGCTCTTCGCGATTGTGATTTCCAGAATTTCGACCACGGGCTGTCTTCCTGCCCGGCCGATTCCAATACCTGTTCCACGCAACAGGCCTGACCGCAAACCAGGCTTGCGCGTCACGGCAAGTCTTCAACGCTTGTAACGGTATGTTGGTTAACGATTTTCTAATGCCGCCCCAAAAGCTAGGGCAGGCGGGGCCCCGCCGCCCGGTATCTGAGGCGCCTCACGGATTGCAGGGATCGATCCGCTCATCCCGATGCCCAGGACGGGGGTCCCGGTCCCGCGGCCCGTGAGAAGATCGGGAAAGCGCGAGAAACGTGGAATTTCCCTATAGAATCCCCGGACCGGATAGACGGCATGGACTCCGCCCGGAGAGCCGATATCCTTTTCAAAGGCAACCCGGTCGACCGGCGCGAAGTCATGGGCGCGGTCAAATCCGGAGAATAGAAGGGCTCGGAATCATGAGGGCGTACCTAACCTATCATGCGGAAGCGGTTGCCAGAGAGCGGAACGAATCGCCGCGCCTCTTGACGGACAAGGGTCGGGAGGATGCGCGGCGCCTGGGTCTCTTCCTGAAGAAGGACGGGATCGGCAAAGCCCGCGTTCTGCATAACGGGACAACCTGGATCCAGGAAAATGCGGAAATCCTGGCAAGGGCATTGGAAGACGGAAACACCGACATCGTATCCACGCCCCTCTATCCCCTCAATGCCAAGGCGGATATCGAACCCTTGATCGACGCCCTAAACTCGGCTTCGGACGATGTCGTCGCCGTCCTTCCCAGTGATGTGACCTTTCGGACCGCGACCCAATTGATTGCCGGCCGTCAAACGCCTCACGCGGTGTCCATGACCAACGGCGGCGCGGTCTGCCTGGAACGCGGCGGCGAGGGGGTGTGGAGCATCGTTTGGCTCGTGACGACAAAGCAGCTTGCGGCCTTGCGGGATTGATTCGCGCCAAGCGGCGCCATTGTGACGCCGATTTCCGCCGGACGGTTGTTCCGATGCGATGCCGGCTTGAATCGTCAGGCCCGTTGGGTGGCGCCGGCTCAGGCAACCGTCCCCGGCCGGCCGCCGGGTCCGAGGTCGTCCACCACCTGTTCGGAACCGATCAGGCGTTTGAGGATCCTGAGCCCCCAGTCGTGATAATCCGGCCCCGCGTGGGAGGCGCAGGCGGCGGCCAGGACCACCGGGCGGTATCCCGCCTCGAACAGGTCGACGGCGCATTTCAGGACGCAGTTGTCGGTGGCGATGCCGCAGAGATGCACTTCGGTGGCGTTCATCATCTCGATCCGCGCGCGAAAGCCGGCATCGATGCAGCCATAGGAAAATTTCTCGATCAAGGCGGTGCCCGGCGGCGGGACGAAGGCCAGTTGGGTATCCTCGCTCCCCGGCGCGAACCGGTCCCAGTGGATCAGGCGGCGGTAGGCGGAGCCGTGAGGGTTGATGAACCGGGTGGCGATCACTCTTTCGTAGTGCGCCGCCAGGGCCACCACGATCCCCGGAATGCCCGCGGTGTGCGCGTTGATGAAGCCTTTCTGGACGTCGATGATGAGAAGCGGAACGGTCATGGGGGCCCCGGATTGCAAGGTTCTTGCCGGTTATTGGGCGCTTTAACCTAAGGTTCGGCGCCGTCTTTTACTTTGTGGCATACTTCGCGCCCCTATATAAGGCGAAAGGCGGCGCACCGATGCCCGCCGCCGGATCGATGTGATGCTGGAAACCCTGTCGCCTGAATCCACTCTCCCTGCCGTCCCCGCCTCGGGCGTCGCGGGCCTGGCGGCGCGTCTGCAGGTGCTGGCCGCAAGCGATGTCCCGCGGGACGCGCTGCGTCCCGATGTGCTGGCGGCGGCGGCGGAAGCGCTGGCGTCAAGCCGGGAAGAGATCCGGGCGCGGTTTTTTTCGGGCGAACTCACCGGCACGGGACTGGTCGCCGCCAACACGGCGATGACCGATGCGCTGATCTTAGCCTTGTTCTCGTTCACGACCCAAACGGTCTACCCCCGCGCCAACCCGACCCAGGGCGAACGCATGGCGCTGGTGGCGGTGGGCGGTTACGGGCGGGGCGAGCTGGCGCCCCATTCGGATATCGATCTCCTGTTCCTGCTGCCCTACAAGAAGAACGCCTATACCGAACAGGTCATCGAATACATCCTCTACCTGCTGTGGGACCTCGGCTTCAAGGTGGGGCAGGCAATCCGGTCCGTCGACGATTGCATGCGGCTCGGCAAGGACGACATCACGATTCGCACGGCGATGCTGGAAACCCGTCTGGTGGCGGGGGAGAATCCCCTGTTCGAGTCCCTGCGCCAGCGCTTCCGGACCGAGATCGCCGAAGGCACCGGGCCCGATTTCGTGGAGGCCAAGCTGGCCGAGCGGGACGAGCGCCACGCCCGCACCGGGGACTCGCGCTATGTCCTGGAACCCAACGTCAAGGAAGGCAAAGGGGGCCTGCGCGATCTCCATACGCTGTTCTGGATCGCCAAGTACATCTACGGCGTCGAGGAGATCTCCGCGATGGTGGATCTCGGCGTCATCTCGGCCCGCGAGGCGCGGCGCTTCGCCAAGGCGCAGAACTATCTCTGGACCGTGCGCGCCTATCTCCACTATCTGACGGGACGGGAGGAGGACCGGCTGACCTTCGACCGCCAGGAACAGGTGGCCGAGCTGATGGGCTATGCGGACCGCGCCGGCGCGCGCGGTGTCGAACGCTTCATGAAGCATTACTTCCTTTATGCCAAGGAGGTGGGGGACCTGACCCGTATCTTCTGCGCGGCGCTGGAGGCTCAGCACAAGCGCCGCCCGCGCCTGCGCTTTCCCACCTTCGGCCTGGGCCAGCGCGAGGTCGACGGCTTCCTCATCGAGCAGGGTCGGCTGCGGGTGTCCAGTGACAGCCTGTTCCGGGACGATCCCGTCGCCCTGTTGCGGCTGTTCGCGGTGGCCCATCGCGAACAGGTGGATATCCATCCGGCGACCCTCAGGCTGGTGACCCGGTCCCTCCCCCTGATCGATGACGACCTGCGTCAGGATGAGAGCGCCAACCGGCTGTTCATCGATCTTCTGACCCACGAGCGCAACCCGGAGGTCATGCTGCGCCGCATGAACGAAGCCGGCGTGTTCGGTCGTTTCGTGCCGGATTTCGGGCGCGTGGTGGGCCAGATGCAGCACGACATGTATCACGTCTACACGGTCGACGAGCACACCATCCGGGCGCTCGGCATCCTCCACAGCATCGAGGACGGCCAGATGACGGACGTGATGCCGGTCGCCAGCGAGGTCGTCCACAAGCTGGGCTCCCGCCGGGCGCTCTATGTCGCGGTTCTGCTTCACGATATCGCCAAGGGGCGCGGCGGCGATCATTCCGAGATCGGCGCCGATATCGCCCTGCAGGCCGGGCCGCGGCTCGGCCTCACCGAGGAAGAGACCGAAACCGTCTCCTGGCTGGTGCGCCAGCACCTGTTCATGAGCTATACCGCGCTGCACCGCGATGTCGGCGATCCCAAGACGATGGCCGATTTCGTCGAGGTGGTGCAGTCGCTGGAGCGTCTGCGCCTGCTGCTGTGCCTGACCGTCGCCGATATCCGCGCGGTGGGCCCCAATGTGTGGAACGGTTGGAAGGCGGCGCTCCTGCGTGAGCTCTATTACGGGGCCGAGGACGCGATGTCGGGGCAGTTGTCGGTGCGGGGACGCTCCGAACGTGCCGAAGCGGCAAAAGAGGAGCTTCAGGCCCGGTTGCCGGACTGGAGCGCCGAGGCGTTCGCGCAATTCGCCTCCCGGGTTCCGGCACCGTATTGGCTGGCCTTCGATACCGATACCCAGCTCCGTCATGCCGCGATCGTCCGCGAAGCCAAGGCCGAAGACGCGCCGCTCAAGATCGATACCCGGGTGGACACTTTCCGCGCCATCACCGAGGTGACCGTCCACACCATCGACGATTGGGGTCTGTTCTCGCGCATCGCCGGGGCCATGGCGCTGTCGGGCGCCAATATCGTCGATGCCAAGGTCTTCACCTTGACCGACGGCATGGCGCTGGATTCGTTCTGGATCCAGAACGTCAACGGCGAAGCCTTCGACGGATCCCGCGAACTCCGCCGGCTGAAGGACAACCTGGCGCAGATCATCTCCAAGCAACGCCGCTTGCCGGGGCGCCTGAACCTCAAGGAGAACCGGCCGGACCGGACCCAGGTGTTCCGCGAACAGCCCCGGGTGATCATCGACAATTCGGCGTCCAGCGCCAACACGGTGATCGAGGTCAACGGCCGCGACCGGCCCGGCTTCCTCTACGACGTGACCACGGCCCTGACCGAATTGAACCTGCAGATTTCCACCGCCAAGATCGCCACCTTCGGGACCCGGGCGGTGGACGTGTTCTACGTGAAGGACCTGTTCGGCCTGAAGGTGACCCACGAGAAACGCCTGGAGGCGATCCGCGAGCGGCTGCTGGAGGCCATCGGCGCCCCCGACGGCAAGCCCGGTCCCAAGATTGAGGCGAAACCGAAGGCTACCGCGCCAACCGGCGATACGGCGGCCAAGCGGAAAAAATTCAGGAAAGACTAAGTGGCATCCCCGCGACCCGGGCCCGCGCAATGGCGCTGATTCGCTCCATAACCACCGTCGGCGGCATCACGCTGTTGAGCCGGCTGGCGGGGTTCCTGCGCGACGTGCTGTTGGCCGCCGTCCTGGGCGCCGGCCCGGCGGCCGACGCGTTCTTCGTCGCCTTCAAGTTTCCCAACCTGTTTCGCCGGTTGTTCGCGGAAGGCGCCTTCGCCGCCGCCTTCGTGCCGACCTATTCCGGCCTGCTGGTCACCGCCGGGCGCGATGCCGCGCGCCGTTTCGCCGAAGACTCCCTCGCCGTCCTGCTGGTCGTGTTGTTTGCCCTGGTCGCCGCCGTCGAGGTTCTGATGCCCTACGCCATGATGGGCCTGGCCCCGGGTTTCCTGAGCGACCCGGAAAAATTCGCCTTCGCGGTGGAGCTTGCCCGCATCACCTTTCCCTACCTCCTGTTCATATCCCTTGTCGCCCTGATGGGGGCGGTGCTCAACGCCCATGACCGGTTCGCCGTCCCCGCGGCGGCGCCGATCATCCTCAATCTGGTGCTGATCGCGGCGATCCTCGGCTGGGGGCGGTTCGCCGGCTCGCCCGCCGAAGGGCTTGCCTGGGGCGTGGCGGCGGCGGGTGTCCTTCAGTTCTTCTGGGTCGGCCTGGCGCTGGCGCGCGGCGGCCACGGGCTGGCCTTGCGTTGGCCCCGTCTCAGCCCCGACGTCCGCAAGCTTCTGCGCCTGATGCTTCCGGTGGCTCTGGGGGCCGGCGTCTACCAGATCAACGTCCTGGTCGACGTGGTGATCGGCTCGCTGCTGACGTCGGGGGCCATCTCCTACCTATATTACGCCGACCGCGTGAGCCAGTTGCCGCTCGGTGTCATCGGCATCGCCGTTGCCACCGCCCTGCTGCCGCTGCTATCTCGCCAGATCAGGTCGGGCGACGAGGCGGCGGCGCTCGACAGCCAGAATCGGGCGCTGGAATTCGCCCTGTTGCTGACGGTGCCCGCGGCCTTCGCGCTTGTTGCTGCCGCCCAGCCGGTGATCACCGTGCTGTTCGGCCGCGGCGCCTTCGGGCCGGAATCCCAGGAGGCCACGGGTCAGGTGCTCGCCGCCTATGCCCTGGGCCTGCCGGCCCATGTCCTGGTCAAGGTGCTGGCGACGGGGTATTTCGCCCGGCAAGACACCAAGACGCCGGTCAAGGTGGCGGTGGTCGCGCTGACGGTGAACGTTGTCCTCAACCTCGCCCTGATGGGGCCGTTCGCCTATGTCGGCATCGCGCTGGCGACCTCGGCCTCGGCCTGGGTCAATTGCGGACTGCTGGCCCTCGGCCTGCGCCGGCGCGGACGCCTCAGTCCGGACCGGCAGTTCCGGCGCAAGCTGCCGCGGATGGTGTTGTCCTCTCTGGTGATGGCGGGGGCGGTCTATGCCGCTGTCGACCAGATCGGGCCTGTGTTCGATGCCGCCGAACCGGTGCGCCTCGCCGCCCTTGCCGGGCTGGTCGCGGCGGGTGTCGCGGTCTACGCATTTCTGGCCCAGATCTCGGGCGCCATGACCTTGGCCGAATTGAAGGCCGGCATGGGCCGCGGTGCGCTCGGCGCGGGTCCCGAGGGGGGCGCGCCGGCGTCCTGACCCGGGTCGTCCCCTTTGATCGGGGGGCAATGGCCGGAAACCATTGACCGGATCGCCGCCTTGGGGCCATAAACAGCGCCCGTGAACCGGCAAGCTTCGGCGGATAGAAAGATGAACCGCATTTTCTCGGGCGTTCAACCCACCGGCAATCTGCATCTCGGCAACTACCTGGGAGCGATCCGCAATTGGGTGGAACTGCAGGACGATTACGATTGCATTTTTTGCATCGTCGATCTCCATGCCTTGACCCTGCCCCAGGACCCGGAAGGGCTCCGCGGCCACACCAGGGAGGTGACGGCGGCCTACTTGGCCGCGGGCATCGATCCGGAGAAATGCATCATCTTCAACCAGTCCTCGGTCCCGGGCCATTCGGAGCTGGCCTGGCTGTTCGCCTGCATTACGCCGCTCGGCTGGCTCAACCGCATGACCCAGTTCAAGGAGAAGGCGGGCAAACACCGGGAAAACGCGGGCCTTGGGCTCTATGCCTATCCCGTGCTGATGGCCGCCGACATCCTGCTCTACAAGGCGACCCACGTGCCGGTGGGAGAGGATCAGAAGCAGCATCTGGAGCTTTCGCGCGATATCGCCGGCGCCTTCAACCGGCAATACGAGACCGATTATTTCCCGCTGCCCGAACCCCAGATCCTAGGCGAGGCGACCCGGGTGATGAGCCTGCGCGACGGCTCCAACAAGATGAGCAAGTCGGATCCGTCGGACTATTCGCGCATCAACATGACCGACGATGCCGACACCATCGCGCTCAAGGTCCGGCGCGCCCGCACCGATCCCGAACCCCTGCCGGATACGGTCGACGGACTGGAGGGCCGGCCCGAGGCCGCCAACCTGATCGGCATCTACGCCGCGCTGACCCGGACCACCCGCGCCGACGTCGTCGCCGCGTTCGGGGGCAAGATGTTCTCCGAATTCAAGGACGCCCTGGCCACGGTGGCGGTGGACACGCTGGGGCCGATCGGGGCCGAGATGCAGCGCCTGCTGGCCGAGCCCGGCCTGGTCGACGGGGTGCTTCACCGGGGCGCGGAACGGGCCGGGGAAATTGCCCGCCATCACCTCTCCGAGATTCACCGGATCGTCGGTCTGCTGCGTCCCTGATCGGCCCCAAGGGCGCCGCGGATTTTATTTCCTTGCGCTTTTGCCTGACCGGGCGCACAAACGGTGGGTCCATGAACATCTAGGCCGGACGGGCGTGTATCTCGGCGCTCTTTCCTTCCATGCAGATTTATCTGCCGATCGCTGAAATTTCCCTCGACGTGTTGCTGCTTCTGGCAATGGGCGGGGGCATCGGGTTCCTATCCGGCTTGTTCGGCGTGGGCGGCGGATTCCTCATGACGCCGCTGTTGATCTTCATCGGCGTGAGTCCCGCGGTGGCGGTCGCGTCGGAAGCCAATCAAGTGGTCGCCGCCTCGGTTTCCGGCGTTTTCGCCCACATGCGCAGGGGCAATGTCGATTTCAAGATGGGGGCGGTGCTGTTGGCCGGCGGTCTGACGGGGTCGAGCTTCGGCGTCTGGATCTATTCGCTGTTGCGCGCCATCGGCCAGCTGGACCTGGTGATTTCGCTGTCCTATGTCGCCTTCCTCGGCATCATCGGCAGCCTGATGCTGGCGGAATCGATGCGCTCGGTGCTGCGTCGCCGGAGACCTGGGGCGCCGCGCCGGAAGCTGCACCAGCACACCTGGATGCACGGGCTGCCGCTGAAAATGCGGTTCCGCAAGTCCAAGCTCTACATCAGCGCCCTGCTGCCCCTTTCCATCGGTTTTTCCGTCGGCATCCTGTCCGCCATCATGGGCGTCGGCGGCGGCTTCATCATCGTGCCGGCGATGATCTATGTCCTGGGCATGCCGACCATCACCGTGGTCGGCACCTCGCTGTTCCAGATCACCTTCGTGACCGCGAACGTGACCTTCCTGCAGGCGGTCAACAATCAGACGGTGGATGTGGTCCTGGCCCTGATCCTTCTGATCGGGGGCGTGGTCGGGGCGCAGTTCGGCGGCTTGTTCGCGGGCCGTTTGCCGGGGGACTACCTGCGGCTTCTGCTGGGCGCCTTCGTCTTGTTCGTGGGCGGCGTCATCATGTTCAGCCTCGTTCTTACCCCCGACGACATCTATTCCATCGGCCGGGTGACCGGGCGATGAGACGGGCCGCGCTCCTCCTGATGCTGGCCGTGGCGCTGGCGGCGGCGCCGGGCCGGGGCGGCGCCGGGGCGCAGGAACTGGTGGCGGATTCCTCGCGCCATCTGGTCGCCATCACCACCGGCTTCGTCGGGACCGAGGTGCTGCTGTTCGGCGCCACCGAGGGACGCGGCGACGTGATCATCGTGGTCCGCGGTCCCGCCCGCAATGAAGTCACCCGCCGCAAGGGCCGTCACGGGGGAATCTGGATCAACGAGGCCGAGGTCACTTTCACCAACGTGCCGTCCTACTATTGGCTGGCCTCAAGCAAGCCGATCGACAACCTGCTGCGGCCCGAAGCTCTTGAACGCCATGGGATCGGGGTCAATCACCTCGCCTTGGTGACGCCCAAGAAGGTCGGCGAGAAGGAGTTGGCGGGGTTCCGCGCCGGTCTCTTGCGGAACAAGATCAAGGACGGCCTGTTCACCACCAAGCCCCGGGACATCGCGTTCCTAGGGGATCGCCTGTTTCGCACGGCCATCTATTTCCCAGCCAATGTCCCCACCGGGCCCTATACGGTCCAGGTTTTCCTGGTCCGCGAGGGACGCGTGGCCGGGGCCCAGACCGTGCCGCTCAACATCGCCAAGGTCGGGATCGGCGCCGATGTCTATCATTTCGCCCACGCTTCATCCGCGCTATACGGCATCTTCGCCATCGTCATTGCCCTGGCGGCGGGGCTTTTGGCGGGCGTGATCTTCAGAAAGGCTTGATCCATGTCGCAGGACAACGACGGCAACGACGCGAGCCCCGGCGCCAAGACCAAGAATGGGCGGGGCGGTGACGAGCGCATTTTCCTGGTCGTCATCGACGCGACGGAGGAGCATCGCAAGGCGCTCCGGTTCGCGAGCCTGAGGGCCAAGAATACCGGCGGGCGGGTGGCCCTGCTTTATGTGCTCGAACCGGCGGAATTCAAGCATTGGATGGCGGTCGAGGACATCATGCGCCAGGAACGCCGGGAAGAGGCGGAAGCGCTGCTTCACGAGGTTTCCGCCGACGTCCAGGAACTGTCCGGCAAGACACCCGTTTATTTCCTGCGGGAGGGCAACCTGGCGGAAGAGCTGATGAAAGTCATCCGCGAGGAAAAGAGCATTTCCATCTTGGTGTTGGCCGCGGCGCCCGGCAAAACCGGCCCGGGCCCCCTGGTTTCGGCTCTGGCCGGCAAGGCCTCAGGCAGCCTGCCGGTACCCCTCACCCTGGTGCCGGGCGACCTGACCGACGAGGAAATCGACGCGTTAACCTGAGGGCACGGCGGAAGGGTTGGGATAGTTGCTCAGAGTCGTGCCCCCGCGACACAACGTTTCATTTTTGTAATTAATGTATGGCATTTACCATAAATTTGACTAAATTACTGATATATATTGAGAAAATTCCCTTGATTTTGGACAAACCTTTACCCAATTTATGGACCGGCGCGTCGGTGGGACCGCCGGCGCGAGACTGTCGCCCCCATGGCGGCACAGGCGTGAGGGCCAGCGAATGGTTGGTCTAGCAATCGGGGTTACAGAAACGGGATCATGTTTATCCAGACCGAGCAGACGCCCAACCCGGCGACCCTGAAGTTCCTGCCCGGATGCCAGGTGATGGAGCGCGGCACGCTGGACATGTCCAGCCCGGAGGATGCCGGCGCTTCGCCACTGGCCCGCAACTTGTTCGCCGTGGACGGGGTCTGCGGCGTGTTCCTGGGATCGGATTTCATTTCAGTGACCAAGGACGGGGCCAAGGACTGGGCGACCATGAAGCCTATGGTGCTCAGCGCCATCATGGAGCATTTCACCTCCGGCGCGCCGGTCGTGGAGGGCGCGGCCATCGATGAGGCCGAGCAAGAGAGCGACGGCGAAGACGCCGAGATCGTCGTCCAGATCAAGGACCTGTTGGATACAAGGGTGCGCCCGGCCGTCGCTCAGGATGGCGGGGATATCGTCTTCCGCGCTTACGAAGACGGGATCGTTTTCTTACACATGCAAGGAGCCTGTTCCGGTTGCCCCAGTTCCACGGCGACTCTCAAGATGGGCATTGAAAATCTTCTCAAGCATTTCATACCCGAGGTCAGAGAGGTGCGTCCGGTCGAGTAGACGAGAGCGGCTCGGACGATATTTTAAGAGATGGACCGATTGGGGACGGCCGTCTTTCACAATCTGAAAGGATTGGAGAGAGGCATGTTGATTGGTTTTTTAAAGCGTTTGAAGTCCATTCCATTTCCCCGTTCCCCGTTCGGCGCCATCGCCGGCCAGTTTGCCGGGGACGGCAAACCGGCGGCTCCCGCCGTCGTCCTGACGGCCCTGGCCGCTTGTCTGGTCTGGACGGCCCCGGATCCCCACTCGGCCGGTTCTTTCGCGACCGGCGCCAAGGGCTCGGCTGTGCCGATGCGGGGCCCGATGGGTTTCGGCTCTCTTCCTGATTCTTCGGTCTTTGCTGGGCAGACGGCGATCGTCGCCAAGGCCCCGGTCATCCGAAAGACGAAGCGGGCCGCAGCGCCGGCCGTCTCGACTGCCGCGGCACCGTCGAAGACGGCGGGGGTCGTCATGGGTTCGGCCAGTGCCCTGAAGCTGTTCTCCGATTTCCGGCGCATCGGCTATCGGCTGGAGGATCTGCGCAAAGGCGCGAGCGACGTGCCGCGAGTCTTCGTCAAGGCGATGCCCAAGGACATCGGCCTGGTGCGCTCGATTCCCCGGCGCAAGGCTGTTTTCATCAAGACCATGCTGCCCTTGATCCTGAGCATCAATGAGGAACTGCGCGCCACCCGTGCCCGGGTGCAGGACCTGGCCGCGTCCGCCGCCAAGGGCGCGCGCTTGGGCGCCGATGACCGCGCCTGGCTCGCCGCACAGTACGACCGGTTCGATGTCGAGCCGGGCGCGTTGGATGTGCTGGCCCGCCGCATCGACGTCGTCCCGCCGTCCCTGGCCATGGCCCAGGGCGCCGAGGAAAGCGGTTGGGGCTCTTCGCGCTTCGCGCTGGAGGGCCGGGCGTTGTTCGGCCAGCGCACTTTCAAGAATGGCCCCGGGATCGTGCCGCACCAGCGCGGCGAGGGAGACAGCTTCAAGGTGCGGAGCTTCGACCATCTGCTCGACGGGGTGCGGTCCTATGTCCACAATCTGAACACGCATCCCGCCTATGCCGAATTCAGGGCGCTGCGGGCCAAGCTTCGGGCCGCGGCGGGCGGTGCCCACGGGATCGATTCCCTGCGCCTTGTGGAGGCGCTCAAGAGTTATTCAGAGCGCGGCGAGAATTACATCAAGACCATCAAATCGATCATCCGTTTCAATAAGCTTCGGGCGCTGGACGATGACCGGCTGAAGCAGGCCCGGAGCGCCGTCGACGCCACCCCGGGACCGGTATAGCCACTGCCGGCCGCTGCCGGCGGGCGTTATTTTCCCGGAATGAAGAACTGATAGCCGAACCAGCGCCAGCGCCCGCCGCCGGCGGGCAGGGTGCAGTTGATCCGCGCCCGGCCCGCCGCGAAGGGACCGGGCGGGCGGGCCTCGATGCGCCGTGGGCCCACTCGCTCGATCTTGAGCTTCCCGTGTGCCGATGAGTAGCACGCCAACGCCTCGAGGCCCCGGATAGCGGCCCCCACCGTGAAGCCGAAGGGCGGCGGGTTGGGCCCCAAGGTGGCATCGCCGGGCGTGATTTCGGTGGCATAGAGCGGCAATGCGTTGGCGGCGCGGCGGAACCGCTCGAGTGATCCGTAGCGTTCGCTGAGGGCGAAGCGGGGCAGGTAATAGAAATCGGCCTGCCCGTGCAGGGTGCCGGAATGCTGGCCGAATGCCGCCCCGTAGCCCGCCGCCCCGGCCGCGTCCTTTACCGCCTGGCTGGCCTCGCCGTAAGGGTAGGCGAAGAGGCGCGGACGGAAGCCGATCTCCTTTTCGAACCGTGCGTTGGATTTCGCAAGTTCCTGGGCCGCGGCCTCGGGGGCGAGCGCGGCAAGATGGGCGTGACGCGCCGAGTGCGCCGCGATGGTGACCCCCGCCTTGGCCAGCTCCCGGACCTCGTCCCAGGTCATGAAGGCCCGGCCCCCGCCGTCCACGGCATCGGTGGCGACAAACAGGGTGAAGGGCAGGCCGGCGCGCCGGAGCCGTGGCCAGGCTTCCCGGTAGACCGAGCGAAAGGCATCGTCGATGGTGAGTGCGATCGTACGGTCCTTTAGTGGCCGGCCCGCCTTGAGCGCGGCGACGATCTCCGGCAACGGCCTGACGTCGTACTTGCCGGTCGAGAGCTCCTTGAGGTGGGCTTCGAACTGCGCGATGCGGATGTTGGTGTCCGGCAGGCCGGATTCCCCGAACCGATGATACATCATCACCACGGCGGACGATTCCACCGGTTTCTGGTTTGCCTGGGGGGGGCGGCCGTCGGCGGCGACGCCCGGCCGGGGTGCCAGGGACAGGGCCGCCAGGGACAGGGCCGCGGCGGCCGGAATGAAGCGCCGGACGGAGGCCGGGAGAGGCCGGTGAGCGCCGCCGGACGCGCCGTCCCCCATCGGCGTCAGGCGGGCGGCATCATCGGCGCGGCCAGCGCGGTGTCGCTGATCAGGGGATAGCGCCGTGAATCGAACATCTGGTAATGCCACCATTCGTTCCGGTAAAAGTCCCAGCCCGCCGATGTCATCAACCCCAACAGCATGTGCCGGTTGGCTTGGGCGATGGCGGGGATGTCCCGGTTGCCGTGATGGGCACGGGGCGAAAAATCGTCGAAACCGGTGCCCATTTCGAGCCGCCTGCCGTCGGGTCCGACCAGGGTCAGGTCCACCGCAACGCCCCGGGAATGGGGCGAGCCGCGCCTGGGATCGGCCAAGAAGTCGGGATCCGGCGTGTGGTTCCACAATACCCATTGCGCTTCGCTGGGGCGGAAGGCATCGAACACGAGGAATCGGAGGCCGACGGCGGCGGCCAGTTCCACGGCGCGGGCCAGCAAAGCGGCTGCGTCCCTGTGGAGATAGCAGGCGGCCCGGCCATAGACCGGGGTGCCGGTAAAGTTATCGGGGCCGGCATAGGCGATGTCGAAGTCCACGTCATAATCGGGGGCGGTGATCTCGACCAGTCCGTTGGCGTGTTCAGGCGTGGGTTGGGCCATAGCAAAACGCAGTTTAACATGAGACGCGCTATACTTCGACGTTAACCGGAATGGCTCCGATGATCGTGCTGGGACTCGATACCGCGACCACCGCCTGCTCCGTCGCCCTTTGGGCCGACGGAACCGTCGTCGCGAATCGGTTCGAGCTGATGGAGCGCGGCCAAGCCGAGCGCCTCAACCCCATGATCGGCGAGGTGATGGACGACGCCGCGTTGGCATTCCGGGATCTCGACGCCATCGCCGTGACCACCGGTCCGGGCGCGTTCACGGGATTGCGAATCGGTCTTGCCGCGGCCCGGGCCATAGCATTGGCGGTGGCGGTACCGGTGATCGGGGTCACCACGTTCGACGCCCTGGCCCTGGCCGTGCCCGAAGCGGAGCGTGCGGGGCGCAGCCTGGTGGTGGCGGTCAACGGCAAGCGCCGCGACGTGTTCTATCAGTTGTTCGGAGCCGACGGGCAGTCCTGCGGCCCCGGCGCCGCGTTGGATCCCGGCGCCGCGGTCGATGTCCTGCCGCCAGGCCCGCTGTTGATTGCCGGGGACGGGGCGCCGCAGCTGCGGGCCGGGCTCGCAGGGAACGAGGAGGCCGGCGACGGCCCCGAGGCACGGATCCGGTTTTCCATCGCCGTGGCGCCGCCCGATGCCGTTTACGTGGCCCGGATCGGCGCGGAAAGGCGGCCCGCAGAGGGGACAGCCCCGTCGGCTCCGCCCCGTCCGCTCTATATCCGGCCGCCCGACGCGCGTCTGCCCCGGCCCGGCACCGGGCGTGGACTTGGCGTGCCATGAAGGCGCTGCGTGCATTCGACGGGGCCGGGCTGATCGCGGCGACGGCATCCCACGCCACCGTCATTGCCGAGCTTCACCGGCGCTGTTTCGACGAACCGTGGAGCGTTTTCACGGTGCGCCAAGTGCTCGCCATGCCCGGCGCCTTCGGATTTCTTGCGGTCGAAGAGAATTCCGGCATGGCCGACCCGGGTTTGCTCGGCTTCGCGCTGGGCCGCTCCGCCGCCGGGGAATGCGAGCTGCTGTCTCTCGCCGTCGCCGCGCGCCAGCGCCGACGCGGCATCGGCAATGCCTTGCTGGCCGCAGCCCTGGACCGCGCCCGCCGCGATGGGGTCGGACGCATGTTTCTCGAGGTGGCGGAAGATAACGCCGTCGCCCAGCGTCTCTATCGCGCTTACGGGTTCCGCCAGGTCGGCCGCCGACCGCGGTATTACCGCCGCCCCCGGGGCGAAGCGATGGCGGCGCTGACCTACGCGGTCTCGCTGCAAGATTAATCGCCGGTTTTTCTCAAGCTCAGGATGTGGATATCCTCTGGCCCGGCGGCTTTCGGGTCGGCCGGTTCGAGGCCGAGGACCTCGTGACCGTGTTCGCGGACCGAACGGGGTACATTTCCGAGCGGTTCAGCGCCCCGCAGGCGAACCTCCGCCACATCGCCGGTTGCCATTTTCTCAATCAATATCTTCGTCTTGACGAAGGTAAGTGGACAGGTGTCCTGAGTTATATCGAGATAGTGCTTTGTCGTCATCTTTACGAAATAAAAAGTTGAACTACCTTTTCACTGAAACTATATTCTAGCCGCTATTCCCCCAAGGAGAATAAATACAAATGACGGACACACAAGAAACAAACGACCTTTTGGAACTGACGACCGAAATCGTCTCGTCCCATGTGGCCAACAATTCCGTTGCCGTCCAGGATCTGCCCGACCTCATTCGTCAGGTTTACGGCACCCTGTCGACGATCGAACAAGCCCCCGCCACCCATGCCGACCGCCCGCAGCCGGCGGTTCCGATCAAAAGGTCGGTCACGCCGGACTATATCGTCTGTCTGGAGGACGGCCGGAAGCTCAAGATGCTGAAGCGCCATCTCAAGACGGCTTACAACATGACGCCGGAAGAGTATCGCGAGCGTTGGGGCCTGCAGGCGGACTATCCGATGGTCGCACCCAATTATGCGCGCCAGCGTTCCAACCTGGCGAAAAAGATCGGCCTGGGGACCAAGCCGCGCCGCCGATCCTAAGGCTTCGCTTGCTCCGGTCATATGGCCCGGCCCGCCATCCCTCACGAATGTAGGAAGTCCGGAGGCTTCCACGAAGGAGGGAACCGTGGCAAGGGGCATGATCACGAATCGGCCGGTCCCCCAGCGGGGACCGGCCGTTGCCGTCTTTCTGGTTGGGGAGAGTCATCCACTGTTCCCGTCGTCCCCCCGGTTGGGTATGATTGCGGCGAAGCCACGCTGAACCTAGACCGGGGATAGCCAGCGAGTGGGTGGAAACGGCATGTCACCCTTGGAACAGGCCTGTATTGAAAAAGGCATGAAGATGACCGAGCAGCGCCGGGTCATCGCCCGCGTGCTGTCCGACGCCGCCGATCACCCCGATGTTGAGGCGGTCCACCGGCGCGCCGCGGCGATCGATCCGGGAATCAGCATCGCCACGGTCTACCGCACGGTGCGTCTGTTCGAGGAAGCCAACATCATCACGCGTCACGATTTCGGCGACGGGCGGTCCCGGTATGAGCAGCGGTCCGACAGCCATCACGACCACATCATCAATGTCCGCACCGGGGAAGTCCTGGAATTTCACGATGCGGAAATCGAATCCCTGCAGCGCAAGCTTGCGGATAAAATGAATCTCGATCTGGTCGGCCACAGGATGGAATTGTTCTGTGTGCCGAAGAAGAACGAATAGCCGTGCCTCTTGGCGGCCCGCGGCATATCGGATAGGGGAATCTTGGCTACGGACTCGATCAGTCGGCCCCAGGCATTGATAGACGGGCTTCGGGCAGGCAACCTGGAGGTTCGCTTGGCGTGTTCCGAGGCTGAGATCGTCGCCTCTCAGGAGCTGCGCTACCGCGTCTTCTATGAAGAGATGACGGCCCATCCGACCGAGCAGATGGCACGGGAAAAGCGCGACTTCGACGGCTTCGATCCCCATTGCGACCATCTTCTGGTGTTCGACCATTCCCGGGGTTACGACCCGCGCGACGCGGTGGTCGGAACCTATCGTCTGATCCGGCGAATCGCCGCGGCCCGGCAGGGCGGGTTTTATACCGCCGATGAATACGACATTTCCAAGATCGTCGCCCTGGAAGGGGAAATCCTCGAGCTCGGCCGTTCCTGCGTTGGGCGCGACCATCGCAACAGGCCGACCATGCAGATCATGTGGCGCGGCATCTCGGCCTATGTCCATCACTACGACATTCAGATCATGTTCGGCTGTGCCAGCCTGCCGGGCACCGACGTGCCGTCCCATGCGGAGCCCCTGTCCTACCTGCATCATTTCCACATGGCGCCGGAAAAGTATCGGCCCCGGGCTTTGCCGGAACGCTACGTTTCCATGAACCTGAAACCGGCCGACGCGATCGATCGGCGCAAGACGCTGTCCGACCTGCCGCCCCTGATCAAGGGCTATTTGCGGTTGGGCGGTTTCATCGGCGATGGCGCGGTGGTCGATGAGCAATTCAACACCACCGATGTCTGCGTGCTGGTCAAGACCGACCTCGTGACCCAGAAATACCTGCGGCATTTCGAACGGACCAATCACGATACGGGCCACGATACGGGGGGCCGGTGATACCCAAGGGGTCGATCCTCCGGGGCGCCTGGCGCCTGGCCGCGGTTTTCCTGCTCATCCTTTTTCTGACACCGGTGCAGGTGGCGGCGGTCGGCCTGCGACACAAACTGGCCGGGCGGTTGCCGGGCGTTTTTCACCGCTTGTGCGCCCGGTTGTTCGGATTCCACATCGTTGTCCGCGGCCGGCCGGTGGACGTGTCGCCGGTCCTGTTCGTCGGCAACCACACCAGTTATCTCGACATCATGGTCTTGGGCACGCTCATCGACGGGTCGTTCATCGCCAAGTCGGAGGTCGCGACCTGGCCCCTGTTCGGCATGCTTGCCCGGCTGCAACGCACCGTGTTCATTGAGCGGCGCGCCCGTCACACTGCTAATCAGCGGGACGAAATCAGTGCCCGGCTCGATGCCGGCGACCGGCTGATCTTGTTTCCGGAAGGGACGTCGAACGACGGCACCCGGGTCCTGCCTTTCAAGAGCGCGCTGTTCGCGGTGGCCGAGCGCGAGGTCGACGACGTCCCGCTTACGGTGCAGCCCTTCTCCCTCAGTTACACCGCGCTGGGCGGTCTGCCGCTGGGCAGGGAATGGCGGCCCCTGTTGTCCTGGTATGGCGAAATGTCGCTGCCGTTGCATGTCTGGCGGGTTCTGACCTTCGCCTCGGTGCGCGCCGAGGTCAGGTTTCACGACCCGGTCACCATCGGGCAATATGGATCGCGCAAGGCGCTGGCCGAGCATTGCTTCGAGGTGGTCCGTCAAGGCGTCGCCAATTTCAATGCCGGGCGTAACGGCACTGCGACGGCGGCCTGAGGGGGTGGGTGGCCGTCTTGACTCTGCTGTCCGGGGTGATACTTAAGGCGGTTTGGCGCCGGGGATGGGCCTTGCGCGGAGGGTTGAAAGGCCCTCAAAGTACGGGTTGGCGGCGTTTTGGCCCGCCGGTGAGAGTTCGGTGAAGAAGCTTTATATCAAGACCTACGGTTGCCAGATGAACGTCTACGATTCCGCCCGCATGGCGGATGTCCTGGCGCCGGCGGGTTATGCCCTGGCCGCGGAGCCCGAGGGCGCCGACCTGGTGGTCCTCAACACCTGTCACATTCGCGAGAAGGCGGCTGAGAAGGTCTATTCGGAACTGGGCCGTCTCAAGGCCCAGAAGCAGGCGGCCGCGGCCGATGGCCGCACCATGCTGATTGCCGTCGGCGGCTGCGTCGCGCAGGCCGAGGGCGCGGAAATGCGTCGCCGCGCGCCCTTCGTCGATGTCGTCTTCGGTCCCCAGAACTACCACGATCTCGGAGACATGGTGACCCGCGCCGAGCGCCAGGGTCCGGTATTGGAAACCGAGTTTCCGGCCCAGGTGAAATTCGATCACCTGCCCCGTCCCCGTGCCCGGGGCGAGAGCACGGCCTTCGTGTCCGTCCAGGAAGGGTGCGACAAGTTCTGCACCTTTTGTGTCGTGCCCTACACCCGGGGGGCCGAATACTCCCGGCCGGTTGCCGATATCGTGGCCGAGGTCGAGGTGCTCGCGGGCGACGGCGTCAAGGAGGTGACGCTGCTCGGCCAGAATGTCAACGCCTACCATGGCGCGGCGCCGCGCGGCAAAGCGGGGAAAGCCGATGAATGGGGTCTCGGGCGACTGATCCGCGCCCTTGCCGAGGTCGCCGGCCTCGCCCGCATCCGCTACACCACCTCCCATCCCATCGACATGGATGACGATCTGATCGCCGCCCATGGCGAGGTCGAGGCCCTGATGCCCTATCTGCACCTGCCGGTGCAGTCGGGTTCCGACGCGGTCCTGGCGGGCATGAACCGGCGCTACCGGGTCGAGGAATACCTCGCGGTGGTCGACCGCCTGCGCGCGGCCCGGCCCGATATCGCCCTGTCTTCCGATTTCATCGTCGGTTTCCCGGGCGAAACGGAAGACGATTTCGCCGCCACCCTGGATCTCGTCCGCGACGTCGGTTACGCCCAGGCCTATTCCTTCAAGTACAGCGCCCGGCCCGGGACGCCCGCCGCCGACCGGTCCGACCAGGTGGCGGAAGACGTCAAGGCGGAGCGCCTGGCCCGCCTGCAGGCCGCGCTCGCCAATCTTGCCCGGTCCTTCAATGAGGATTGCGTCGGCCGCGTCATGGAAGTTCTGTTCGACCGGCCGGGGCGTTACCGAGGCCAGGTTGCGGGCCGCAGTCCCTATCTTCAGGCCGTGCATGTGACCCCGGACCCGGGCGGCATCGAGGCCCTCCAGGGCCGCATCCTGCCGGTCCGCATCACCGAGGGCCACGCCAACAGCCTGGCCGGCCGCTTGACCGGAGCCGCCGTGCGGGAGGCACGACCGTGACCCGGGCCCCCAGGCGGCCCGCTGCGGGATCCCGCGCCAAGGGGGCCACGGTGCCCAAAGCGCCCAAGGCGGACGCGGGCGACAAGCCCCTGGTCCTTCATTTCGAGGACAATTCCGCGTTGGCCCTGCTGTTCGGGGAACATGACCGCAACCTTGTGCGAATCGAGCACGATCTTGGGGCAGATATCCACGCGCGGGGCAACAAGGTGACGATCACCGGCCCGCAATCGGCCGCCGCCGCCGCCCGGGATGCCCTGATGACGCTGTATGAGCGGGTCAAGGGAGGGGCCCCCCCGGACCAGGGCGAAGTCGATGCCATCGTCCGCCTGGCCGCCGCCGGCCAATTGGCGCCGGGCACCGCGGGAGGCGACATGGAGCGCGATGGACGGACGATCCAGACCCGGCGGCGGCGCATCATGCCGCGGACGCCGACCCAGGCCGACTATATCGATGCCATGAACAACTACGAACTGGTGTTCGGCCTGGGCCCGGCGGGGACCGGCAAGACCTATCTAGCCGTGGCCACCGCGGTGGTCGCCCTCCAGGCCGGCGAGGTCGACCGCATCATCCTGTCGCGTCCCGCGGTGGAGGCGGGGGAAAGACTGGGATTCCTGCCGGGCGATATCCGCGAGAAGGTCGATCCCTATCTGCGCCCCCTCTACGACGCCCTCTACGACATGCTGCCCGGCGACCAGGTGGTCAAGCGGCTCGCCAGCGGCGATATAGAAGTGGCGCCGCTGGCCTTCATGCGGGGGCGGACCCTGGCCCATTCCTTCATCATCCTGGACGAGGCCCAGAATACCACCAGCGTCCAGATGAAGATGTGCCTGACACGGCTTGGCGAGGGGTCGCAAATGGTGGTGACGGGCGACCTCAGCCAGGTCGACCTGCCGAGCGGCACGCGTTCGGGCTTGGATGATGCGGTGGAGGCGCTGGAGGGCGTCGACGGGGTGTCCATGGTGCGCTTCACCAACCAGGACATGGTGCGCCACCCGCTTGTGACCCGCGTGGTTCGCGCCTATGAGGAGGTTGAACGAAAGCGGGCCGGCAAGGGTGCCGCGCGCCGCGGCCCGTCCAAGCCCGGCCCGGCGACGCGAAGGCGCCCGGCGACCAGGAGTGGCGATGACGGCAATGACCGGTGATCCGGGAATGGTCCTGGCGGCCGACGCGGCCCGCGTGGAGGTGCCGATTAGGGTGGCCGATCCGGCCTGGAAGGCGGCGGGAGGGATCTGCGCCACCATCCGCCGGGCGGCGCGGGCCGTGATCCGCGAACTGGCGGCAACCGGGCCGGAAGAATCGGGGCGAGTGAAATCCGGACCGGTTGAAATCAGCGTCCTGCTGACCGGAGACGCCGAAGTGCGGGGACTCAATCGCGATTACCGCAAGGTCGATGCCGCCACCAATGTGCTGGCTTTCGCCAGCGGTGATCCGCGCCCGGCGCCGGGCGCCCCCCGGCTGCTGGGCGATGTCGTGCTGGCCTACGGCACGGTTCGCCGCGAGGCGGAGGAAAGGAAACTCGATTTCTCTCATCACCTGGCGCATCTCGTGGTGCATGGTGTGCTGCACCTTTTGGGGTATGATCACCTGGCGGCCGCCGAAGCTGAAGCCATGGAACGGGCCGAAGTCCAGATTCTCGCAAACCTTGGGATTGGCGATCCTTACCGGCGCAGCCGGATCGGAACCCTCTCGGGAACCCCGACAAAAGAGCGATGACCGAAAACGCCCCAACACCCTCGCCCCAGACTGCTGGGGCCGATCTACAGAAACCGTCGGTATTCCAGCAGGCCCTGGACTGGTTCGCACGCCGCAACCGGCGCCGCAACGGCGACGGCTCGATCCGCGAAACCCTCGAGGAGCTGATCGAAGAGCGTCCGGACGGTCAGGAAACCATCAGCACCGACGAACGGCTGCTGATCGCCAACGTGTTGAGTTTGCGCGACCTCAACGCCGCCGACGTCATGTTGCCGCGGGCGGAGATCGTCGCCTTCGAGGCCGATGCGCCGCTCGACGAACTGATCGCCCTGATGACCCGCGAGGCCCATTCCAGGGTGCCGGTCTATCGCGAAACCCTCGATGAAGTCCTGGGCATTGTCCATATCAAGGACGTCCTGGCGCGGGCCGGGGACAGGGAGTCCTTCGATCTCAACCAGATCATCCGCAAGGTCCTGTTCGTGTCCCCCACCATGCGGGTGCTCGACCTTCTGCTCCAAATGCGTCTGGCTCGGGTGCATATGGCGCTGGTGGTCGACGAATACGGGGGCGTCGACGGGCTGGTGACCATCGAAGACCTGGTCGAGGAAATCGTCGGCGATATCCAGGATGAGCATGACGCCGAGGAAGTCGGCATGATCGCCCGCCCCGACGGCACCATCATCGCCGATGCCAGGACCGAGCTGGCGGCCTTCGAGGCCGAGGTCGGGCCGGTGTTGACGGAAGACGAACGGGCTGAGGACATCGACACGCTGGGGGGCCTGATCTTCGCCCTGGTGAACCGGGTGCCGGGCCGGGGGGAAATCATCCGTCACGGATCCGGCGTAGAGTTCGAGATCATCGATGCCGACCCCAGGCGCGTCAAGCGCGTGCGCCTGCGCAACCTGCCCGCCCCGCCGCAAGATTCGGACCGGGCTTCGGGCGCTCTGTGACGAGGCTGGCCCGGAGATTGGGGGCGCTCGCCGGCTGGCGCCGGTTGGTTGCGGCATTGGCCCTGGGCGCGCTGGCGGTCTTGGCGCTGCCGCCCTTTTTCGGGTTGCCGATCCTCTTCGTTTCCTTCACCGGCTTGGTTTGGCTGATCGATGGCGCCGCCAAGGGGCCGGGCGCCTGGCGCCGGGTCCTGGCGGCCGGCTGGTGTTTCGGCTTCGCCCATTTTTCGATCGGTCTCTATTGGATCACGAATGCGCTCCTGGTCGACGCCGCCACCCACGGCTGGCTCGCGCCGTTCGCGGTGGCGGGCCTGTCGCTCTATTTCGCGATCTATCCCGCATTGGCCTGCCTTGCGGCGTCCTGGGCACCCCCGGGCGCCTGGCGGATTGCCGCGTTGGCGGCCGCGTGGGCGGTGGCGGAGTGGGCCCGCGGCGTGGCGCTGACCGGATTTTCCTGGAACCTGGTCTCCACGGCACTTGCTTTCGATGCCGCCGCCCTGCAGGGGGCGGCAGTGGTCGGCGGCTACGGCCTCAGCCTTGCGGTGGTGGTCCTCGCCGCGGCCCCGGCCCTGGCGTCGCGTGCCGCCACGGGGCGCATCGCCCCCTGGCCCCTGGCGGCCGCCGCGCTGCTCGCCCTGGTCCTGGCCGGCGGCGGCCTGATGAGGACGGCGCTGGCGCCGGATCCCGATGACGCGGCGACGCAAGTCACGCTGCGCGTCGTCCAGGGCAATATCCCCCAGCGCCTCAAGTGGCGGCGGGACCTCGCCAACCGGCATTTCCAGACCTATCTGAACCTGTCTCGGGCCTCCGGCGCAGGGGTGCCCGATGTGGTGATCTGGCCTGAAACGGCCCTGCCCTTCAGCCTCAATGGCGATCCGGCGCGCCTCCGGCTGTTGCACCGTGCGGTGCCCCGGGACGGTGTGCTGATCACCGGCGCCGTGCGCACCACCCCGCCGGTGCCCGGCCCCGGCCGCATCTGGAATGCCGTGGTGGCCGTCACCGGTTCGGGCCTGGCGGCGACCTACGACAAGCACCACCTGGTTCCGTTCGGCGAATACGTGCCCGGCCGCGGCCTCCTGCCGATTGACAAGATCACCCCCGGGCGGCTCGATTTCACTGCCGGGCCCGGTCCCGCGACGGTCTCGGTTCCCGGGCTCCCGCCGTTTTCCCCGCTGGTATGCTACGAAGCGATCTTTCCCGGCGCCGTCACCGGACGCGGCCCCCGGCCTGCCTGGCTCTTGAATCTCACCAACGATGGTTGGTTCGGCCGTTCGACCGGTCCTTACCAGCACCTGGCCGCCGCCCGCATGCGTGCCGTGGAGGAAGGCCTGCCCCTGGTGCGCGCGGCCAATACCGGAATCTCGGCGGTCATCGACCCTTGGGGTCGGGTCTTGGCGCGCCTGCCGCTGGGCCGCCGCGGGGTGATCGAGCGCCGCCTGCCCGCGGCGTCGGCCCCGACGGTCTATTCCCGCCTGGGCAACGGGGTTCTCGCCGTGATTGCAGTTTTGATCGCCCTCGGGGCCGGCCTGGCGCGGCGCCGAAGCGGCGGCGGGGCGTCCTGATATATCGGATCCTTATCGCAATCTTGTGTCTTGGGGCATATCTAGATATGATTAGAATGGTTTGATAAGCATTGGATATCGCGTATAAAACGGCGGTTATCTCCGCCTATAAAAAAGGAAATAGTAATGGCAAGGGCGACAACGAAAACGACCCGAAAACCGCCTCGGGCCACCAAGGGACGATCCAACCCGATCGATGCACATGTTGGCAGCCGAGTGCGGCAACGGAGGATGCTTCTGGGAATGAGTCAAGAGATGCTCGGCAAGGCCGTCGGGCTGACGTTTCAACAGATTCAGAAATACGAGCGCGGCATCAATCGAATCGGCGCAAGCCGCCTATTCACCCTCAGTAAAGTCCTGAACGTGCCCGTATCGTTTTTCTTCGACGATATGCCGCGTGCCCTGGCTACCGCCGGTGCCAAGGCCCGGGGATTCGCCGATGGCACCACCACCTATGAAGCCGATCCCATGGCCAACCGGGAAACGGCTGAATTGGTGCGGGCCTACTATCGGATCGAGGATCCCAGGCAGAGACGCAAATTCCTCGAACTCTTGCGGTCCATGGCCGACGGCTCCTGAGGTCTCCCGGCCGGGAAACCGCTTGACGGGATCGTTAAAGGTTGCAACAAGACCGGCCCAGGGCCCCTGGCGATTCCAGGCTCGGTCCCGATAGGCTTGCGTTGCATCGACCCCGGCCCATTCGCCAATTCGTCCCTCAAGGAGGTTCCCGTGTCACAAGGCGACTACCTGTTCACCAGCGAGTCGGTTTCCGAAGGTCATCCGGACAAGGTTGCCGACCGGATTTCCGATGCGGTGGTCGACGCCTACATGACGCTGGACCCGCAGTCTCGGGTTGGCGCGGAAACGCTTGTGACGACCAATTGCATCGTCATGGCGGGCGAGGTGCGCGGGCCGGAAACGCTGGATGCCTCGCGTCTGGAGGAGATTGCCCGGAGCTGCGTGCGCGACATCGGCTATGAGCAGGACGGGTTCCACTGGAAGAACGCGCGGGTCGAGGTGTTGATCCACTCGCAATCCGCCGACATCGCCAGGGGCGTGGACGCGGCCGGCAACAAGTCGGAGGGCGCGGGCGACCAGGGCATCATGTTCGGTTATGCCTGCCGCGAAACCGACGTGCTGATGCCGGCGCCGATCCATTATTCCCACGCCATATTGCGCTCCCTGGCGGAGGCGCGCCATTCCGGGGCCGAGCCCGGCCTCGGCCCCGATTCCAAGAGCCAGGTCACGCTGCGCTACGAGAACGGCAAGCCGGTGCGGGCGACCTCGGTGGTGGTCTCCACACAGCATGCCGAGGATCTCAGCCAGGACGATGTCCGGGACATCGTCCGGCCCCATGTGGAAAATGTCCTGCCCGAGGGGTGGATGTGCCCGGAAGAGGAGTTCTACGTCAACCCCACGGGCCGGTTCGTCATCGGCGGCCCGGACAGCGATTGCGGCCTGACCGGGCGCAAAATCATCGTCGACACCTATGGCGGGTCTTCTCCCCATGGTGGCGGCGCGTTCTCGGGCAAGGATCCGTCCAAGGTCGACCGCTCGGCGGCCTATGCGGCCCGCTATCTCGCGCGCAACGTGGTGGCGGCGGAGCTCGCTGAAAAATGCGTGATCCAGATCGCCTATGCCATCGGCGTCGCCAAGCCGCTCTCGGTCTATGTCCACACCTACGGCACCGGCAAGGTCGACGAAGGCAAGCTGGCCGGCGCCCTGACCGAGGTGATGGACCTCAGCCCCCGGGGCATCCGCGACCATCTGCGCCTCGACAAGCCGATCTATGCGCGCACCGCCGCCTATGGCCATTTCGGCCGGGCGCCGGACGGCGATGGCGGCTTCTCGTGGGAGCGCGAGGACCTCGTCGAGGACGTCAAGGCGGCCCTCACCTGACGCCCCCATCCCCAGCCGGACGCCCCGGCGACCCATGACCGGACGCGAGACCCCCAGCCCCGATCCGCCTCCCCGCCGCCGCATCCTCTACGGTCGGCGCAAGGGACGCCCCCTCCGCCCCGCCCGGCAAGCGCTTGTCGACGGCCTGCTCCGGCGCATCCGGGTGCCCCTTCCGGGGCGCAACCAGGGTGGTGCGGTGGGCAAAGCCGGGCTCCTGGACCCGCGCGAACTGTTCGCGGGCCCCCAGCCCTTCGACGCCGGGCCGGCCGGCCCCTTCCGCGAAGTGTGGCTGGAGGTCGGCTTCGGCGCCGGCGAACATCTCGCGGCCCAGGCCGAGGCGAATCCGGAAATCGCCTTCATCGGGTGCGAACCGTTCCTCAACGGGGTTGCCGCGGCGCTGGCGCGGATCGATCGGGGAAAGCTGAACAATGTGCGAATCTATGACGACGATGCCAGGGTCCTGCTCGATCACCTGGCCCCCGGCAGTCTCGGCCGGGTCTTCATCCTGTTCCCCGACCCCTGGCCCAAGACCCGCCACGCGCGGCGCCGGTTCCTCTCGGCCGAGACACTCGACACGTTCGCCCGGGTGATGGCCCGGGATGCCGAGTTGCGCTTCGCCACCGACGATCCGGTCTGCCTGCGCTGGGCGCTTTCGGTCCTGATCCGCCATCCCGAGTTCGCCTGGCGGGCGCGCTCGCCCGCCGACTGGCGCCACCGTCCGGCCGATCAGCCGCCCAGCCGCTACGAGGAAAAGGCCCGGGCCAAGGGCGCCACGCCCGTCTTCCTGGTGTTTGCGAGGGTTTAGCGCAGCGCTCCGGAGAGGGGCCAAGATGCCCAAAACACTTGAAGGACGCGCGGAAATGACTATATTTCCAACGATCTCAAGACGGTCCGAATATTCGGGTGAATGTGCGGGGTGGGCCACCGGCCCGCTTTTTTTGTTTCCGGTTCGCTTTTGGGCCGGCCCCACCGGTGCTGCCGTAGCCGGCGGGAGTGATGCAGCGGGATACCGCCAACGACGATGCTACAGGTCAAGGACAGGGTTGCGGCCCTGATCACGGGCCCCCTCGACGGGCTGGGATATGAACTGGTGCGGGTGCAGCTTTCGGGCGGCGACCGGCCGGTGCTTCAGGTCATGGCCGAACGGTCCGACGGCGCGGCGATGACGGTGGAGGACTGCGCCGATATCTCGCGCAGCGTGTCCGCGCTGCTCGATGCCGAAGACCCGATCGCCGGGGCCTACACCCTGGAAGTGAGTTCCCCGGGGATCGACCGGCCGCTGACCCGGCCGCGGGATTTCGAGCGGTTCGCCGGGTTCGAGGCCCGGATCGAGACCCACGAGTCGATTTCAGGGCGGCGCCGGTTCAAGGGCCGGTTGCTGGGTCTTGAGGACGGCGTGGTCTCGTTGGCGGTCGATGCCGATACCGTGCGCCTGCCGATCGAAGCCATTGCCAAGGCCCGGCTGGTGCTGACCGATGAATTGATTGCCGCGGCGCAAGAGGCGTCCGGCGCCTGACCGGTGCGCGGGCGGCGCTTTGCTGGTGCCGGTTGCTCCCCTCGATCGGGGGTCGCGTGTCCGAGACTTGCCAATGTGTATTTGCCGATCTAGTGGCCGATGCAGCGAATGTGATTGGGACGGAATAGAATGAGCGAACAAACCACGGAAACCATGCCTCTCGCGGAAGAGACCACGGGTCTCGCCCGCCCCGAACTGATCCAGGTGGCCGATGCGGTGGCCCGGGAGAAGGCCATCGACCGGGAAGAGGTCCTGACCGCCATGGAGCAGGCGATCCAGAAGGCCGGCCGCTCGCGTTACGGTCAGGAGCACGATATCCGCGCCACCATCGACCGGTCGACCGGGGAGATCACCCTGGCGCGCTACACCGAAGCGGTGGAGGAGGTCGAGGACGAGTTCACCCAGATTGCGATCGCCGAGGCCCGCAAGATCGATCCCGACATCCAGCCCGGCGGGTTCCTGATCGACCGCTTGCCGCCCATCGATTTCGGCCGCATCGCGGCCCAGACGGCAAAACAGGTCATCGTGCAGAAGGTCCGCGAAGCCGAGCGCCAACGCCAGTACGAGGAGTACAAGGATCGCGTCGGCGAGGTCGTCAACGGGCTCGTCAAACGGGTGGAGTTCGGCAACGTCACCGTGGATCTCGGCCGCGCCGAGGCGGTGCTGCGCCGGGACGAGGCCCTGCCGCGGGAAAACCTCAGGACGTCCGAGCGGGTGCGCGCCTATATTTATGACGTGCGCGAGGAAATGCGCGGGCCGCAAATCTTCCTGTCCCGCACGCGGCCGGAATTCATGGCCAAGCTGTTCGCCCAGGAAGTGCCGGAAATCTACGACGGAATCATCGAGATCAAGGCCGTGGCCCGGGACCCGGGCAGCCGCGCCAAGATCGCGGTGCTGTCCAACGACTCCTCCATCGATCCCGTCGGCGCCTGCGTCGGCATGCGGGGCAGCCGCGTCCAGGCGGTGGTGGCCGAGTTGCAGGGCGAAAAGATCGACATCATCCAGTGGTCGCCGGACCCCGCCACCTTCGTGGTCAATGCCCTGGCGCCGGCGGAGGTGTCCAAGGTCGTGCTGGACGAGGACCAGAAACGAATCGAGGTGGTCGTCCCCGACGAGCAGCTTTCGCTCGCCATCGGCCGGCGCGGGCAGAACGTCCGGCTGGCCAGCCAGTTGTCGGGCTGGGACATCCGCATCTTTACCGAGGCCCAGGAATCCGAACGGCGCCAGGAATTCTTCCGCAACCGCTCTCAGATGTTCATCGATTCCCTGGATGTCGACGAGGTCATCGCCCATCTCCTGGTCACCGAAGGGTTCTCCTCCATCGAGGAGGTTGCCTATGTGCCGATCGAGGAGCTGACCAACATCGAAGGGTTCGACGAGGACATCGCCCAGGAGCTTGCCAACCGCGCCGAAACCTACCTGCGGGAACAGGCCGAGAAGTTCGTCGAAACCCGCCGCGAATTGGGGATTGCCGACGACCTGGCCGAACTGCGTTCGTTGACCCCGGAGATGGTGGTGGCGCTGGCCAAGGCGGGGATCAAGACCCGCGACCAGTTGGCCGAGCTGGCAGGCTACGAGCTGTCCGGTTCGGAAGAAGAGGGCGAAACCGGCATGCTTCAGGAATTCGGCATCAGCGAAAGCGACGGCAACGCCATCATCATGGAGGCCCGGGCGCACTGGTACGAGGGCGAGGAAGAGGCCGCCGAGGGCGGCGAAGGCGAAGGCGGCGAAGAGGGTGCGGCCGAAGCCGGCACCGAGGCCGAGGCGCCCGCTGCCGACGCCGATAAAGACAAACCGGCGACGGAGGGCTGAGGCGTCGCGATGACCGCACGGGCCAAGATCAAGGGCACCGCCCCCGCGGGCGCGGCTGGCGCCGGCGGCGATCGGACCTGCATCGTGACCGGCGCGCTGTTGCCCCGCGCCCGCATGATCCGTTTCGTGAAGGGGCCCGACGGCGCCATCGTACCGGATTTGGATCATCGCCTTCCCGGGCGCGGCCTGTGGGTCGCCGCCAGCCCGGAGGCCTTGGATCAGGCCGCGATGGGCCGCCATTTCGCCCGCGCCCAGCGCGGTCCGGTCGCGGTGCCCGCCGATCTCCGCCGCCGGGTCGAAGCCGGGCTTGCGGCCCGGGCCCAGAGCCTGATCGGCCTCGCCCGCCGGGCCGGTGCTGCGGTGGCCGGGTTCGAAAAGACCCGCGCCGCGCTCAAGGGGGGCAGTGTGCGCCTCTTGATCACGGCGCGTGACGGTGCCGCCGACGGCCGCGCCAAATTGGCCGCCTTGGCGCCGGATTGTGTCCGGGCCGGAGGGCTGTCCGCCGCCGAACTGGGAACCGTCTTCGGCCGCGACCACGCGGTCCATGTGGCGGTGACCGATCCCGGGCTGGCAGAGCGGATCGGCGAGACCCTTGCGCGGCTCGACGGCGTGCGCGGCCCGGCCGGGGATCACGACGCGATTCCCGGGACGCCCAAGGTGGGCTAAAGTTAGATATGGAAGTGGATCAGGTTAAGGTATGAGCGAAACGACCAAAGATACCGACGCGAAGAAGAAGCCCCTGTCGCTCTCTCGGCCCGGCAAGCTCGAGCTGAAGAAGACGGTGGAGCAGGGACAGATTCGCCAGAGCTTCTCCCACGGGCGCAGCAAGGCGGTCACCGTAGAGGTGCGCAAGAAGCGGACCTATGCACCCACCGAAAGCGGCGGCATGGCGGAGGTCAAGCCGGGCAGCGAGGCCCCGATCGGGGCCGAAGAGTCCGCCAAGGCCGAAAAGTTGACCAGCGGCGAGCTGGCGGTCCGCGCCCGGGTGCTGGAAGACGCCAAGAGGGACGAGGAGCGCCGCCGTCTCGAGGATGCGGAACGGGCCAAGCTCGAAGCCGAGGAAGCCAAGAAGCGCGCCGAGGAAGAGGCCGAGCAGGCCAGGCGCGAAGCCGAGGAAGCCAAGAAGCGCGCCGAGGAAGAGGCCGACGCGGGGACCAGCGCGCCGCCGTTGGTGCCGGTGCCCGAGGGTGAGCCCGAGGCCCCGGTCAAGACGGCCCGAAGCGCCAAGGGCAAGCCCGCCCCCGCCGAGCCCGAGGCCCTGGAAGGCGAGGACGAGGACGCCAAGAAGCGTGGTCCCGGCCGCCGTGGCGCGAAGGCGGAAAAGGGCCGCCCGTCCCTGACCCTGCGCAAGGAAGGCCCGGCCCGGCGCCGCGGCAAGCTGACCATCTCGAAGGCGCTGGACGACGAGGGCGGAGAGCGGGTGCGCTCGCTCGCCTCGGTGCGCCGCGCGCGCGAACGCGAACGCCGGGCCCAGGCGGCAATGCAGGGCATGGGCGAGACCTCCAAGGTCTACCGGGAGGTGGTGGTGCCGGAAACCATCACCGTCCAGGAACTCGCCAACCGCATGGCCGAACGGGCGCCGGACGTGGTCAAGTCACTGATGAACATGGGTGTCATGGCGACCATCAATCAGACCCTGGACGCCGATACCGCCGAGCTGATCGTGTCCGAATTCGGCCATACGATCCGACGGGTCAGCGAATCCGACGTCGAGGTCGGGCTCAGCGGTGGCGATGACGCGCCGGAAAGCCTCAAGGCGCGCCCGCCGGTGGTGACCGTCATGGGCCATGTCGACCACGGCAAGACCTCGCTGCTCGACGCGCTCCGGGAAACCGACGTGGTGGCCAAGGAATCCGGCGGCATCACCCAACATATCGGTGCTTATCAGGTGACCATGGAATCGGGCGAGAAGATCACCTTCCTCGACACCCCGGGCCATGAGGCGTTTACCCAGATGCGCGCTCGCGGCGCCAAGGTCACCGATATCGTGGTCCTTGTGGTGGCCGCCGATGACGGCATCATGCCCCAGACCATCGAGGCGATCCATCATGCCAAGGCGGCGGAAGTCCCGCTGATCGTGGCCATCAATAAGATCGATCTCCCCGGTGCCGAGCCCGAGCGCATCAAGACCGACCTTCTCCAGCACGACGTGGCGCTGGAAGGTTATGGCGGCGATGTGCTGTGGGTCGAGGTGTCGGCCAAGAACAAAACCAATCTCGATAAGCTCGAGGAAGCCATCCTGCTGCAGGCCGAAATTCTGGAGGTCAAGGCCAATCCCGACCGCCCGGCGCAGGGCGTGGTGGTCGAGGCCAAGGTCGAGCAGGGCCGCGGTTCCGTCGCCACGGTGCTGATCGCCCGCGGGACGCTCCGGGTCGGCGACATCTTCGTGGCCGGCGCCGAATGGGGCCGGGTGCGGGCGCTGGTCGATGACCATGGCCAGAATATCGAAGAGGCCGGTCCCTCCATGCCGGTGGAGGTGCTGGGCCTCAACGGCACGCCGATCGCCGGCGACGAGTTCGCGGTCGTGGAAAGCGAAAACCGGGCCCGTCAGGTCACCGAATACCGCCAGCGCCAAAGCCGCAACGCGTCCCATGCCGCAGGCGCGCGGGGCACCGTGGAACAGATGTTGGCATCGATCGCCGCCGGCGAAAGCGCGGAATTCCCGCTGGTCATCAAGGCCGATGTCCAGGGTTCGGTGGAGGCCATCACCGGCGCCATCGAGAAGATCGGCACCGACGAGGTACAGGCGCGGATCCTCCATGCGGCGGTCGGCGGCATCAACGAATCCGATGTCACCCTGGCCCGGGCGTCCGAGGCCCTGATTATTGGCTTCAACGTGCGCGCCAATCCCCAGGCCCGTGAAATGGCCCGGCGCGACAATGTCGAAATCCGCTACTATTCGATCATCTACGACGTCACCAACGACGTGAAGCAGGCGCTCTCGGGCATGCTCGAGCCCGCCATCAAGGAGACCCAGCTCGGCACCGCGGAGGTGCGAGAGGTCTTCAACATCTCCAAGGTCGGGCGCATCGCTGGCTGTCTGGTGACCGACGGCGCGATCCGGCGGGAGTCCAAGGTGCGGCTGTTGCGCGACGACGTCGTGGTGTTCGAAGGCAACCTCCAGACACTCAAGCATTTCAAGGAAGACGCCCGCGAGGTGCGGGCCGGGTCCGAATGCGGCATCGCCATCGAGAACTACCAGGACATCCAGGTGGGCGACGTGATCGAGTGCTTCCAGGTCGAGGAAGTCGCCCGGACGCTGTAAGCGGGCGGCACGTCCTCCCCATCGAGCAATGGCCGGCAACAGGATCTATCGAAATGCGGTCGCGCGCCCCTAGCCAGCGCCAACTCCGGATTGGCGAAGAGCTGCGCCACGAGGTGGCGCGCATCCTGGAGCACGCCCATTTCCGCGATCCCGATCTGGCGTCGGTGTCGATCACCGTCACCGAGGTCCGGGTGAGCCCGGATCTCAAGAACGCCACCGCCTTCGTCACGCCGCTCGGCGGCGGCGAAATGGGGCGCGTGGTGGCGGCGTTGAACCGGGCCCAAGGCTATTTCCGGGGCCAGCTGGGGCGCGGGCTGACGCTCAGATTCGTGCCGCGCATCACCTTCGCCGCCGACACCTCGTTCGAATATTCCTCGCGCATCGAAGAGGTGCTGCACCGGCCCGAGGTGGAGCGCGACCTGGAGGCCGAAGGCGGCCACGGAAATGACGGCGAGGGCGGTCCCGGCCATGGGGCGTAGGCGCAAGCCGCCCCCGGGCGCCCGGGCCATCGACGGCTGGCTCAACCTGGACAAGCCGCTGGGGCTTAGTTCGGCCGCCTGTGTCGCGCGTTTGCGCGGGGCGCTGCGGCCTCTCAGGATTGGGCACGGCGGCACCCTCGATCCGCTGGCGACCGGAGTTCTGCCGGTGGCGCTGGGCGAGGCCACGAAGACCGTTTCCTACCTGATGGGCGCGCGCAAGAGCTATCGTTTCACCGTCCGTTTCGGCGAACGCCGCGACACCGATGACGGCGAAGGCGAAATCGTCGAAACCAGCGCCGCGCGGCCCGCCGACACCGTTCTTGAGGGCCTTCTCGGGCGCTTTGTCGGCACCGTCGATCAGGTCCCGCCCGCCTATTCCGCCCTCAAGCAGGGAGGACGGCGCGCCTATGAATGCGCCCGGGCGGGCGAGGCCGTGGAATTGAAGCCGCGCGCCGTTCGGGTCTATGGATTGCGGCTGGCCGCCAGGCCCGATGCGGATCACGCGGTGTTCGAGGTCGAGTGCGGCAAGGGGTTCTATGTCCGGGCGCTGGCCCGCGACCTGGCGGCGGCGGCGGGGACCGTCGGGCATGTCTCCGAACTGCGCCGCACCCGGGTCGGCCCCTTCACCGAGACGGCGGCAAAACCGCTGGAAAATCTAGCCGCCTTGGGGCATAGTGCGCCCGTTTTAAAGGACCTTTATCCGGTTGAGACCGTGCTGGACGACATCCCGGCCCTGGCCGTGACCGGAGATCAGGCCGCCGCCATAAGGCAAGGGCGGTCCGTAAAGGTGCAATGCACTGGTGGCCCCGGGCCCCGGGAGGCCGGCGCGATTGCCGTATCCCTCAAACTGTCCGACGGAACCGTCGTGTGTGCGATGGAGGACGGCGCTCTGGTTGCGCTTGCCCGGTATTACGGCGGAGAAATCCGGCCGGTGCGCGTACTGAACATTTGATCGAAGGAGTAGACGATGTCGATTACGCCTGAAAAGAAACAGGAACTGGTGACGGAATACGCCACCGGGTCCAATGACACCGGGTCGCCTGAGGTGCAGGTGGCTATCCTGTCCGAACGGATCGGAAACCTGACCGAGCATCTCAAGACCCATAGCCACGATTTCCACTCCCGGCGCGGCCTCATCATGATGGTGAGCAAGCGGCGCCGGTTGCTGGATTACCTGAAACGCAAGAACGAAGACCGATACCAGAAGCTGATCCAGCGCCTCGGATTGCGGCGCTGATGATGTCCGGTCCGCATGGGGCGGGCCGAAACCCCGTTGGCGGCAGGGCCGCGCGGGGAGGTAGGTTGGAAGGAAGGAAGAGAACGCATGTTTGATATCACTAGGAAGGAAATCGACTGGGGCGGACGCCGACTGATCTTGGAAAGCGGGCGCATGGCGCGCCAGGCCGACGGGGCGGTGCTTGCCACCTATGGCGAAACCACGGTGCTGTGTACCGCGGTGGCGCAAAAGGAGCCCAAGCCGGGCATCGATTTCTTTCCGCTGACCGTGAATTACCAGGAAAAGAGCTTCGCCGCCGGCAAGATCCCCGGCGGCTTCTTCAAGCGCGAAGGCCGCCCCAGTGAGAAGGAAACGCTGACCTCGCGCCTCATCGACCGGCCCATCCGGCCGCTGTTTCATCCCAATTTCCGCAACGAAACCCAGGTCATCTGCACGGTCCTGTGCCACGACCTGGAAAACGATCCCGACATCGTCGCCCTGGTCGGTGCGTCGGCGGCACTGACGCTCTCGGGGGTGCCGTTCCTCGGCCCGATCGGCGCCGCCCGGGTCGGCTATGTCGATGGCGAATACCTGCTCAACCCCCAGGTCGACGAAATGACCACCTCCCAGCTCGACCTGGTCGTTGCCGGCACCCAGGAAGGGGTGCTGATGGTGGAATCCGAAGCCCATGAGCTGTCGGAAGAGGTCATGCTGGGCGCCGTGATGTTCGGCCATCGGGAATTCCAGCCGGTGATCGATGCCATCATCGAGATGGCCGAGACCGCGGCGAAGGAGCCCTGGTCGGTGGCCGAGCCGCCGCCCGAACACGCCGTCGTCGCCGCCCGGGTCAAGGACCTGGCGGAGGGCGGCCTGCGCGACGCCTATGCGAATCCCGACAAGACGGTACGCCATGGCGCCATCGAGGCCGTCAAGTCGGAGACCGTGAGCGCCCTGGTAGAAGACGAGGACGCGACCGGCGACGTCATCGGCGCGGCCTTCAAGAAGTTGGAAAAGAATATCGTGCGGACCGCCATCCTGGATCAAAAGCCGCGCATCGATGGCCGCGACACCAAGACGGTGCGGCCGATCTCCTGCGAGGTCGGCGTCCTGCCTCGGGCCCACGGTTCTGCGCTGTTCACCCGGGGCGAGACCCAGGTTCTGGCCGTCGCCACCCTGGGCACCGGCCAGGACGAGCAGATCATCGATGCGCTCGACGGCGATTACCGGGAGCATTTCCTGCTGCATTACAACTTCCCGCCCTATTCGGTGGGCGAGGCGAGCTTCCTGCGTTCGCCGGGACGCCGGGAAATCGGTCACGGCAAGCTTGCCTGGCGGGCCGTCCATCCCCTGCTGCCCAGCAAGGACGATTTTCCCTATACCATCCGCGTCGTGTCGGAGGTGACGGAATCCAACGGCTCGTCGTCGATGGCGACGGTCTGCGGCTCGTCTCTCTCGCTGATGGACGCCGGCGTTCCCCTGTCCAAGCCGGTGGCGGGAATCGCCATGGGGCTGATCAAGGAGGACGACCGGTTCGCGGTCCTGTCCGATATCCTCGGCGACGAAGATCATCTCGGCGACATGGACTTCAAGGTCGCCGGCACCGCCGAGGGCGTCACCAGCCTGCAGATGGATATCAAGATCACCTCGATCACCGAGGAGATCATGGAGATCGCCCTGGGCCAGGCCCGGGACGGACGCCTGCATATCCTGGGCGAGATGGAGAAGGCCCTTTCCGGCGCGCGGGAGGAGGTTTCCGACAACGCCCCGCGGATCACCGCCTTCTCGGTTCCCAAGGACAAGATCCGCGATGTCATCGGGACCGGCGGCAAGGTCATCCGCGAGATTTGCGAGACCACCGGCGCCAAGATCGATATCGAGGACGACGGCACCATCAAGGTGGCGGCGGTCGACGGCGAAGCCGCCCAGCGTGCCATCGATTGGATCAAGTCCATCGTCGCCGAGCCGGAGGTCGGGGTCATCTACACCGGCAAGGTGGTCAAGGTGGTGGATTTCGGGGCCTTCGTGAACTTCCTCGGCAACCGGGACGGCCTGGTGCATATCAGCGAGCTGGCCGAAGGCCGGACCGCCAAGGTCACCGATGTCGTCAACGAAGGCGATGAAGTGAAGGTCAAGGTCCTCGGGATCGACGACCGCGGCAAGGTCAGGTTATCCATGCGCGTGGTCAATCAGGAGACCGGCGAAGACCAGTCGAAGGAAGCGGCCGATTCGCCGGCCGCGGAATAGTCCGAGGCGGCCCCGGCCGCCGTCGCGGGCCGGGGCCAAGGGGAGGCGATAGATGAAGCCGCTCAAGTCCCTTGTCATTTCAGGCCGAGAGGTGCTGCCCCTTGTCGAAGGCGGCAAGGGCATCGCCATCTCCAACGGGGAAAGCTCGGGTGCCTGGGCGGCCACCGGCGGGGTCGGCACGTTCTCCGGCGTCAACGCCGATTCGTTCGACGAGAACGGCGATCTGATCCCCGTCGTATACAGCGGGCGGACCCGGCGCGAGCGCCATGAGGAGCTCGTCGCTTACGCCATTCAGGGTGGCATCACCCAGGCCCAGGTGGCCCATGAACTGAGCGGCGGACAGGGCCGCATCCACATGAACATCCTGTGGGAAATGGGTGGCTCCGAACGCGTCCTCAAGGGTGTTCTCGAAGGGGCCAGGGGCCTGATCCACGGCGTCACCTGCGGCGCCGGCATGCCCTACCGCATGGCCGAGATCTGTACCAAGTTCGGCGTCTATTATTATCCCATCGTGTCCTCGGCCCGGGCCTTCCGGGCGCTCTGGAAGCGGGCCTATCACAAGTTTGCCGATTGGCTCGGCGGCGTCGTCTACGAAGACCCGTGGCGGGCCGGCGGCCATAACGGGCTGTCCAATGTCGAAGACCCCCATTGTCCCGAAGCGCCCATGCTCCGGGTTGCCGAGTTGCGCAAGATGATGACCGAGTACGGCCTCGATGAGACGCCGATCTTCATGGCGGGAGGTGTCTGGTACCTGCGCGAATGGGACGACTGGATCGATAATCCCGAACTCGGTCCCATCGCCTTCCAGTTCGGGACCCGGCCGCTGCTCACCAAGGAAAGCCCCATTTCCGATGAGTGGAAGGCAAAGCTGCTGGACCTGAAGGAGGGCGATGTCTACCTCAACAAGTTCAGCCCCACCGGGTTCTATTCCTCCGCCGTCGACAACCCCTTCCTGGAAGAGTTGAGGCAGCGGTCCGAGCATCAGGTGGCCTATTCCACCCAGCCGGTGGGCGAGCATGGCACGCCGTTCCCGGTCGGCGCCCGGGGGCGCAAGGTCTATCTCACGGCGACGGACAAGGTACGCGCCGAATCCTGGCTCGCGGAGGGATTCACCGAATCGCTGCGGACCCCGGACTCGACCCTGATCTTCGTTACCCCGGAACGGGCGCAGCAGATCCGCCGCGACCAGATCGAATGCATGGGCTGCCTGTCGGCCTGCCATTTCTCCAATTGGGCCCAGAACGAGGCCGGGACCACCGGCCGCAAGGCCGATCCCCGTTCCTTCTGTATCCAGAAAACGCTGCAGGCCATCAGCCATGGCGGTTCGGTGGACCAGCAGCTGATGTTTGCCGGCCACAACGCTTACCGGTTCAAAGACGATCCCTTCTACGCCAATCGTTTCATCCCGTCGGTCCGCGAATTGATCGACCGGCTCAAGACCGGCGACTGAAACACCCTGAAACCGGGCCGCGGCGCCAGTTTGTATTTTTTCCAAAAAGTCCTATATAGTATTAATCGAGTTGATTTAACTTGCCGGATATCTGCCCGTTTCTGAGGGCGCGGACGACGGTCGGTTAGGGCGGTTTGAGGAATGGTTGAGCGACCTTACAAGGAAGTTGTGGATACCCTGAAGCGCTGCGGGCTGCGTCCGACGCGTCAGCGCATGGCGCTTGCCAAGCTGCTGCGCGATGCCGGTGATTGTCATCTGACCGCCGAGGAGCTGCACGCCCGCGCCGCCGCAGCCGGCCACCGGATATCGCTTGCCACCGTATACAACGCGCTGCACCAGTTCACCGAAGCGGGGCTGGTGCGCGAGATCGTCGTCGATTCGGGATGCTCCTATTTCGATACCAACGTGTCCGACCACCACCATTTCTTCTTTGAAGACCGGCGTGAGTTGAAGGATATCGATCACGGCGATGTCGTGATTTCGTCCGTTCCGGAGCCCCCCGAGGGCGCCTGCGTGGAACGCGTGGACGTCGTCATCCGGGTGCGATCGCTCTAATAATCATTATCAGTATCAGAGTTGTAAAAAGTGGTTTAGAACCATTCTAAACTATTGACAGCGGCATTCCCGCGCTTATATTCAAGGGTGTCGCAATCACCGCAGGGACCCGCAAGGGCGCCTTAATCATCACATGGAGGAGAGAAAAACATGCCTGCACTGAAAGGGACCAAGACCGAACAGAACCTCAAGGACGCGTTTGCCGGTGAATCCCAGGCCAACCGCCGCTACCTGTATTTCGCGCAAAAGGCGGACGTCGAGGGCTACAACGACGTCTCTACCGTCTTCCGCTCCACCGCCGAAGGCGAAACCGGTCACGCCCACGGCCATCTCGAGTATCTCGAAGAGGTCGGCGACCCCGCCACCGGTGAGCCGATCGGCGACACCACCAAGAATCTGAAGGCTTCGGTGGCCGGTGAGACCCACGAATACACGGACATGTATCCGTCCATGGCCAAGGCGGCCCGCGACGAAGGCTTCGACGAGATCGCCGACTGGTTCGAAACCCTCGCGAAGGCGGAAAAATCCCACGCCGGTCGCTTCCAGAAGGCGCTCGACAACCTCGACTAACCGGCGTCGCATTCGGGAAGGCGCCGGCGCCCCGACCGGCCCGGCGCCTTTTCCTTTATCCGGAACCCGGATTCCCCAAGCCAGCAAGATCCAAGAAACGTGAGCAAGCCATGAGCGAAGGCGGACTTGAAGCCCCCACCCGGCATCCCATCGATTGGAACGACCCCGACTTCTACGACGAGGAAAAGCTGGATGCGGAATTGCGCCGGGTGTTCGACATCTGCCACGGCTGCCGCCGGTGCTTCGCGCTCTGCGATTCCTTCCCGCGGCTGTTCGACCTGATCGACGAGTCCAAGACCGGGGAGCTCGATTCGGTCGAGAGCGCCGATTTCAAGCCGGTGGTCGATGCCTGCACGCTGTGCGACATGTGCTTCATGACGAAGTGCCCCTACGTGCCGCCCCATGAATTCAATCTCGATTTCCCCCACCTGATGCTGCGCTACCGTGCGGTCGAAAACAAGAAGGGCGCGGTCGGCCTCATGGACCGCCAGCTGACCGAGACCGACCGAAACGGGCGCCTGGCCAGCACCATGCCGGGGCTCGCCAACTGGGCTTCAAAGACCGGCAACGGCCTGACCCGCGGCGTCCTCCAATCGGTGGCGGGTGTCCATGCCGAGGCCGAGCTGCCCAAGTTCTACGGCAAGACCTTCACGGCCCGTGCCGCCGGCGGGGCGCCGGAGGTGAACACCGAGGCGCCGGCCCATGGGCGCAAGGCGATCCTCTATGCCACCTGTTTCGTCAATTACAACAACCCCGGCATCGGCGAGGCGGCGCGCAAGGTGCTGGCGCTGAACGGGGTGGAAACCGAGGTCGGCTATCCCGGCTGCTGCGGCATGCCGCAGCTAGAGCACGGGGACATCGCCCGGGTGGCGGCGAATGCCAAGCGCACCGCCGCCTATTTCGCGCCCTGGATCGAAAGCGGTCATGACGTGATCGCCCTGACGCCGTCCTGCGCGCTGATGCTGAAATTCGAATGGCCCCTGATCGTGCCCGAAGACGATCCCGCCTATCAGGACGTGACGCGATTGTCCCAGGCGACGCGCGACATCAGCGAATACATCGTCGGTATCGCCGGCAAGGAGGGCCTGGCCCCCGGCCTGAAGCCGCTCCCGGGCGGCGTGACGCTGCACCTCGCCTGCCATGCCCGGGCCCAGAACCTAGGCCCCAAGGCGGCGGAGATGCTGCGCCTGATCCCGGATTCGGAAATCGACGTGATCGAACGTTGCTCCGGTCACGGCGGAAGCTGGGGCATCAAGAACGAGAACTATCCGGTCGCGCTCAAGGTCGGCCAGCCGGTGGCGCGCCGGGCGCTCGAGCAGTCCCGCGCGTTCGTGGCTTCCGAATGCCCGCTCGCGGGCAAGCATGTGGTCCAGGGGATGCGGACGCTCGATGCGGAGCACACCGTGGTCGCGCGGTCGGTGCACCCGGTGGAAATCTTCGCGCGCGCCTACGGCTTCGAGACGGAGGAGGATTGATCATGTCCGGCCGCCGACAGATTTCCCGTGACGACCTGATGCTGGACCTCGATGCCTACAAGGCGGTGCGCGCTCAACGGCGCAAGGAAATCTGGGCGGAAAAGGAAAAGCGGCGCGTGGCGGTCGGCCCCTTCGCGACCTTCATGTTCGAGAGCTTCGAGACCATGCGCCATCAGATCCAGGAGATGCTCTATATCGAACGCGGCGGGGAACAGCAGCTCGCCGGCGAGCTCGACGCCTACAATCCGCTGATCCCCGATGGTTCGGAGCTGGTGGCGACCGTGATGTTCGAGATCGAGGACCCGGTGCGCCGGGCCCGGGAACTCGAGCGTCTGACCCATGTGGAGGAGACCATCGCCATCGAGGTCGATGGGGAAACCATCGCCGCCCAGCCGGAGAAGGATCTGGAACGGACCAAGGCGGACGGCAAGACGTCATCCATCCATTTCCTGCATTTCCCCTTCACCAAGGAACAGATCGCCAAGTTCAAGGCGCCGGATGCGCGGGTCGTCCTCGCCATCAATCACCAGAACTATTCCCACATGGCGGTTCTGCCCGACGCCGCGCGCGCGGCGCTGGCCAAGGACTTCGATCCCGCCTGAGGCCGCGCGGCGAATGCCGCTACTTGATTTTTTCCCCCTTCAGGGTGCCCCAGAGGTGGGCGCGGCGGGCCCAGCCGCGGATGCCGCCGGCCTCGATGCGGCACCAGGTTTTCTCGCAAGCCAGCACCCGGGCGATCACCCCGGACGCCGCCCGGGCCACCGCCGGGGCATCGTCGGCGGGCTTGCGCCGCAGCACGACCTCCCGTGCGGTGACGATGACGGCGCGCTTTCCGGTCAGCATGGAGCGGTGGATCCAGCCCACCGTCCCTCGCCAATCGCGGATCTTGCGCCAGGCATCGAACTCGGCGGTGATCATTACCGGCAGGCCGCGGCGCTGGTAGACCCATTCCACGGGATAGCGCACGCCGGGCCCGGCCCGCAGATTGACCTCGCCCGCCCGCAGGCTGGCGAAGCGGGGCAGCGGCAGCCCCGTGCGTTTCACGCCCTGTGGCTTGCCGGGCTTGTTTCCCGCGACGGGCCGCAGGAAAGGCGTTTCTTCGGCGGCGCCGATGGCGGGGCCGGTCGCTTCGGCAATCGGTGCGCAAAGGACGGCGGCGATCAGGGCGGCCCCGAACCAGGGGGCCCCGCGATGGGCCGGTAGGATCGCCGTCCTATTGGCCGTCATCTTGTCCATGGGCGTGGATGGAAAGGTCGGTGATGGTGGCGTTCGGCCCGCACAAGGGACAGGCCGGGTCGGGGCGGACCTTGATTTTGCGGAAGTTCATGTTCAGCGCATCGAGGATCAGCAGATGCCCGGCCAGGCTTTCGCCGATGCCGGCCAGTTCCTTGATCACCTCGGTCGCCTGCAGGCAACCGACCATTCCGGCCACGGCGCCAAGCACGCCGCCCTCGGCGCAGGTCGGGATCAGGCCGTCCGGCGGCGGCTCGGGAAAGATGCAGCGGTAGCAAGGGTAATCGCCTTCATGGGCCTTGAAGGTCGAGACCTGGCCTTCGAACCGCAGCAGGGCGGCGGAGACGAGGGTCACGCCGGAAAGGTAGCAGGCATCGTTCAGCAGGAACCGGGTGGCGAAATTGTCGGTGCCGTCGGCGACCATATCGTAGGCGCCGATCAGCTCCGAAACGTTCGACGCATCGAGCCGCAGGGCGTGGGTTTCCACAACGACGTCGGGGTTGATCCCGGCGAGCACCTCGCGGGCGCTTTCCACCTTGGGCGTGCCGATGCGCCCGGTGGCGTGGATCACCTGGCGCTGCAGGTTGGAAAGATCGACGGCGTCGTCGTCGACGATGCCGATGCGCCCGACCCCGGCGGCGGCAAGATAGAGCAGCAGCGGCGAACCGAGGCCGCCGGCGCCCACCACCAGGACGCTGGAATCCAGGAGCTTCTGCTGCCCCTTGCCGCCCAGCTCCGGCAGGATGATATGCCGGGCATAGCGTTCCAGCTGTTGGTCGGAAAACTCCATGGTCGCCCGCGCGCCTCTTTTTCCTAGGAATTACAGGTTATCGAACAACGCCGTCGAAAGGTAGCGTTCGGCGAAGGACGGAATGATAACCACGATGGTCTTGTCCCGGAAGTCCTCCCGCGCGCCGATCTCCAGCGCCGCGGCCAGCGCCGCGCCGGAGGAAATGCCGACCGGCACGCCCTCCAGGCGCGCCGCCAGGCGGGAGGTGGCGAAGGCGGTTTCGTTGCCGATGCGCACCACTTCGTCGATCAGGCTGGTGTCGAGGATCTCGGGAACGAATCCCGCGCCGATCCCCTGGATCTTATGGGGGCCGGCCAGCCCGCCCGACAGCACGGCGCTGTCCTCGGGCTCCACCGCGATCATCCTGAAGCCGGGGTTGCGTGCCTTCAGCACCGGCGCCACGCCGGCCAGGGTTCCCCCGGTGCCGACCCCGGAGACTACGGCGTCCACCGCGCCGTGGGTATCGCGCCAGATTTCCTCCGCCGTGGTGCGGGCATGGATATCGGGATTGGCGGGGTTCTCGAACTGCTGCAGCATGATCGAATCGTCGATCTTGGCGGTCAGTTCCCGGGCCCGGGCGACGGCGCCGGACATGCCTCGATTGGCCGGGGTCAGTTCGATCTCCGCCCCCAGGATCATCAGCATCTTGCGCCGCTCCATGGACATGCTTTCAGGCATGCAGAGGATTAGGCGGTAACCCTTGGCGGCACAGACGAAGGCCAGCGCGATGCCGGTATTGCCCGAGGTCGGCTCGACCACCACGGTGTCGGGACCCATGCGGCCGGCGCGCTCGGCGGCTTCGATCATCGCGAGCCCGATGCGGTCCTTGACCGAGCCGAGCGGGTTGAAGAATTCGAGCTTGCCGAGCAGGCGCGCGCCGCAGCCCTGCTCTTTGGACAGCTTGGGTAGGTCCACCAGCGGCGTGTTGCCGATGGTCTCGAGAATGCTGCCGTAGATTCGCCCGCGCTGACCGGCGCGATCGTCGGCGCCGCCGTCGATGGGCGGCAGGGGGGCCTGGGCGGGGTCGGGCCTTGTCGCCATGGGTCACTGCCTTCCCGGGCCGGTGCCCATCAAATCACGAAATCCAGCCGCTCCGCGGCCTTGCTTTCGATCCCGGCCTGCTTGGCCTGGAGACAAAGCTCCTCGATGGTCACCTTATCAAGCCGCTTGATCAGCCCGTTTTCGAGGTCGTCCCACACCGGACCGACGATCCGGAGCCCGAGGTCCGATTGCGGACCGCTGCGGGTATCCTCGCCGCGCTCGGGCGTGGCGACCACCCGGGTGATGTCGCCAAGCGTAATCCGCCGCCGTTCCCGCGCCAGAAGATAGCCTCCCCGCGGGCCCCGGACGCCCGACAGGATGCCGGCGCGCACCATCTTCTGCAGCACCTGCTCCAAATAGCGCCGCGGGATGCCTTGGCGCGCGGTAATGTCTTTGCTTTGCACCGGTTGGGCGCCTGCGTTGTAGGCGATGTCGAGCACCGCCTCGATCGCGAACAGCAGCTTCTTGGGCAGGCGGATCACGGCCGCCCTCCCTGTGCATGGCCGGCGTCCGAGGCGTCCTTTCCGGTGGAGCCGAA
>Ga0224512_10000211_pt1 | contig 62728 bp, 60 predicted proteins | sample SF_May12_sed_USG_4_FD_169103 | JGI IMG/M metagenome (GOLD analysis project Ga0224512, IMG submission 169103) | Sediment microbial communities from San Francisco Bay, California, United States - SF_May12_sed_USGS_13 | ecosystem: Environmental > Aquatic > Marine > Sediment | place: USA...
CTACAACGAACACACCGCCTGGGCCCACCGACAAACCCAACAAATCAACAACGCTGCTTGACGCATACGACCCTGGGGTGTCTAGCCGAGTGCGGCGATGACGTCGTCCGGGGCCTGGACCAGTTCGATCAGCACGCCCTCCCCCGAAAGCGGGAAGTCGTCGTTGCCCTTCGGGTGGATGAAGACGATGTCGTGGCCGGCGGCACCGGGACGGATTCCGCCCGGGGTGAACCGCATACCCCGCTCGGTCAGCCACTCGACGGCGGCCCGAAGATCGTCGATCCACAGACCGATGTGGTTGAGCGTCGGCTCGTGTACCTTGGGCCTCGACTCGGGGTCGAGCGGCTGCATCAGGTCGATCTCGACCGCATGGACACCGTCGCCGAGGCGCAGGATGTCCTCCTGCACGTTCTCCGATTCGCTGGTGTAGTCACCGACCTTGGTCACCCCGAACGTGTCGACCCACAGCGAGCCGAGGGTAGTCAGATCGAGGCCACCGATGGCGATCTGTTGCAGGCCCAGGATCTTGAACGGTCGGTCGCTCATGGGGCGTCATGGTAGTGGCGGACCCGATCGTCGGAGGCATCCGACGACTCGCCGAGCGTTCAACGCCGATCTGCGGATCCCTGATGCCGGACGTCGCTCGGCCCCACGGGTAGATTGGGGTTTCGAACGCCCCGGCCCGGACGCTCGCAATCGTTTCGCACCCGTCAGGAGAATCGCTCGTGACCCAACACGACAACCCGGCCGTCGCCGAGCCGCCCCTCCGTCGCCTCGATCACAAACTGGGACGGGTGCACGATGGCACCTACACCAACAGCGACTTCATCATCGCCGACGCCAAGGACGCCGACATGGCCTACGGTGTCACCGCCGCCGGGCCACGTCCCGAGGCCTACATACCGGTCGGTGATGCCGCGCCCGGGCGGTACCGAACCCGAGCGGAGTACCTCGACGCCATGCGGGCACTCATCGGGCAGGGTGAGATCGACATCCTGCTCACCTCCGCGTCCAACGGCGAGCGGCTGGCCGCCGGCGGTGATCTCGCCGCCGACCCCGACCTGACGCTCGCCGTGCGGGCCAACGACACCACCGACATCTGGAACCAGCGGGGCTCCCAGTACACCTCGCTGCCGTCGCTGCCGTTCCGCACCGCCGACCTGGACGCTGTTCGGCCGTTCTGCGATCTCGTGCTCTACTCGATCACGTTCAACAACGATCTCGACCTCGACCGCAAAGCGCTCGACGAGTACTCACGGTTCCGGGCCGAGGCCGCAGCGGTCGGTCTCCGCCACTTCCTCGAGGTGTTCAATCCCAACGCCCCGGACCGGCTCGATCCGAAGCACACCGGACCGTTCGTCAACGATTCGATCGTTCGAGCGCTGGCCGGTGTGACGTCGGCCCACCGACCGCTGTTCCTCAAGATGGCCTACAACGGCCCTGATGCCCTCACGGAACTCGCCGAACACGATCCGACCCTCGTGATCGGCATCCTCGGCGGCTCGGCCGGCACCACCCGTGACACCTTCGAGCTGCTGCACCAGGCCGAACGCTGCGGCGCCCGGGTTGCGCTGTTCGGCCGCAAGATCCAGCGCAGCGAATCCCAGCTCGACCTCGTCGACCACATGCGGATCGTGCTGCGGGAGGAGCTGAGCCCGGCCGACGCGGTGCGCTCCTATCATGAGGCGCTGGGTGAGGCCGGGCTCTCACCGTTCCGGTCGCTGGAGGACGATCTGGAGATCACCGAACCGGTTCTCCGGGAGGCCTAGCATCGGTGGCCGATACGTCGGAGCACAACCGAACCGGGGCTGCGACCGAGCTGCGCGGTATCGCCTCGGTCGGATGCGCCGTCGTCGACATCGCCAAGGTCATCGACCACTATCCCCAACCGGACCACCTGGCCCTGATCGCCGAGGTCTCGCTCAGCACCGGCGGACCGGCGCTCAACATGGCGGTGAACCTGCGGCAGTTCGAGGTCGACTATCCGGTGTGGTTCCACGGTGCCGTCGGCGACGACGAACACGGGCGGTATCTCCTCGCCGAGTGTGATCGTCTGGGCATCGACCGCACCGGGCTGCTGACGTTGCCCGGCGTGGCGACGTCGTTCACCGACGTCTTCCTCGAACGCGACGGCGGTCGACGCACCATGTTCTTCCACCCCGGTGCGAACGACGCCTACAGTTCGGTTGGCGCGTCGATCGAGCAGTACGGGGCCCGGATTCTGCACACCGGATCGCCGGGCGCTCTTGCGCTGATGGACGCGCCGATCGACTGCGAAGGTTCCGACGTGGACGGGTCCGGGGGAGACGGCACCAGCGGTCGGATCGGATGGTCGCGCCTCCTGGCCCAGAGCCAGGCGGCCGGTATGCACACCAACATGGAACTCATCGACCTCGACGACGACCTGACCCGGACCCTCGTCGGCCCCTGCCTTCCCCATCTCAGCAGCATCGTCATCAACGAACTCGAGGCGGGAGCGATCACCGGGATCACCGCGCCGAGCCCCGACGCCGACGGTCCCGTCGACTGGGCGACGCTCGAGGCCATGGCGCGACGGCTGGTCGAATTTGGGGTGTCGACACTGGCCGTCATCCACTTCCCGGCCGGCGCGGTGGCAGCCGCCCCCGATGGTGGGACGTGGCGCCAGGGCTCGGTCCGTCTCCCGACCGAGCGGGTTCGCAGCGCCGTGGGCGCCGGTGACGCATTCGCCGCCGGAATACTCCACGGCATCCACGAGGGGTGGCCGGTCCCCGATTGTCTGCGGCTCGCCGTCGCCTCGGCCGCCGCGTGTGTGCAGGAGGCCCACACATCGGCCGGCGTCAAACCGGTTGCCGTCTGCCTGTCCGAAGCCGATGAACTGGGATACCGCCCCACCACCTAGCAGGATGCGGTGCGACTACAGAGCGGCGATCACCTCGGTGGCGAACCGTTCATAGGCTTCCCGCCGTTCGGCGGGGGAACGACCGAGCGTGGCGCTCAGCAGGATGAACTCGTCGAATCCGGCGTCGGCGTAGGCCCGGAGTTCGGAGGCCAGCTGAGCCGGCGTGCCGACGAGAGACCGCTCCAGATCGACCTTCTCCCGCCGCTCGGCCAACGCCTGTTCGTCATCGCTCATGAACACCAGCGCCTGCGACGACGTGCGAACCGTCGACGGATCGGTGCCCACCGCCTCGCACGCCTCGACGAAGCGGGCCCGCTGTTTGGCCGCCAACTCGGGTGCACCCCAGGCGTTCCACTCATCGGCCCAGCGGGCGGTGATCCGCATCATCCTCGAACCGGCGGTCCCCACCAGAATCGGCAGCTTGTCCTGCACAGGATGGGGTTCGCAGGGTGCGTCGGTGATGGTGTAGTGGGTGCCTTCGAAGTCGGTCCGCTCGTTGTCGAGGAGCGACCGGACGATCTGGATGCTCTCGGCGAACCGGTCGACCCGGGTCTTGGGCGGCTCCAGCTCGATGCCATAGGCGGCGTGCTCGTTGACCTGCCAGCCGGCGCCGAGACCGAGGACGAAGCGCCCGTCCGAGATGTGATCGATCGTCGCCGCCCGGTTGGCCAGCAAGGCAGGATGGTGGACCGACGTCGGCGAGACCAGCGGCCCGAGCCGAACCCGATCGGTCACAGCGGCCAGACCGGCCAGGACCGCCCACGCCTCATGGCTGTCGCCCTCGATCGGCTTGCCGTCCGGGGTATTGGGCATGTAGTGATCGGCGAACCAGATCGACGACCACGCCGGGTCGCCGTCGGCCAGCCGGGCCAGGTCGACCATCTCGTCCCAGCCGAGCTGGTTGTGAATCCACATCGATACGTGCACGGGAACGCTCCCTTCTCGGGATTCCGGGTTTCGCCCTCAGGAGGGGCCCACCCTAACAGGGTGCGGAATCCGATCTCGGGGGCATCCCACAGCCGAAACAAGCAGCCCTGCGGCCGGCGAGCGGCTCCGTCCCGTCGCACGTAGGCTGGGCTCCATGTTGACCCTGGTTCGACGAGTCGCCGCCGCCCTCGGTTTGACCGGCCTGATCGCCATGCTGTTTCGGCTGCGGGGTCGGGGCGGAGTTCCTCCCCAGACGGGAGGTTGGCGCGAGCTCACCGAAGTCGAGCTGGCCGGCTTTCTCGCCGACGAGGCGCAGCGTGCCGCGGCGGCGGAGGACGGCACGGCTGAAGCCCCCAGCGCCGGCGAATGACGCCGACCATCGCTGTGGCCGGTCTGGGTACCACCGGGGGCCACGTCGTCCGCCACCTCGTTGACGAGCTGTCGCCCCCGCTTGCGCTTCGGCTCCATGACACCGACGCCGACGCCGAGGATCGCGCTCGGAAACAGGTGGGGGATCGGGCACCGGTCGAGGTCGGCCGGATTCCCGGCGGCGAAACGGCCGACGTCACGATCCTCGCCACACCCTGTGGTGATCACGCCGCAGTGGCCTCCCGGCTGTTGGGAGCGGGCGGCCATGTGGTGTCGATCTCCGACTCGCCCGACGACATCGATGCCCTCCTGGAGCTCGACGATCTGGCCCGAGAGGCCGGGCGGTCGCTCGTCGTCGGTGCCGGCATGGCGCCGGGGCTCGGCTGTCTCCTCGCCCGGCACGCAGGCAACCAATTGGACACCGTCGACTCGATCAACATCGCCAAGGCCGGCACCGCCGGCCCGGCGTGCGCACGCCAGCATCACCGGGCGCTCAAACTGCCGGGACGCGACTGGGTCGGTTCCGGCTGGGAGCTGCGGGCCGGGGGCTCCGGCCGTGACCTGGCGTGGTTTCCCGAGCCGATCGGGGCGCGGGACTGCTACCGGGGTGCGCTGGGCAGCCCGATCCTGCTGCATCGTAGGTATCCCGAAGCCAAGCGGCTCTCGGCTCGAATGTCGGCCACCCGCCGGGATCGCCTGACCGCACGGCTGCCTATGTTGCGCAAACCGCACCAGGATGGTGGTCCCGGAGCCGTTCGGGCCGAGGTGCGAGGTTGGCGCAACGGCCGGGTCGAGACGATCGTCTATGCCGTCACCGCCTTCCCGTCGGTGGTGGCGGCCGCGGTGGCCGTGGTGGTCGCGCTACGTCTGGCGGCCGGTCACGGCCCGGTCGGCGCCTCGGGATTGAGCGAGTGGGATGACGCGAACCTGATCCTCACCGAACTCCACCGTCGGGGCGTCCCGATCTCCACCTTCAGCGGCATCGTCGGCGACCCCTCCTGAGATTCCAGCTCGGGCGACACCGGGTCACCTGAGCTCCGCAGAACGGGTGGAGGGTGAATGCGCATGGTCCCACCGAACTGCTCTGCTCAAGTCCGGCGACGATCTGGTCGACATCTGGGCAGGAGATCTTTTCGCGGTTTTCGCTAAAGGTTTCGCCCGTTTCTGTCGAGAACCCCTTTTGTCATGGAGGACTATCGAAGGGTGAGATCAACAAATGGGTGACACAACTCGGGTATCGGGGAAACAGCGGGAGGAGCTCAACATTCGCATCGAAGCGAATCTGCCGCTGGTGAAGCACGTCGTCTACCAGGTGGCCGTGCACTTTCCCCGCCACGTCGACCGCGAAGAACTGGCCCGGGCCGGAGCGCTCGGTCTGGTCGAAGCGGCCCGCCGCTACGACGAGAGTCGAGGAGTACCGTTCGAACGATTCGCCGCCCAGCGGATCCGGGGAGCGATCCTCGATTCGGTCCGGGCCGCCGACTGGGCGCCTCGCTCGGTGCGGCTTCTGGCCCGCCGGCTGGAGTCGGCCGAGCAGCAGCTGGCCAGCGAACTCGGCCGCCTGCCCGAGATCGACGAGACCGCCAAGGCGCTCGGTGTCAGCAAGGACGAGTTGGCCCGGCTGCGGGATCGGCTGTTCCGGTCCGTCGTCCTGGCTCTCGACCACGAGACCAGTGCCGACACGGACGAGGACCTGACCCTCGTCGACATCCTGAGCGACGACAACGCCGTCGAACCATCGGAGGAACTGGAGACCCGGGAGCTGCACAATTATCTCCGGGATGCGGTGAAACTGCTGCCTGAGCGTCAGCGTCTCGTGATCGTCGGCTACTTCCTCGAGGGCAAGACCTCGAAGGAGCTGGCCCGTTTCCTCGGGGTGACCGAGTCGCGGGTGTCGCAGCTTCGCAGCGAGGCCCTGCGCAACCTCAAGTTGGGCATCGAAGCCCAGTACGACTCGTCAAGCGAGGCCGAGGCGCCGGTCGGACGGGTGGCCAAGCGGCAGGCTGCCTACGTCGACCAGATCGGTGAGGCCTCGCAGTGGCGCAACCGCCTCGACTCCTGGGACGACGCATACGAGGTCCCCGAGGACCCGCTGCTGCCGCTCCGCCGGATCGTCCTGACCTGACCTGGCCGACCACCCTGGCCGACCACCACGGCTCTCTGTGCGCCACCCGCCCGGCTTTCCGGGCGGTGAGCGCACAGAATGTACATGGTGCGGGGGTCAGAAGGTGGCGGCGGTTTGCCAGCGGTCGAGGAGCGAGGCGTTGCCGTAGAGTTCGAGCCGGCTCGGAGGGAGCCGGCACCACACCAGGAGCAGCAGGTCCGACGCCGAGCCCCGGGCCGCCACGTCGGACTTGACGTGGGCATGCTCCCAGTCGATGTGGTCGGGGTGGTAGGTGACCACCCACTCGCCGTCGTCGACGTCGGTGGCGTGTAGATGTACGGTCTCACCGTTGCCTGCCAACACGTCGAACTGCATCCGATTGGGAGCGAAGATCTCGAGCACCTCGTCGATCCCGTCGATGGCCTGGCGGGCGTCGATGGGGCTGGGGGTGGCGGTGGCCGACTCGGCGTCCCACCGGTGCATCGACACCTCGTGGGCGATCCGACGCAACCACCAGAGGGCGGGCTGGGGGCCCGTCCACGTCGGGTGAACACTGTCGAGGTCGATCTCCGACAGCGTCTTCTCCAGCTCGTTGCCGCCCTCGGCCGTCCACTCGATCACCTCGGGACCGGGCGGAGGCTCCGGCACCGAACCCCGATTGGGTGGGCTGTCGGGATCGGCGAGCAGCGACATGTTGGCGAATCGATAAACCCAGCCGGTGTGGCCGACCACCGACTGCACCGTCCAGCCCTCGAGGTGTGGGATCTCGACCCGCAGATCACGTTCGTCGACCTGGGTGAGTCGGGCCGCCTCCACTCGGAATAGATGTTGGTAATCGGCTGCCGACAGTCGGGTCACAACCACCTCATTCAAGACGTTGGTTCGGATCTGCGATGACGAGGTCCAAGCGTAGTCCCTGGGCCGAGCGCTATCGAGGGTCCCGACCGTTATCGACCGAATCGATCCACTGATCGAGTTCGACCCATTGTCGGCGCAGCCATTCTTCCCGATCGTGGGGATGGATCGGCACGTTGCTGCGGGCATGAACCCAGTAGCGAACGGTGATCGGGCGCCGCAGCGGCAGCTGACGGCGGAAACCCTGCAGGTCGGCCATGTCCTCCAGCCCGACGTGACCGAGGATGACGACGTCGGCCTCGGGGCGATGGGCCAGCAGCGACAGCGTTCCGGCCGGCTTCGGCGGCAGCAGATGATCGAGCCTTTCGGCGTAGGCCACGACCTCCGTCGGCAACTCGCCGGAACCGACCTTGCGCTGCAGCGAGGCAATCACCCGACTGCGATTGCGAGACGTGGCGTAGGTCCCCTCGGGAAAGATGATGAGGGCTGAATCGGGAAGAGCCCCATTGGCGAGGCGGGCGATGCCGTCGAGAGCGGCGTCGGTGCGCGATCCACGGCCGATGAACTGGTTCCCCAGCCGCTTACCGAAGATGTTGATGACCGGATCCCACAGCAGCTCGTCCTTCAGCACGTAATGGGCGTACCGGTTCAGGTGGCCGCAGATCAACACGATCGGGAGGACGGCGTCGACCATCGACGCATGGCGACTCAGCAGGATGAACGATCCGGTCGGGATGTCGGACAGATCGAGGGGGTCGAAATCGACGCCGAGCAGTCGGTTGGCCCACTGCAGCAGCGAGGTGGCCCACCAGGCCTGCACCTCCCGTTCGGCCGGAAGGCTGCTGCGCCGGCTGAAGCGGGACGTCATCGAGATCTCGACGGCCCGAGCGACCCCGACCCACTGATGGGCCAGGTAGACGAGCCCGAACAGGGCAAGACGCAGGGTCGGAAAACGCCAATGGCGGCTGACAAGGTCAGCCGCCATGGTGAGCGGAACCCAGAGCGGGGCCGTGAGCACGGCCACCGGTAACGCCATGCCGACGGCGGTGATGCTGACCAGTCGGCGAAGCACAGCGTTGCCTTGTTGCGCTAGTCTCCCCGGCGCCGCCGGGAAACTAGAGGCCGGGACCGAAGGTCGACGGCACAACCACCGCTGTCAGCGCTCTTCCTTGAAGATGACGTGCTGGCGGACAACCGGGTCGTACTTCTTCAGCTCGATCCGCTCACGGCTGTTGACCTTGTTCTTGCGGGTCACGTACATGTAGCCGGTGCCGGCGGTCGACCGCAGCTTGATGATCGGACGCTTGTCGCTTGCTTTTGCCATCAGACCTTCACCCCCCGTCGACGCATATCGGCAACAACGGACTCGATGCCCTTCTTGTTGATCGTCTTGATTCCCTTGGCCGAAACGGTCAGCGAGATCCAGCGCTTCTCGCTGGGCAGCCAGAACCGCTGCGTCTGGATATTCGGGTTCCAACGTCGGTTGGTGACTCGGTGCGAGTGGGAAACGCTCCTACCGAACGACGGCTTGCGGCCGGTCACCTGGCAGATCTTGGACATCGTGGGACCTCAGGTCAGTCTTAAGAGGGAGTAGGCTCCAGAGGAGTAACAGACGGTGTTCTCGCGCCGGTGCCGGCGCCGTGTTCTCAGCCGAGGAGTGCGGCGGAGACTCCGTGGGGAACCATTCAAGACTAGCGAGCCGGGAGAAAACCGAAAACCCGGACCCCTACCGGGGGCTAGCGAATGAGCGTGCCCTGGTTCTCCGGGAACGCCACCGCCCGGCTGGCGATGGGCCGTATGTCGAGCAGGCCGCCGCCGTTGGTGCTGAGCTTCTTGGTGATGAACTGAGCCGACACCTGCTGTTGGGTGCTGTTGCCGGTGTAGACGAACGTGGCCTTCGGAGCGAAGAACACGCCCTCCAGTTCGAGTGACGTACCGCCGGCGAACTTGTGCTCCTCGGTGGATTCCGACCATGTCAGGAGATCCTCGAACGGTCCGGTCATCGGGGCCGTCCACGAAACCGATCCGGAGCCGTCGCCCACGTCGAGGCTCGACGAGTCGCTCACGTACATCATCACGTTGTCGAGTTCGAGCACCGACTTGGATCCCTTCGACAGGGTGCCGTCGCGGAGATAGACGAAGGCCGCCTGGCTCGAGCTGTCGCGGATGTCGTAGAACGATTTTCCGACCCAGTCGAAAATTCCGGTGTTGGCCGTGTTGAACGCAAGCGTGGACTGCCCGGACATTTTGACATCGCCGTCGAAGACGATATTGCCACCGGGGAACGTCAGGTTCCCGCCGATCGTCAGATCGCAGTCGACAAACCAATTGCCAACGTCGACGTCGACGTCCTCGTTGTTCTTGATCGTGCAGGGGTAGCTCGCATCGGAGTAACTCTGGAAGCCGGTCGGCCTGCCCGACGTGTCGACGTCGGCCACCAGGTTGTCGATGTAGGCCGTTGGGCTGCTTGCGTCCGGGCATGCGTGGATGTCGAGTTCGGTCGGGTACGACGCCTTGCAGTTGTACAGCCAATCGATCGACGCCCGGGTCAGCGGGCTGGACGACGTGATCGGGTTCGGGGCGACCATGCCGGTGCTGGTGCACGCCGGGTAGCCGCAGTCACCGGAACCGGCGGCCACGATCTCGATGCGGCCGCAACCGGCGCCGGGGGCGGCGGGAAGCTCGTCGGCGCATCCGGCTTCACCGTCGGCCCGGATGGTGGCGGTGTTGCCGTCGGTGTTGATGACCCCCTTGGACTTGCAGCTGCCGGAACCGTCCGAGTCGACCGATATCCGGCCGGGAATGGTTTCGCCGGTCTCGTCGTCGAGGTACGGACCGACGATGATGCCGCCTGCGCCGCCGGCGCCGCCCGAGACGCTCAGAACGTCACAATCCTCCCGTTCCAGAAGGAGCAGGTTCAAGACCCGGCCCTCATCGGGTCCGGCGCCGTTCATCGCCACCGCGTGAATCGATGTCGTCAGCTCGTCGGTGCCGACGACGTGCCCGAAGAACGCCGTGTGGGTCTCGACGATCCGCACCCCGAACCGATCGCAGGGATCGCCATCGGCCGCCACGATGGGCTGGCTCTCCGCACCCAGTGCTCCGGGTGCCATCAGGCCGCTGGCGTCGGGGACCGGATGGACGAACTCGACGGTCAAGGAGCCCGCCGTTCCCTCGGCCACCACACTGGCCGTACTCTCGGTGCAGGAATGGGGAAAGGCGCCGCAGTTCAGGCCGGAGACGGTCTGCCCCGAAGCGTCCTCCAGGTAGCCAACCGCTGCCTGACAGGCGCCGTCGCCGCCGGCGTCGCCGATCACGTCGGCCGCCGCGGTCGCGGCAGCGTCGGCGGCGATCTGGTTGGAGGCGCGGTCGGCTCGGGCCGCGGCGAGATCGACAACGGTGGCGGCGATCGCAGTGAGTGCGACAAGCATGAAAGCCACCATCACGATGGTGGCGCCCCGCTCGTTGCGTGGTTCGCCGCCGCCCACGATCACCCCGTGATCCGCTCGAAGCGGGTGACGGAATTCGCGTTGAGGGTGATGGTCTGCGAGAAGAGCACCGCCTCGATGTCGGTGTCACGGATCAGTTGGACCTGGACCCGTCGCTCGTTGGACGCTCGACCGTCGGTGAAGCAGGTCCGCCCCGTCTGCACCTCGCGGGTTCCCGACTCCTCGATCAGCCGAACGGTCCGGTCGTGGTCGCTCGTTCCGTCGGGATAGACGTAGGCGACGCAGACGAACTGCCCGGCCGCGTCCGAGCCCAGGTCGCCGGTGGCTGATGCGACGGCGACGTCGGCCACGTTCTCGAGCCAGGCTGTGAGGTCGCCCTCGACGGACCGAACCGCGCCGTAGCGCGACGACTCGCGAGCAGCGTTGTTCATCGAAATATTGCGGTCGTAGGCCGTGCCGACGGTGACCGTGCCGAGCAGGAACGCCAAAAGCACCGGCAGAACGAGCGCGAATTCGACCAGAACGGCACCTCGCTCGTCGTCTTTGCCGGGCCGGTTTCGGCCTTCGCGCTGACGGTTCTGTTGCACCTGAATTACATCGGGTCGAGGGCCGTTCTGCTTGAGGGTGGGCCGCAATTCCACCCAGGGCGCGTGAGGCGACCGACCCGGGCCGATCGGACCGGTCCCGAGGCCCTTGACAGCCGTTGAACAGGCCGGGCGGCCGGTGGATCAGTCCGTGGAATCGGGCGGCGGGATTCTGGTTCCCGGCACCCACCGTCGGTCGCTGTTGGCCGGGACGCGGATGGTGGGAACGACCACGAGCAGGTAGGCGACGATCGACACGGCGAGAGCGGCCCCCGGCATCCAGAGCCAAGCCCGCTGTGTGCCGTCACCGATCGCCACCGTGGCGCCGATGCCGACGAGACCGATACCGGCCGCCACCGCAACGGCCATCGCCGACCCGACGAACACCGACGGGTCGATCACGGAATCGCGCCGTCGCATGTAGTTGACCCGGACCGTCTCGTTGTAGGCCAGGGCGCTGGCGCCGCCGGCCGTCAGCGCCAGCGGACCCAGGTCCGACAGCAAAACCACGTAGGCCACGAGCACGTAGAGCAGGACCACCCCCGTGGCCAACCACATCCAGGTGTGGCTCCCGCTTTCCATCGCCACGTAGTGCAGGATCACGCCGAAGACCACAGCGCCGGCCCCGAAGACGAGCCCGGAGTCGGCGAAGGCGACGACCGCCCAGAGCAACATGATCGACAACCCGCCAAGCCACTCGGGGTGGGTGTGGTGGTTGACGAAGTTGCTTCGCCAGGCGTCGACCCGCTCGATGATCCCGGCTTCACGCGACATGGTTGGACCGCCCGACGCTGTGGGTCCGTCCCACACTGTTCCGTTTTCTCACGGCCACCCGGCGCAGCACATGCTCCAGCGAGTCGTCGGGCTTCCAAGGGATCACGACCACCTGGCGCTCCCGCAGCCACCGTTCGTTCAGCTCGTTGCCGACGGTGAAGATCCGTCGGGCCAGCGGGCTGATCGTGTCCTCCGGTTCGGGCAGCGCCGGTTTGATCACCATGATGTCGTGACCCCGGCTCCGCAATGTCACCAGCATCGACAGCGTCCGCTCGTTGAGCAGCGGCGAGATGGCGACGATGGAGGCCGATGACGGCAGGTTGGCCGGCAGGGCGGCCTGCTGCGGATCGATGTCCTGGGGGAACACTTCGGTGGCGAGCAGGGCGTCGACGATCGTGTGGAGGTGGCGCCGCCCGAGGCGGGGTGGAAGCCACCGGATCGTGCGTCCGAGGTCGAGGAGGCCGAGGCGATCCTGAGCCCGCAGATGGCGCTCGCCCAGTGCCATCGCCGCCGTCACGGTCCAGCGCAGCGATGTCTCGATGTCGACGCCGAGGTCCTGTGCCGAGTCGACGAGCAGAACGATGGTCGAGGACCGGTCGGGATGCCGTTCGATCACCATCGGTGTTCCCCGCCGGGCGGTGAGGTGGGGATGGATCATGCGCACCGAGTCGCCGTGCCGGTAGGGGCGGATCTCCGCGAACTCGCTGCCGGCGCCCTTGCTCTTGGCCCGATGTTCGCCCGTGACCGGGCGTTCCCGGTAGAGCGGGATGAGGCTGGTCAGTCGCTCCGCCGGTGGGTGGACCCGCACCGGGGAGTTCACCGGGTATCGGTAGACCCGCTCCGAGAGACCGAGCCTGTCGCGGTTGGTGATCATGACCCATTCCGGCCCGCTGGCCCCCCACCGTCTGGCCTCGAGCTCGATCGGAAACGTTCGGCGGCCGGACACGGTGGCCACGAACCGGGCCGGCGTCACCGGGACGAGCGTCGGGGGGAATTGGACCTCGATGTCGGCCTCGGTCGACTGGTCGGTCTCGACCGTGACCGAGAACGTCAGCAGGTCGCCCTCGACCACACGATCGACGCTCACCTTCGTCGCCACCACCCGAACCTCGGGCCACCAGCCGTCGGCCAGGGAGAACGCCAGAGCGCCGATGAAGGGGGCGGCGAGCGCTGCCGGTTCGAGAGCCCGGAAGAGGAGAGCCGACGTCAGCCCACCGAGGCCGATGACGAGGCACAGCCAGAATCGGTGAGTGAGATGACGGGTCATGGGACCCGTGGAGGTTCCGGCGGTCCGGCCCGCCTCGGCGATTCCCGCTCACCTCTCGGGGCGACGAGCGGGCTCGACGACGACGGTTGTCGACCGGCGGGTGTGGCGACCTGTTCGATGTCGGTCTGCAGAATCGAACGTGACCGAGGCTCGAATCCCTGGCCCCAACTCTGCTCGCCGGGAACGTAGCCGCCCGCCGGGGCACTCGGGGCGGGCTGCGACGGGGCCGTCGAGCGTGAGGTCGGCGTCTGCCAGGTGGCGTTCGGATCGGCGGGCCCACCGGTCTGCGACCACGTTTCCTGCCGGGGATGATTGCGGGCCTGCTGGTCCATCGGTTCGACCGACTGGGGAGCCGGAACCTGACCGACGATCTCCCGCACCACCTGCTCGGTTCGCACGCCCCGTACCCACTGATCGGGCTGGAGCAGGAGCCGGTGGGCGAGGCACGGTTCGGCGACGGCCTTGATGTCGTCGGGCAGCACATGCGAGCGTCCGGCCATGGCGGCACGGGCCCGGCCGGCCTTGAGCAGGGCCAACGACCCGCGGGGGCTGGCCCCGGCCTCGGTTCGGGGGCTGGAGCGGGTGGCCTCGACGAGGTCGACGACGTACTGGGCGACCGGCCGGGAGACGTGAACCTGTTCAACCCGTTTCTGCAGCCCGACCACGTCGTCACGGGTCAGCACCGGTTGCAGGCTCAGCCGGTCACCGACTCGCCCGGCCCGCCGCATCAGCAGTTCCACCTCGTGGTCGCGGCCCGGGTAGCCGACACCGGTGCGGATGAGGAACCGGTCGAGTTGGGCTTCGGGCAGGGGGTAGGTGCCCTCCTGCTCGATCGGGTTCTGGGTGCCGACGACGAGGAACGGTTCGGGCAGCCGACGGGTCACGGCATCGGCGGTGACCTGGCGCTCCTCCATGGCTTCGAGCAGCGCCGACTGGGTCTTGGGCGGGGCCCGGTTGATCTCGTCGCCGAGCACGAGGTTGGCGAACACCGGTCCGGGCTGGAAGGTGGGCTCTCCGGTCGCTCCGGCCAGAACGGTGGCGCCGGTGATGTCGGCCGGAATGAGGTCGGGGGTGAACTGGACGCGGGCGAATCGGAGCCCGGCGGCCTCGGCCAGGGCCCGGGCGATCGCGGTCTTGGCGACACCGGGTACGTCCTCGAGCAGGATGTGGCCGTCGGCCAGCAATGCGGTGACGATCAGCTCCAGCACCTGGCGTTTGCCGACGATGGCACGCTCCAGCTCGTTGAGGAGGCGTTCGGCGGCCATCTGAACATCGGTGTGACTCATTCCGTGCTGATCCTATCCATTCCTGGTCGCCGATCCGGAGGATCGGCTTTCCGAGTTTGCGTGCCGCAAACTCGCTGGCTTGGCACGAATACCCTGAAGATCCATTCCTACTCGTGCCGGAGGTCGAGGCGTGATTCGAGGATGGCGACCACACGCTCGATGTCGTCGTTCGAGGCGTCGAGCGGCATCGGTGCCAGGTCCGTACGGTCCCTGCTGGCCGTTATCAACCGGTTCACGGTGGCCACCAGGTCCCGCCGGGCCGCCGAATCCTTCGGCGAGCGGAGTTGCAGGTCGATGGCCTCCAACTCCCACGGGGTGGCGGTCAGCCCGGCCGGGTTCGGCGGCTCGACGGTTCGCGGCCCGGCCGAACGGCTTCCCCGGCTGACCCGACGATTCAGCCGCACGAGCAGGATCGTCATGCCGATCGCAGCGAGCAACGCGATCGCAGGCAGGGCGTCGGCCAGAACGGTCATGACGGGGAGGTGCCCACGTTGGATTCGGTGGGTTGGGGCGTGTGGGCACCGTGCACCAGTCGCCGGAGGTGGGTGATCATGTCGCTGCGATCCTGCTCGGTCGCCTGTCCGGGCGCGAACCGGGCCTTGGCGTAGAGGTCACAGATGCGGCCGAGGGTCGACTCGACGGCTGGGACGGTGTCGCTGGCCCGGCGATGCCATTCGAACGGTGTTTCCTCCTCGCGTCGAAGCGGCAGACCGCTCAGCCCCTGTTCCACGGCATGGAAGGCGAGGCGGATGGCCCTGGTGGGATCCGGGTCGGCGGCCAGCCGGTCGAGGAAGCCTTCGAAGTTCTCAGTGCCGTCGGTGGCCCAGTCGAGTGTCGTGGTTACCGAGAACGACGGCTCGACGTGGCTGCGGTGCAGCAGATAGCCAGTGAGCGCGCTGGCGACGGCCAGCGCGGCGATGGTGGTTGCGATCCAGCGCCACGGCAGCTCGCGACGTGCGGCGACGATGGTCGCCGTGCCCTCGGCCGGCAGCTCGATCGGGCTGATCGTCGTGCCGTCGTCGAGTGCAACGATGCCGTCGGGTCCGGTCAGCGGTGTGACCGCTTCGCCGTCGAACTGGCTCGCCGACACACCGCCGGTCCGTCCGTCCGGTCGCAACTCGACCGGTGGGTTGTCGGGGGCGTGGAGGTCGACTCCCTGATCGGCCGGCGTCAGACCGAGGTCGCCCGGCCCGATCATCCCTGGCGGGACCGGCTCGAGCCGGCCGTCGGGGGTGAGCCGAACCCCGGAGCCGGTGCCCGGCACGAGGTCGAACTCGCCGTCCTGGCCGTCCACCCCGGCTCGGGCGACGCCGTCGGGATCGAATCGGACCTCGATGGTGCCATTCTCGGTGGTGATGGTGACCGACGGCGGGTCGACCTCCGTCTGGCCGGCGCTCGGTTCCGGCAGCGGATGGTTCTGAGGCGAGGGGTCGGCCTGCTCGCTGGGCTGCTCCTGCTCGCCGGTCTCGGGCCGGGGGGCGGCCGACAGCGCCAGTCCGACCATGACCAGGAGGAAGACCGCTGCCGGTATCACCAGCCAGCGGGCGCTGCGAACAAGACCGGACACGGATACCAGTGTGCCCCGGAATGCGACCGGGGAGCGAGGCTGAGGCCGGTGTTTGGGGAGAGAAACCTACGCGAGGTGTTCAGACCGCGTTTGACCGAGAATCAGGTTCCGTCGTCGAAATTGACCTGGTTGGTCGGCGATACCGGGGTACTGATGGTGCCGTCGTCGAGGTCGGTGACGTCGGTCGAGCGGCTTCTCGAGCCACCGGATCCACCGCCGGCACCGGTCAATCGGCGGAGGACCGAGGGCAGTCGGAACGGCCGCTCGGCCCGGGGTTTGATCGTGACGGCCCGCGAGGCGGCCATCTTCTCCCTCGACAGCGGATCCTTCACCGAACCGAGGGCCGTCGTGGAGAGACTGATGAGGATGTTGTAGAACACGTCGGGCTGGTTGAGGAAGTTGAGCACGCCCAGTGCCTGATCCTGGCCGGCGCTCTCGATGCGGAGCGTGCCGTAGTCGAAGATCTCACCGGGCACCGTGCGCTTGAAGGCGATGTCGGTGATGCGGGTCAGGGGCATGGCGTCGATGTGGGCGCCAAGGAATCCTGCCGACCTGATCACCCGGCGATTGGTGATGAACAGCCGCTCGTAGAAGGCCCACATGGCCGACCGGTAGACGAATCGTCCGGCCGCAACGAGGATCAGGGTGATGGCCATCGTCTCCAGCCCGAGCAGGAGGAACCCGATGACCAGGCCGGCCGCCCCGGCGTAGAGCGACAGTTTCCTCCAGTTCTGCTGGCGGTACATCACGAAGGCCATGGCGGCTGCCAGCAAGAAGAGAAATCCGCCGAGCGCTCCGTCAGGGAGCCCACCGGCGAACATCGTGATGAGTATGAGGATGGCGACCGTCTCGAGGAACGGCTGGATCAGACTCGCCCAGTGCGCCCGCTCGTTGTACTGGACGACCTCGTCGGGGATGAGGACGTCGATAACGTTGAGCGGCTTGAAGAGGGATGATGTGCCGCGTGATCCCCGAGCGGCCATGACCTGCTTACCTCAGCCGTCGGTGATGCCGTGGTAGTGACCGTGGACGAAGAGGTCGGTCGTGGGTGCCGACGGCACCGTGACCTGAGGTCGGATCGTGAGGTTGGCGCCGGCCCCGGCGCTCGTCGATGTGGCTGCGTCGGAGCCGAACAGACCCGAGAAGAATTCACCGAGAGCGCTGATGAGTCGTCCCACGAAGTCGGCGAACGCATGGGCCATGCTTCCAGCCCCCGCAGGATCGTTGTAGATCACGAAGATGAGGAAGACGAATGCGAGTGGATAAACCCATTTAGGCATGTTGTGCCTCCGTAGAGGGTCGGAAAACTAAGCTCGACGACTCCACCCGTCACGACGATACTAACTCCAAGTCGGCCGGAATGTCGATCACTGAAGCATTTCGGTGTCCACGGAAAGTTATCCACAGGCTGTGGACGGTTTGTGGGTATAAGTTGGGGGAGGCGTGGGGTAACCTGCCCGGTCGGATTCGTGATCATGCCGACGACCCCACGGCGACCCGTTCATACAGTGTGGTCCGTTGAGCCACGGTGCGTCCGATCGACGCCGCCAACGCCTCGAAATCGGCGACGGTGACCTCCTGGCCGTGGGTTGCCCCGGCCGCTCGGGAGATGTTCTCGTCCATGAGCGTGCCGCCGACGTCGTTGCAGCCGGCCCGGAGCAACTGGCGCACACTGTCGAACCCGATCTTGACCCACCCGGACTGGATGTTGTCGATCGCACCCCGGTAGGCGATGCGGGCCACGGCGTGGACCAGCAGGTTCTCCCGGAACGTCGGGCCCCGCCGGGCCTTGCGCTGGAGGTAGATCGGGGCGGCCATGTGCACGAACGGCAGACCGACGAACTCGGTGAACCCACCGGTCTCGCGCTGCAGTTCTCTGGTGAGCAGCAGATGGCGGACCCACGACTCGGGCTGCTCGATCGATCCGAACATCATCGTGACGTTCGACCGCAGGCCAACCGAGTGGGCGATGCGGTGCGCCTCCAGCCATTCCCCGGTCGACAGTTTGTCGGGGCACAGGTCGCGGCGAACGTCGTCGTCGAGTATCTCGGCCGCTGTGCCCGGCAGCGATCGCAGGCCGGCGTCCATGGCCCGACGCAGGTAGTCGGCAAGCGGCTCACCAAGCCGCTTGGCCCCCTCGGTCACCTCGAGCGCCGTGAAGCCGTGGACATGGATCTCGGGCGCCGCCTCTTTGACCGCCCGGCACACGTCGATGTAGTAGTCGCCGTCGAAGTCGGGATGGATACCGCCCTGCAGGCAGACCTCCGTCGCCCCCTTCTGCCGGGCTTCGATCACCCGGGCCTGCATCTCCTCCAGCGTGAGCAGGTAGGGCGTGCCCCGCAGGTTGAGGCTGAGCGGTCCCTTCGAGAAGCCGCAGAACCGGCATTTGAACGTGCAGACGTTGGTGTAGTTGATGTTTCGGTTGACGACGTAGGTGATCTCGTCACCGACGATCTCCCGGCGGAGGTCATCGGCCAGCGCGGCCACGGCGGCCACCTCCGGGCCCCTGGCCCGGAACAGCGTGAGCAACTCGTCGAAACCCGGTTCCTGGCCGGCCCGCACACCGGCGATCACCTCGGCCACGGGGCCGGTGGTCACGCCGCCCGCCTGTTCGGGGTCGACGAGCTCGACAGGCGTGACCGGCGCGCCCGAGTACCACTGGGTGGACCGGTCGCCGATCAGGACGACGTCAGCGCCGTCGTCACCGTGTTTCACGAACTCGGCTTTCTGCGGGAACACGGCGCCCGGGTCGTCTCGACCGAGGCCCTCGGCGTCGGAGCGGTCGAGCACTGCGAACCGTAGATTTTCGTCGAGCCACCGCTGCGGGTCGAGCGCGAACTCGGGATGGATCGTGAGCCGGGGGGCGAGGGCGAAACCTCGAGCCTCGGTGGCTGAGCGTAGACGGTCGAGCACGGGCCACGGTCGCTCCGGGTTGATATGGTCGGCGGTGACGGGGGAGACGCCGCCCCAGTCGTCGATACCGGCGTCGAGCAGGACGCCGAAATCATCCGACAGGTTGGGCGGCGCCTGGAGGTGGACGTCGGTCGGCAGGATCAGACGGGCCAGCGCAATGGCCCGGGCGTAGGCGTCGGTGGGGCACGGGTCGGATCGCCACATCGCCGTGCCCGCCTTGGGCAGGAAGTTCTGGACGATCACCTCCTGCACGTGGCCGTGCCGGCGATGGCTCTCGGCGATGGCCAGGAGGGCCTCGATGCGGTCGGCCTCGGTCTCGCCGATACCAACGAGGATGCCGGTGGTGAACGGGATGCCGAGTTCCCCGGCCGCCTCCAGGGTTGCGAGGCGCCGCTCCGGCGTTTTGTCGGGGGCGTTGCGGTGACAGTCGAGGTCGGGTCGGAGCGTCTCGATCATCATGCCCTGGCTTGGCGACACCGCTCGCAGCTTCGCCAGTTCGGCGGTGCTGAGCGCCCCGGCGTTGGCGTGGGGAAGCAGCCCCGTCTTTTCCAGAACCAGCTCGGCCACGGCGGCGAGGTAGTCGATCGTGGACTCGTAGCCGTGCTCGTCGAGCCACTGCCGGGCAGCCGGATAACGCAGCTCCGGTCGCTCACCGAGGGTGAACAGCGCCTCGTGGCAGCCGACCCCGGCCCCCTTCCTGGCTATCGACACCACCTCGTCCGGGCCGAGGTACGGGGCCTCGACCCGGGCCGGAGGCTGGGCGAATGTGCAATAGCCGCACTGGTCCCGGCAGAGTTTGGTGAGCGGGATGAAGACTTTGGGGGAGTAGGTGATGCGTCGGCCGTACCGCTCGTCGCGGCGGCGGGCGGCGCGGCCAAGCAGCTCGTCGGTGGGTGGATCGGAGCTGATCCAGTCGAGTTCGTTCGACGACGGGGTTGTGGTTGCGGTCATCGGCGTCCGTTTCGGAGGGAGGACAGGGTCAGGGATGGCGGCTGGCGATGTGGGTGGGACCGACGGGCTCATCGCACGCCGCGCACCGGACGCTCAGCTCGAGCCGGCAGCCGCACCGGTCGTGATAGAGCTCGACGGGCGGGCCGTCGTCGGCGTACCAGCGATCACCCCAGTGCATGAGGGCGATGAGGGCGGGGGACAGGTCAACGCCTTTGGCCGTCAGGCGGTACTCGTGGCGTAGTGGCCGGTCCTGGTACGGCACCCGTTCGATGACATCGGCGTCGACCAGTCTGGTGAGGCGGTCCGACAGCAGGTTTCGGGCGATGCCGACGTCGTCGGCGATGTCGTTGAACCGGTGGTGGCCTCGGAAGATCGTGCGCAGGATGAGGAGCGTCCAGCGGTCGCCGACGACGTCGGTGGTGGCGGCGATCGAGCAGTTGACGGGCGTCGTGGTCACAACCCGGGCGACCCTAGCCGGAGCGAGTTTCAATTCGCAACTCGGTCCCATTCAACCGTTCCGTCGGCTCCCGATCACCAAGACCGCACCCCGCGACCGCCCGAGGGGTGCGGTCAGTCGGTGGTGCGGGGTGACGGGGTCAGCTGGATGCCACCCCGATGGGCCGGTTGCCGGTCGAACTCGGCCTTGGCCTCGCAGCCGTGCGCCCAAGCGCACGCCGAGCAGGTGAAGCCGGACGGGGTGCGGGTCAATCCGACGGTCGGCCTGGACGCTTCGGGGGTGCGGGCCGTGACCGCATGGGCGGCCCGGGCGGCTGCGTCGACCCCGCGATCGAACAGCTCGTCGGTCGGAAGGCGGTGCAGCGTGGCCGTCGGCAACTCGACCACGAGCACCTCGTCGGGCGGTTTGCGCTGGTTGATGGTCCAGAGGCAGATGTTGAACGCCGCCTGGTCGAGCACGGCGGGATGCAGGGTCGACAGCACGAACACCGGGGAGTGATTGCCGGCAGCCGGTAGGGCGAGGTCCACCCGCCCGTCGAGGGCCAACCCTCGCCCCGGATAGCGCCAGCGGGGCCGGATGTCGAACCGCCAGCCCCTGGTTCGCTGCGGGTCGTCGACGCCGAGCACATCGAGGGTCGTGGTGAGCCAGGTGGTGGCCCGCGCGGCAATGCGGACCCGGACGTCGATCGGGGCCGCCGCCGGATCCGCCAGGTACTCACCGAGCCAGTCGATATCGGGGGTCGGGGCGTCGTCGGACGCATCGTGGTCGGCGCGACGGGCCTGGCGCATGGTGTGGCCGACGGCGTCGACGACCGACCCGGTCCGTCGCAACCACCGCATCGATCGCAGTGCCACGGCACGGCTGGTGGTGAAGATGTTCGGCTCGAACTCCGACGGCATGGCCGCCGCCTTGGCCTGACAGCGGGCGGCGGTGCCGACGTCGTGGTCGGACACCCTCACGACCCGGTTGCGATCGAGGTCGCGAACCTCGCCCTCCTCGCAGCGGAGCGCCGGTTCGGTCAGTCGATCGGCAAGCTCCATGGTCAGCCGTTGGTGCAGCTCTGACCGGGTGGGATCGATGGCGGTCACGACGCTTCGACCTCCGGTTCGTCGAACTCGTCATCGACAGCGCCACCGTGGACAGCGGGGTCGAACTCCGGGTCGAAGCGCAGCGTTTCCAACGGCCGCAGCGACTCGTTGATCTCGGCCATCACGAGGTCGGGTGCGTCGCCGCACTCGGAAACCCGACGGCACCAGCGGCAGTGGTCGCCCGGGTTGGTGGGTGGGCGGCCCCCGGTCTTCATGGTCTCGTCGATCGCCAGGAGACCCTTTGTGGTGTCGAGGAGGCGCCGGGCCGACGTCTCCAACATCTCCATGCTCAGGGTGACCGGAACCACGGCCAGATCGCCAAGGCTGACCGAACAGCCGATGACTCGCCTCGGCGGCTCTCCCGGGTCGGCTCCCGGGTCCGGTTCGCCGGCGGATCCAGCGTGTGGATCGTTGCGGAGTTGCTGCAACGTGGTGATCAACGCGTAATGGGCCAGCTCGTCGGTGATCCGGGGATTGAACCGCCCGCTCTTCACCTCGGCCACCAGGCGGCCCCCAACGGTTCCGTCGATCGTGACATCGAGGGAGATGTCGATTTCACCGGTGATCTGCACACCCTCGACCGGAACGTGGGCGATCCGGTGGTGCACGGTCGGACGATGGGGTCGGAGGTCGCCGAGCAGTTCGGGGAGTGCGCCGCTCAGGTCGTCGACCACGTGGTCGAAGTCGGCGCGGTCGCTGCGACCGAGCCGGTCGACGAACTCGGTCAGGTGGGGGTGTTCCTGTGCGAGGCTGGGACGCAGGCTTTCGAACCAGCCGGCCTGACCAGCCGGCCGGAAGCCGGGATGGAGGGCGAGTACGCCGGCCGCGGCGTCACAGACGATGCCGACGGCGATGTTGAAGTTGATCCCGAAGGGGTTGACCTCGGCCAGCACCTGGGCCGGGCAGATCGCCGCCGTTCGAACGCGGCCCTTCGTCAGCCGCAGCGGCGTGACCGGGCCACGTTCGGGTCCGACGTCCCGGTCGGCCACCAGGTCGGCCAGACCCACCCGCAGGTACCGGTGGAGTGCCCGCAGGTCGGCCCATGTCGGTGGATCGGTGGTCGACTCGCCGGCCGAGCCCGCTGAATCGCCGCCGAGGTCGAGATATGGGGCGGCGTCGGCCGCCAACTCGGCCAGGGAAAGGGTCACCGTCATCACCTTAGTCAGCCCGGATGACACCGTTCGCGGAGATCCATCCGTCTCGCAAGACACGGAGCCTCTACCCTGGGCCGATGGCGGCCATTGCCTTTCCCTCCCCGCTCCCCTCCGACCTGGTACCGCTGCCTTCGCAGCCGCCCGAGGTCGGGTACCCGACACTCGAATGGCCGATCGGCTCACCCGTGGGGGCCGACGAGATCCGGCTGCGAACCGAGATCAACCGGGCCTTTGCCGAGCCCAACGAACCGATCGGCGGTTCGAGCCTCGGGCAATCGCTTGCGCTGGTCGTGGTCCAGGGCGGTCGGATCGTGGCCGAGCGCTACCACCCCGAGTCGGCGTCGACCGAGGCGCTGGTCTCGTGGTCGATGGCCAAGTCGTTCACCCACGCACTGCTGGGGATCCTGGTGCACCAGGGTCGGTTCACCGCCGACCTCGGGCCGGCGCCGGTGGCCGCCTGGGCCGACGACGGACGGGCCGCGATCACCACCGCCCAGCTCCTGGAGATGCGGTCGGGGCTCCGCTGGGTCGAGGAGTACGAGGAAGAAGACGACGGTGCACTCACCGACGTGCTCGAGATGCTGTTCGGCACCGGGGCCGACGACATGGCCGCCTTTGCCGCCGCCAAACCGCTGGCCCACCCTCCCGGTCAGCACTACTACTATTCGAGCGGCACCACCAACATCGTCTCCCGGCTCATCACCGAGGCGGTTGCCGAACCCGGAGCGACGATCGCCGAGCAGGAAGATGCCGTGCGGCGGTTCATGGAGGACGAGCTGTTCGGCCCGCTCGGCATGTCGTCGGCCGATCCCCGTTTCGATCGGTCGGGCACGTTCGTCGGCTCGAGCTTCCTGTACGCCACGGCCCGCGACTTCGCCCGATTCGGGCTGCTCCACCTACGGGACGGTATGTGGGACGGCCGCCGCATCCTGCCCGAGGGCTGGGTCGACGACGCCCGCCGTCCACTCTCGGTCGAACCCGACTCACTCAACTGGTACAGCCGCCACTGGTGGGTCTACCCGTGCACCCACGGCTCGTTCCGGGCCAGCGGCTACGAGGGCCAAGTGATCGTGGTGGTGCCGGGGCTCGACCTGGTGATCGTCCGTCTGGGCAAGACCCCGTTCGAGAACGGCGCCGACCCGCTCTTCAGCCATCTCGCCGAACTCATCGCCTGCTTCGAAGAGGTCTCCGGTGCTCGACCCACCGGCGCCATCCCATAGCAGTTGTCGCTGGTTGGTGGTTGAATCAACCCATGCCCCTCAACGTGCTCGGTGAAGATCTGCAGGTCTGTTCGATGAATCCCCGGACCGGTTGGTTCCGCGACGGTTGCTGCAACACCGACGGCAACGATCACGGTGTCCACACGGTGTGCGCCATCATGACCGACGAGTTCCTGGAGTTCTCGGCCGGCAAGGGCAACGATCTGTCGACCCCCCGCCCGGAGTTCGGTTTCGTCGGCCTGTCCGACGGCGACCAGTGGTGCCTGTGCGCGCCACGGTGGGCCGAGGCGTTGGAGGCCGGTATGGCGCCCAAGGTGGTTCTGGCCGCCACCCACGCCCGCACGCTCGACTGGTGTGATCTATCCGACCTGAAGGCCTACGCCGTCGACAATCCCGACGCGCCCCCCGCCGCCCCGTCCGACGCCGATGCTCCGTCCGACGCCGACTGAGCGTTCTGGGGTTCCACACGCCCCGAAGTGGGACCGGGGAACCCCAGAACGGGAACGGAACGCGCCTCGGCGTCGCTGGATGTCAGGTCGGGGTCGCCGTGACCGCCGACTTGCCCTCCTCGGGGATGATGATCCAGGCGACGATGTAGGCCAGGGGGATGGCCGGCATCGTGACAAGCGACAGGCCCACGAGGATGAGGCGGACGATGGTGGCGTCGATGTCGAGGTAGTCGGCCAGTCCGCCGGCAACGCCGCCGATCATGCCGTTCTTCCGCTCGAGCACCTTGATCCGGGGGTTGACGCTGGTCGACGTGGTCGGGGCCGACGCGTGTGGTTCGGGGGCTCCGGTTTCGAATCCCGGCGAACCGTTCGTCGTGTCGGCGGGAGGAACCTCGTTGCCCTGGAGGGAGGTTTCGATGTTGATGTCGTTCATGGGTTCCATGATGAGGCCTCCGCCGATGATCGGGTATCAGGTCTCACCCTGATTCGACCCTGATTCATCCCTGAGCAGTCGGCCGAAGGGGTACAGCGGCCGAGCCGAGCGAGACCTCAATCGTCGAGCGGATCGACGACGTGGATCGGCCAACCCCGCCTTGCCGCCTTGGCCGCGAAGTCGGCGGTGCCGCCCGAACCCGGGCACTTGCCGCTTCGGACCACGACGGCCACGATCCGATCCGCCGCTGTCCCGTTGATCCGACCGCAGGCCTCGATGGCGCAGTCGTGCAGGAGGTCGTTGCCCCGCCGCCACCAGTCGTCGTACTCGGACAGGTCGGTGGTTACGAGCGTGTCGGCACAGGCCAGTGAATGCTCGAACGCCTCGACCCAGCGATCGCCCTGGTCGGCCACCGACCGTCGACGGAAGTCGTCGACCGGGAGGGGGAGGGCCACGATCCGGGGGATGAACAGATCCTCGGCCACCCGCAGCATCAACAGATCGGCCCCACCGGCCGCTGCGGTCACCACCAGCTGCGGCCGTAGCTCCATCATCAGAAGGTACAGCCGGCGGTACACGCTTCCGCTGCGCTCGACCGGGAACAGCCCGGTCTCCCGACCCGGGGCGTCGACCCGGTGACCGGCGTGCACGACGATCACGATCGGACCGCCCTCACCTGCGGCCCGCCCTCACGAGAAGAACACCGCGGCAAGGATGATCACAACGAGTAACGCCACCGCGATGATGATCACGATCGGGCTCACCCCGTCGCGGCTGAAGGCCGGAGTCGGACGACGGTGGCCGTCGGACCGGTCCCCGTTCTCCAACACCCGCCGCCTGTTCCGTCCCCGTCCTCGAACACTCTCGGGATGGGTGTCCCCGTACGGACTCCCGTAGCCGAGGCCGTCGTCGAACACGCCGCCATCGAAATCGCCGTAGCCCTCGGTCACGGCCTCGATGTCGGTGATCGTGATACCGGTTGGTGGCGTCGGGGGGAGCGTGATCGGCGCCACCCTCCCGGTCGGGGCTGCGGGGGCATCCTCGGGGTGTTCGTACCCGATCGAAGCAGCGTCGTCGGCTCCGTCGGTGAGCACCCTTGGGATCTCTCCCGTCGTCAGCCGGCTCACGTGCTGCGGCGGCGGTGGGAACGAGGCGGCCGGCTCGTCGAGATCGATCACGGTCGGCAGGGTGACCACGGCCTCGATTCCGCCGAACTCGATGACGTCACCGTCGGTCAGCGTCGTCCATCCCACGACCGGCACCCCGTTCACCAGCGTGCCGTTGGTGGAGTTGAGGTCGAGAACCTTCAACTGACCCTTCTGCCAGGTGAAGCGGGCGTGATAGGTGCTGACGAAGGTTTCGGACAGGCAAAGGTCAGCGTCGGCGGCTCGACCCAGAACCTGCTCTCCCTCGAGGATCGTCAGCTCGGTCGGTGTCGACGACGCATTGCCAAACCAAAGAGTAGGCAGCACCGACACGTTTCCAGTCAAGCACTACTCATGATGTCCGTCGAGCCCGTAGAAGACCGTGAGCCGGTGGATGAGCTGGAGCACCGAAACCCACACTGCAATCTCGATCGTCTCCGCCGACGACAGATGTTTGTCGGCGGCTTCGATCGTGGCCTCGTCGACCCGAGCCGGGCTGGGGGCAGTGCGAAGAGCCATCGTGAGGGCAGCCCTGGTGCGATCGTCGAGGAGGGCCGCATCGCTCTCGGACGCGTCGGGGTCGAAGCCGGCGATGGTCTCGATGGTCGACAAGCGACCCCGTTGCGAGCCGCCAGGTTCCCCGATTGGGCGAAGAGATGAGCGTTCCCGGCGTGGTGGGCGAACACCAACCCGACCAGGGCCTTGAGATCGATGCCCAGTTCGGACTGGGTGCCGTCGAGGTTGTGGCGCAGCACGGCGGCCAACGCCCGCCGGATCCGGCGCTGACCGAGTGTGGTGAGCAGCGGTTCGTCGAAACCGTAGGTGTCGGCGATGTGCCGCCGCAGGGCTTCGGCGCCCTTGGGCAGGCCGGCCATCCAGCGCCGTTCGAGACGGACGGCACCCGGAGCGTTGCGGAACACCTTCAGCATCGTCGACAGGGAGTCGGTCGGCGGCAGCTCGCTGCCCTCGCCGTCGCCCTGGAGGCCCACCGCCTTGTTGCCGTCGGCCGTTTCGGGCCCCTCGCCGACGCCGTCCCATCCGTGTTGCCCGATCGACCAGCCCGTCGGGCCGATGAGTTCCGAGACGTCGCTCACCGCCTCGGGTTCGAGTTCAACCCCGATGGCGTCCATGAACTTGTTGAGGAACCCCATCATGGCAACGCCCATGACGATCCATTCGGTATCGTCGGGCGAAAAGTGGCGTTGGAGTTCGCGGCCGAGTTCGGGCGTGTAGTGGTGGGGCATCGTCGAGAGGGCCTCGGCCACCGCCACGGCCGCCGCCTCGCCTGCGGTCCGCGACTCGCCGGTCACCGCCTCGGCGCTCGACCCGCGGCGAAGTGCGAACGAACAGGTGTGGGCCGAGCAGTACATGCAGTCGGCGGCGCGGGATGAAGCGTAGATGGCCAGGCCGACGATGTCCTTCGGTGCGCCCCGCCCGAGAAGCGATTGCGGCAGGTTGAGGAAGTTGGGGACGATGAGGTTGTAGGTCCGGAACCCCGGCGGCCAGATCTCGAGGTACGGGTCACAGTTGGGGATCACCCCGATCAACACGTTGACCAGGTTCAAGACCGGACTGTATTCCTCTTTGAGTTCGCTGAACTCGATGCGGTCCTCGGCAAGGACCTCCGCCAGTGTGGTGGGCACCGCCTACTCCTCTTTGGTTGTTCCCCTGTGGGCTTGACCCACTCCCTCGCGCTTGCGCACGACCACAGCCAAAGCTAGTACCGACCTGGATCACCGACCAAAACGGGTCCGTCCGGCCCCGCCGGCGGCGGATGCTTTTGTTCGCGTCGCCACCCCGATCTACTATCGAGCCGTTGCCATCCGTCAGGGATGTGTCAAATCGAAACAAGGGGTAGCTCATGAGAACTCGAGCCGCGGTACTGCGGGAGTACAACCAGCCATGGAGTGTCGAGGAGATCGAACTCGATCCGCCGAAACACAACGAGGTGCTGGTGAAGATGGTGGCGTCGGGCATGTGTCACTCGGACGAGCACGCGCTCGACGGGCACATCGCCGGCTTGGTGCCGGGACCGCCCATGATCGGCGGCCATGAGGGTGCGGGCATCGTACAGGAGGTGGGCGACGGCGTCGACTGGCTCGAACCCGGCGACCACGTGGTGTTCGGCTTCATCCCCGCCTGCGGTCGCTGCCCGTCGTGCGCCGACGGCCACTCCAACCTCTGCGACCTGCTCGCCACCTTCGCCGACGGCACCCAGGCGCTCGACGGCACCCACCGTCATCACACGCTCGACGGCAAGGACCTCGGCCTGATGTGTCTCATTGGCACGTTCTCCGAGCACACCGTCGTCAATGAGGCGAGTTGCATCAAGGTCGACAAGGACTGGCCTCTCGACAAGGGTTGCCTGCTCGGCTGCGGTGTCGTCACCGGCTGGGGGTCGGCCGTCTATTCGGCCGACGTGCAGCCCGGCGACTACGTGGCCGTCGTCGGCTGCGGTGGCATCGGAGCCAATGCCGTTCAGGGTGCGGCCATGGCCGGGGCCCGTGTCGTCGCCGCCATCGATCCGGTGGCGTTCAAGCGGGAGCAGGCCATGGAGTTCGGGGCCACCCACGCCTTCTCCTCCATGGCGGAGGCAATGGAGAAGCTGGGTGAGACCACCTGGGATCGGGGCTACGACAAGGTGATCATGACCATGGGCACCGGCAGCGCCGAGGCGCTTGGTCAGGGCTTCAACCTCGGCGGGAAGCGGGCCAAGATCGTGGTCACCAACCTGCACTCAACCTCCGAGGGCACGATCAACGTCCCGGCCATCATGTTGACCATGATGGAGAAGCAGGTGATCGGATCGTTGTTCGGCTCGGCCAACATCCGCAAGGACATCCCTCGCCTCTTCGAGCTGTACCTCCAAGGGAAGCTGAAGATCGATGAGCTGATCACCAAGACCTACACGCTCGATCAGATCAACGAGGGCTACGACGCCATGCGCAACGGCGAGAACATTCGCGGTGTGATCCTGTTCGACCAGTAGATCGAATCCTCCCCGAATCGACCCGGCCACAACGGTGGCCGGGTCGTTTCGCGCCTCGTCGGCGCCAACCGTGCACTACGATGTCGATGTTGGCGGGCGCAGGACGGATGGAGGGCTTGTGGTCGACATCATCGACAGACGGAGCTGGGGGGCACGGGCGCCCCGGCGCCGCTCCACGATTCCCCTCCCCACCCCGGAGCTTTGGCTCCATCACACGGCCGGGGGCGAGCGGGGAGCGTCGGGAATGCGCTCGATCCAGAACTTCCACATGGACATCCGTGGCTGGTCGGACATCGCCTACTCCTACCTCATCGACCGCGATTCCCTGGCCGTGTACGAAGGACGGGGGGCAGGGGTGCTCGGCGGCCACACGTTCGGCCGTAACTCCATCTCCCACGCCATATGCGTGATGGGGAACTTCGACGTCATGCCGGTCTCCGATGCGCTGGTCGGTCGGATCGCCGAGCTGGTGGCCCACGGGCATCGGCAGGGTTGGTGGCCGGCAATGCTCACCGGTGGCCATCGCGACGTCCGGGCGACCTCATGTCCGGGCGACAATTTGTATGGGCGGATCGACGAGATCAATCGCCGGGCTGTGGATCCGGGCGACGAGGAGGACAACGTGGTGCTACGAAACGGCGATCGAGGGGAGGCCGTGCGACGGTTCCAAACCGCACTCAAGGGATGGAATGCACGGTCGCTCCCCCGGTTTGGAGCCGACGGCGACTTCGGCAACGAGACCGAGACGTGGGTGCGCAACTTCCAGTCGGCTCACGACCTTGGTGTCAGCGGAGCGATCGACGGGGTTACGGCCGCCCTGCTGCTGGAGTACCGGCCCGACGATGTCGACCATTCGGCCTGACGTCGATCGTTCGGCCTGATTCGGCGGCGGGTCAGGCCCGTTGTAGGCCGACGGCCGGAACCCGTCTCCGCCCGCTGGAGAAGCGATGCCTGGCCCACTCGGCGATGGCGATGCCCAGTGGTGCCGAGAACCAGATGCAGATGAGGATCGCCGCTGCGTTGTAGTTGCGAAGCAGCGGATCGAGCACGAACAGCATCACCCGGAACAGCCAGAACGATCCCCACATGGAGCCGACGAAACGGATCATCCAGATCCGGTGGGCGGCGGCGTCGGATCGGCGGGCGGCGACCACGCCCATGACGGCACAGGTGTAGACGCACAGCGACATGAACCAGAATCCGGTCATCGCCAGATTGCCGCCGTACTCGCTGATCGAGCCATGTTCGGAGGCGAGGATGACCGCGCACAGCGTCCCGATCGTGAGCGTGGTGAAGGTGATGCGGCCGACGAGTCGATGGCGGCCTCGCCGGCGGTCGTCGCCCGAACCGGGTCGGGCCAGCTGCCAGTGCATCAGCACGAACGTCACCGAGTTGAAGGCGATGTGTCCGTACAACAGTCCGTTGCGGAGTCCGGGGCCGTTGACGAATCGGTCGTAGAACGCAACACCCCAGGCGGGGTGCTGAGCGAACCGATCACCCCATACCGAGCAGACGTTGTCCGGGCAGGAGGCCATCGCGGCAACCGTGTCGGACTCGGAGAGACCCAGATTGTCGAGCACATCGTAGATGCCGATGAAGAACGGAATCGCCCCCGAGGTGCCCTCGATGAAGTAGCGCACGTTCAGCGCGAGCAACAGCAGCACACCGAATCCGAGGAAGTATCGGAACGCGCCCCGTCGCCACCCGTCGATCAGCAACCCCGCCCACACGGCCAGAGCGGCGTAGATGATGAGGACACCCCAGGGAAGGTCCATGCTTACTCCTCCGCTCCCACGGTAGTCCGCTGGCGGGTTCCGGGCCAGGTGACCGCTGTCCGCCCGGCGGCGACTAGTCTCGGCTGAGCAGCACCGCGGACGATCAGGAGTGTTCATGACCACATCACGTACCGAGACCGTCACGGTCGACGGCGGCAGCTTCGACGCCCACGTCGTCGTTCCCGATGCCGGGTCCGGTCCCGGGTTGGTGGTGCTGCAGGAGATCTTCGGCGTCAACAACTACATCAGGTCGGTGTGCGAGCGTCTGGCCCGGATGGGCTACGTCGCCCTCGCCCCCGACATGTTCTGGCGGCAGGAGCCCGGGTTCGTGGTCGAGTCGGAGGAGGGCGAGGAGGGCATGCAGTCGGCGTTTGCGATGGTCGGCGGTTTCGACTGGAGCACCGTCGGCGCCGACGTTGGCGCCGCCGTCGATCACCTACGGCGCCTGCCCGAGTGCACCGGCGATGCAGGCCTCATCGGCTTCTGCTTCGGTGGCACCCTGGCCTTCCTCGGCGCCGCCGCACTCGACCCGACCTGTGCGGTCAGCTACTACGGCAGTGGCGTCGCCGGCAACCTCGATCAGGCCGATGCGATCACCTGTCCGATCCTGTTCCACTTCGGCGGCTCCGATCCCTACCTCCCGAGTGAGGATTCCCGGGCGGTGGCCGATCGTTTCGCCGATGTCGACAACGCGGATGTTCTCATCCAGGCCGACGCCGGCCACGCGTTCGACAACCACCTCAATCCGATGTTCTCGAACCCTCCGGCCGCTGCTGCGGCCTGGGAGGCGACGGCAGCGTTCCTGGCGGAGCATCTCCCGGTCGGCTGAGGCGAACCGTGCGGGGGAAGGGGTCAGGCTCGGCCGTCGCGGATGGCTCGGATCGTGCGCTCGGCCTGAGCGCGCACGTCGTCGAGATCGGAAAGCCGGTCGAGGTTGGCGAGGGGTCGGGCCATGCGGTTGTTGTCGGCCAGCCGATCGCGGTGCCGGGCCATGAAGTCCCAGTAGAGGGTGGTGAACGGGCAGGCGTCGTCGCCGGTCCGTTTGCGGGGGTTGTAGCGACATGATGAGCAGTAGTCGCTCATCCGGTTGATGTAGGCACCACCCGACACGTACGGCTTGGTGGCCATCCGGCCGCCGTCGGCCCACAGGGCCATACCCATCACGTTGGGGACCATGACCCACTCGGCGGCGTCGATGTAGCGGTCCGACATCCACTCCATCACCCGTCTGGGGTGGATGCCGTAGAGGTTGGCCATGTTCGACAGCAGCATGAGCCGGGGGATGTGGTGGACCCAGGCCCGCTCGTCGAGTCCGGCGAACGTGTCGGCCAGACAGGCCATCTCGGTGGAGGCGGCCCCGGTGAACATCGGCGGCAGCTCCCGTCGATGGTTCAGGGTGTTCGAGTCGATGTGATCCGGCCACAGCCAGTAGAGACCCCACACGTATTCCCGCCACCCGATGATCTGGCGGATGATGCCTTCGGCCGAGTTGATCGGTACTTGGCCGGCGCGGTAGCGCTCCTCGACCGCATCGCACACCTCGTCGGGCATCAGCAGCCCGATGTTGAGCGCGGGGCTGAGCAGCGAGTGGGCGAGATGCCACGACTCGGAGGTCATGGCGTCCTCGTAGCGGCCGAAGTTTTCGAGGTTGCGATCGAGGAAGTGGTTGAGGCGGGCCAGCGCGGCCCGGCGTGATGTCGGCCAGATCCCGACCGGCTCGGCGCCGTGGTTGTTCGGCCCGTCGGGGAGGGAGGCGAGCACCTCGTCGTCGACGTCGTCGAGGCGGGAGGTGGGTGGTGAAGCGAACATCGATGGGTCGTCCGGCGGGGGTTCCCGGTTGTCGTGATCGAAATTCCAGCGTCCCTCGACGGGTTCGGCCCCATCACCCTCGCCGTCCATCAGGTAGCCGAGGCGTGCCCGGTTCCACCGGTAGAAGTCCTCCAGTTTCATGGTCGAGCGGCCGTCGGCCCAGTCGGCGAAGTCGTCGTGGTGGCAGAGGAACTGGTTGCTCGGCTCCAGCCCGATATCGAGTTGGCGGCACAGCGCCCGACCACCGCGGGAGTTCGGTTCGGTGGCGATCATCCCGTCGGGTTTGAACTCGGCCCGGTGCTCCTCGATCCCGACCCGCATGGTGGCGGCCCGTCGCCGGTCGACCTCGAACCCGGCGTCGGTGAGCTCATCGCCGAACCGACGCATCGCCGTCACCACCAGATGGTTACGTTGACGGTGCCGCCCGGCCGTCAACAGCTGGTCGCTCTCGATCAGCAGGACGCGGTTGTCGTCGGGGTTCGCGTCGGCCAGGGCACCGATCCGCCGGTTCAGCTGGTCGCCGAAGACGAGGATCGTGCTCGACCGATCGCCCATCAGCCGGCCCGGTCGGCCGGATCCACACCGCTTCGCTCGACGACCCAATCCCACAACTGCCGCCGTCGATCGGGGGTGTCGTTCCGCCGGGTCGATCCGAGCTTGTGGATCGGACGGATGCGGCGGTCGAGCCAGAAGGAGCCGTTCGTGTCGAGCGCCTCGTCATCGGCTGCCAGCCACACGAGGGTGTCGGCGCCCTGCTCCGCCGTGCGCAGCAGCGGGCCGACGACCTTGGAGAACGTCGGCAGCGATCGATCGACTCCGGGTGTGTCGGCCCAGCCCGGATGCAGGGCGTGGAAGTGTACGCCCTGTCCGCCGAAGCGCTCGGCCCACATCTCATTGAGGGTGACCTGGGCCCGCTTGGCCCTGGCGTACTGCTCGGTCCCGCGGTAGTCGTCGGCCGGCATCTCGAGCTTGTTGACGGTCAGACCCGTCGAGTACATGCCACCCGAAGACATCGTCAGCACCCGCGACGGTGCAGACTCGATCAGCCGGTCGAGCAGCAGCGTGGTGAGAAGGAACGGACCGATCACCTGGGCGGCCACCGTCGACTCGGTGCCGTCCGGGGCGTTCTCCCGCTCGTTGGTCAGCGCGCCCGCGTTGTGGGCCAGGACGTCGAGACGTTCATGGTCGCTGAGGATCCGATCGGCCAGGGCCCGCACCTCGTCAGGGCGGCCCATGTCGGCCGCCACCTGGGAGACCGCGGGGTTGCCGGTTTCGGCGATGATCTGGTCGACCACACCCTGGTTGCGGTCGGCGCTCCGGCCCACGACGATCACCGTGGCCCCGCAGCGGGCCAGCTGCTCGGCCGCGGCCCGACCCAACCCCGACGTCGCCCCGGTCACCACCATCGTCCGCCCCGTGAGGTCGTAGTCCGACAGATCGGTCCAACCGTCGACTCGCTTCCGGGTCTCGTAGCCGATTCGGGTGAAACTCGGCACGATCGGCACTTCGAGCATCGTGTCGACGACGCCACCCACCGAGAAGTCGTTCAGATCCATACCAACACGGTTCCTTTGTGAACGCCGCCGCGGCGTGCTACTTGGATGCGGGCCACTCGACGCGTTCGCCGTCGAGGGCTTCGATCAGACCGGCGGCCGCTCGGTCGCCGATCCGCTTGAACGCGATCCCGAGGAGCGGGTCGGCGAGACCCAGTGGTCCGCTCAAGGTGAGCTCGGCATCGTAGGTGACGGTCGTGCCCTCGTCGTCGGTATCGACGGTGATGCGATCGAGTGAGGTGAGTAGGGTGCTTTCGGCCAGGGCGACCACGAGGTGGCTTGGATCGAACGTGATGATCCGGTACCGCAGCACCATCGGTTTCGGTAGGGCCTGAACCGTGACGTCGTACTCCGCCCCGATCACCGGCGTGGTGCCCTCCACCTGCTCGACCCCGAGAACGCCGGGGTCCCAGCCCTCGAAGTTTCTCAGGTCGGCCATGTAGTCGAAGGCGGCTGCCTGATCGAGTGGTGTTCGGACGTGAACGACATATCGGGCCATGCTTCGACGATACCCGCCATTGCCGACCGCGAAACGGGGCGTGCGCCCGGTGCCACCATTTGCCGCACAGGTCGCCCCACGTCACTGCGCTAGCCGCGATCGTCCGGTTCGAAGTGGTGGCGTTGCGGCCCCCGGGTGATGAGGTCGCCGAGGCGGACCCGGTCGCTCACACCGTCCGGATCGACGGCAACCACCAGCAGCTCCTCACCCGCCAACTCGAGGGCGACCTGCAGGCAGGCGCCGCAGGGGAAGGTCAACTCGTCGCCCGTACGACGCGATGCCAGGGCCAGGACAACCGGCTTGACCCTCCCGTTGACGGCGGAGAAGAGAGCAACCCGTTCGGCACACATGGCCAGGCCGAGCGACACGTTCTCGACCAAGGCGCCCGACACAGTCCGACCCGCTTCGTCGACCACAGCGGCCCCCATCGGGAAATCGGAGTAGGGCGAGTAGGCCCGACTCCGAGCGGCGAGCGCCAGTTCGATCGCCTCGCCAACACGTTTGTCGATCGTCGATTCGTCGGTCATCGCCGTCCCCTTCCGGATGAGTGTTCGCACAACCGTACCCGCGGTCACCGTCGGCCACCGTGCCGTCGTCGACACGGTGGCGGCACCGGCTAGAGTCGGCGCCGTGATTGCGACCGATGTCGGCGACGGGGTCATCGACAACATCATCATCAGCTCGTCCGCCCATCGTTGGTGGGGTCTGCTGACGCTCGTCGTCCTCGCGGCGTCGGTGGCGCTGCTGGCTTGGGATGTCCGGAACGCCCGTCCGGCCTCCCGAACGACGAGGTGGTCGTTCCTCGCCGCCCAGACAGCGCTGGTCGGACAGGCCCTGCTCGGCATCAAGCTGCTGGATCAGGGGCAGGGCATTCGGCAGCTCTACATCCACTACATCGGCGGCCTGATCCCGCTCGGTGCCTTTCTGGCCGGGGGATGGCTGGCTCGAGGCGACACGTCGCGGTCCGCCCGGTTCCTGTTGGTTGTCCTGCTGGTCGGCTTGGGATCCGGGGTGATGGCCTTCACCATCGGCCGGGCCTACGTCAACCGCTGACCCGGCGCCCGGGGGACCTTCGACTCTTTTGCAACTCATCGAGCATCTCTACGATCTCGATATGAAGGCATTCGCCGAGGATCTCGGTGAGCGGCGGCGACGTATGGTCGAGCGTGACATCGCCTCGCGTGGGGTTGCCGACGAGCGGGTGCTGAAGGCGATGCGGATCGTGCCCCGGGAGCGTTTCCTGCCGGCGGAGATGGCCGAGTTCGCGTACGAGGACACGCCGCTGCCCATCGAAGAGGGCCAGACCATCTCCCAGCCCATGATCGTGGCCGTGATGGCCGAGGCCGCAGGCCTCGACGAGCGGAGCCAGGTTCTGGAGATCGGTGCCGGCTCCGGCTACGGCGCGGCGGTGTTGAGCCGGATCGCGGCCGAGGTCTGGACGATCGAGCGCCACGCCCTCCTGGCCGATCAGGCCGCCCGACGTCTGGCCGATCTCGGCTACGACAACGCCCACGTCATCCACGGCGACGGCACGCTCGGGCTTCCTGAGCAGGCCCCGTTCGATGCCATCGTGGTCACTGCCGGCGGGCCCTCGGTCCCCGAGGCGCTGATCGAGCAACTGGTCGAGGGTGGCCGTCTCGTCATTCCCGTCGGACCCGAAACCCGGGGCCAGCGTCTCCTGCGGGTCCGCCGGGTCGGCGACGACACGGTCGAGGAGGATCTCGGTCCGGTTCGGTTCGTTCCCCTCGTCGGCAGCCAGGGATGGCAGCCGTCGGGGGAGCGGACCCTGGTGGTGCCCCGGCCCCGGTCGATGCCATCCGGACCGGCCACGCTGGTCCGGGAGGAGGCCCAGCCGATGTCGTCGATCGAGGACGCCGAACTCGGCGGACTGCTCGACCGAATCGGTGATCACCCGGTGGTCATGCTCGGCGAGGCGTCACACGGCACGTCGGAGTTTTATCGCTTGCGGGCCCGCATCACCCGAGAGTTGATCCTCCACAAGGGCTTCACCGCTGTGGCGGTCGAGGCCGACCATCCGGACGCCGCCCGGATCGACGCCTGGGTTCGCCATCGGCCTGCGTCGGGTCCGGACTTCGAGCCGTTCTCCCGGTTCCCGACGTGGATGTGGCGCAACCGGGAGGTCCGCGACTTTGTCGACTGGCTCCATCTCCACAACGCCGACGTCGGCGCCGAGCGGCGGGTCAGCTTCCACGGTCTCGACATCTACAGCCTCTACACCTCCCGGGCTGCCGTCATCGACTACCTCGATGGGGTGGATCCCGAAGCGGCGGCTCTGGCCCGACACCGCTATGGCTGCCTCAGTCCCTGGCAACACGACCCTGCCACCTACGGCCGGGCGGTGGTGACCGGGAGTTTCATCGGCTGTGAGGACGAGGTGGTCGGCGTGCTGACCGACCTGCTGAGACGCCGGCTGGAGCTGGGCCCCGGCCCCGGCCGGGGTTCCGGCGAGGAGTACTTCGACGCCACCCAGAACGCCTTGGTGGTTGCCAACGCCGAGCGCTACTACCGGATCATGTACCACGGATCCCGGGCCTCGTGGAACCTTCGGGACCAGCACATGTTCGAGACCCTCAAGGCGATCCGGCTCCGGCGTGGTCCGGCCGCCGGCGTGCCGGCCAAAGTGGTTGTATGGGAGCACAACTCCCACGTCGGTGACGCCTCGGCCACCGAGATGGGGGCCCGGGGCGAACACAACGTCGGGATGCTAGCTCGTCGGGAGTACGGCGAGGGGGCCTTTTTGGTCGGCTTCGGGACGCACGATGGTGTGGTGGCCGCGGCCAGCGACTGGGGTGGCCCGATGGAGCGCAAGCCGATCCGCCCCTCCCACCCCGACAGCTACGAGCGCCTGTGCCACGACACCGGCATTCCCGCCTTCTTCCTCCACCTGCGTCACGCCCACCGCGAGGAGTTGCGTGACGAGCTGAGCCGTCCCCGGCTCGAGCGGGCCATCGGGGTCATCTACCGGCCCGAGACGGAACTGCAGAGCCACTACTTTCAGGCGTCGCTGCCGCGACAGTTCGACGAGTACATTTGGTTCGACCGGTCGTCACCCATCCACCCCTTGGCGGCCCATGAAGTGGCCGGGGTTCCCGACACCTACCCGTTCGGGCTGTAGGCACTGTCTGCGGTTCGGCTGAGGCATCGTGGCAACGAGAGCGTCGATGTGGTCGGGGCCGGCCTGGTGGATCGCATCTGTCAGAATAGCGACATGGCTCTCAGCGCCTTTGATCTGTATTCGGTGGGGATCGGACCGTCGTCGTCGCACACGGTGGGGCCGATGCGGGCGGCGTTGATGTTCGCCTCCGGGTTGGCCGACGATGGACTGTTGACCGATGTGGCCAGGGTGGAGGTCAACCTCTACGGTTCACTCGGCGCCACCGGGAAAGGGCACGGTACACCGAAGGCCGTCCTGCTCGGGCTCGAGGGCGAGGATCCGGCCACCGTCGACACCGCCACGGGCGACGCCCGGGTCGAGGCGATGGCCGCCGATGGTCGACTCCGGCTGCTGGGCCGCCACGAGATCGCCTATGCCCCCGACGACGTGATCCTGCACAAACGGACGTCCCTGCCCGGCCATCCCAACGGCATGACCTTCGCCGCCTTTCGGGCCGACGGCAGCGAGATCCGGCAGCGCACCTACTACTCGGTGGGCGGCGGGTTCGTGATCGACGAGGAGGCGGAGGGTCTCGACCGGATTGTCGTCGACGACACACCGGTGCCGTACCCGTTCAACTCCGGTGAGGAGCTGCTGGCCATCTGCGCCGAGCACGATCTGTCGATCAGCGACGTGATGCTGGCAAACGAGCAGGCGTGGCGCACCGAGGCCGAGGTGCGCGAGGGGATGCTGTATCGCTGGCGGGTCATGGCCGAGTGCATCGAAGCCGGCTGCACCACCGAGGGCATCCTGCCCGGCGGGCTCCGGGTCCCTCGTCGGGCCCCGGCGCTCCACCGCCGACTGGCCAAGCCACCCAACGATCACGATCCGCTCCACATCATCGACTTCGTCAACCTGTACGCCCTGGCCGTCAACGAGGAGAACGCAGCCGGCGGTCGGGTGGTCACCGCCCCCACCAACGGCGCAGCCGGGATCATCCCCGCCGTGCTCCACTACTACGTGCGGTTCGTGCCAGGCGCCGACGACGACGGCGTCGTCCGATTCCTCCTCACCGCGGCGGCCATCGGCATTCTGTTCAAGACAAACGCCTCGATCTCCGGTGCCGAGGTCGGCTGCCAGGGGGAGGTCGGCTCCGCTTGCTCGATGGCGGCCGGCGCACTGTGCGAACGCCTGGGTGGAACCCCGGCCCAGGTGGAGAATGCCGCCGAGGTCGGCATCGAACACAACCTGGGTCTCACCTGCGACCCGGTGGGCGGTCTGGTGCAGATCCCCTGCATCGAGCGGAACGCAATGGCCTCGGTCAAGGCCGTCAACGCCGCCCGCCTCGCCATGCACGGCGACGGTAGCCACAAGGTCAGCCTCGACAAGGCGATCAAGACCATGCGCGACACCGGCCGCGACATGAAGAAGAAGTACAAGGAGACCTCGCGGGGCGGCCTGGCCGTCAACGTCATCGAGTGCTGAGCGGCCAGAACGGCTGCGGGCCGGTACCGCAGCATGATTGGAGTGGAGTTCGCCGCGCCGCTGTGTCAAAATTCGCTGCACAACAACTGGATAGCTTGGGCGGCACCGCCCGTGACCGGGAGAGATGGTTTCATGTTGAGGCGCTTGTTGGGCGCCGGCGTGGTGGTGGCGCTTCTTGTCGTGTCCACTTTCTCGTCGGCCTCCGCCGAAGATGGTTCGGATGGTTCGGATGAGGTCACCCTGGTCGTGGGGCTCACGCAACCATGGGAGACGTTGAATCCGGTGATCGGCTACGCCGTGCCCGAGTACGAGGTGTGGAACATCCAGTACACCGGTCTCACGTCCCGTGCCGCCGACGACTTCAGCCCCACTCCCGGCCTGGCCGCCGAGTGGGCGGAGATCGACCCCGGGATCAGCTACACCTACACCCTCCGTGATGACCTCCAGTGGTCCGACGGAACCCCGATCACCGCCGAGGACATCGCCTGGAACATAAACACCTCCCGCGATCAGGAGTGGGCCAACTACATCGCAACCGTCACCAACCTGACCGCCGAGGTCGTCGACGACAAGACCGTGACCATCACCTCATCGGTACCCGATCCAAAACTCCCGACCGTCGAGATCTACTTCCTGCCCAAGCACATCTGGGAGCCCCAGGCCACGCCCGAGACCATCGAGACCTACGACGGACTCGACGGGGTCGGCAGCGGCCCGTTCGTGATCAGCGACTACCAGCCCGAGGAGTCGTTGACGCTGGTGGCCAACGACAACTACTACGACGGTCGCCCGGCGATCGACAAGGTCATCTTCCGGTACTTCTCCAACCCCGACGCCATGGTCGCCGCGCTCCAACGGGGTGAGATTGACGCCGCCCACGGTGTGCCGGCCGGCTCGATGGAAGACCTCGCCGCCGACGAGAACATCGTCACCGTCAGCGGCATCCAGGGCGGGTTCGACGAGATCGCCTTCAACATGGGGGCGGCCGAGGGCCAGCCCCACCCGGCCATTCTCGATATCGAGTTCCGCCGTGCTCTGAACCACGCAATCGACAAGGTGGGGGCCACGGAGGACCTCTGGTTCGGTCTGGCCGAACCGGCCACCACCATCAGCGTCGGCGCCGACCTCAAGTGGGTGCCCGACATCCCGGCCGAGGAGCAGCTGGAGTACGACCCGGACCTGGCCAAACAGATCCTCGACGAAGCCGGATATGTCGACACCGACGGGGACGGCTTCCGCGAGATGCCAGGTGGCGGCGACAACATCGTGCTGCGCCATGCCGTGAACACGGACTCCGATCTCGGCGGTCCCGTGGGCGAGTTGTTCAGCGGCTGGATGAACGCCATCGGCATCGACGTGTCCCTCGACTCCTACGATCAGGACCAGCTCTTCGGTGTCATCGTCGACGGCACCTATGACACGTTCTACTGGGGTTGGGTTCCCTACGTCGACCCGAACCTGATGTTGTCGTACTTCACGGCGGCCGAGCTCGGCAACTACAACGACGCCAATTGGACCAACGCCCGCTACGACGAGTTGTACGACGAGCAGCTCGCCGAGGTCGACCCCGACCGCCGCCTCGAGATCGTGCACGAGATGGTCCGGATCATCTACGACGACGCCGGGTACGTCGCCCTCTGGTACTCGCCCGACCTCCAGGCCTACCGCACCGACCGCTTCGAAGGGTATGTGCAGCAACCGGCCGATATCGGGCCGGTGATCTTCTCCCAGTCGTCCCCGTCCTACGCCCTGCTCACTCCCGTCGGTGGCGCCGGCGGCGGCGGCGGATCGAACACCGGGCTGCTGGTCGGAGCCGGGGCTGCGGCGCTGGCCGTTGTCGGCCTGGGAGGTTGGTTCGCGATGAAGGGTCGTCGACCGGCCGACGAGCGGGAGTAGCGGGCAGTGGCGTGACAGCCCGCTACGCCGGCCGCAAGCTGATCGGATCGCTCCTCACGCTGGCCTTCGTGCTGGTGTTCAACTTCTTCCTGTTCCGGGTCGCCCTCGGCGATCCCGTGGCCAACCTGTTCCGCGGTCGCAATGTACCCCAGGCCCGCCTCGATCAGATGCGGACCGAGTTCGGGCTGGATCGATCGCTCCCGGAACAGTTCCTGCTGTACCTGCGGGAGACGGCGCAGCTCAATTTCGGGCTGTCGTACCAGACCCGCCAGCCGGTGTGGGAGGAGATCACCGGCAAGATCTGGCCGACGGTGCTGCTGGTCGGGCTCTCCGCCGTGTTGTCGGCGGCCATCGGCATAGCCGGCGGGATCGTGGCGGCCTGGCGCCGGCGAAGCCGGGCCGACTACTCGATCACATCGTCGACCATGGTGTTCTACTCGATGCCCGATTTCTGGCTCGGGATGCTCCTGCTCGTCGGATTCGCCGTTGCGTTGCCCTGGTTCCCGGTCGGTGGCATGTCGGACATCACGTCGACCAGCGGTGGGTTCGACGCCGTCCTCGACCAGGCCCACCACCTCTTCCTGCCCTGCCTCACCCTGACCTTGGCCTACCTCGGCGAGTACGCCATCGTGATGCGTTCGTCGCTGCTCGAGGTGATGGGGGAGGACTACCTCCTGGTGGCCCGGGCCAAGGGGCTGCGCGACGTCCAGGTCCGCAACCGCCACGCCGTGCCCAACGCCCTGCTGCCGGTGGTGACCCTGGCCGCGATCAACCTCGGGTTCGTGCTGTCGGGTGCCATCGCAGTGGAGACGGTCTTTTCCTGGCCGGGCCTTGGCAAGGCGACCACCGACGCCATCCGCGGCCCCGATCTGCCGATGCTGCAGGCCCTGTTCCTCCTGTTCAGCGTGGCGGTGATCGTGTTCAACCTGCTGGCCGATCTGCTGTACGCCGCGCTCGATCCGCGGGTGCGTGACGCATGAGCCGGTTCTGGCGATCACGCCCCGGCCGTATCGGCCTCGTCACCCTCCTGGCCTTTGTGGCCCTGGCGCTGGCGGCTCCGATCATCGCCAGTCGGACAGGCCTCGACACGTCGCTGGCCCGGGCCAACGACGTCCCGCTCTACGCGTCGCCGGCGGAGTTCGCGCCGCTCGGGACCGATCACCTGCGTCGCTCCGTGTGGACCCAGTTCGTGTGGGGGAGCCGCATCAGCCTCTTCGTCGGTCTGGCCGCCACGGTGGTGACCGTGGCCCTCGGGTCGCTGGTCGGGATCGTCGCCGGGTTCGCCGGCGGACGGGTCGAGGCTGCGCTGATGCGGCTGACCGAATGGTTCCTGGTGGTGCCGTTCCTGCCGCTGGCTATCGTCCTCGCCTCCATTCTTGGCCGGTCGATCTGGAACATCATCTTCGTGATCGGTGTGACGTCGTGGCCGTCCACCGCCCGGCTCGTCCGGGCCCAGGTCCTCACGGTGAAGCAGCGGCTGTTCGTCGACCGGGCCCGCTCGCTCGGTGCCTCGGGACCCCACATCGTTCGCCACCACATCCTGCCGAACGTGTCGGGGCTGATCATGGCAAACGCCACCCTGGCCGTGCCGATCTCGATCCTGACCGAGAGCACGCTCGCCTTTCTCGGTCTCGGCGACGTTCGCCGCCCGTCGTGGGGCAAGATGCTGTCGGAGGCGTTCGACGCAAGTGCCCTGACCCGGAACGCCTGGTGGTACTTCGTTCCGCCCGGCGTCGGCATCCTCGTTGTCGTTCTCGCCTTCACCCTGATCGGCCAGACCCTGGAGGAGATGGCCGATCCTCGACTCCAGGGACGACGATGACGTCGCATCGCCGTAGGCGATGCTTACCGAGTTTCGCCCAGGGGCGAAACATCGCCCGCTGGAGTCCCTCGTGTGGGATCGGAAGGTAGACCAGTGACGAGCAGTGAGCCGATCCTCGTGCTCGACGATGTGTCGGTGCGGTATCCGGCCTCCGCTTCCGGTGGGTCGTCCGGGGATCCCGTGGCCGCTGTGCGAGGGGTGTCGCTGACGTTGGCGCGGCGTGGGTCGCTGGGTCTGGCCGGTGAGTCGGGATGCGGCAAGTCGACGCTGGCCAATGCCATTCTGCGCCTGCTGCCAGCGGGCACGACGATCGACGGTCGAATCGAGCTCGGCGGCGACGACGTCGGGGCCATGAACCCCGGCCGCCTCCGGGCCATCCGCTGGACGCGGGCCGCGATCGTGTTCCAGGGCGCTCTGCACGCGCTGAACCCCGTGCAGCGGATCCTCGACCAGGTGGCCGAACCGATGCTGATCCACGACACCGTTCCGTCCCGAGCGGCCGCCGCCGAGCGCGTGCGGACGCTGCTGGAACAGGTCGGCCTGCCCGGCGATCGGGCCGATGCCCACCCCCACCAGCTCTCGGGCGGCCAACGCCAGCGGGTGTTGATCGCCATGGCTTTGGCCTGCGAACCCGACCTGCTCATCGCGGATGAGCCGACCACGGCGCTCGATGTCATGGTCCAGGCTCAGGTGCTGGCGCTGCTGGCGTCGCTGCGGGCCGAACGGAACTTCTCGATGATCTTCATCACCCACGATCTGTCGTTGCTGGCCGACGTCTGTGATCGCCTGGCCGTGATGTACGCCGGGAGGGTGGTCGAGGAGGGCCCGAGCGAGCAGGTGTTGCGTGCCGGTCATCACCCCTACACGCAGGCCCTGGCCGCGGCGTTCCCGATCATCGGCGATCCGGTCTCGCGCCTCGCACCGTCCGGCCTGCCGGGTGATCCGCCCGACCCGGCGGCACTGCCGACCGGCTGCGCGTTCCACCCCCGGTGCCCGATGGCCGTCGATCGTTGCGCCGTCGAGGATCCGGTGCTGAGGGTCACCGGCTCGGAGCGGAGCGCAGCGTGCCTGCTGGTCGGGGAAAGGACCTCATGAGTCGGGATCGGGCAACGAGCGGGCAGGGCGATGTCGAGAGGGCCGATCGGCCCGTTGTCGAGATCATCGACGCAGTGGTCCGGTTCGGGGAGGCCCGAGCAGTCGACGGTGTGAGCCTTTCGGTCGACCGGGGTGAGGTGCTTGCGCTGGTGGGCGAGTCGGGTTCGGGCAAGACCACGCTGATCCGGGCCGTTCAGGGCCTGCAGGCGCTGACCTCGGGACGGATCATGCTGACCGATCCCGCCGCAGTGCAGATGGTGTTCCAGGATCCGACCGGGGCCCTCAACCCGCGTCACACCATCGGGCGTATCGTGGGCGAGGGCCTCGACATCCGGGGCACCAACGGTCGGGATCGCACCGCCCTGGTGGCCGCTGCGCTGGCCGACGCCGGGCTGCGGCCGGCCGAGCGGTTCATCGATCGCTTCGCCCACGAGGTGTCGGGCGGACAGCGCCAGCGGGTGGTGATAGCCGGCGCAATGGTCATGGAACCCGAGCTGCTGCTGGCCGACGAACCGGTGGCCTCGCTCGACGCGTCGATTCGAGGCGAGATCCTGGCCCTGCTCCGCTCGCTCGTCGACGGTCGGGGCCTGGCCATTGTCGCCGTCACCCACGACCTGGGTCTGGCCTGGAACATTGCCGATCGTATCGCCGTGATGTACCTGGGACGGATTGTGGAGATGGGCCCGACCGAGCCGGTCCTTTCCCAACCTCGACATCCGTACACCAGGGCCTTGCTGTCGGTCGTGCCCGAAGCCGGAGGACGGGAACGCCAGATCCTGGTGGGCGAAACCCCCGATCCTCGTCGCATCCCCGACGGCTGCCGGTTCCGGCCCCGCTGCCCGCTCTATCAGTCGGGTGAGGCCGACCGGCTCGGTGTCGCCGCCCGGTGTGAGCGGGATGATCCGGTGCTGACTCGGGTCGCGGTCGCACCACCCCACAGCACGGCTTGCCACGCCGTCGGGCCGGAGTAGGGAGGACCGGTGTCCGACCACCCCCAGACGCCGGCTGATGAGACCGGCCTCATCCCGACTCTTGACGCCGCCGACTACCTCGACGGCGACGTATGGGCCGAGGAGCGGGAGCGGATCTGGTTTCGCCAGTGGGTGCTGGTGGGCCGTGACCACGATCTGCCGTCGCCCGGTGACCGGCTCGTGGTCGACGTGGCCGGCGAGTCGATCGTGGTGGTGCGCCGTGCCGACGGCGGGCTCGGCGGCTTCTACAACGTGTGCCGCCACCGGGGCTCGCAACTCGTCGAGCCCACTGCCGAAGGAGGGACCTGGGGGCCGCCGTCGAATCCGATGATCCGCTGTCCGTATCACGCCTGGACCTACGACCTCGGCGGGCGGTTGGTCAACGCCCCGTTCCTCGACGCCGAACGCACCCCGGCCGTGGCCCTGTACCCGGTCGGTGTCGACTGCTGGGGCGGATTCGTGTTCGTCAACCTGAGCCCGACCGACGCCGAGCCGCTGGCCGCCCAGCTCGGCCCGATCGTCGACCGGGTGCAGCGGTACCCGCTGGCCGACCTGCGGCGGGGAGCGATCCTTCGTTACGAGGTGGCGGCCAATTGGAAGGTGGTGGCCGAGAACTACAACGAGTGCTATCACTGCGGGCAAGTCCACCCCGAGCTGTGCGATCTGGTGCCCGCCTTTCGCAGGGGGGGTGTCGGCCTGGACTGGCCCGACGGGATCCCCCACCGGGACGGGGCCTGGACCTTCACCTTGAGTGGCACGTCGGACCGGCCACCGTTCCCCGGCCTGAACGAGGCCGAGCAGGTGCGACACAAGGGCGAGCTGATCTACCCGAATCTGCTGCTGAGCCTGTCGGCCGAGCACGTGGCCGCCTTCCACCTGCGGCCCCGCGGTCCCGGCGCAACCGTGGTGGACTGCGAGATGCTGTTCCACCCGGACGCGCTCGCCGACCCCGGCTTCGACCCGTCCGATGTCGTCGAGCTGTGGGATCTGGTCAACCATCAGGACTGGACGGTGTGCGCCGGCGTTCAACGGGGCATGGCGTCGCGGGCCTGGTCGGGCGGTTGGTTCGCCCCCGCCGAGGACGACACCGCCGAGATCACCGCCTGGTACCGGCGATCGATGGGGCGATCATGAGCACGGCAGGCGGACATACCGCCGGTGAGTACGGCGTCCGAGAGTACGACGTCGCCGTGATCGGCCTCGGCGGGCTCGGGTCCGCGACCGCCAACACCCTGGCCCGCCGGGGGATGTCGGTGATCGCCTTCGAGCAGTTCGAGCTCGGACACGTCCGGGGAGCCTCTCACGGCGACTCCCGCATCATCCGCCGGTCCTATCACACCGCCCAGTACGTGCGGCTCACCGCCGAGGCCTACCGGTGCTGGCGGGAGGTCGAGGCCGAGGCCGGTCGGGCCGTCATCACCACCACCGGTGGGCTCGATCTGTTTCCCCCGGGCGCCGCCATCGATCCGGCCGACTATCGGTCCGCGCTCGCCGAGGTCGGTGTCGAACACGAATGGCTCGACGGCGACGAGATCCGTCGGCGGTGGCCTGCCTTCGCCTGTGGGATCCTGGTCGACGGTGAGATGCTGGCCATCCACTCGCCCGACACCGGGATCGTGCCGCCCGCCAGGGCGACCGGGCTGCTCCAGGAACTGGCGGTGGCCAACGGGGCCCGGCTTCGGCCCCGGACCCCGGTCGCGTCGCTTCACCCCGGCGGTGGAGAGGTCGTGGTGGTGACCACCGGGGGCCGCAGGGTCCGCTGCGGGGCGGTCGTCGTCTGCGCCGACGCCTGGACGAACCGATTGCTGGCCCCCCTCGGCCATCGCGTCCCGCTCACGGTCACCCGGGAACAGGTGAGCCATTTCCCGATCGGTCACCGGGAGGATCTGGCCATCGGACGGTTCCCGGTGTGGATCTGGATGGACGACCCGAGCTACTACGGCTTCCCGGTGTACGGGGTGGCCGAGCCCACCGGGGCGCCGGGTTCGACGCCGCAGATCAAGGCGTCGGAGGACTGCGGTGGCCCGGTGGTCGATCCGGACACCCGGCGTTTCGACCCCGGCCCCGGGATGGAGCAGCGGTTGACCGGATTCCTGCGTCAGCTGCTCGGATCGGGCCTCGGCCCTCCCCGGTCGTCGACCTGCCTCTACACCCTCACCACCGACCGGGACTTCGTGGCCGATCGGCTCGACGAGCACCCGAACGTCGTCGTCGGCCTCGGTGCGGCCCACGGCTTCAAGTTCGCCGCGTGGTTCGGTGAGGTGCTGGCCGACCTGGCCGTCGGCGGCGAACCGGGCGTCGAGCTTGCCCCGTTTGCGCTCGGCCGGCGTGGCCTGGATGGCGCCGCCGACCGTTCGTCCTGGTTGGTCTGATCGGCGCCGGTCGCGCCGCCCGAGCGGGATCAGCCGGCGGCGACGTGGCGGGCGAACCAGTCGAGCACCCGTTCCATCCGGTCGATCCGCCGGTCGGGGCGCCCCGCGGTCGCGTAGACATGGGACTCCTCTGGGTAGAGCACGTACTCGACTTCCCGACCCAGATGGCGCAGGGCGATGAAGAACTGCTCGTTGTCCTGGGGCGGGCAGCGAAGATCGGCCTCCGCCTGCAGGAGGAGAAGCGGCGTGCGAACGTTCGCCACGTGGCGCAGCGGCGACTGGCGCCACAACCGTTTGACCCCCTCGGGGCTCAACGGATCGCCGAGGCGGGCCTCCCGACAGTACTGCGGGCCGTAGTCGGAGTTGGCCCAGGCCGAGATCTGGTTTGTCACCCCGTTCTCCGACACCGCCGCCGCGAACCGGTCGGTGGTGCCGACCAGCCAGTTGACCAGGAACCCGCCATAACTCAACCCCAGGATCCCAAGACGGTCGGCGTCGGCCCACCCCCGGTCGACAAGATGGTCGGCCACGGCGTGCACATCGTCGGCGTCGGGACCGCCCCAGTGTCCGAGCTGCGGACGGATCCAATCGGCCCCGTAACCGGTGCTTCCCCGAATGTTGGGCAGTGCGACCCGGTACCCGGCCCCGGTCAACAGCATGACCTCCACCCCGGGAGCCGGGGCCCAGCAGCCGAGCGGTCCGCCGTGGATGTCGATGATCGTGGGCAGGCGGGTGTCGTCACCGGCGTCCGGTGGTGCGGCGATCCAGGTCTCGATCGGCCCGGCGGGCCCGTCGATGTCGAGCCTGGTCATCGTGGGTTCGGCGAACCGGCGCTGCCACCTCGAACCGAAGCGGGTGTGGGTGCGGACCGGTGGTTCAGCGAGGGCAGTACCGCCGGCCTCGCCGGTGTCGACGGTCATGACCTCCATCGCCCGACCACCGAGTGTGCCCAGGACGACGACACGCGGTGGCACCGAGCCGGTGGCGACCGCCAGCGCGTGACTGGTCAGATCGAGCTCCGGACCCCTTTCGTGGCGGGGGGCGGTGGCCGGGCCGTCGATCGGCCGGCCGCTGTCCGGGTCGATGGTCCACCGTCGGGGCAGACTCCGGCCCCGATCGGTGACGGTGGCCACGATCGTGTGATCGTCGAGCCAGGCCGGACCGATCCTCGACGACACGGTCCAGCCGTGCAGGTCGGTGTCGCACCAGTTCCCAACGGGCCGATCCAGATCGGGGGTCAATGGCCATGGCGCACCATCGCCGCTGCGGGCAGGGGCCAGGAGCAGGCCGGGGCTGACCTCGTCGGTCCAATCGGGCTCGTGCCGGCCGATCGCCACCAGCCAGCGGCCGTCGGGGCTCCAGGCGGGGTGGCTCGCCCCGCCCGGCGCGTCGAGCGCGGGCCATGGCTTCGATCGTTTTGCGCGAGGTCCGGCGTCGACGTCAACCGCCCAAACGATGGGGCGGGGGTGGAGGTCGGCGTCGGGACGCCGGTCGGCCACGAAGGCGACGGTGCGTCCATCGGGATGCCAGGTCGGTCCGCTCACACCGTGGTCGCCGCTCGTGACCTGCCGTGGACGGGACCGGGCGGTGGTCCTGCCCGCGCCGGTGGCAACCTCCACGATGAACAGGTGCGACCAGTGGTCGACGTGACCGTCCTCGTCCCACCGCCAGTCGGTGCGGGTGACCCTCCGGGCCCGGGGTGGTGGTGCGGCACGGAAGGCGGGGGACCCGACCGTCGGGTGGGGGCCGACCAGCCATCGAGCCGGCTCGGCTTCGGCGGCCATGGCCAGTCGGGTTCCGTCGGGCGACCAGGCGAACTCGCCGATGGCACCGAAGTCCGGTTTGGCAGTGTGGGGCGCCACGGTTTGGATCCGGCCGCCCTCGATTGGCATGACGAGGAGGGTCACCAGAGGTTCGGCAGCAGCCTTGGCGCCGCGGGGCTTCGCCCGTCCGCCGGTGTCGGCGGCACGGCGGAGGAAGGCGACCTGCCGGCCGTCGGGGGAGATGCGGGGATGGCCGTCGACCACCGGACCGTCGGTCAGCTGAACTGTTTTGGCGGGTGATCGACGGGCCTGTGCCGGGTCGCCGAGGTCGACCAGGTGGAGGTGGGTTCGGTACTGGCCTCGCCGCACCACCCGGCGGGCGACCACGGCCCGCCGACCGTCGGGGGTGACGTCGAGTTCCTCGACCACCGCCACCCGGGCGACGTCGGCGGGTTTCATCGGGGGTCGGGGTGCTGGTCGGGTCACGGCTTCTCCGACCCGGTGACCGGTAGCCGGGGGAACGTTCGCTTCCACCGGCGGGAGAAGCCCACCGGCTCACCTTCGTCCACGTTTCCGGCGGCGTCCAGCTCGAGGGTCAGATGGAAGTCGCTGTGGTCGGAGCGAAGGTGGAGCCGGGCCTCGGTCGTGGCGATGACCCCGGGCCAGGCGAGTTCGAATCTGGCCCGTCCCGTGGCTTCGGCCAGCGCCGGGTGGATGGTCGAGACGCTGAGCTCGCCGCGGTACTCCTCCGACACGTGGGCGCCGTGGAGGCCGTCGTAGTCGTCGCCGTAGCGGGTGACGACTCGCGTCCGACGCTCGAGGACGTCGTGCTCGACTCGCCAGGTCACCCCTTCGGCCTCGTGGGGGTTCGGGCCGGATCCCGGCCCGAACGGGTGGGTCGAATCCGGTACGCCGTCGCCAACCGGGAGGTTCACGGTCACTGCGTTCAGGTCGACCTCGAGGGTGAGCGGCCCGGGTGGGGGCCAGCAGTTGGGCCAGTCCGTTCCGGCCACGGCCAGCCGAAGTCGGTGGCCCTCGACGAGGGTCCACGTTGTGGCCTCGAGAACCACGGTCACGTCGTACCACCGGCCGGGTACGAGCGGCGACGGTTCGGTGCCGGGCCGTCCGCCGGGATCGGCGGGCCAGCAGCCCCGGTGGGTGAGATCGAGCATGCCCCGGGTGATCAGCGCCGATGTTCCGTCGGGGAACACGTCGCACAGTTTCGCGCTCACGTGGCCGTAGGTTTGATCGCTGCGAACCTGGAGCCGCACCGTGGGCTGGCCCATGATCTCGATCGGTCGGGCTTCGTCGCCGTTCCTCTCGCCGTCGGCCCAGTCGCTCCGATCCCAGTCGACGGTGATCGACGCCGCATTGTCGAAGCGCTGGTCGAGTGGCTGACCCCAGGGCAGGCCACCGCCGCAGGAGTTCCAGGCCGCCACCCCGACATCGCCCCGGACGGGCAACGCCACCACCGTTCGGTTGCCGGTGTCGGGGGTCAGTGTGAGGGTACGCAGTCCATGCGGCGGCCAGGTCTCCAGCTCGCACCACCGGCCCGGATGGTGTGCGAGATCGGGTTCGGGCGCCACCGGTCCGCGAACATAGATTCGGGCGGGAGCGCCCGGTGGACGCGGGCCTCCTCGCAGGTGATGGTCGAAGAAGGCGATGATCTCGGTGTCGTCGTCGATGTTGGGGCCGGGTCGGGCGCGTTTCGGTGATTTGTGGACCCACGGTCCGGCGATGAGCCGCCAGTCGTCGAGGCGGTTGGCCTCGTACTGCTCGATGACCCGGAAGGTGTTGTTGCGGTAGCCGTCGGCCCAGCCGGCGATCAGCATGACCGGGCAGTCGATGCGGTCATAGCCCTCTCCATCGGGCCCGAGACGGATGGAGCCCCGCCGCCAGGTCGGCCCATCGAGTGGATTGGCCAGCCACTCGATGAGCCATGGTGGAGTCTCGTCGAGCCGTCGCCGCCATTCCTCGACCCAGCCCGGTCCGAACACCGCCGGGACCGGCGGCAGGGCGTTCATGGCCACCATGTAGAGCGGGTAGTCGACGATGTCGAGGGCCCGCAGCACGCCACCGCAGTAGTGGACGTCGTCGGTGTAGCGGTCGTCGGTGGCGTAGGTGGCCACCACCGCACCGAGGGCCGCCGGGCGCCGATCCTCCGCGGCCGCCAGGTGGAGGGAGTTGAAGCCCGAGTAGGAGGTGCCGAACATGCCGACCCGCCCATTGGACCAGGGCTGGTCGGCCAACCACTGGATGGCCCTGGCCAGATCATCCACTTCGGGATCGGGATACTCGTCGTCGGCGATCCCGGTCGACGATCCGGTTCCCCGTAGGTCGAGCCGCAGCACGGCGAAACCGGCGTCGACGTAACGCTCATAGGTCGACCGGTACGATGCGGTCAGGTCGTCCTTGCGGTACGGCAGGGCCTCGAGCAGCGCCGCGAACGGGCCTGGTCCGTCGGGAAGGAAGAGGTCGGCGGCCAGGCGTACGCTGCGCCCGGACCCATCGTCGGATGTGATGAACACCGACCGTTCGGTTGTCACATCCGACAGTTCACCACTTCCGGGCCGCGCCGGCAACGACTTTCGCGCCAGGTCCCGGTGGCCGTCGGGTCGAGATCTTCCGTCTTCAACCGTTCTGGTGCCGTACTTGCCGGTTCTTGGGTGATCACGGGCCCAGAACAGCCTCGATGAGGATTCCCACGTTGGGGATGGCCCGAACGCGGGTAACGATTGAGCACGCTCCATCCTGCCGGGCCGACCCGACCCAACCGAAACGATCGCACCGTGACCGACCCGAATCCGCCCCAAACCGACACGCCGTCCTCGAACACGATCGCAGTCCACGCCCAGCTCGACTACGACCTGGCCACCGACGCCTCCTTCGCCTTCGCCGTGGCCGCGGCACGAACGGCCCGGCAACATCTGGAGAACGAGACCATCAGCCTTGACCCGACGCTCGACTACACGATCGAGTCCTACGGGGAGGCTGGGTCCCATCAGTTGATTCGCTTCGATGCTCCCGTCGGACACATCACGCTGTCCTACGATGCCACCGCCGTCGTCCACCCTCGCAGCGACCGGTCCGAGGATCTGACCCGGACCGCATTCGGTGCCATCCCCGCCGATCTCCTCCCCTTCGTGAACCCCAGCCGCTACTGCGAATCCGACACCCTGACCGCGCTGGCCACCCGTCTGTTCGGCGGTGTCGATCCGGGCTACGCGACGGTGCAGGCCGTCAACGACTGGGTCGGCTCGGAGATCCTCTATCTACCGGGCACCACCGACGCCACCACGTCCGCGGTCGATGTGTTGGTACAGCGGTCCGGCGTCTGCCGCGATTTCGCCCACGTCGCCATCTCGTTGTGTCGGGCCCTTGGCATTCCGGCCCGGTATGTGTCGGGGTACGGCATCGGCGTTGAACCCCAGGACTTCCACGGCTTCTTCGAGGCTTACCTCAGCGGCGACTGGTGGCTGTTCGACCCCACGGGCATGGCCGCGGTCGACCACCTCGTGCGCATCGGTTACGGCCGTGACGCCGGTGACGCCTCGTTCGCAACGTTTGTCGGCCAGGCGAACCTGACGTCCAAGATCGTGACCGTCACCGAGCAAGGGGACCCGAGCGCCAACCCGTCGGATCCGGATACGGCCACGTCGACGGCCTGACCGGTCAGGCGTCGTCGGTTTCGGCCGCGGCGGCCTCGGCGGAAGCGTCGAACAGCTCGGCGGCCAGCGCCTCCACGATCTCGACGTCACGGGGATCGGGGTCGCTCCGGCGGAAGGTGGTGAGCACCCGGTCGACCGTGTCGTCGATCGGCCCGATCGGACCCGGCAGGTTGCGGCGCTGCGTCTCGGCCCGCAGGGTGGCCAGGGTCGTGAGCATGGTGGCCACCACCGAGGCGTTGTCGGCCCCGTGGCGACGCACCGGGTCGAACGCCCGCTCCAGGAACTCGCCGTGGGAGACGAGGCGTCGGATCAGGGTACGGTTGTCGGCCTCACGGGTGCCCGACTCGGTCGGGTACTCCCAGATCGAGAGCAGCACCACGCCGAGGTTGACGATTATGTCGTTGGCGGTGTTCGGATCGTTCACGCCGGGCGACAGAGCCCGGAGCGCGATGTCGGTGAGCTGCAGGATGCCGTAGCCGACATCGGTGTGCAGGGTGCGCTCGTCGCCGATGGCGTAGGCGCCCGCCGCCCGGTCGAGACAGTGCGCTCTGGCCTGCTGGCCGTCGGGGATGGGGTCCACCCAGGCGAGCGGCGAGTCCTTCATGACGAAGGCGCCGACCGGGGCGACGAGGCGGACGACCGAGCCGTCGGGACCGGCGCCGATCAGGCGGTCCTCGTCGATCTGCTGTACCCACCCCGACCGGGGCGCTGGAATCGCCAGCAGCTCCTCCGACGGTGACGGGGCGGCGAATTCGGCGGTCGGCGGTACCGCCACCCGCTGGCCCGGTCTCGGCAGCAGCAACCGATCGGCTCGCTTGTGAATGGCATCGACGGTTTCGTCGGTGATCGACTGGGCCACCGAGCCGATCCGCAGACTGTTGGTGAGCTCGTCGACCGAACGGAGCACGGCGATCAACGACAGCACGCCAAGGGTGACGGCGAGGAGCACCGACAGGTGCGGGACCAGCACCCTGTTGTCGGACAGGGTGCGCGTCTCCCGCAGGACCAGCAGGCAGTAGACGGCGGTTCCCAGCACAAGACCGATGGCGACCTGCTGGGTTCGGTTGCTCGTCCACCCCCGCAGTGTGCGTGGTGAGAACTGCGACGACGCCAGCTGCACCGCCACCAGCACGAGCGACAAGAGCAGCGTGACCGACGAGATGAGACCACCGGCGATGGCGCTCAGAATCGACCGGCCCCCATCGACGCTGGTGGTGAGCGTCGTCGGGAGCGCGGCGTCGTCGAGGCGCCCGTCGATGGCGGTCATGGCCTGGGCCAGCACGACCGCCCCCAGCACGAAGACCAGCGGAACAAACAGCAGCCCGTTGGCGACGTTGTGGACGGCCTGACGGAGTCGAACCATGAGGGGAGACGGTACCCCACCGGGCCGCCGGACAAACGATCGTCCGGGGCTCGCCGGTAGCGTTGGTTCGTGCACCGCCGGTCGGGCGACCCCCGCCATCTCTACTGGACGGTGTTCGTGTTCTCCGGTGCGGCTCTCACGTTGATCGGGCCGGCACTGACCGAGCTGCGGGACAGAACTGGAACCGATATCGGTGACATCGGCGTGCTGTTCGTGGCGCAGTCGCTGGGCGGGGTGGTCGGCTCGCTGGTGGCCGGCCACCTGCTCGATCGGTTCGACGGTCACCGGGTCTACGCCGCAGCCGCGATATCGATGGCGCTGGGCCAGGCGTCGGTGCCGTTTCTCGACTCGATCCGGCAGCTCGCCGTCGCGTTCGCGGTGATCGGGTTCGGGGCGCTGGCACTCAGCACGGCCTCGAACTCCCTGATCATGTGGTGGCGCGGCGCCGACGTCGGACGAGGTCTCAACCTGCTGCATCTGTGGTTCGGGGTCGGTGCCATCATCGCCCCACTCCTGGCACTCATCGCCGTCGACGTCGCCTTCCTGCTTTCGGCCGCCGCCGTCGGCCTGATCGGTTCGGCTACGTTGATGATCGACTCGCCGAGACCGGTCCACCTCAAGAGGGATGACCAGATGACCACCACGGCGCCCGTGATCCTGCTGGCTGCCGTGTTCTTCGCCTTCTACGTCGCCTTCGAGCTCGGCTACTCGGGTTGGCTGCACACCTATGGGATCGAGCGCGGGCTCCCGCCGGCGGCCGCATCGTGGCTCAACTCCAGCTTCTGGATCGCTTTCACGCTCGGCCGGGCCGCCGTGGCCTTCCGTCGGGTCATGCCGGCGCCCAAGGTCGTGGTTGCCGCCAGTCTTGCGGTCGCGCTCGGCGGGAGCTCCCTCCTGGTGGCCGGCAGCGCCGGCGCCGGTCCGCTCATCTGGGTCGGCACGATCCTGGCCGGGCTGGGAGCGGCGGCCCAGTTCCCGATGATGATGACCTACCTGGATCGTCGGATCGTGACGACGGGTCGGTTCACCTCGATCATGTTGGCCGCAGCGGCCGGCGGGAATCTGGCCGCACCCTGGCTCATCGGTCGAGCCATCGATTCGTGGGGTCCGATGTCGCTGATGTGGGCCGCGCTCATCATCGCCTCGGCGCTGTCGCTCGTGTTCGCCGCCCTGAACCGGCTGCTGGGAGCGCCCACGACTGGCCTGGTCTAAGCCACTTGGCTAAACTCGCCTGGATTCAACGATGTCGGCCGAAGGGGGTTCCATGGCCTACGGGGTTGAGCAGCAGCCGGATCTCCCTCCGGTGACCGACTGGGTCAACGATTGGGATTGGCTCGACGACCAGTGGGGATCCAACGCGATCGACATCTGGAACGAGGTGCGTGAGCACTGCCCGATGGCTTCGACGGAGCGCTACGGCCGGGCGTACATGCCGGTGACCATGGAGGCGGTCACCCAGGTCTCGCACGACACCGAGCATTTCTCGTCGGTCTGGGTCAACGTCAGCCGCCCCGACGCGCCCCGGTCACCAGCCCCGCCCATCACCTCCGACCCACCCGACCACCACGGGCATCGCCGGCTCCTCCTGCCGGCGTTCAACCCGAAGAACATCGCCACGATGGACGACGACCTGCGGTCGTTCTGCCGCGATCTGATCGCCGACATCGGTGACCGTGACACGGCCGACGCCGCCGAGCAGTACTCTCAGCACATTCCGGTTCATGGCATCTGCCGCCTCACCGGCCTACCCGAGTCGGACGCCGACCTGTTCCGCGACTGGATCCACCGCAACTTCCAGCTCGCACCCCGTGACAATCGGATCCGGCTCGAGGTGATGACCGAGATGGGGTCCTACGTCGATCGACTCCTCCAGGACCGCCTGGCCAACCCGTCCGACGACATGCTGACCATGATCGCCAATGCCGAGATCGACGGCGAGCCGGTCGATTGGAACCTCAAGGTCGGGTACGTCCGTCTGCTCATCGTGGCCGGGATCGACACCACGTGGAGCGCCATCGGGTCGGGGTTGTGGCACTTCGCCCAGCATCCCGATCAGGTGGCTCGACTGGTGGCGGTCGACAACGACGACATGCTGTGGCAGACGGCCAGCGAGGAGGTCCTGCGCTACTACGCGCCGGTCACGATGGCCCGGAAGATCATCGCCGACACAGAGGTTGCCGGGTGCCCGGTCCGGTCGGGGGAGCAGATGCTGCTGCCGTTCCCGGCCGCCAACCACGACCCGGCCGCGTTCGAGAACGCCGAGGAGTTCCAACTCGACCGGGCCCGCAACCGGCACGTCGCGTTCGGGCTCGGCATCCACCGCTGCGTCGGCTCCAACCTGGCCCGCCTCGAACTGCTGGTGGCGTTGCAGGAGTGGCTGCGGGCGTTCCCGGACTACCGGCTCGACGAATCCCGAGTCACGACGTGGGCCAACGGCCAGGTGCGGGGGCCCCGGAACGTTCCCGTGCTGCTCCGCTGATCGACGGCGCACGGCAGGATCATCCGAAAACGAATCGTTCGATGACCACTTGAAGAAGGGGGAGGCATGGCCGACGGAACTCGCTGGATCATCGAGGGCAGGGTCGACGACCGCTGGCCCATCTACACCAGAGGCAACGTGGGGGAGGTGTTCCCCGAGGTGGTGACCGTCTTCAGCTACCACTACGGGGTGGTGGCGGCCGAGCGAGCCTGGCGTGACGCCTACGATCAGCTCGGGATCCAGGCCAAGGGCGACTTCACCTCGGACGACCCCGTGATCCTCGGTCTGTTCTGTGGCTACACCTACCTGAACCTGTCCTACCTGCGGATGATGGGGGTACGGGCCCCGGGATCGTCGGCCGAGGCCATCGACGTCGCCTTCTTCGGCGAGGGCGATCCGCCCCCGTACGTCCCCCGCAAAGGCGACAGGAGCGTCGGCTCCACCGTCCGGATCCTGCGCACCGTGTTGAAGGGCCTGGCCCAGGACTCCGAGCCCGAACCGGTCGCCGAGAGTTTCGCCCGGGTTGCCACCTTCGAGGCCCGCCGCCCGGCGCTCGACGCTCCCGACGCCGAGCTGATGGCCTATATCCACTCGTTTCCCTCCGAGTTCGAGCCGGTCTTCGGCAACCACATGAAGACCTCGGCGCTGGCCGCCATCGTGTCGGGCGTCCTGTCCGATGCCGCCGCGGCCGCCGGGGAACGCGGTCTCGTCACCGACCTGATCGGAGCGGCCGGCAACGTGCGCTCGGCCCGCTACTCCCAGGCCCTCTACGATCTCGCCTGCCACGTTCGGTCCAGTACGGAGCTGTCGGCCGCCTTCGACGCCGGGATCCCCGGGCTGTCGGACCGGCTGGCCGAATTGCCCGCGGCCGCCTCGTTTCGAGCGATGTTCGACACGTTCATCGCCGAACACGGACATCGGGGTCCCAACGACTGGGAGCTGTCGGCCCGGACCTGGGACAACACGCCCGAACTGGCGCTTGCCGCCATCGACTCGATGAGGCGGGCCGAACACGACCTCTCCCCGGAGGGTCGTCTGGCCGGCGACGAGGCCAGACGCCAGGCCGCCATCGAACGGGTTCGACCCCATCTCGGGTTGCTCGACCGGCTGAACTTCGACAAGGCGATCAAGTCGGTTTCGATCTGGGCCCAGGCCAGGGAGGCGACCCGGGACCGGGCCGTTCGACTCAGCCTGCCGCTCAAGCAGGTCTACCGGGAGTTGGTGCGACGGGCGGCTGAGCGGGGCGGCCATCCCAATCCGGTGTGGGTGGCCCTCCTCGATCCCCGATCGGAGCTGGAGCAGTACCTGGCCGATCCGCCGGCGATGCTGGCCACGGTAACCGAGCGGGGACACATTTTCGAGCGGTACTCGGCAATCGAACCGCCGTTCTTCGTCACGGCCCAGCGCGACGTCGTCACCCTCGAGGAACTCGAGGCCGCGGCTGCCGCCCGGAGGGCCGCCCCGACGGCGGCGCCCGGGGATGTACTCGAGGGCGACGCCGGCTGCAGCGGCGTGGCCGAGGGTGTCGTTCGGGTCGTCATGGACCCGTCCGAGGGTGGCTCGCTCCAACCAGGGGAGATCCTGGTCGCCCCCCTGACCGACCCGGCGTGGACGCCCCTGTTCCTCCCGGCCGCCGCGGTGGTGGTCAACGTCGGCGCGTTGATGAGCCATGCGGTGATCGTGTCACGGGAACTGGCGGTTCCCTGCGTCGTTGCGGTGGACGCCGCCACCGAACGGCTGCGGACCGGCATGCGGGTGAGGGTCGACGGCACGGCCGGAACCGTGACAGTGCTCGACAACAGCGCGGCCGGCCTCGGCGCATCCAGCGGGGCGTCGGGCACGTAGTCTTCACTGGTGACCTCGACTTCCTCTTCTCCGCAGGACATCGCCTCTCCTCTCCCGGAGCGGGTGGAGGTGGTCGTCGTCGGCGCGGGGCTGGCCGGTCTGGCCGCAGCGCGTGTGCTGCATCGGGCTGGACGGGAGTTCGTGGTGCTCGAGGCGTCCGACGGCGTCGGCGGGCGGGTTCGCACCGACATCGTGGATGGCCACCGTCTCGACCGCGGCTTCCAGGTGCTCCTGACCGCCTACCCCGAGCTCGACCGCCAGTTCGATGTCGACGCGCTCGACCTCCGCCGTTTCGAGCCCGGTGGCCTCGTGTGGCTCGGCGACCGACTCCACCTGCTCGGTGATCCGCTGCGTCGGCCACGCACGCTGGTGTCGTCGGCGACGGCCCCGATTGGCTCCCTGCTCGACAAGGCGCGCATACTGCGGCAACGGGTTCGGCTGACCTCGACCTCGGCGCCCGATCTGCTGCGGGGCGACGACATCGGTACGATCGACGCCCTCCGCGGCGAGGGTTTCAGCGACGGCATGATCGAGCAGTTCTTCCGGCCCTTGGTGGGTGGCATCCAGTTGGATCCGACGCTGTCGACCAGCCGCCGGATGTTCGACGTGGTGCTCCGCAGCCTGCTCACCGGCGACGCCGCCGTCCCGGCTGCCGGCATGGGAGCAATCCCAGCCCAACTGGCCGCCGGTCTGCCGCCGGACACGGTCCGGCTCCACAGCCCGGTCACGAAGGTCGAGCCGGGCGCCGTCGTCGTGACCGGCGACCGCCGGGTCGAGGCCGAGCGGGTTGTGGTGGCCGCGGAGGGGCCGGCAGCCGCCGAGCTTCTCGACCTCCCGAAGGTCGGTTCGAATCCGGCGACTTGTGTGTGGTTCGCCACGCCGGACCCCCCTGAGTGTGACCGCTTCATCGTGCTCGACGGAACGGGTCGGGGTCCCGCCTTGAACGTGGCCGTGATGAGTGAGGTTGCGCCCACGTATGCACCGGAGGGCTCGTCGGTCATCGCCGCCGCCTGCCCCGGTGTCGAAGCCCCCGACGCCGAGGCCGCGGTTCGGCAACAACTGCGGGCGATCTGGGGTGACGACGTCGACCACTGGCGCCACCTCCGGACCGATGTCATCAGCCACGGTCAGCCCGACCAACGACCGCCGTTCTCGCCCAAGCAGCGTGTGGCGTTGGGCGACGGCCTCTTCGTGTGTGGCGACCACCGCGACACCGGCTCCATCCAAGGTGCCCTGTACTCGGGGCGGCGTTGCGGCGAGGCCGTCGTCGCCGACCTGACATGATGGAGCAGCCGCGGGGCGTGGAACCGGTGATGGCCGAACCGCCGCCGCTGCGCCGGCGGCCGGTCCTCCAGCAGCGATGGTGTGAGCTCGCCTACTTCCACTGGCGCTACGATCCGGCCGAGGTCCAGGCCCTGCTGCCGCCGGGCGTCACCGTCGACACCTACGATGGCAGCGCCTGGGTCGGTCTGATCCCCTTCGTCATGCGAGACGTCGCCGTCGGGCCAACGCCGCCGGTGCCTTGGCTCGGGACGTTCATCGAGATCAACGTCCGCACCTACGTCGTCGATCCGACGGGACGTCGCGCGGTCTGGTTCTTCTCGCTCGACGTGCCCCGCCTCGCCATCGTGGGGGTCGCTCGATCGGTGTTCGCCCTCCCGTACTGCTGGTCGGACGCCAACCACGTCCGGGAGGGCTCACATCACGAGTACCGCATGCGCCGACGCTGGCCGGGCGCCCGCCCTGGTAACCGGCCGTCGGCCGACATCCGATTCACCGTCGGCGACCCGATCCCGCCGGCCGAGGTGAGCGACCTCGATCACTTCCTCAGCGCTCGGTGGGCGCTGCTGACCACCCGCGGCGAGCAGCTGCTCTACGGCCGGGTCCACCATGAACGCTGGCCGTTGCACCGCATCGAGGACCACCGCGTTCACCAGGACGTCGTCGAGGCCGCCGGCCTTCCGTCTCCAGAGGGTCCGATCCACGCCCTGTACGCACCGGAGGTCGGGGTCACCATTCCGTGGATCGACAAGATCGAACCGCCGACACCGGCGGGAAAGGACATCCCATGAATTCCGAAGCAGCGAACGAACGAACCATGGACATGGAGGGCCGGTCGGTTCTCATCGCCGGGGCCACCGGCGGCCTGGGCTCGACGATCGCCGCCGATCTGGCCGCCCGGGGCGCAACGCTGACGTTGGTCGCCCGTCGTCCGGATCCACTGGCGGACCTCGGGATCGACGGGCACACGGTGGCCCTCGACCTCCGAACCGCAGCCGCCTGCCAGGCCGCGGTCGACGCCGCCGTCGAGCACGGAGGCGGCCGCCTCGACGTGGTGGTGAACGCCGTCGGCGTTGTCGCCTTCGGCCCGATCGATGAGCTGTCGGTCGACGCCATGGAGGAGCTGTTCCTGACCAACACGTTCGTGCCGATCATGTTGGCCCGAGCGGCCCTGCCGGCGATGGGCGAAGGTGGAGTGATGGTGAACATCTCCGGTGTCATCGCCGAGAAGAACCTGCCCGGCATGGCCGCCTACGGTGCGTCGAAGGCCGCCGTCCGGTCGTTCGACGAGGCGCTTGGCCGTGAGGCCCGCCGGCGGAAGATCCGGGTGATCGACGCCCGGCCGCCCCACACCGAAACCGGTCTGGCCGACCGGGCGATCGAGGGTCAGGCCCCATCGTTCCCGGAGGGTCTCGCCCCGGGCGCGGTGGCCGCCCGGATCTGCGAGGCGATCGTCACCGACGGTGTCGCCGATCTTCCCAGCGAGGCCTTTGCCGAATGACGGTTCTCGTCGCGGGAGCGGCGGCGACCTGGGCCATGGTGGGGCTGATCTGGCTCATCCAACTGGTGCACTACCCGATGCTCGTCGGGTGGTCGACGGCCGATCCGGTCCGGGCCGCGGCCTTCCATCAACGCCGGATCTCGTTCGTCGTCGGACCGTTGATGGCGGTGGAGGGTGTCACCGCGCTGGTGCTGTTGGTGAGCCGCCCCGACACCATGGGAGCGGTCTCGGCCTGGGCGGCGGCGGCCTTGCTCGGGGTGGCGTTGGCATCGACCGTGCTCATCCAGGTTCCACTCCACGGCCGTCTGGCCGCCGGGCCGGACGAGGAGGCCGCCGATCGGCTGTGTTCCACCAACTGGATCCGCACCGTGGCATGGACGCTCCGGGGGCTTGTCCTCGCCGCCGTCCTGATCGCCTGAAACCGGGCCCACGAACCTGCTCCCTGCGAAGACCGACCGGATTGTCGCGAACCGTTCGGCTGGTCGGCGACGTACCCACCTCAGGATCACTGTCCAGTAAGGGATCAAGGAGAGATCATGAGTTCACGGACGACCTGGAAGCCGCTGTTGGCGTTGATGTTTGCGCTGGCCCTGCTGGCCACCGCATGTGGCGGTGACGATGATGGGGGTGACTCGGCGTCCACCGACGACGCATCCACCGACGACGCGTCCACCGACGACGGCGCAACAACCGACGACGCAGCCGCTGCGGCTGATCTGATGTTGTCGACCACGGACCTCGGCGACGTTCTCGTCGACGACCAAGGCAACACCGTCTATCTTTTCGTGCCCGACGCTCAGGGCGACAGCACCTGCTACGACGAGTGCGAGGCCAACTGGCCCATCGTCGGTGAGCTGTCGACGGTCGGCGACGGCCTCGACGCCTCGCTGCTCGGCACCACCGAGCGGACCACCGGCGACGTGCAGGCCACCTACAACGGATGGCCGCTCTACTACTTCGTCAACGACGCCGGGCCGGGCCAGACCAACGGCCAGGGCGTGAACGATGTGTGGTACGTGATGGACGCAGCGGGCAACGCCATCGAGGGCTGACCGGCCTCGTCACCGTCTATTCACTATCGGCTGCGGCTTCTCAACCCCAACCCCACGTCACCGTTCCAGGCGGATGAAGGGGTCGGGGTTGAAGTTGTACTCGAAGGCGGTGTTCCGGTCCTGGCCGGCCAGAGACGGGTCGAAGACCCAGGCGTCGAAGGCCTGCACCTTGGTGTTGTTGCCGTAGAGGTCATAGAGATAGGCGTACCAGAATCCGGTGATCGGGCTGGCCTTCGTGCCGCTCTCCGGCCAGTCCAGGATGATCGGGATGGTGGCGAAACGGACGTCGGTCACCATGTCCGGGTCGAAGATCGGGCCCACGAGTGGATCGCTCGATGCTGGTGTACGGGTATACATGTCGATCGTCAGGTTCGAAGCCGTCATCTGACCCTGGGTGCCGCTCCTGTCCTGGGTGCGGCGGTAGCGAAGGTGGATGGCAGGTGCACCGCCGGTGCCGATGGTGACGTCGTGGTCCCTTTGTCCTTTGGTCTCGATGGCGGCCACGGTGTCCCAATTGACCTT
>Ga0224512_10000212_pt1 | contig 62724 bp, 55 predicted proteins | sample SF_May12_sed_USG_4_FD_169103 | JGI IMG/M metagenome (GOLD analysis project Ga0224512, IMG submission 169103) | Sediment microbial communities from San Francisco Bay, California, United States - SF_May12_sed_USGS_13 | ecosystem: Environmental > Aquatic > Marine > Sediment | place: USA...
GCGAAAGGGGAAAGGCGAAAGGCGAAAGGCGAAAGGCGAAAGGCGAAAGGCGAAAGGCGAAAGGCGAAAGGCGAAAGGCGAAAGGCGAAAGGCGAAAGACATCCTGCCTAACGGTTTTTTCTTCATCCTTTATCCTTCATCCTTCCGCCTTAGTCGTCGTCCGGCACTCCGCCCGCGGTCGCGAGGTCTTCCTGCTTTATCTTGTCGGTGTTGAACTTCGCGGCGCGCTCCCGCATCGTCTTGAGCACTTCCTCGAGCGGCGGCGGCTCGCCCTTTATCCAGCGCAGCGGATTGATACGGGCGACGACGAACGTCCGAAGATAGGGGCTGGCGAGACCGCGCGCCCTCAATTTCGCAACGACCTCGGCCACACGCTCTTCCAGCCCAAACACCATCTCGGCGCGCTTTTCATGCTCGACGATCGTTTTGCGCAGCGGCTCATCGCTAAATGATTCGAGACGGCGCAGTATCGGGGCGTAGGCGCCGCCAGCAAAGTTGCCCTTCTTTTCGTAGCAAAGGCCCAGGGTCACGAGTGCCGCTTCCTCGAGATAGAACGCAAAGCTCTCTTCGGGGCGCGTGCCGTCCTCATCGAGCAGTCCCTTGTAGATGCGGATCACCTCGAGCGAGCGCTCGCGCAGGTTGTGGGCTTTCTCGGTGTTGAGCGCGAGGATTTGCCACGCGATCTCGCGCTTTGGGACGACAAGCGCAGTGATTGCCTTGGCGCCCAACCGTTGCATCGCCGCCAATCGATGGCGCCCGTTCGGCGTCCAGAAACCTTTGGTCGGAGCAGTGATCGCAATGAGCGGATCGAGAAAAAGGCCGGTCTTGTCGATGACGCCCGCAAGTTTCTTGTGATGGGCCTCGGAAAGATCACGCTGGAAGGGCGTCGGCTCGACCTTGTCGATCGGCAGCGCAGCGAGCACCATCGGATTTCCCCCGAGCGGATCGCGATAGGCGCCGAGCACGACGCCGCCCTCTTCTTCGATGCGGCGCCGCACCGCCGCGATTTCTCCCGACGCGGCATCGAGACGGCAGTCCTCCGGCACGATGCCACGGGATGCCGCGGCGGCCTTGCGCGGCGCGCGCTTGCGTTTCGGCGTCGGTTTGTGAATTAGGGCACGGACCATCGTCGGCAGTCTACACCGGAAGTAATGACAGGCGAGTGGCTTGCCGCTATGCTCGCGGTGATCAACAGAGATGGTCCGTCATGAAAACTCAAGATTTGCGTGCTGAGGCGCGTATTCCGGTCAGCCAGAGAGGGACATTGAATGCCGGGGAAACCTGGTTTCCGTGCCTGATTCAAAACATGAGTGAAAACGGCGTCTTTATTGTGTGCAGCAGGGAGCTTGCAGTCGGGCAGGTTCTAGAATTCAGATGCGAGCTTTTCCCGGGAAAACTTCTCGACTGCAAGATCGAGGTCAAGCACGTCGGCGAATCGAGCGTGGGCACGAAGATAATCGAAATCGACAAGAGGGGAGCGAGCCTGTGTCAGTTGTTCTTGCAGGAACAGTATGCGGATAAGCTGAACAAATCCGGATAACGTCCTGGCCGTCCCTTGCGCGCTATGCGCGTCAGCGGCAAGAACGGGATCAGCCCGCGGTCCTTATCCGAATTGCCGCCAACGCATCTTCGAGACTCGTGGTGCCAGTGCTTCTTAGGACCGCTTCCTCATACGCTGGCATGAGCGGCGTCATGATGCCGCTTCGCTTCAGAGAGATGAGATAGCTGATTCCATCTCGGCCCCGATTCCCCGCCTCACTCATTGCGCTCTTGATTGCCAGGGCGGCCAGCTCTTCCGGCGTCGGGTTGAAAAGGGTCGAACCGAATCTGGCGTACAGCACCACCGCGACGCTAGCGAAATTCGGAAGTTCTTCCGCGACCATCTTGTTCGGGTTTGAGTCGGTTGGCCTCTGATAGCGCTGGGCCGTGCTTTCGTTTCGGGTTTCCCGGCGCCAGAGCAGATCGCGCGCCTGCGTAAGTGAAACGCTTTTATCCAGTACGAGTATCGTTCCGCGGACCCGGGCGCCGCAGCTCTCGACCGGGACCACGGTCGGAGCACCGCCGCGCGTCGGGCTGGAGCGCGCGAATTCAATGCGGAACGGCGTTTCCACACCCGAAATGTTTTCCACGATAAAAGGCGCGATTTCCGGGCCCGGCTCCTCCAGCAAGGAACCATAGGCAAGGATGCCGACGCGGCGGATGCGCTCTTTCAACGGGTTCATGGAAACGGTCCGACGTCGCTCTTCTTGGGAGACCCGTCGCGGGTCGATAGTTCCAGAATGATCAAACCGCGGGCGCGTTGCCGTTTGCGGTGATGTAGGCCTCCGCGGCCTTCAGCGCTTCCAGCCGCGAGCGCTTGAGCAGAGAAAGGTGGGGTGCTTCCACGGCTTACTGGTGAACGGTAAACAGTGAATCGTGTTTTTCTTGGCGCGCTTGGCGCCTTGGCGGTTCAAATGTTGTTCTTGCTTCTCTCGGCGCCTCGGCGGTTCATTAAGTTCCGTGAAACGTGAATCGCTGTAAAACCGTCAAGCGGCAAAAACAGCTTTGACACAAAGGACACCAAGGTCACGAAGGATTATCAAAATTGATTGGAAAGAAGGCGCGGCGCTCGCCGTGCGTTCTAACTCGTATTTGTAATACCTTTTCGTCCTTTGCGTCCTTAGTGTCCTTTGCGTCCTTAGTGTCCTTTGTGTCCTTTGTGTCTAAGCTTTTGTTTTCCTCGGCGGCCTTGGCGGTTCGATTCTGGGTTTTCGGTTTTCACGCCGCAGCACGCGCCGTGCGCGCCGAAGGCAGGTGGCAGGCGAGGCGATTCGGACCTGTTTGCCATATTGGGCAGGACCACTGTTCTCGTTCGCACCGGCGCATTCGCCCGCTCCGGGGTCGCATCCCGCGGCTCAAGCCGCGTGAACCTGCTCCGCCCTCCGCGTGCGCCTGCGATCATGCTCGGCAAGCAAACGCTTGCGGATGCGGATGGACTTCGGTGTGATCTCGACCAGCTCGTCGTCGGCGATGAACTCAACCGCCGATTCCAGCGTGTGGCGGATTGGCGGTGTGAGCTGGATCGCTTCGTCCTTGCCCGCGGCGCGGATGTTGGTGAGTTGCTTGGTCTTGACGGGATTCACGACAAGATCGTTCTCGCGGCTATGCAGGCCGATGATCATGCCTTCGTAGAGCGGCTCGCCAGGGTCGACAAACATGCGCCCGCGCTCCTGCAGCTTCCACAGCGCGTAGGCGACCGCTTCGCCATTCTCGGCTGAGACCAGCACGCCATTGCGGCGCTCGGCGATATCCGCTTTCATCGGGCCGTAGTCATCGAAGACGTGGCTCATGATGCCGGTGCCACGAGTTGTCGTAAGGAAGTCGCCCTGAAAGCCGATCAGCCCGCGCGCCGGTATCCGATAGTCGAGACGCACGCGGCCTTTGCCATCCGGTTGCATGTCCTGCAGCTCGCCGCGGCGCTGGCCGAGCGCTTCCATCACGGCGCCCTGGTGCGCCTCCTCGACGTCCACGGTGAGCATCTCGAACGGCTCGTGCTTCAGGCCGTCGATTTCCTTCAAAAGCACCCGCGGCCGGGAGACTGCGAGCTCGTAGCCTTCGCGGCGCATGTTCTCCAGCAATATGGTGAGGTGCAGCTCGCCGCGCCCGGATACCCGAAACACGTCCGGATCCTCTGTATCCTCGACGCGCATGGCGACGTTGCTCATCGTCTCGCGCATCAGGCGCTCGCGCAACTGCCGACTGGTGACGAAGCGCCCTTCCTGGCCTGCCAATGGCGAAGTGTTCACCTGAAAGTTCATGACGAGGGTTGGCTCGTCGACCGTGAGCAATGGCAGTGCCTCAGGGTGCTCTGTATCGCAGAGCGTGATGCCGATGCCCACTTCGTCCACGCCATTGATCGCCACGATATCGCCGGCCTGCGCCTCGTCGGTAATCACGCGCTCGAGGCCCTTGAAAACGAGCACCTGGTTTATTTTAGCGGTGACCGGAGTGCTGTCCGGACCACGCAATACCGTTACCTGCTCGCCCGTGCGGACACGGCCGCGGTTCACGCGTCCGATGCCGATGCGTCCGACGTAACTCGAGTAATCGAGCGAGCAGATTTGCAGCTGCAGGGGGCCGTTCGGATCGTCGGCACGCACGGGTACCTGTGCAAGAATCGCCTCGAAAAGGGGCCGCATCGTGCCTTCCGTCGCCGCGGGATCGGTGGAGGCCCAACCCTGCAGGGCGGAAGCGTAGATCACCGGGAAGTCGAGCTGCTCTTCGGTGGCGCCCAGCTTGTCGAACAGATCGAAGGTATGGTTGACGACCCAGTCCGGGCGGGCGCCCGGCCGGTCGACTTTGTTGACTACCACGATCGGCTTCAGCCTTTGCGCCAGCGCCTTGCGCGTGACGAAGCGCGTTTGCGGCATCGGGCCTTCCACTGCGTCCACCAGCAGCAGCACGCCGTCGACCATCGAGAGCACGCGCTCCACCTCGCCGCCGAAGTCGGCATGGCCGGGCGTGTCCACGATATTGATATGCGTGCCCTCGTAGGTGACGGCACAGTTCTTGGCGAGAATGGTGATGCCGCGCTCGCGCTCGAGATCGTTCGAGTCCATCACGCGCTCGACCATGTGCTGGTGGGCGGCAAAGGTGCCGGACTGTCGCAACAGCTGGTCGACCAGCGTTGTCTTGCCGTGGTCGACGTGGGCGATGATGGCAATGTTACGAATTGCGCGCCGCATGAATGGATTTGTTTCCCGAAAAAAGCCCATAAGTATAGCACAAGGACGTGCTACTTCCTTGAATTAACTAGATTAGGAGACGGTTAGGGCCGCCCGCGCTGCCCCTGAAGCCGACGAACGGTGAACCGTAAACGGTAAACGGCGAATGGAGATTTGTTCGTCTTGGCGTGCTTGGCGTGCTTGGCGTGCTTGGCGCCTTGGCGGTTCAGTTTTGATTCTGTTTCTCTTTGCGTCTTCACGGTTCAATCAGTCGATCCAGCCGAGCACGTCTCGGATGACGGACCAGCGCGGCCGCGTGGATTTGGCGCCGCGCCCGAGGATCCAATGGTCATAGAGGATCTGAGTGACCCCGCCAGCTCGCCAAAGAAAAGACCGTCGCGACTCCCAGCGCGAGGCCGATCATGACCTGGCCGGCGAGCCCGGGATGCCAGCGCCGGGATTTGGCTTCACTCACGACGTTCTCCCTACTCTCAACTTGTCAAAGCGCATCCCAACAAGCAGAAGACATTATTCGCCCCAGATAAATGCGGATAAACGCAGACAAACATTGATCCGTTGTTCATTACTGCGTTACTTACCGCCCGTCACTCATCACTCATCACCCATCACGCTCCATTCACCAATCAAGCGCCGTAGTGGCTGCCGAGTCGCGGGTTGAGGATATCTCGCAGCTGATCGCCCACGAGATTAATGGCGACGATGGTCACCAGCAGCGCGATCCCAGGGAAAAAACTGATCCAGTACTTCCCGGACAGCAGGTACACGAATCCGTTCGCGATCAACAGGCCGAGCGAGGGCGAGGTGATCGGCACGCCGAGACCGAGGAACGACAGCGTGGCCTCGAGCGCGATCGCGTGCGCGAGCTGGATGGTCGCGACGACGATGAGCGGCGGCAGGCAGTTGGGCAGGATGTGCCGGAACACGATCCGCGGCATGCCGAACGCCATGCAGCGCGCGGCCTCGACGTACTCCTTGCGCTTCTCGACGAGCGCGATACTGCGCACGGTGCGCGCGTAGTAGGCCCACTGCACCGCGATGAGGGCGATCACGATCTTGTCCACGCCCGGGCCGGTGACGGCCAGCAACACCAGCGCAATCAGGATGGCGGGAAAGGAGAGCTGCAGGTCGACCAGGCGCATGATGAGCGCGTCGGTCCAGCCACCCGCATAGCCCGCGATGAGCCCGATCGCCATGCCGATCGCGAGCGCGACGAACGTTGACGTCACGCCGACCCCAAGGCTGATCCTCAGCCCGTGAAGGATTGCCGAGAACATGTCGCGGCCCTGCTCGTCGGTGCCGAGCCAGTAGCTCGCCCCGTCCAGACTCTTTGCACCCGGCGGCAACTTGGCCTCGAGGATATCGAGCTGAGCAAGGTCGTAGGGGTTCTGCGGCGAGATCAGGGGGGCCAGAACCGCCGATAACAAGATAAGGAACAGGACGACGAGTGCCGCAACCGCAATACGGTCGCGCGCGAACCGCGCTGTGATTGCTCGGAAAGGCGCTTCTGTTAATTGCATAAGACTTTATTAGCCACAGAGATCACAGAGAACACAGAGAGAAAACGTACAAATAACACCCCCGCTCTGACCCTCCCAGTGAAGAGGAGGAATAGGAAGAGGTTGCCTTCCAAATCCTCTGCGAACTCTGCGAACTCTGTGTCCTCTGTGTCCTCTGTGGCTGAAATTGGGGTTTCATCGGCGGCTAATTTAGCTCTCGATTCTCTTGGCGTCTTGGCGGTTCGATTGTGATTCTGCTTCTCTCGGCGTCATGGCGGTTCGTTAGTTCTCACGTGGCGCGGCTCGCGAGCCGCACCCGTGGATCGAGTGCGGTATAAGCCAGATCCACGATCAGGTTAATAAGCACGAAAAGCAGCACGATGATGAGCAGATAGGCCACGATCACCGGCCGGTCGAGTACGTTGATCGAGTCTATGAGGAGCTTGCCCATGCCGGGCCAGGCGAAAATCGTTTCCGTGACGACGGCAAAAGCGATGAGAGAGCCGAACTCGACGCCGACGATGGTGACGATCGGGATCAGGATGTTCTTCAGCACGTGTACCCGCACGACCCGCGGCATAGAGAGGCCTTTGGCGCGCGCGAAACGCACATAGTCCTGGCCGAGCGCCTCCTGGGTGCCCGCGCGCGTGAGCCGGATGAGCAACGCGATCTCGAACAGCGCGAGGTTGAATGCTGGCATCGCGATGTGCCTGAGCCCGTCCCAGGTCAGGACCGAGAGCGGCACACCCAGCACGTTGACCGTCTCGCCGCGCCCGGTCGGGGGGAGCCAGCCGAGTTCGACGGAGAACAGCATGATCAGCATGACGCCGACCCAGAAGCTGGGCAGCGAGAAACCGATGATCGAGCCGCCCATGATGAGGCGCCCGCCCGCCGTGTCCGGTCTGAATCCCGCCCAAAGGCCAAGCGGGATGCCCAGCGCTACCGCGATGGCCGTCGCTGCGAGCGCGAGTTCGAGGGTTGCGGGCATGCGCTCGATGATCAGATGCAGCGCGGGGACATTGGATACGAATGAGCGTCCAAGGTCGCCGGAGACGGCGCCGGCGAGGAAGTTCCAGTACTGCTGCCACAGCGGCAGGTCGAGACCGAGCGCGGCGGTCGCTCTCGCAATCTCCGCCTGGTCGGCCTGCGGATTGATCAGGATGTCCACCGGGTTGCCGATCGCGTAGACGCCGGTGAACACGAGCAGGGACATTGCGAACAGCACCATCAGGCTCTGCAAGAGCCTTCGGAGGATGAATCCCAACATGCGCGCAGAGGTGAAAAAAAGTGATGATAACTGGTGATGAATGATGGTGATGATAAATGGTGATGAAAAACCCGTTCCGCGGGTAAGTTACCTGTAGTTCATCACCAATATTTCATCACTATTTCTCATCACCATTTCCCATCACTGGTTAGCGCAGTTTGAAGTAATGCGCAAAGGTAAACTCATCGGTCCGCGCCACGTAGAAAAGGTGCTTCTTCATGGCCCACGTGACGATCTGGTAGTGGAGCGGGAGAAATGCGATCTCGCGTGCGGCCAGAGCGCTTGCCTGCCGCGCGATGACCTCGCGTTTTTCCGTATCGACGGTGCCCAGTGAGCGTTCGATGAGCGTATCGAGCTCTGGATTGGAATAGCCGCTCCAGTTCCAGGTGCCGTAGCCTTTCTCCGGGTTGGCGGTTCCCGCGAGCGAGCGCAGAGCGAGATCGGCCGCGAGCGAGCCCCACCCGAGCAGTGCGATGCCAAAGTCGCGCTTGCGCGCTCTTCCGAAGTAAGCGCTGAGCGGCATTGAATCCACCTGAGTCTCGATACCGATGCGCGAGAACATCTGGGCCACCGTCTGCGCGACCTGCTCGTCGTTGATATAGCGGTTGTTGGGCGTAGCGATCGTTACTCTGAAACCATTGGGATAGCCAGCCTCCGCCAGGAGCTTGCGCGCGCCTTTCGGGTCGTACGGCTCGGGCTTTACCGCCGGATCGTGCCCGAACACGCTCGGCGAGACGACGTTCGAAGCTGGCAGGGCAAGTCCTTCCATGACACGTTCCGCAATCGCGGGGCGGTTGATCGCCTTCGACAGCGCGCGGCGCACGCGCACGTCCTTGAGCGGGTTGCGTGCGAGCGGCTTGCCGTCCTTGCCCGACACACCGGGCGGGTGATCGCGGTACTGGTCGACATGAAGAAAGATCGTGCGCCACGACACCGCCTGCTCGAGAACCAGCGCGGGGTTCTTGCGCAGGCGCTCCAGGTCTGCGGTGGGCACGTGCTCGATGGCGTCGAGCTGGCCCGAAAGCAGTGCTGCCGTCCGCACAGGGTCGCTCGGGAGAATGTGCAGCGTCACCTTGTCCCATGGCAGTCGGCCGCGCCAGTAATTGTCGTGCCGCACCAGCTCGATCCGGCTGCCGCGCGCGAAGCGCACGAGCTTGTAGGGACCGGTGCCGATGGCGGCCTTGCCGTTGTCGAAATCCTCGCCGCTTGCGTTCTGTGCCGCCCGTTTCGATACGATTTGCACTTCGGCCAGGTCCTGCGCGACGCCGCCGTACGGTGCCGCCGTTTTCAGGCGGATCGTATAGCGGTCGACGATTTCCTTGGCGACGATCGGACGAACGTAGGTCGCGTAGCCGCCCGGGCTGCCCTTGATGTTGAGTGTGCGCTGGAGCGAAAAAAGCACGTCTTCCGTCGTGAGCTCCGAGCCGTCGTGGAATTTCACGCCCCGGCGCAGCGTGAACTCCCAAGTGACCGGGTCGGGCGTCTTCCACGTCGCCAGTCCGGGGATCGGGCGACCGCGCTCGTCCACATACACCAGCGTGTCGAAGACATGCTTCTGGGCTGTGAGATTGGGTTGCGCGGCGACGAAGTGCGGATCGAATGTCGTGACGTCGGCCGAGAGGCCTATGTTCAGTTCAGCGGCAAAGGCCGTACCTGCGCTCCACGCCAACGAGCCGAGCCCGAGTATCAATCGTTTGAGCATCTGATTGTTCTTGGCAAATATTGTTGAACGGGCGTGTTGCCGCGCGGACCGTACCTTGCGGCCGTCGCACCGCGATTGACACATCGCAACACGCTGCTATGCTGACCTTTTAGGGTCCCGGGTGTCAATCATGAAGGTAACTGCGGCGCAGGTCTCTTCAAGCGTCGAGATGATCCGCGTGCTGGTCGGTTTTCCGACGGTGAGCCGGGATTCCAACCTCGAGCTCATTCACTACGTTGTCGATTACCTCAAGCCGTTCGACGCGGACGTGCGGCTGACTTACGACGACCAGCGCCGCAAGGCAAACCTGTTCGCAACGCTGGGGCCGCGCGGAAAGGGCGGTGTCGTGCTCTCGGGACATACCGATGTCGTGCCGGTCGATGGTCAGCCGTGGGACACCGACCCTTTCACGATTATGGAGCGGGATGGCCGGCTCTACGGCCGCGGCACCGCCGACATGAAAAGCTTTATTGCCTGCGTGCTCGCTCTCTTGCCCGAGATCGTCGAGCGCGGGCTGCAGGCGCCGCTCCATCTCGCATTTTCGTACGACGAGGAAGTCGGTTGCATCGGCGTCGGGCGGCTCATCTCCGATCTGGCGCTGGCGGGACTCCAGCCGGGCGCATGCATCGTTGGCGAACCGACACTGATGAAGCCCGTCGTCGCGCACAAGGGGAAGAAGAGCTATCGCTGCACCGTGAGGGGACTGGCCGGGCATTCAGCGTACGCGCCGCACGGCGTGAATGCCGTGGAGTATGCGGCTGAGGCCGTGGCGTTTCTGAAGAACATGGCACGCCGGCATCGCGATCGAGGCCCTTATGATCGCGGTTTCGACGTCGCGTACACGACGGCGCATACCGGTGTGATTCATGGCGGGACTGCGCTCAACGTAATTCCGCACGAGTGCACTTTTGATTTCGAGTTTCGCCATCTGCCCGGTGACGATCCGGAGCGCCTGCTCGGCGAGTTCGCGGATTACCTCAAGACGACGCTGGAGCCGGAGATGCGCAAGGTGCACGCGGACGCGGGCTTCCTCGTCGAGCCCATGTCCGGGATTCCGATGCTGGACACCAGCCCCGAGAGTGAAGTGGTTGCGCTGGCGCAGGAGCTAACGGGCGATCGTGAGTTCAGCAAGGTCTCGTTCGGAACCGAGGCTTCCCAGTTCCAGCTCGCCGGCATTCCGACGGTCGTGTGCGGGCCGGGCTCGATCCAGCAGGCGCACAAACCCAACGAATACGTGACGCTGGAGCAAGTTGCGAAGTGCGAGGCGTTCTTGCAGCGGCTGGCCGACCGACTTTGCGAGGCGAGGTGACGAATGATGGTGACGGATACTGGTGATGAAAAACCGCGCGCGGCAAGCTAGCTGCGCACAGGTACACGGCGGTTCTCGTCACCCCCTCTCATCACCATTTCCCATCACCAGTTTTCATCACCCTTTCTGCATCAATGATGCAGAATCTTTGAGAGGAAATGCTGCGCCCGCTCGCTGCGGGGCTTGCCAAAGAAATCCTCGGTGGGGGCGTCTTCGACGATCTCGCCCTCGTCCATGAAGATCACGCGCTTCGCGACCTTGCGGGCGAAGCCCATCTCGTGGCTCACGACCATCATGGTCATGCCTTCATGTGCGAGCTCGACCATGACATCGAGCACCTCGTTGATCATCTCGGGATCGAGCGCGGAAGTCGGCTCGTCAAACAGCATCGCGATCGGATCCATGGCCAGCCCGCGCGCAATCGCCACGCGCTGCTGCTGCCCGCCGGAGAGCTGACCGGGAAACTTGTCGGCGTGCGCTTCCAGCTCCACGCGCTTTAGCAGCGCATGGGCCTTGACTGTCGCTTCGTCGAGGCTGCGCCCGAGCACCTTGGTCTGCGCCAGGGTGAGGTTCTCGGTCACGGTCATGTGGGGGAAGAGCTCGAAATGCTGGAATACCATGCCGATCTGCGAGCGCAGCTTGGGCAGGTCAGTCTTCGGATTGCTCACCGAGATGCCATTCACGACGACGTCCCCCTGCTGGAACGGTTCGAGGGCGTTGACGCACTTGATGAGCGTGGACTTGCCCGAGCCGGAGGGCCCGCACACGACCACGACCTCGCCCTTGCTCACCTCCGTCGAGCAGTTCTTCAGCACCTGAAAGGTGCCGTACCACTTGCTCACGTTCTTCATCTCGATCACGCTCATAGGCTGTACCCCTTTAATGCCGTTCCCAGGTGCGTCGGCAGGCGGCATCCGGAATTCCTCGAGGTGCCTGCATCGGCATATTTGATTGGAACGGCATCAGCGGATGACGGCGATGCGGTCCTGGAACCGCCGCACACAGTATGACGCGGCAAAGCTGATGACGAAATAGACCACGGCTACGAACAGATACATCTCGATCAGCCGCCCGTCGCGCTGCGCGATCTTGGCGGCGGCGCCGAGGAAGTCCGTGATCGAGAGGACGTACACGAGCGAAGTGTCCTGGAAGAGAATGATGGTCTGCGTGAGCAGGACGGGTGTCATGTTGCGGAACGCCTGCGGCAGCACGATCTTGCCCATGGTCTGCCAGTAATTAAGTCCCAGAGCGTAACCGGCCGACACCTGGCCGCGGGGGATGCTCTGGATCCCCGCGCGCATGATCTCGCAATAATAGGCGGCCTCGAAAAGCGTAAAGGTCACAACCGAAGACCAAAAGGCGCCGACCTGGATCGGCTGGCTCGCCCCGATCACCCAGCCCCCGATCCACGGTACCAGAAAATAGAACCAGAAAATCACTAGCACCAGCGGGATCGAGCGGATGAGGTTGACGTAGCCGCCGGCGGTCCACGACAGCGGCGCAAGACTCGACAACCGCATCATCGCCAACAGGGTCCCGAACACGATACCGCCGCTCATGGCCAGGGCGGTTAGCGTCAGGGTAAATGTCATCCCCTCCTGGAAGAGGTAGGGCAGCGAGCGCTGGATGACATCGATGTCGAAGCCGGCAAACATTTAAACATCCGTGAATCGTGAATCGTGAATCGTGAATCGATAAATCCTGCAATGGACCGTGTGGCTCGAAATTAGAAAACGGTTTTGTCTACTCACAAATCACCATTCACGAATCACGGGTTTGTCAGTGGCCGGCTTGCGGGCCGCCCGCGCTCCCGATGAATCCGGGCACCGCGACTTTCTTCTCGACGAAACGCATCGCGAGCACGACCACGATGTTGAGCAGGATGTAGATCACCGTCGCGGCGGTGAAGGCCTCAAACACCTGGAAGCTGAATTCCTGCATGGCGCGTGCCCGGGCGGTGAGCTCGACCAGGCCGATGGTCAGCGCGACCGCCGAGTTCTTGATGATGTTCATGAACTCGGACGTGAGGGGCGGGAGCACGATGCGGAACGCCATCGGCAGAAGCACGTAGCGGTAAGTTTGCGGCAACGTCAGGCCGAGTGCCGTGCCGGCCAGGCCTTGCCCGCGCGCCAGGGAGAGAATGCCGGCCCGCGTTTGCTCGGCGACGCGGGCCGAGGTGTAGAACCCGAGGCACAGCACGGCAGGCCAGTACGATCCCCAGGGTGGTGCGACTTGCTTGATGGCGTCGCCCATCGCCTTGGGCACGAGTTCCGGCAGCACGAAGTACCACAGGAACATCTGCACGAGGAGGGGGATGTTGCGGAACAGCTCGACGTAGACGTTGCCCAACTTCACCGCCCAGCCAATGGGCGTCGTGCGCAAGGTGCCGACCAACGCGCCGAGCACGAGCGCGATAATCCACGCCGCCAGCGCCGTTGCGATGGTCCAGCCGAGGCCGGAAATCAGCCAGGTCAGATAGACTCCGGCGCCGTCCGGCGCCGGTTCCCAGAAGATTTGCCAGTTCCAGTTGTATTTCACTGGTTCAGGATCCTGGCTATGCTGCGCTTATGGAGAAATCGCGCGCGATCAGCGGCGGAAAACGTCCGCTGCATCGCGCGCAGATAAAGGGGCACCGAAGGTGTCCGCTTTATCGGTCATTCGTAATCTTCAGGCCTGCCCGAGTCAGTCGGGTTGGCAATCACTTTCTTCAACTGCGCGCTCATGGGCACGTTGAGGTTGACGCCCTTGGGCGGGATTGGTTTCAGAAACCACTTTTCGTAGATCGCGTTGATCGCACCGCTCTTGTAGATCTTGATCATCGCTGCATCCACGACTTTCTTATAGGCCGGATCGTCCTTCCGCACCATGATGCCGTAGGGCTCGACTGAAAGCGAATCTGCCGAGATAACGAAATCCTTCGGGCTCTTGGATTGGGCGACGAGGCTATAGAGCAGGATGTCGTCCATGAAAAAGGCCGCCGCGCGCCCGGTCTGGACCGTCAGGAACGCCTCGGCATGGTCCTTGGCCGCGATGATGTTCATACCGAGCTTTTTCTCGACGTTGAGCTTGGTGGCCAATCTGATATTGGTCGTGCCCGAGGTCGAGACAACGGTCTTACCTTTGAGATTGGTCACCGTCTTCAGATTGTCGGCCTTTTTGCTCACGAAGCGGGTGGCAGTGACGAAGTGTGTGATGGTGTAGGAGACCTGCTTCTGGCGCGCGAGGTTGTTGGTCGTCGACCCGCATTCAAGATCGATCGTTCCGTTCGCCATCAGCGGGATACGGGTGGCGGAGGTCACCGGGTTGTACTTGATGGCGATGCTATCCATCTTGAGATGCGCCTTGACCGCGTCGACGATTCTCAGGCAGAGATCGACCGCGTATCCCACGACTTTCTGCTTGTCGTCGTAGTAGGAAAACGGGATCGAGCTCTCGCGGTGTCCGATCACGATCGAGCCGGTGTCCTTGATTTTCTTGAGGGTGCCAGTGAGCTGCTGCGCATTCACGCTGCTCGTCATTGCGGTTGCGGCGAGCAGGGCGACGATCAGTTTGAGTATGGGCTTCATATTCGACTCCATCCGGAAGAGGGTTGGTGATTTTTCAGCAAATACAAGAAGAACGCGTAAACGAATGTAGCCCAGGGCGCCGGCTTTGTCCAGAATGAGCCGGTCCCGCGCGCGCAGAGCCTATTGGCTCGTGATGCCAGCTTCCCGTATTACCTTGCCCCACTTGGCAAGGTCGGACCTGATCACCGAGCGAAAGTCTTCTGGCATGGAGTACGCAACGTCTACGCCTTGTGTCGCCAACAGCCGCGCCGCATCCGGCGTGCGCAGGAATGTCACCATCTCGACGTTGAGTTTCGTGATGATCTCGCGTGGTGTTCCGGCGGGTGCGAGCACACCGAACCAGGGGTTCATCTCGAATCCGCGAAGGCCGCTCTCGTCGATGGTTGGAAGATCCGGCAATGACGGCGAGCGCCGCAGGCTGCTCAGCGCGAGGGCCCGGACTTTTCCGGATCGAACATGTGGGAGGAGCGAAACAATCGGCGAGAAACCAACCGGGACCTCGCCTGCGATGAGATCGATCGTCGCGGGGGCGCCGCCCTTGTACGGAATGTGCACCATCTTGACGCCGGACATGGAAACGAATAGCGCCGCCGTGAGATGTGGAGTGCTGCCAACACCGCTTGTCGCGTAATTGAGTTCGCCGGGGCGACGCTTTGCAATGGCAATGAGTTCCTTCATCGACCGGACCGGAAGCGACGGGTGGACCGCCAGGATATTGGGCGCGCGCGCAGTGAGCGTGATCGGCGTGAAATCGCGCAACGTATCGTATGACAGTCGCGACAGGAAGGGGGCCAGCGTAAGGCTTCCCATGCCGCCGTGCACCAGCATATAACCGTCGGCCGCCGACTTGGCGACGGTGCCGGTCCCGATCGTGCCGCCGCGTCCCGGCCGGTTCTCGACGATCCATTGTTGGCCGAGCGCGCGCGACATTCTCTGCGCGATGAGGCGCGCGACCGTGTCGTTTACTCCTCCGGCAGGGTAGGGGGCCACCAGGCGTACCGGTTTCGAAGGGTAGGTTTGTGCGTGGGCAACTTGTGCCACGGCGGCAACAGCTGCCAGACAACAGCAGGCAACGAGTCGGGTCCGCATCGTTCGGGTCCTCCTCCGGACTTATCTTTTGAGCTGGGGCCAGTGTACACCCCGATGGGCGCGCAGGGGGGCTGTCTGGCGATTATGCCAATCTCGATGACCTTGTTAGCATGGCGTTCACCGCGGGCCACGCACAGGGAGCGACAGGGACATGAAAATCGGATTCTTGGGACTCGGTCAGATGGGTCGGGCAATGGCCGAGAGGCTGATCGAGACGGGCCACGAGTTGATCGTCTACAACCGCACCCGCGCCCCTGCCGAGGTGCTCGAGGCGAAGGGGGCCGAAGTGGCTGCGGATGCGTCGCGCGTGCTGGATGCGGAGGTCGTCGTCACCATGCTCGCCGACGATGCTGCGATCGAAGCAGTGTGGATCGCGCCCGGCCTGATCCGCAGGATGCCCGCGTCCTGCGTCCACCTCAACATGGCGAGCGTGAGCCTCGAGATGGGAAAGCAGCTCGCGTGGTTGCATCGAGAGGCGGGCAACGGCTACGTATCGGCGCCGGTTTTCGGGCGGCCGCACGCCGCGGCAGCGGGCCAGCTGGACATCGTCGCGGCCGGCGCCGACGCGGCGCTCGAGCGCTGCAAGCCTTTGTTCGCCGTCCTCGGCAAGCAATCGTTCGTTGTCGGCGCGGAGCCCTGGCTCGCCAACGTCGTGAAGATCGCTCGCAATTTTCTTCTCGCGACGGTGGTCGAGAGCCTCGGAGAAGCGTTTGCGCTGGTGCGAAAATCCGGGGTGGATCCGGCCCTGTTCTTCAATATCATCACCACGACGTCGTTCAACGCGCCCGTGTACAAGAGCTACGGACAACGCATGGTCGAAAAGGATTTTGAGCCCACGTTTGCGCTCAAGCTCGGGCTCAAGGACGTGATGCTCGCTCTGGAGGCGGGTGCCGCCACGGGCGTGCCGCTACCCACGGCCGATCTCATGCGCGAACGACATCTCGCCGCTATCGCCGCTGGATTTGGTGACAGGGACTGGGCGGCGCTCGGCGAGTACATCGCGCAGGACGCCGGCCTCCGCTGAAAATGGCGTGACCCGTGGTCACCCAATGAAGTGATGAAAGATGGTGATGATTAATGGTGATGAAAGATGGTGATGGACACTCGTCTTCCATCACCAATAGCCATCACCCCTTCTCATCACCAGTTCCTATCACCCGTTTTCATTGCCCGTTTTCATCACCAGTACCCATCACCCCTCATCGGACGCGGAGGCGCTGGCGCTGTTCCGGGGGTCAGCAGAAGCTTCTAGTGATTCCATACTAATCATGTAGTTGACTCGACCTGTCGGCGCGTGGGCAGCTGCATGTCGCGGCCTTGGACAGCGTAAGGCGCGCGTAAGGTTGCGCATGCACTATAACGATTCGTTTTGCCGTCGCTCCGGCGAGTGCAGGTGGGCGGGGGAAACGATTTTATTACCTGCTCAAGGGAGCGCCCATGGACTCGAAAACCGACAATAGCGATGTCAATACAGTAAAGGCCAAAGCCTTCTCGAAGATGACGGCCAAAGAGAAGGTCATGCACGTCAGCAAGGTTTTTCTTTGCATTATCACGTTCGGGTTCATGTTCCCGAACATCGGCGCAGACTGACAAAGCGCCGGGCGTTTCCGCCCGGGCTTCAGGGTTTCAAAAAATCCTGGATGATCGCGGCCAGCCGTTCCGGTTGGTCGTGATGCATCATGTGGCCGCAGTCCTCGAGCCACGCTTCGCGAAAGTGCCGGAACGCGCTTGTGCGCTCGGCAAGCTGCTCGGGCGTGTCCTTCAGGTAGCCGCCTCGCTTCGAGTCCCTTGCGAACACCCATAGCACGGGCGCTGTGATGTGCCGCCAGCAGGCGATCGTCTCTTCCACCCTGAAGCGATAGGGGCTCACGATCTTGTGGCGGGGATCACTGCGCAGCATTACCGTTCCGTCGCCATTCTCTCTTGCCCAGTGGCGGGCGAGGAACGAGGCTTTCTCTTCGGTCAGGCGCGGATTGTCGCGACGCATGCGTGCTGCTACCTCCTCAAACGAGCCATAGGGCCGGAAACGCGGCGGCTGGCGCAATCCATCCAGCCAATGCCTGTACCGTATCGGCGCTTGTTCGGGATGGGTACGCGTGAGCCCGAAACCTTCCAGCGAAACGAGCCTCGCGAAGCGCTCGGGGCGCAGCCCTGCAAAAGTGCAGGCGATGAGCCCTCCCATGCTGTGTCCGACTACATTCAGCGGCGCATCGGCCTCATAGAGCCGAAGCAGTTCTTCGAGGTCCGCGTAGTAGTCTGGAAACCAGTATCCTTCGCGCGCCCACCCGGTGAGCCCGAAGCCGCGCCAGTCGGGCGCGATAACGTGCCACTCGCGCGAAAACGCGTCTATCAGGAACTGGAATGAGGCCGACACGTCCATCCAGCCATGCAAGAGGATGAGCTTCGGCGCGCCGGGCTTACCCCAGGTTCGCACGTGATACCGCAGGCCCCGAATGTCGTGATACTGCGATTGGCTCGGTTTCATTTCGGGTTAACGGTCAACGGTAAGTGGTAAATCGTTGCTAAACCATCAAGCGGCCAAAACAGCTTTGACACAAAGGACACCAAGGTCACGAAGGATTATTAGAAATTAATTGGAAAGGAGGCGCGGCGCTCGCCGTGCGTTCTAACTCGTAGTTGTGAACCTTTGTGTCCTTCGTGTCAGTTGTGTCTAGGCTGTTGTTTTCCTCGGCGGACTTGGCGTCATGACGGTTCACTAACTTCCGTGATTTGTGTTTCGTGAATCGAGTTTCGTTGGCGGTCTTGGCGTCTTGGCGGTTCAATTGTGGTCCTGATTTTCTCCGCGTCTCCGCGGTTCATTAAGTTCCGTGAACGATAAGCGGTCGTCGGAGTCGAGGCTGGATTTTACAGTTCAGCGTTTACCGATAACCGTTCACCCGTCGTCGCGCGCAGCGAGTGCCACGACAAAAGCGCCAGGCTCGCGCCGATCAGCAGCATACCCGCCGCCTCGGCGGCGGCCGGCCGCTCGCCGAGCTGCAGGCGCGCGAAGAGCACGCTGAGCACCGGCACCGCCATGATCGAGAGTCCTGCAACGCCCGCCGGAAGCCGGCGCAGGATGAAGAGCCACAGGAGCCAGCCTGCGACGCTGCCGGCCAGCGTGCAGTACACGAGCATCAGCCAAAAGTACGGTGTCCACTCGATCGCGCGCGTCGGAACGCTCAATGCGATGACCGTCAGGACAACACCGCCCATCAGCATCTGCCATGCCGTGAGCGCGAGCAGGTCAGCCTGCAGCTCATTGCGCCATTTCTTCGCAAGGACCGCGCTGATTGCCCACGAGAGTGCCGTGGCGAGCGCCAGCAGCTTCGATACGGAAGTGCCAGCAAGCTGCCATGGCTCGAGAACGAGCAGCAAACCCGCAGCTGCGAGTGCGGTCGCGGGCCGCTGCAGCCCGCGCAGCCGCTCACCCAACAGCGGCCACGCGATGAGCAGCGTCCAAAAGGGAAGCGTGTAAACGAGAACGGCCGTCTTGCCGGCTGCGCCGGTGTAGAGCGCCCACGCGGCGAGCGCATTGAATCCGGCTGTCTGGAACAGGCCGAAGATGAAAGTGCGTCCCGGCGCCCGCAGTCGCAAGGGTTTCTTCAGCCATAACATCGCGCCAAAAATCAGTAGCGAGCCCGCCATCGCGCGGAGCGCGGAAAGATCGAACGGATCGGCGAAGCGCACGGCTTCCTTCATCGCGACCCAGTTGTAGCTCCATATAAGCGACAGCAGGATGAGCGCTGCGATGCCGCTGCGCGAAGAGGAGATGGGCATAACGACTCAGGATTTCCGATGCAGGATTCAGGAGGGCGCATTATGCGTCATCGCTGTTACTTTACAATATCGCATCACCCATCACCCATCTCTCACCGTATGATTCCCGAGATAATCACTGGTCATGACGGTGCCGCCTGGCGCATCGAGCTGAAGCGCCCGGATTGCGGCAACCTGGTCACCATGGAGATGGTCGCCGAGCTGCGGGAAGCATTCCGCGCGGTGCCTGCCCGAGATGGGCCGGGGTCTCCCGCCGACGCTGGCGATCGCGGCGCTGATGGACAAGGTAACGCCGCGCAGCCTACCTTATCTCGTCTATTCGACGGCCGGGGTGGATAGTCGAGCGGTGCTCAACATGGGGCTCGTGAGCCCGATTCTCCCGGATGACGAGCTCGACGGTCAGGGGGTGAAACTTGTCGAATCCATCGCTGCGCAGCCGGCTGATGCGGTGAAGGCGGTCAAGGTGTATCTCCGGTTCGCGCCGCACATGGAACCACGCGGGCGGGCCGACTTCACGGCAAGTCTCTTCGCCTCAGTCCTCTCTTCGAGGTAATCTGCACCCATTTACTGTGATGTCGGGACGCGACGGTCCCCGTCGCGTCGTTAGGGCGCGCGCTCGGAAATTTTCTCGTCCGTGAGAAAAAAAGCGATTAAAAAAGCGGTGGGCCCGGCGTAAAATAAATGGTATGCGCGCGCCATCGTTCGTCCATCTGCGATTGCACAGTGAGTACTCGATCGTGGATGGCATCGCGCGTCTCGACGAAGCAGTGGAGGCGGCGGCCAAGGACGGCATGCCCGCACTCGCGCTCACCGATCTCGCCAACGTATTCGGCATGGTCAAATTCTATCAGGAAGCGCGTGCCCGCGGCGTCAAGCCTATCATCGGCTGCGACGTCTGGCTCGAGAACGAGGCCGACCGCGACAAACCCTTTCGCCTGCTGCTGCTCTGCCAGACGCACGCCGGCTACCTGCGGCTGACCGAGATCCTCACCCGCGCCTATCGCGCCAACCAGTACCGCGGCCGGGCCGAGCTCAGGAAGGACTGGTTCGTGGAGCTGGGAAGCGAAGGCCTGATTGCGCTCTCAGGTGCGCATTATGGAGACGTCGGGCAGTCGCTGATGATGGACAACATGCGGGTGGCGGAGCGCCTAGCGGGCGAATGGCGCGATCTCTTTCCCGACCGCTTCTATGTTGAGCTCCAGCGCCTGGGCAAAGGCGCCAGCGTGCTGGGCGCGTCGGGCGGAGCGATCGAGACACACGTACAGCGCGCGGTGCAGCTCGCCGCCGGCCTGAAGCTGCCGGTCGTGGCCACTCACCCGGTGCAGTTCGTGAGCCGCGAGGACTTCCGCGCGCACGAGGCGCGCGTGTGCATTGCGCAGGGCTACATCCTGTCCGATCAGCGCCGTCCACGGATGTTTCATGCCGAGCAGTATTTCAGGACGCAAGCTGAGATGGCTGCCGCTTTCAGAGACCTCCCGCAAGCGCTCGCGAACAGCGTCGAGATCGCCAAGCGCTGCAATCTCACTTTGACGCTCGGCAAGAGCCAGCTGCCGAAATTCCCCACGCCCGAGAACATGGGGCTCGACGATTACCTGCGCCAGTGCGCCCACGCGGGGCTCGACCAGCGGCTGGCTCAGCTCTTCGCCGACGAGGGCAAGCGGTCAGTCCATGCCGCGCGCTACCGAGAGCGCCTCGAATTCGAGATCAAAACGATTCAGCAGATGGGATTTCCCGGCTATTTCCTGATCGTGGCCGACTTCATCAACTGGGCGAAGCAGAACGACGTGCCGGTCGGGCCGGGGCGGGGTTCGGGCGCAGGCTCGCTGGTGGCCTATGCGCTCGGTATCACGGACCTCGATCCGTTACGCTACGACCTGCTGTTCGAGCGTTTCCTCAACCCCGAGCGTATCTCGATGCCGGACTTCGACATCGATTTTTGCCAGGACGGGCGCGACCGGGTGATCGAGTACGTCAAGAGCAAGTATGGCGCCGACTGCGTCTCGCAAATAGCCACCTTCGGCACGATGGCAGCAAAGGCCGTGGTGCGCGACGTCGGGCGCGTGCTGGACCTCGGCTACAACTTCTGCGACCAGCTCGCCAAGCTCATCCCGTTCCAGCCTGGGCGCCACATCACGCTGGCGGATGCGCGCGAGATGGAGCCGCAGCTCGCGGAGCGCGAGCGCAACGAGGAGGAAGTGCGCGAGCTCCTGGCGCTGGCGGAAACGCTCGAAGGACTGACGCGCAACGTCGGTATGCACGCCGGCGGCGTGCTGATTGCACCAGGCAAGCTGACCGACTTCTGCCCGCTCTACGCCGCCGACGGCTCGGACAGCGTGGTCTCGCAGTTCGACATGAAGGACGTCGAGGCCGTCGGGCTGGTGAAGTTCGACTTCCTCGGGCTCACGACGCTGACGGTGCTCGACTGGACGCTGAGACACATCAACGCGGAAAGCAAAGCCAAGAGTGCAGAGCGGAATGGCGACGCAGCTGCTGGCAACTCATCACTCATCACTCATCACCCATCACTGGATCTTTCGTCGATCCCGCTCGACGACCCCGCTACCTACCGCCTATTTGCCTCGGGGGACACGACGGCGATCTTCCAGTTTGAATCGCGCGGGATGCGGGATCTCTTGAGGCGCGCCAGGCCAGACCGTTTCGAGGACCTTATAGCGCTCGTTGCGCTCTACCGGCCCGGGCCGATGGACCTCATCCCTGATTTCGTGGACCGCAAGCACGGGCGGCAGCGCGTCGAGTACCACGACCCCCGGCTCGAGCCGATTCTCGGGCCCACCTACGGCGTGATGGTGTATCAAGAGCAGGTAATGAAGATCGCGCAGCTGATCGGCGGCTACACGCTGGGTGCCGCTGATCTCCTGCGGCGCGCGATGGGCAAGAAGCTGCCCGAGGAGATGGCGCAGCACCGGGGGATTTTCGTTGCCGGCGCGGCGAAAAACGGGCTAAGCGAGCGCAAGGCGAACGAGCTTTTCAGTTTGATCGAGAAATTCGCAGGCTACGGGTTCAACAAGTCGCACGCCGCAGCCTACGCGCTGGTCGCGTATCAGACTGCGTATTTCAAAGCCCATTACCCGGCGGCGTTCGCGGCAGCTAACATGTCGGCGGTGGCGGATGACACCGACAAGGTGCAGCTTTTCGCGCTCGACGCGCGCGCGCACGGCATCGAGGTCCTCGCGCCCGATATTAACCAGTCCCATCTTCGGTTCGAGCCTGTGGGCGAAAAGACCGTTCGCTACGGGCTCGGCGGCATCAAGGGCACGGGAGAGGCGGCGATCAACTCTATCCTCGAGGCGCGGAAGGAAGGGCCGTTTGTCGACCTCTTCGACTTCTGCCGGCGCGTTGACAAGCGGCTCGTGAATCGCCGGGTGATCGAGTCATTGATTCGGGCGGGCGCCTTCGATTCACTGAATGACCACCGTGCCAGCCTGATGGCCACGGTTGGCATCGCACTCGAAGGCGCGGAGCAGGCGAGCCGCACGGCGCACCAGGTGAGCTTGTTTGGCGATTTCGCGGATGCGGCAGCACCGACGGTCCTCGTCGATGTGCCGGACTGGACCGAGAAGGAGCGGCTGCAGAACGAGAAGCTTGCGCTCGGGTTCTATTTCAGCGGCCATCTCTTCGACATTTACAGCGGTGAGGTGCGCCGTTTCATCCACCTGCGGCTGGCTGACCTGGGCAACGCGGGAGGGGACCACGCCGGGCGCAGCCACTGGGTAGCGGGCATCGTGCTCGGCTCGCGCGTGCAGACGACGGCGAGCGGGCGCATGGGCGTCATCCAGCTCGCCGACGATTCCGGGCGCTTCGAGATCGTGGCCTTCCGCGAGGTGTTCGAGAAGCACCGTCACAAGCTGCGCGAGGACGAGCTGCTGGTGCTGGAGGTGCGGCTGCGGGCCCCGCGCATGCGCGCGACGAACGGAGAAGGCGACGCCGGCCAGGACTATGGCGTGCGCATCGAGGCGATCAACGTCCTCGATCTCGCCGAGGCGCGCAACCGGTTTGCGCGGGCGGTGCGCCTGATCTGCAATGGAGAATCCTCCGGCGGAAAGCTGCGCGAGCTCCTGACGCCGTATCGCAGCGGCCCATGCCCGGTCTCGGTCGTCTACTCGAGCCGCGCGGCAACGTGCGAGATCGGACTCGGCGCAAACTGGTGCGTTAACCTTCACGACGACCTGATCCGCTCTTTGGGCGATTGGTTGAGTCCTGAGAACGTGACGATCCTCTACCAGGACGCCCGCACGCAAAATTAGTGAGTCGTAATTCGTGATTCTTGATTCGAGAGATCCTTTAGGTAAGTGCTCGGCGCGCGCTGTGGTAGATCACGGCTCACGACTTACAACGTACCGCCCGTTGGCGGCAGCAGGGGCTTTGGTGTTCTGTCTTGCCGCCGGCTTTGCGTGGGCGGGGGAAGCCGAGTGGAGGAAGCTGCAGGAGCAGGCGCAGGTTTCTTTTCAGCGCGGCGATCTCGGGCAGGCCGAGCGTTTCGCGCGCGAAGCGCTGCGCGAGGCGGATTCCTCGCTCGGGGCATACCACCGCGGCACGGACGAGAGCCTGAATATATTGTCACTCGCGCTGCGCATGGGCAAGAAGCCGCGCGATGCGTTGCCGTTCGCTCAGCGCCTGGTAGCGGTCCGGACGAGGCGCTACGGTCCTGAGCACACCGAGACGGCCATTGCACTCCACAATAACGCCGAGATCTTGATCGCGCTGAACGAGTTCGCCGCCGCCGAGGAAGCGCAGCGCGCGTCGGTCGATATCTTCAACGCGAAGTTAGGCCCGAAGCATTTCAACACCGCCGCCGGCCTGCACAACCTGGGGGCGATCCGGCTCAAACAGGAGCGCTACCCGGAGGCCGAGGACTACCTGCGCCGTGCGCTGGCCGCCAAGGAGCAGGCCCTCGAGCCCGGGCATCTCAGCATCGCGCACACGCTGGATAATCTCTCGGTCGCGCTCAACTCCCAGGGCAAAAGCGATGAGGCGCAGAAGTACCGGCGTCGCGCAAATGCCATTCGGCAGGCGGCCCGCCGGCCGCCTGGAAACAAGTGATGAGAGATGGTGATGAATAATGGTGATTTAAGAGCGTCCTGTCTGGCGCATCACCACTTCCTATCACCAGTTCCCATCACCAGTTCCCATCACCAGTTCCCATCACCAGTAATCATCACTCGTTTTAGCAACGCCCCACGGGCTATTCCGTAGGCAGAGTGTCGAAGTTGTCGAACTGACCCTCGGCGTCTGACACCCTAATCTGTGTCACCCTGGCGGATCGCGGACCACGCCTGGCCAGGGCAATTATCGCTGCAACGTCGTCGGGGCTGCCTTGCACCACGGCTTCCACGCTGCCATCTGTGCGGTTACGTACCCAACCGGTGATGCCGAGCGTACGGGCCCTGCGCTGCATGAAGTAGCGAAAGCCGACACCTTGCACGCGACCCTCGATTTGCAGTCGCTTTGTGGTAGGCCCCATTGGTTGCTGTGTTTCGGCACCCATCAGATTATTGGATCATACGATAAACTTGTTTTATCGAATAATGGACTCGATCGTGGGCAATCGCATCGAGGAGACGCTCAAGTCTGGCGCCCATGTTTATGCCTGCCAAAACACCATGCGCGGCAGAAAGCTCTCGAAGGATGACATGCTTTCCCGGATCGAGTATGTCCGCGCCGGTGTGATCGAAATCATCAACAAGCAGAAGGAGGGCTGGGCGGTCATTCGTCCCTGACGGCTCTAGGTTCGCGGTGTGAAAGGCGGCGCAGGCCGCCTTTCTTTTTTGCGTTTTCGCGCGTCCACCGCGGCACAACGCCCCAGATCACATTGGTGCCGCACCGTTGCGCAGCGCGGCAAAGTGGCCTAACGTCTTTGGTGACGGGAAGCGCGCGAATTGACCCGTACCAAAGGAGGGCGATATGAAAGCAGGCAGGATGCGCTTTGGCGTGCTGGCTTTATTGATCGTGGCGGTTGGGCTTACGGGAACTCTCTTGGCGGCGGCCGCGTCGGACATCAAGAGCCCGATCGGTCCGGACAAGGTGGTCTATCACATCAGCAACACCGAGGAGCAGACGAAGCTCGCGCTTCAGTACATCCGCAACCACTTGGAGGTCAACCCAAAAGCGCAAATCGTGGTAGTGACTCACGCGCTGGGGGTCGATTTTCTGGTGGAAGGCGCACGGGACAAAAACGGCAACCCTTACAACGTCCCGGTCGAGGATCTCGATTTTCGGGGCGTGCAGTTCCTGGTCTGCGGAATCACGCTGCGAGAACGAAAAATGAAGCAGTCGCAGTTCATTCCCGAAGCGAAGTTCGTGCCCTCGGGCGTCGCCGAGATCACCCGGCTGCAGCAGCGCGAGGGCTACGCCTACCTTAGGCCCTAACGGCGTTGGATCGCGATACGAAAGCGCGGCTCGAAAGACAGTGACCCGTGACCTGTGACCAGGAACTGGTGATGAGTATTGGTGATGAGAGATGGTGATGATGAGTGGTGATGTACGAAGTTGTAGGCGTTTTTCATCACCAATTCGGATCACCATTTTTCATCACCATTAGTCATCACTTCTTTCGCATTATCGGCGTCCATCGGCGGCTGCATTCTGCGTTTTTGAGATGTTTTCTATTTGTCACTCACCCCTTTCAGGCGAAGACGATGAAGGCGCCCACCACGGCCGCGCTAATCACGCTGGCGGTGAAGATAAGCTTGTCCCACCGGCTCCAGCCGGGGCCCACCCCCCCGGGAAACCCCTGCTGGCCCAGTTTGGTCGGCTTTGTCGTCGAGGAAGTTGCGAACTCGCCGCTGATGCCGGATTGGATCACGAGACGCGAGGTCGCCGCCATCGAATCGAAGGCCTTCGAGATGCCCAGCGTCGGCGCCGGCTCGAGCACCTTGGATTCCTCGTCGGAGCGTCGCGTTTGCGGGGCGGTGAGAATCAGAAGGTCGATAGCCGATTCGGGCTCGAAGCTCGGCTGTCCCGGCTTGAGCGCCAGGCCGGAGGACGCCCGGGCCGGGACTTGCTGCCGGCACTCGCGCAGATCGCTCGCCATCTCGCGCGCGCTGGCGTAACGGTCCCCCGGCGACTTGGCGAGGGCCTTGGCGATAATGAAGTCGAGCATTTCCGGCGCATCCCGGTTGACCGAGCTCGGAGGCGGCGGCACGAAATTGAGGATCTGGAACATGATCGCGCTCACGTCCTGGCCTGTGAACGGCGGCTTGCCCGTGACCATTTCGTAGAGAATCACGCCGAGCGAGAAGATGTCCGAGCGCGGCTCGGCGCGCTTGCCGACCACCTGCTCCGGCGACATGTAGCGCGGCGAGCCCAGCACGACCCCTGTCTGGGTGCGAACCTCGGAGGTGCGCATACGCGCAATGCCGAAGTCAGTGATCTTTACCAGGCCGTCATGCACGATCATGAGATTCGCCGGCTTGATGTCGCGGTGGACGACGTCGTGGTCGTGGGCGTAGCCGAGACCCTCGGCGGCCTGGGCAGCAATGTCGATTGCTTGCCCGACACGAAGCGCCTTGCCTTGCGCCATAATGGACCGGAGCTCGTTGCCCGCGAGGAGCTCCATGGCCATGTAGGCGACGGTCCCGCTCTTGCCGATGTCGTAAATGGTGACGATGTTGGGATGGTTCAGCCCCCCCGCGGCGCGCGCTTCCTGATAGAACCGCGCTTCGTAGTCCTCGACTTCGTCGCGGTCAAGGTCCATGTTGACGGTCTTGATCGCGACTGTGCGATTGAGCATCGGGTCGCGGGCCCGGTAGACGGTGCCCATCGCGCCCTTGCCGAGTTCTGCGACGACTTCGTAGCGACCGAATTTGCGCGCTTCCATTGCGACCGTGCTCTATCGTTGTTCAGCTTTCAAGCTGCGGAAGATCGGCCCCCAGGTCGGATGACCGGCCTCCGCCGGCGCCAGGTTGAAATCGGGGTCGAGCGCCAGGACCTTGCGGAACTCGTCCCGGCCGCGCGATTCGCGGCCAGACGAGCAGTAGATGAAGGCGAGGTACTTGTGAGCCTTGATCTCGCCGAAAGTGTTCAGGCCGGCCTTGAGCGCGCTCTGCAACTGCCGCATGGCCACGTTGTAATTGCCGTCCTCGTACGAGCGGATGCCCGCCGTGAGCTCGGGCTGGCCCTTGGGGGTCTTGAAAATGCTCGTGATGTCCTGCGTCATGTGCTTCACCGGCGTTGTTTCACAGCCGGCCAGCAGCGCACACCATGCCAGCAGGAAGAGCATTCGCCTCACGAGTTCCCTCTCAACGGAATCGGTGCCTTATTCTAATCCGCTCGCCAGGCCCGACCTCGACCGTTTGCGCGTGCCCGGGGAAAGTCGTGTTGCGCACCTCGATCTTGTATTGTCCCGGATCGAGCTCGAGTTCTCGCATCGGGGGGCTCACGCCTCGTTTTTGGCCATCGACGTAGATCTCGCCCCAGGGCGCAATGGCGAATGAGACGATCGCGGGATCGTTGTCGGACGCTGGCGCGGCCTCGAACGTCGCCAACGGCATACCAACCGTCGCGCTTTCCCGCGGCGGGCGGCGCGGCGCGGTCCTGGTCTTTTCCCGCGCGGGTGACGCTGGAACGGCAGCGGTCTTGGCTGGCGCAGGCGCGGGTTTTTCCGCGGTGGCCGCCGGGACGGGTGTAGTCTCGGGCGCGGGCGTCGCCTGCACAGGACTCACCGGAGCCGCCGTGATGCGTGTCGCCGGCGCCTGCGCCGGGAGCGGTGGCACGGGACGGTCGCGCATTCCACGCAAGGCAATGGCGATCACGAGGATCGCGACCACCGCCAGCGCTGTGCCCAGCCGTGGGCGAGTGCGCAGGTTTTCCGTCACGCGCGAGGGGAAATACGTGAGTTGGTCGATGACGGTTTTGCCCACGCTGGCGGTGGCTGAGAGCTGCGGAAGCGGCGGACGATCGGCCTCGAACTTCAGCCTGAGCTCGAGCGTGCTGTCGCCGACCGCATAGACCTCGTGCTCGCGCACGTGCTTGTCGGTGCGCGAGCCCTCGTAGTGAAAGAGCTTTGCGTAAGCGTCGGACAGGCACGACACCACTTCGTAGTAGGAGCGCGCCACCAGGATCTGGTTGGGCTGCGCGAAGCCCATGATGCGCTGCGCCACGTTGATCCCATCGCCGATGATATTGGGCTGCCCGTTCAGGTCCTGGACGAGCTTCACGGGCCCGAGATTGATGCCGATGCGCATCTCCAGCGGGACCTTCGTCCCGGGCGGGGGCGTGAGCACCGCATCGCGCAGCGCGATGCACACGAACAGTGCATCCTCGGGATCACCCACGAAGCTGATCGCCACGCCGTCACCGGTGTCCAGGATGACGCGATCGTTGGCGGCGACATCCTTGAGCCCTTCGGCGAGCAGGGCATTGAGTTGTTCCTTGAGTCTGATCTGCTCCGCAACCGCCTTCCTCGAGTACTCGATGATGTCGATGAAGACGACGCTGCAGATGAATGTCCGATTGCCCCGCGCTAGCACGCTCTTATCCGAGATCGGTGAATAGTGAATAGTGAGTGGTAAATGGTAAACCCGAAAGCCGCGCCCGCGCCGCCTTTCCTGTTCTATATGGTCATTTCTCTCGAAGCTGTCTCAAAAACCCCATGAAGCCGCAGATGAACGCAGATGAACACCGATAAAACTAAACGGACGAGCGCGTGAATAGGGGTCTCCCTCCGCGTTTATCAATTGCGCGCCTGATTCCGGTTCTTGCGATACGTTCTCCTCATTTAACCCGCATTCCGGGCTGTGCGCCCGCATCGGGCGAGAGCAGGAACAGACCCGGGCCTTCGCCGCTCGCAGCGAGCACCATGCCTTCGGATACCCCGAATTTCATCTTGCGCGGTGTGAGGTTCGCGACCGCTACCGTGAGCCGTCCCACGAGCTGACCTGGCTCGTACGCCGCCTTGATGCCGGCGAAAACGGTCCGCGTCTCGCCGCCAAAGTCGAGTGTCAACTTGAGGAGTTTGTCCGCGCCTTCGACATACTCGGCCTGTACGATTTTCGCGATGCGCAGGTCCAATTTGCTAAAATCGTCGGCGGAGATCGAGCTGCTGGCTGTGGTCTCCACGGCGTGCTCCTGGTGTTGGGCGTGACGCTGTCGTGAATGCGGTTGCCGCGCGGGCTGGAGAGTTTCTTTGTTGGCGTCGACCAGCGCGGAGACCTGCTTCGGATCGATGCGGGTCATGAGGTGGTCGTACTGCCCGATCCGTACCGGTCGCCGGCCCAAATCGTCCCACGTCAGGACCGGCGTTCCCAGGAATTTCTCCGCGCGCGCCGCCAGCACCGGCAGGACTGGCTTGAGGAAGATCGTCATGCGGTGGAAGGCCGCTATGGCCTCGCTGCAGACCGTGTGTAGCTGTTCGTGCCCGTCCTGGCGTTTCGCGAGCTCCCAGGGCTTATTGGCGTCGAAGTACTGATTAACCCGGTCGGCGTAGCGCATGACGGCGCGCACGGCTTTGCCGTAGTCGCGCGCATTGTACGCTTCCCGCACTTCGCCTTCTATCTCTTGGGCGCCCGAAACTGATACGTCGTTCGGGCCAGTCTCTGTCGCACCCCGGAACAGCTCGCCACCGAAGTGTCGCAGAAGGAAAGTCGAGGCCCGGCTCGCGATGTTGACGTACTTGCCGACGAGATCGCTGTTCACCCGCGCCACGAAGTCATCCAGGCTGAGGTCGATGTCCTCCATCGTGGAGCCGAGCTTTGTCGCGAAGTAATAGCGCAGCCATTCGGGATTCAGCGCCTGCTCGAGATAACTTTCCGCCGTGATGAAGGTGCCGCGTGACTTGGACATCTTCTCGCCGTTCACCGTGAGAAAGCCATGGGCGAAGACGTGGGTCGGCGTGCGCAGCGCCGCGCTCTCCAGCATCGCTGGCCAGAACAGGGCGTGAAAATAGAGAATGTCCTTGCCGATGAAATGGATCATTTCAGTCGCTTCGTCCCGGCTCCTAACCCGATCGGTGAAGGCGTCGTAGTCGATTCCCTTGCGGGCGCAGAGATTCTTGAAGCTGGCGAAGTAGCCGATCGGCGCGTCGAGCCAGACATAAAAATACTTGCCGGGCGCGTCCGGGATTTCGAAACCAAAGTAGGGCGTGTCACGCGAAATATCCCAGTCCGTAAGCCCGGCCCGGAACCACTCGTCGAGCTTGTTAACGGCCTCGGGCTGCAGCGTGCCCACGCCGCGTGTCCAGATTTTCAGAAAATCTGAACACCGGCCAAGCCTGAAGAAATAGTGGTCGGACCGTTTCTTCACCGGCGCGGCGCCCGAGATGGCGGAATACGGATTGATGAGATCGGTTGGGGCATAGGTCGAGCCGCACGCCTCGCAGGCATCCCCGTACTGGTCCTTGGCGTGGCATTTCGGGCACTCGCCCTTGATGAACCGGTCCGGCAGGAACAGTTCCTTGACCGGGTCGAAGTACTGCTCGATCGGCCGCTTCTCGATGAGGCCAGCGCCGGCGAGGCGGCCGAAGATCTCGTAGCACAGCTCCCGGTTCTCCTCCGAGTGGGTGGAATAGTAGTTGTCGAATTCGATATGAAAGCCGGCAAAGTCGCGCCGATGCTCGGCATGCATGCGCGCGATGAGCTGCTCGGGGGTCACGCCGTCCTGCTCCGCGCGCAGCATGATCGGCGTCCCATGCGTGTCATCGGCGCAGCAGTAATGCACTTCGTGCCCGTGCATGCGCTGGTAACGCACCCAGATGTCGGTCTGGGTGTAGCCCACCAGGTGCCCCAAATGGATCGCCCCGTTGGCGTAGGGCAGGGCCGAGGTCACGAAGATTCGACGCTTTTCCATTGATATCTATGAAACTTAAGCCCTCGAATTGTAACAAAGAGGTAAGGCGCGGCCGTTATTCTTATGCAGGCTGGCGCTGGGGTTTTTCAGGGTCTGCGCGGCGCGTGCCACACATAATAGGCTTGTCACCGCGAATTGATTAGAATCGCGCCCTACACGTCACACGCTACACGCCGGAAGAGGATCGCGCATGGCCATCACGGAGCAGCAGGTTCAGGAAGCCCTGAAGCAGCTCACTGACCCGAATACGCGCAAGGATTTCGTAACCACGAAGTCGGCCCGCCACATCAAGGTCGACGGCGACAAGGTCTCGGTCGATATTCTGCTCGGCTACCCCGCGAAGAGCCAGATCGAGCCAATCCGGCAGGCGATTACACAGCAGCTCAGAAGCATCCCGGGCGTCGGCCAGGTGAACGTCACTGTTCAAATGAAGATCATCTCGCACGCGGTGCAGCGCGGGGTGAAGCTGGTCCACGGCATCAAGAACATCATCGCGGTGGCGTCCGGCAAGGGTGGCGTGGGCAAGAGTACTGTCGCGGTTAATCTTGCCCTCGCTCTGGCCGCCGAGGGAGCGACGGTGGCCATTCTGGATGCAGACATCTACGGGCCCTCGCAGCCCACTATGCTCGGCATTCGCGGGCGCCCGGAGTCCCGCGACGGCAAGAGCCTTGAGCCGATGGAAGGCCATGGCCTTCAGGCGATGTCGATTGGCTTCCTGATCGATGTCGAGACGCCGATGGTTTGGCGCGGCCCGATGGTGACCCAGGCGCTCGAGCAGCTGCTCAACGAAACCAAGTGGCGTGATGTGGACTACCTGATCGTGGACCTGCCGCCCGGCACGGGGGATATCCAGCTAACGCTCGCGCAGCGGGTGCCCGTGACGGGGGCGGTCATCGTCACCACACCGCAGGACATCGCCTTGATCGATGCCCGCAAGGGCCTCAAGATGTTCGAGAAGGTCGGCATCCCGATCCTCGGTATCGTCGAGAACATGAGCGTGCACATCTGCTCCAAATGCGGCCACGAGGAGCGCATCTTTGGCGAGGGCGGCGGGGGGCGCATGGGCAAGGATTACGACGTCGAGATGCTGGGCGCCCTGCCTCTCGACATCAACATTCGCCAGCAGGCCGACTCGGGCAAGCCGACGGTCGTATCCGATCCTGACGGCGCCGTCTCGACGATCTACAAACAGATCGCGCGGCGCATAGCGGTGAAGATCGCTGAAAAGGCGCAGGACCACACGGCGGCATTTCCCAAGATCGTCGTTCAGAATACGTAATGTTGACGACTGACGACTGATGATTGACGGGTGAAGAGTAACGAGCGACGGGAAAATCCCGGTCCTCCTCGCCGCAGGCCGCTGACGCAAAAATACCAATTAAATCAGATCGCTGTATCCGCCGCGTGGCGCTCGAGCAGCGCATGATCGAGCGGTTCGAGCCGGGGCAGGTGAAGACACTGAACGGGAACCGGGTCCTGTCCTTCGGCACCTCGAGCTACGGCTACGACATCCGCTGCTCGAATGAATTCAAGCTTTACGTCACGCTCGAGTTCTCCAATACCACCCCGCTGCCGGCGAAGATCTACGCGAACGAGGGCGTGGCCCAGGTCATCTTCCTCGAGTCGGCGCCGGATGACACCTGCGAGGTGTCGTACAAGGATCGGGGCGGCAAGTATCAAGGGCAGGTAGGCGTCACGCCCCCGAAGGTCTGACCGGCTGGACGCGTCGCACCTGATTGTCTCCATCGGTTGGAGCCGAGAGCGCGGCTGCCGCTCGGCGCGCACCTGTCCGACATCCAACTCGAGAGTGCTTCGCGCCGGGGCGCGGCCGTCTCCGTCCGTGCGTTCATCTGGCGCTTGCGCTGCCGGGACGAGCCGGAGCGTGCGTTCCCCTTCGCCCTCGATCGAGCGGCTGCGCCGGCTCCAACGCTTTCGCAGACCTTACCGCGTTCGTGACATGCGTCACGTATCCAGGCGCGCGCGCGGCTGCGAGCGACGCTGCGTAAGCTCGCTTTGCGTCATCGCTGGCTACGTCGGCTGCGCTCAGTCGCCGCTTCAACTGTTGCACGCGCGCGACCGCAGTAAGGAAAGTCGGGAAAAATTCCGTGAAAACTCTTGAAATCCAGCGTGGTACTCCTATAATTCGCGCAAGTTTTGTTTTTTTGACGCGCGCTGAAGTTTTTTTGGAGATGAACATGACAACGGCAAGAGCGTGTTGGTGGGTAGCCTATGTAGCTGCGTTGGATGTACCCGAAACCTAGGTCTCAAGGAGAACGCTGATGGCCGTGCGCCCCGTCGCCCTCAAGAAATCCCAGGTTACATCCGAAACCGATTCCCACCTTTTCGACACGCATCCCGAGATACGGCTGGAGTTTCGCCATGTCCGGGAAGCGCTGAAGGACGGCTACACCAAGCCGTTCCTGCTGGTCGACACCGAGATCGTCCGTAACAAGGTCCGCCGCTTCATGGGCGCGATGCCGCGCGTGCATCCGCACTACGCGGTAAAGGCCAATCCCGATCCGCGAGTCCTCAAGGTGCTGATCGACGAAGGGGCAGGGTTCGAGATTGCCTCAATCGCGGAGCTCGACATTCTTCTGGGGCTTGGCGTGCCGGCGCACGAGGTCTACTACAGCAATCCCATGAAGTCGAGCGACTACATCCGCTACGCCGCCGGGAAGGGCGTGGAGTGGTTCGTGCTGGACAGCTTGGAAGAGTTGCGCAAAATCGTCAACATCAAGCCCGACGCCAAGCTCTACGTCCGGATCGAAGCCCCCAACGTCGGCAGCGACTGGCCACTCGCGGGCAAGTTCGGCATGAAGACGCAGGAAGTGGATGCTGTCATCGCCGAGGCGGTTGCGCTCAAGGCCGACCTTGCCGGCGTGACGTTCCACGTGGGCTCGCAGTGCCGTAACCCGGAGAACTGGCGGGTGGGCATCCAAAGCGCCAAGCGGACGTTTAGGAAGATGCGGCTGGCGGGCCTCAATCCGCGTCTGCTCAATATCGGGGGCGGCTACCCGGTGCGCCACGTGAAACCCATTCCCTCGATCGAGAAGATTGCCGAGGTGGTGAACCACGCGCTGCGCGATGTGCCGCAGACTGTACGCGTCAGGGCAGAGCCCGGGCGCTATTTTGTCTCCGACGCCGGCTTCTTCGTGTGCCGGGTGGTGGGGACGGCGACGCGCTCGGGCAAGCGCTGGATGTATTGGGATGCCGGGGTATTCGGCGGGGTTATCGAGACCACCGAGGGCCTGCGCTACGACGTGTTGACGGACCGCACCGGCAAGCTCGTGCCCTGGAATGTCGCTGGTCCGACCTGCGATTCGGTGGACGTGTGCATGCGCGATGAGTATTTCCCCGAGGACCTGCGGGAAGGCGACTTCATTTATATCGCCAACGCGGGCGCGTACACCACCGCCTATGCCAGCAACTTCAACGGCTTTCCGCTGCCGGATGTCCGTGTGATCTGAGTCCGACAGGCTGCTAGAGAGGGCGGGCCAGGTCGGCCCGCCTTTTTTATGGTTTTCTGGCCCCGGCCGCAGGGCTACCGCACCCCGTTCCGTGCCTTCTTCATCCAGGCGTCAGCCTGTGCATCGGCCGCTTGGATCTGCTCCGCAGTAAGGTCCTCAGCCACGCTCGCCACGGTCTCGCCGGCGACCTCGTCGCCCTGCAGTGCGGCGACCTTGACCCAGAAATAGGCGCGCACGGGATCGTGGTCGACGCCCTTGCCCCGGTGATAGAGCACGCCAAGGTTGTGTTGCGCGTGCACGTGGCCCCGGTTAGCCGCCTAATCCCGGACCCGCTCATGGATGCTGCATCGGTATGGATAGGCATGCCGCTCGTCGGCGGCGAAGGACTGGGATGCGGTTTCGCGCCAGATGCCGGCATCGAGCTCAGGCATCCACGTGTCACCCTCAACGTCGGCCTCCACTACCGTGAGATAGAGACGGCTCGCGCGCGGGAGTGCCTGCGCATAAAGTTCGGCGCCGCCGATCACGAAAATCTCTTCGTCGCCGCGGCACGCCGAGATCGCTTCGTCGAGCGAATGCGTGACCAGGGCGCCCGGGGCTCGATAGCCGGAATTGCGGGTGATAATCACGGACGTGCGGCCCGGGAGCGTGCGGCCGATGGACTCCCAGGTCTTGCGGCCCATGATGATGTGGTGACCCATCGTAATGTTCCGGAAGCGCTTGAGCTCCCCGGGGAGGTGCCAGGGAATCGCGCCACTCGCGCCGATGACGCGGTTGCGGGCCATAGCGACGATGATCGACAGCCGCGGGCTGTCGATCATCGAAGTTCCAGGTTCCAGGCTTGGACGCTCGGTTCTGAACTTTGAACTTGGAACTTGGAACTTGGAACTTGGAACATTGAACTCGGAACTCTGAACTGTCGTCGCTAGACGGCGACCGGCGCACGGATCGCGGGGTGGGGATTGTAGTTCTCGAGGGTGAAGTCCTCATAGCAGAAGTCGAAGAGGCTCGTCACCGCCGGGTTGAGACGCATCGTCGGCAGGGCACGCGGCTGGCGCGCGAGTTGTTCGCGCGCCTGGTCGAGGTGGTTCAGGTAGATGTGCGCGTCGCCGAACGTGTGCACAAAATCGCCCAGCTTCAGACCGCACACCTGCGCCACCATCATGGTGAGGAGCGCGTAAGAAGCAATGTTGAACGGGACCCCCAGAAAAAAATCGGCGCTGCGCTGATAGAGCTGGCACGAGAGCCGGCCCTCCGCGACATAGAACTGGAAGAAGGCGTGGCAGGGCAACAGCGCCATCCTGGGCAGGTCGGCCACGTTCCAGGCCGACACGATAAGGCGACGCGAATCCGGATTCTTCCGGATCTGGTCGATGACCTGGCTTATCTGGTCGATGTGCCGGCCGTCGGCCGCAGGCCACGAGCGCCACTGGTAACCATAGACCGGCCCGAGGTCGCCCTTGGCGTCGGCCCACTCGTCCCAGATCGTGACGCCGTTGTCCTTGAGGTAACGGATATTGGTCTCGCCCTTAAGGAACCACAACAGCTCATGGACGATGGACTTGAGATGGACCTTCTTGGTGGTGAGGAGCGGAAAACCCGCGGCGAGATCGCAACGCAGCTGCGCGCCGAAGATCGAGCGCGTGCCCGTGCCGGTTCGATCCATCTTGGGCGTGCCGTGTTCCAGCACCTGCTTCATCAGGTCGAGATACTGACGCATGAGCTCAGGATTCAGGCCTACGAGTTTGAGGAGCGAGGCGACGGAAATTTTAGTCTATTTTCCTGCGGAACGGCCGCCCGAGAACCGAGTTCACGTTCTCGCGCAGGTGCGCGCCAGCGCTCGCGGCCGAAACGGTGCCACGGCTTGTGCCAACCAGGAACACGGGGAGGCCCGGAAAACGGGACTTGAGGTCGGCCACGATCCTGCCGACATCAGCCGCATGGTCGGCGCCAAGGCGGAATTCGTCATCCGATTTCTTCCGTGGCGGCTGCGTTGAGCGCGACGAGAAGCGTAACGAGCGGTAGCCAGCGCAACATCGAGTAATTCTACTTCGGCGCAGTCCGTGGCGCGCGAGATGGAAGGTTATAATCCGCGCACCTGTCGACCAGAAAGTTAGGATCTCCGATGTTGGCGAAGCTGGAGCAAACAAGCGGGCCCATGACGGCTGCGAATCTCGAGAGCGTCCGGCACGTGCTGATGGTGTTGCCCAGGGCGTCGCGTTTGGAGTCGCTGCGCGGGTTGCCATTCGCGGACACGCTTTCGCGGGCGCTCGCCCGGCGCAAGAAGAAACCGGAGGACCTGGCCAAATCGCCCATTACGACAGACTTGCCGCAAGGCGGACTGGCCGCTTGGGTCATGCTCGACGCCAAGAAACCGGCGTTCGAGCGGCTCACCGCGATCCGCAAGGCGGTGCAGCTCCTTCTGGCGGAGCGGCCCGAGTCCGTTGCCATCGGCGTCTTCGGAACCGCAGCCGAGCGCCAGCACGCGGCGGAAATGGCGGTCTATGCGACCTGGGTGAATGGCGCCCGCCTGCCCGAGCGCAAAAAGGAGCCAGAGGAGGCCTTACGTTCGATCCGGCTGCATGGACATCGCTCGGCAAGCGGATTCCGCGCCCAACGCGCCATTGCGTCCGGCAATACGCTGTGCCGCGAGCTGACGGTGCTGCCGCCGAACGAGCTCAACCCCGCCAGCTACCGCGCGCGGGTGCGCAAGCTCGCGCGCGAGCATGGCTGGCGGCACGAGGACTACGACATGAAGCGCCTGAGAAAGATGGGTGCGGGCGCTTTCGTCGCGGTCGCTCAGGGCAGTGCCGACGACGATGCGGCCATCGTGCGTCTCGCGTATCGCGGTCGTCGGCCGCGCAAACGTATTGCGCTGGTTGGCAAGGGCATTTGCTTCGACACCGGCGGGCACAATCTGAAGAGCGCGCGTTACATGCACGGGATGCATGAGGACATGAACGGATCCGCCGTGGCACTGGGCATCATGCTCGCCGCGTCAGAGCTCAGGCTGCCGGTCGAGATCGATTGCTGGATGGCGATCGCGCAGAACCATCTGAGCCCACGCGCCTACAAGCAGAACGAGGTGGTGACGGCCCTGAACGGAACGACCATCGAGATCGTGCATACAGATGCCGAGGGCCGCATGGCGCTGGCTGATACGCTCGTGCTGGCCGCACGCGCCAGGCCCGCGCTAATCGCGGATTTCGCCACGCTTACGGGGAGCATGCACGTCGCGCTCGGTGACCGCTATAGCGGCGTGTTTGCCACGAATGAGGAACTCGCGCGGCGCGCAGTGGCGGCGGGCCGGGCGAGCGGTGAGCGCGTCTGCGCCTTTCCTTTCGATGCGGATTACGACGCGGCGCTCGACAGCCAGATCGCCGACGTCAAACAGTGCAGTATGGAAGGAGGGGCCGACCATATTCTCGCGACCCGTTTCCTCAAGCGCTTCGTGGGAGATACGCCGTGGATTCACGTGGATCTTTCGGGGTCGAGCTGCAAGGGAGGCCTCGGCGCGGTCGGGACGGATGTTACCGGTTTCGGCGTAGCCTGGGGCATCGAGTTGCTGCGGGCGGTCTTGGGCAGGGCGCGCTGAGCGGCTGCGTGTCGGTATGATCAGAAGCTGCCGCGGATGAGCACCGGGCTCGACAGCGTGTTCAGACCGACCCACTCACCGATGAGCTGCAGACGCGTGTGCGCGCGCGGCATGATATTCAAAACCGCGGATACGGAATCATTCCGGCGGCGGCTCGGCGCCAGATTCCACCAACGCTGGAAATCACGCCTCGGTGCCAGTACCGGGACCCTGCTCGAGGCGAAAGTCGGCAAGCTCGGTTGAGCGGCATGGCTGCCCGGGCGGACCGGCGCTGGTGCGCGATGCGGCTGGGACCTGCGAGCTGTGCGCGAGCGTAGCCAGTTTCGCCTGCTGCTCGCGCGCCGGTTCGCGCCTTTCTTCGGCGTGCAGTTCCTTGGCGCGCTCAATGACAACGTCTTCAAGCAGGGTCTCCTCATCCTGCTCGCCTATCAAACGGCGAGTTTCTCGACGCTGCAGTCCGACGTGCTGCAGAACCTGGCGCAGGCGCTTTTCGTTCTGCCGTTCTTCATCTTTTCGGCCACGGCCGGCCAGCTCGCCGACAAGTTCGAGAAATCGCGTCTGATCTCGGTGACGGTGCTTATCGAGCTCATGGTGATGGTGCTCGGGGCGGCCGGCCTGTTCCTGCACAGCCTCGAGGTGCTGCTGCTCGCATTGTTCCTGAGCGGCACGCAATCGGCGCTGTTCGGTCCCGTCAAGTACGCCATTCTGCCGCAGTTCTTGAAGAAGGAGGAGCTTATCGGGGGCAACGCCTTAGTAGAGACCGGCACGTCGATCGCCATCCTTTTTGGCTTGATACTCGGGGGCTGGATGATCGCGCAACCCGGATGGGGCATCGCAGGCGTTGCGATCACCACGATCGCCATCTCTGCCGCGGGGCTCGTCTTGAGCCGATACATTCCTTTCGCGCTGCCCCCCGCGCCGCAGCTAAGAATCAACTGGAACCCGGTCACCGAGACCTGGCGCAACTTCAGTTTCCTGCGCACGAACCGTACAGTGTTCCTTTCGGCGCTGGGAATCTCGTGGTTCTGGTTCTTCGGCGCGATGTTCGTGACGCAATTTCCCAATCTGAGCCGGAACATTTTCCTTGCCGACGAGCGCGTCGTCACTCTGCTTCTGATCATGTTCTCAGTCGGCATCGGGGCGGGCTCACTGTTATGTGAGCGGCTTTCCGGGCACAAGATCGAGATCGGGCTCGTGCCTTTCGGCTCGATCGGGTTAACGCTTTTCGCCCTGGATCTCTATTGGGCCCTCTCCGGTCACGTCGGGCACGGACCGGTTGGCCTCGGCGAGTTCGCGGGGGAGGCGGGTCACTGGCGGATTCTCGTCGACCTCGTACTCATCGGTGTCTTCGGCGGCTTTTATATCGTGCCGCTCTACGCGTTGATTCAGACGCGAAGCGAACCGAGCCACCGCTCGCGCGTCATCGCGGGCAACAACATCCTCAACGCCCTGTTCATGGTGGCCGCGGCCACGCTGGCCATTGTGCTCTTCAAGGCCGGGCTCACGATTCCCCAGCTGTTCCTGGTAACGGCGTTGCTCAACGCGGCCGTGGCCATCTACATCTACACGCTGGTGCCCGAATTCCTGATGCGGTTCCTGGTGTGGCTGTTGATTCACTCCGTCTATCGCCTGGACAAAACAGGGCTCGAGCACGTTCCGGAGGAGGGTGGAGCCGTGCTCGTATGCAACCACGTGAGCTTCGTCGACGCCCTGATCATCGCCGCCGCTTGTCGCCGCCCCGTCCGGTTCGTGATGGACCACCGCTACTTTCGGATGCCGATACTGAACTTCGTGTTTCGCACCGGGCGCGCGATACCGATCGCCTCAGCGAGAGAAGACCCGGAACTCCTCGAGCGCGCCTACGACGAGATTGCGCGGGCGCTGGAGCACGGCGATCTCATTGGCATCTTCCCGGAAGGCAGGCTCACCGACACGGGCGAGATGTCCCCGTTCCGTCCCGGTATAAAGCGCATTGTCGAGCGCACCCAGGTGCCCGTGGTGCCAATGGCGCTGCGCGGGCTGTGGGGCAGCTTTTTCAGCCGGATGGGAGGCTCCGCCTTGACGCGCCCCTTCAGGCGCGGGGCGTTCTCAAAGATCGCGCTTGTTGCGGGACCGGTTGTGCCGCCGTATGTAGCGACACCCGAGGGGCTGCAGCAAAAGGTACTGGCACTGCGCGGCGACTGGAGATGAGTGTGGCGTCGCCTGGGAGCCGTTATAAAGCGACCTTTATGTTAAACTTCTCGTTGAATTTTCTAGAGTTTTAGCTCGCGCGATGTCAGGCAATACCCTGGGTAAGCTCTTTTGCGTGACCTCGTTCGGCGAGAGCCACGGGCCCGCGATCGGCTGCGTGGTGGACGGCTGTCCGCCAGGATTGACGCTCTCCGAATCCGACATCCAGCCCGAGCTCGATCGGCGCAAGCCTGGCACGTCGCGGCACGTGACGCAGCGGCGTGAGGAAGACGTCGTGGAAATTCTCTCGGGCGTCTTCGACGGCCGGACGACCGGCACGCCCATCGCCTTGCTCATTCGCAACGTCGATGCTCGCAGCAAGGATTACTCGAAGATCAAGGACATGTTCCGCCCGGGCCATGCCGACTATACCTATTGGCAGAAATATGGCATCCGTGACTATCGCGGCGGCGGGCGCCAATCCGCGCGTGAAACAGCGGTGCGCGTCGCGGCCGCTGCGATCGCGAAGAAGTGGCTCCGGGAGCGCTATGGGGTCATGGTGCGCGGCTGGATGGCGCAGTTGGGACCGATCGAAATCCCGTTCAAGACATGGGATGCGGTCGCCGTGAACCCGTTCTTCGCGCCCAACGCCGAGATCGTGCCCGAGCTCGAGGCGTTCATGGACAAGCTGCGCAAGTCGGGCGACTCCTGCGGTGCGCGGATCACGACCCTCGCGCAGAGCGTACCGGTGGGTTGGGGCGAGCCGGTTTACGACAAGCTCGACGCGGAGCTCGCCTACAACATGATGAGCATCAACGCGGTGAAAGGCGTGGAGATCGGTGCGGGTTTCCGCTCGGTGGCCCAGAAGGGCACGGAGCACTCCGATGAGATGACACCGCAGGGATTTCTCTCCAATAACGCAGGTGGTGTCCTGGGCGGCATCTCGACGGGCCAGGACATCGTCGTTCACGTCGCGGTGAAACCGACCTCGAGTATTCGCCTGGCGCGGAGCACGATCGACACGGCGGGCAGGCCAACTATTGTCGAGACGCACGGGCGCCACGATCCCTGCGTCGGCATTCGCGCCACGCCGATTTGCGAGGCGATGATGGCATTGACGCTCATGGACCACGCGCTGCGCCACCGCGCACAGAACGCGGATGTGGCGTGTGAGACTCCCCGCGTGCCGGCCCAGGCGCCTGCTGAAGTGATTGATAAGCTGCGCGGCGCGGCAGCGGTCGAGAACCCGGACCCCGACGAAGCTTAGCCGCGGCATCGAGGCGATGGCCGATCTGCCTCGCCGGCGCCTCGCCGGCTTCTATTTCTTCTACTTCGCCTACCTGGGTGCTTTCGCACCCTTCTTCAGCATTTACCTGAAAGCGGTTGGCCTCTCTCCGGTCGAGATCGGGACCGTGATGGCGCTGCCTGCGGTTGCGCGGATGACCGCGCCGCATCTCTGGGGCTGGCTGGCCGATGCCGGCGGGGTCATGCGCATCGTGCGTGCGACCACGCTGGCGGGAGTCGTATGCTGGCTTGGTATGTTCGCGGGCACGGCATTCGTGTGGATCTGCGCCGTTGCGTTCGCGCTGAGCTTTTTCCTGAGCGCAGCGATACCGCTGGTTGATTCGACTACGTTGCTCCGGTTGGGTGAGAGGACGGGCGACTACGGGCGCATCCGGCTGTGGGGGTCGATCGGATACATGGTGGCCGTTGTTGTGGTCGGCTATCTCCTCGACCTTTTTCACGTGTCCGCGCTGCTGTGGATCGTGCTCGTGCTGATCGCAGGGACGCTAGCGCTCGGACTCTCCATACCGGAAACCGATCGGCCGCCGTATACGGAGGCCGGGCCTATCTCCCACATATTGAAGCGGCCTGCCGTAATGGCGTTGATTGCGGGCTGCGCGCTCATGGTGGCGGCCCACGGCCCGTATTATTCGTTTTATTCGATTCATCTCGTGTCCCATGGCTACAGCAAGGGAATGACGGGGTGGCTGTGGGCGCTCGGCGTTCTGTGTGAGATCGGGATTTTCTTCTGGCTTCCCCGGCTCTATGGCGCGTTCACCTTGCGCCAGATCCTGATCGCGAGCTTTGCGCTCGCGGTCGTGCGCTTTCTCGTGATCGGCTGGGGTGCGGACAGTCTCGCGCTCTTGCTGTTCGCGCAGACATTGCACGCAGCGACGTTCGGGTCTTTCCACGCAGCGGCGATAGGGATTGTGCACCGGTTGTTTCGGGGTCGGCATCAGGCGCGCGGGCAGGCGATCTACGGTAGCCTGACCTACGGCGTTGGCGGCACCGTGGGCAGCCTTGCCAGCGGCTACGGATGGGAGCAGCTCGGCGCGGGTCAGACCTTCAGCCTCGCAGCGGGGGCCGCAGGACTGGGGATGCTGATTGTCCTTTGGAAACTCAAGCTCGACGAGCGCGACCGCTGACTCGGCGCCCGGCCCCCGGCGGCAGGCGGGCAGAATCCGGCGATTGCGGCCCCTGGCTGTTCCGATCGGGAAAGGAATATGTGATAATTCAAAGTTTTTATGAAGTTACGTGACCAATGACGGCCCGTACGCTCTACGACAAATTGTGGGACAGCCACCTGGTGCACCAAGCGCCCGACGGCACTGCACTCATCTATATCGACCGGCATCTCGTGCACGAGGTAACCAGTCCGCAGGCCTACGAGGGACTGAAGCTCGCGGGGCGCAAGCCGTGGCGCGTGGATTCAGTCGTTGCGACCGCCGACCACAACACGCCGACGCGCAACTGGGAAAGAGGTATCGCGGGTATCGCCGACGCAGTGTCGCGGCTGCAGGTCGAGACGCTCGACAAGAACATCAAGGAATTCGGCGCCAAGGTCTATTTTCCGTTTCTCGACAGGCAGCAGGGCATCGTGCACGTGATCGGGCCGGAGCAGGGCGCGACACTGCCGGGCATGACGGTGGTGTGCGGCGACTCGCATACGAGCACGCACGGCGCCTTCGGTTGTCTTGCGTTCGGCATCGGCACGAGCGAGGTCGAGCACGTACTCGCGACCCAGTGTCTGGTGATGAAAAAGACGAAGACCATGAAGATCGAGGTGGAGGGAACGCTCGGCCTCGGCGTCACGGCGAAAGACATCATTCTCGCGATCATCGGGAAAATCGGCACGGCGGGCGGCACCGGCTACACGATCGAATTTGCCGGCAGCGCCATCCGCGCGCTCTCGATGGAAGGCCGCATGACCGTGTGCAACATGTCGATCGAGGCCGGCGCGCGCGCCGGCACGGTCGCGGTGGACGACACGACGATCGAGTACGTGAAGGGGCGTCCCATGGCGCCCGCGGGCGCCATGTGGGACAAGGCGCTTGCCCACTGGCGCACGCTCGTGAGCGATCCCGATGCGAATTTCGACAAGGTGGTCACGCTCGATGCCGCCCGGATTCAGCCGCAGGTCACCTGGGGTACCAACCCGCAGATGGTGACGACCGTCGACGGGAAGGTGCCCGATCCCGCGCAGGAGAAGGATCCCGTGCAGCGGGAGTGGATAGAGCGCGCGCTCAAGTACATGGACCTCAGGCCCAACACGCCCATTACCGAGATCAAGCCCGACAAGGTATTCATCGGCGCCTGCACCAACTCGCGCATCGAGGATCTGCGTGCCGCGGCCGGGGTGGTCAAGGACAAGCGGGTCGCGTCGAATATCAAGCTGGCGATCGTTGTGCCTGGCTCGGGCTTGGTGAAGCAGCAGGCCGAGCAAGAAGGGCTCGACAAGATCTTCACCGCGGCTGGCTTCGAGTGGCGCCAGCCAGGTTGCTCGATGTGCCTCGGCATGAACGACGACCAGCTTTCACGTGGGGAACGCTGTGCGTCGACCTCGAACCGCAATTTCGAGGGCCGGCAGGGCCCTGGCGGCAGGACCCACTTGGTGAGCCCGGCGATGGCCGCCGCCGCAGCGATCGCAGGCCATTTCGTCGATGTGCGGGAAATGAAATGAACCGCGGAGACACGAAGACGCAACGGTTGCGCAAAGGAAGACCGGAATATCAGATTCCTGCTGTATCTACTTTGCGTTCTCTTTGCGCCTTCGCGCCTTTGCGGTGAGGGTTTATTGAGGTTGAAATGGAAAAATTCATTAGACAGGAAGGCCTGGTCGCGCCGATGGATCGCGCCAACGTGGACACCGACGCGATCATCCCCAAGCAGTACCTGAAGTCGATCAAGCGCACCGGCTACGGCCCGAATCTGTTCGACGAGTGGCGCTATCTCGACCACGGCGAGCCGGGAATGGATCATTCCAAGAGGCCGCTCAACAAGGATTTTGTCCTCAACCAGGCGCGTTACAAGGGCGCGACAGTCCTGGTCGCGCGCGAAAACTTCGGCTGTGGCTCCTCGCGCGAGCATGCGCCGTGGGCACTGTTGCAGTACGGCTTTCAGGCCGTAATCGCCCCCAGTTTTGCAGACATCTTCTACAACAACAGCCTCAAGAACGGGTTGTTGCTGATCCGGCTCGATGCAAAGATCGTGGAACAGTTGTTTCAGGAAGTTCAGGCGACACCAGGGTACCGGCTCGCGATTGATCTGGAGCAGCAAACGGTCAATGCGCCGGGTGGCGAGAGCTTCAAGTTCGAGATTGACCCATTCAACAAGCATTGTCTGTCGAATGGGCTCGACGAAATCGCCCTCACGCTCGAGCGCGCCGACAAGATCAAGGCTTTTGAAGCCGGGCATCGCGAGCGGCAGCCCTGGCTGTTCACGTGAAACGTAAAACGGTCGGAGGGATGGGGCCGAGCTTGCGAGCGCATTTCTCGATTTGCTCGTCACTCATCACTCATCACCCATCACCCATCACGCATTTGTGAAAATAGCAGTCCTGGCAGGCGACGGCATCGGCCCGGAAATCATCGCGCAGGCGGTGAAGGTCCTGAAGGTGCTCGCGCGCGACGGGCTCAAGCTGGAACTGGAGGAAGCGCCGTTCGGCGGGGCCGGCTACGACGCGCATGGCGATCCGCTTCCCGAGTCGACACTCAAGCTCGCCAAGGCAGCGGATGCTGTGCTGTGCGGGGCGGTGGGTGGCCCCCAGTACGACGCGCTGCCGCGTGCGCAGCGCCCGGAGCAGGGGATCCTGCGCATACGCAAGGAGCTCGGGCTCTTTGCCAATTTGCGGCCGGCGGTGCTGTTTCCGGAGTTGGTGGGCGCTTCGACGCTCAAGCCGGAAGTCGTATCTGGTCTCGACGTCATGATCATTCGCGAGCTGACCGGAGATATCTACTTCGGCGAGCCGCGCGGGCGGCGTAACAATGCCCGCAACGAGCGCGAAGGCTATGACACCATGCTCTACAGCGAGCCCGAAATCCGGCGAATCGCGGAAGTCGGTTTTTCCACCGCGATGAAGCGCGGCAAAAAGCTCTGCTCGGTGGACAAGGAGAATGTGCTCGAGACCAGCCGCTTCTGGCGCGAAATCGTCAACGACGTGGCGAAAAATTATCCGCAGGTCGCGCTATCGCACATGTACGTGGACAACGCGGCGATGCAACTCGTGCGCGCGCCCAAGCAGTTCGACGTGATCGTGACTGGGAACATGTTCGGCGACATCCTGTCGGATGAGGCATCAATGCTCACCGGCTCGATTGGCATGTTGCCCTCGGCTTCGCTCGATGCGGGTGGTAAGGGGTTGTATGAGCCCAGCCATGGTTCGGCACCCGACATCGCCGGCAAAAACATCGCCAATCCGCTCGCGACCATCTTCTCGTCGGCCATGATGCTGCGCTACACGTTCAATAAGGACGAATGGGCGTACCGCATCGAAGCGGCGGTCAAATCCGTGCTGGCGGAGGGTTACCGCACGGCCGATATTCACGAGGCGGGAACCCGGAAGGTCGGCACCGGCGAGATGGGCGACGCGGTCGTTGCTGCACTGTGAACGCGCAGCACTGTTTGAACGCGCAGCACTGTTGTTTTTTTGCCCCAACCTCTGCCCACGCCAGTTAACCCCTTGATAGAATAGAACCTCTTGGTATTTAGGCTAATGCAATGGCAACGGTAGGTTTGATCGGCTGGCGCGGCATGGTGGGCTCGGTGTTGATCGAGCGCATGCGCGCGGAGCGTGACTTCGACCTGATCGAGCCTGTGTTCTTCTCCACCTCGCAGATAGGCGGCAGCGCGCCGCGAATCGGCAAGAACGCGCCGCCCGTCAAGGACGCGCGCAATCTCGACGAGCTTGCCGCAGCGGACATCCTGATTTCCTGCCAGGGAGGCGACTATACCAGCGAGATCCATCCTAAGCTGCGCGCGGCAGGATGGAATGGCTACTGGATCGACGCGGCATCCACGCTGCGCATGGAGCAGGACGCGATTATCATCCTCGACCCCGTGAATCGGGCGGTCATCGACGAGGCGCTTGCGCGGGGCATCCGCAACTATGTTGGTGGCAACTGCACGGTGAGCCTGATGCTGATGGCAATCGCCGGCCTGGTGCAGGCGGGTCTCGTGGAGTGGGTCACCGCGATGACCTATCAGGCGGCGTCGGGAGCCGGTGCGCAGCACATGCGGGAGCTGGTGCAACAGATGGGTAATCTGTACGGCACGGCGCGTCACCTGGCCGATGATCCAGGCGCGGCGATATTGGAGATCGACAAGGCCGTCACGGCGGCGATTCGGGGCAGCAGCATTCCTGTCGCCCAGTTCGGGTACCCACTCGCCGGCAGCCTGCTGCCGTGGATCGACAAGGACCTTGGCAATGGGCAGAGCCGCGAGGAATGGAAGGCGATGGCCGAGGCCAATAAGATAATGGGACGCTCGGCCAACCCGATACCAATAGATGGCATCTGCGTGAGGGTGGGTGCGATGCGCTGTCACAGTCAGGCGCTCACGATCAAACTCACACGGGACGTCGACCTGGATGAAGTCGAGGGGTTGCTTGCGTCGGCGCATGCTTGGGTCAAAGTCATTTCGAATCGCCGTGAACCGACGCTTGCGGAGCTCACGCCAGCCGCCGTCACGGGAACGCTCTCGGTCCCGATTGGCCGATTGCGCAAGCTGCCGATGGGCGCACACTATCTCGCGGCATTTACCGTCGGCGATCAGTTGCTGTGGGGCGCAGCGGAGCCCCTCCGTCGCATGCTGAGGATCCTGCTCGAAGCGGATTCGAGCGCATCTCTCGCGGGGAAAGTTGCGACAACAAGCGCCTCGGTTCGCGCGTGAACCGGCCAATGCCTTGCTTTGACGCCGTGGGCCGTATTTCGGCGTCATAAAGACACAGCGCGGAATCCGTCACACTAGCGCACCGAGATTTGTTAAAAAATAGTTCGATTAGGCATATCATTTAACGGGAACATGAGCTTGCATCGCTAACTGATTGATGTTAGTCTTTTTATTCCTCGCGAAAAGGAGGGGATCCGCTGTGCGAGAACTCATCGTGAAGGCATGGCTTGCGGTGCTGCTCGTGGCGCTGGCGCCCGGGCTTGCAAGTGCAGCCGGTTTGGGACGGATCACGGTGCTATCGGCTCTGGGCCATCCGCTTAGCGCAGAGATTGAGCTGGTCTCGGTCAGCAAGGCCGAGATGGGTTCCCTTAGCGCCCGGATTGCTGCGCCCGAAGACTATCGCCGAGCCAACCTGCAGTACAACGTAGCGCTACCCGGAGCGCGGGTCACTATCGAGAAACGTGCCAATGGGCGGCCGTATCTGAAGGTCACAACGTCGCGTGCGGTGACGGAGCCGTTCATCGACCTGATGATCGAGCTGACGTGGTCAGCGGGGCGCATCTTGCGTGAATACACGGCACTGCTCGACCCGCCTGGTGTCGGGTCGGTGCCGCTGGGTCAAGCGGCTCCCACCGTCTCTGCAGCTCCCGAGATGCGGCCGGCGCCCATGGCGCCGGAAGCACCTGCGGCGTCAGCGTCGCCAGCGGTGCAAGCGGCGCCGGAACCGCCGGTCAGCGCACCCTTGAGTGAGCCGATTGCTCCAGCGCCGGCGGCGGGAGCGAAGGAATACGGACCCATCGAACGGGGAGAGACGCTGGGCAAGATTGCGCGAAGCGTGATGCCGCAGGGCGTGTCGCTGGAACAAATGCTGGTGGCACTGTACCGCACGAACGAAGACGCCTTCATTCGCAAGAATCTAAACCTGGTGCGGGCGGGGAAGATTCTCCGTGTTCCCGACCGGGAGGAAGTGGAGTCGATTTCCAAAGGCGAGGCGGTCAAGGTGTACCGCACTCACGTGACGGACTGGAGAGCCTATCGCCAGCGCCTCGCCGATGCAGCTGGCACGACGTCGGCGAGTAGCCCAAGTGCTGCGCGCGGCAAGATCGTGGCCAAGGTCGAGGAGAATGCCGACGGTGGACCAAAAGAGGTCGTAAAGATTTCCAAGGGTGAGCCCCCCGCGGCTGGCGCGGGCGAGGCCAAACCGCAAAGCACTGTGGACCGCGTCCGCGCGCTCGAGGAAGAAGTCGTGGCGCGTGAAAAGGCGCTGGCGGAAGCCAACGAGCGCATTGTGCAGCTCGAGAAGACTATCAAGGACATGCAGGAGCTGATCGCGCTGCAGAGCCCGGGAATGGCGGCTGCGCAGCAGCAGGCTCAGCAGACCCAGCAGGCCGCACCCGCCATGCCGGAACCTGTGCGGCCGGACATGAGTGCGTCGGTAAAGCCCGAGGTGGCGCAACCGGCACCGGAGAAGCCGCCGGTTGTCGCCAAGCCCGAGCCCCCGCAACGGAAACCAGAGCCCAAGGTCGTCACGCCATCGCCTGCGCAGCCCGAGTTGATGGACCGGGTCATGGAGGTGTTGGGTGACCCAATGAATCTGGCGGCGGGCAGTGGTGTTCTCGTGCTAGGCGGCCTCGCATTATGGATGGCGCGCCGGAGACGCTCACCTGAGGGGGTGGACGCCGGTCTGTTCCAGGAAGCACCGACTCTGGGTTCGGCGGCTGACGCTACGGCGGAGGCAGTCGCCTCGACTGACGACGTGCCTTCCGCCGTGACGCCCACCACGACGGCAACGGCTGGGACGCCCGACGAGGTCGATCCCCTTGCCGAGGCAGAAGTCTACATCGCGTACGGTCGCGACGGGCAGGCAGAAGAGATCCTCAAGGAAGCGCTGGCGCGGGCGCCGAACCGCGCGGACGTGAAGATGAAGCTGCTCGAGATCTACACGGCGCGAAAAGACAAGAGCGCGTTTGCCCGGCTCGCGAGTGACGTGCAAAAGCAGGTCGGAAGCTCGGGAGGTGAGTGGGTCAAGGTCGCCGCGATGGGTTACGCAATCGATCCGGGCAACACGCTCTATGAGGCGGGCAAAGGCGCCGAGGCACCGGCGCCGACAGGCCCGAGAACGGGGCAGAATCTCGATTTCGACCTGGGGATCGGCGGCGGAGCCAGCGTGACCTCAACCGACATCGAGCTTGACAGCGAAGCGGCCGCTGCCGTGCAGGCAGCGACCCAGACCGTGGTCGATACCGGTATGGCGACTGATGTGACGCGCGCGCAGCGCGCGGCAGGCGTTCCGATGATGCCGGATTTCAAGCTCGACGTGCCGCCAGCAGGGGAGGAACCTGCGGAAGCCGACCTGAAGCTCGAAGCAGGCAAGTCGGCTCGGGATGTGGGAACGATGGATTTCCAGATCGAACTTCCCCCAGCGGGGACCGCTATCCACGAACTACCGACCGTGAAAGAAGCAACGAGCCCGGGGGGCGTGGATTTCAAGCTCGAAGTGCCGGAAGGTGGACTCGATTTCGGCGACAGGACGACGCCCACGACGGTGCAGGATATACCTACGACCAAGAACGGCCACTGGTACGATATCCAGACGAAGTTCGATCTGGCCAAGGCATACCAGGAAATGGGCGACAAATCGGGCGCCAAGGAGATCCTGCAGGAAGTGATCAATGAGGGTGACGCCGACCAGAAGTCGCAGGCGAAGGCACTGCTCGACATTCTGGGCTAAGCGGGCAGCAGGTCAGATCGAACCGCGGCAGCTCCACGCTGCCGCGGTTTTTGTTTTTCTAGGAGTTTGTCGGACTTGGGACCGACAAACTCCTTAAGCAAAATCGCCTGCACCAAGACGGAAGGAACGGACAGTGAAGACCTCGTTTCGGGCCTACACCTGTGCCCAATGGAGGCCGAAACCGGTCGTTGTCCTCGGATTCATTCGAAATCCGCAGGCGGTTTTGCCTCAGGAATTTGCCGGACTTCGGTCCGGCAAGTTCCTGGGAGATCTACCGTGAGAATGGCCCTCGGTGTGGAGTACGACGGTAGCCGATTCTGCGGCTGGCAGACCCAGCCAGAGGGCTGCGCGGTGCAGGACGCGTTCGAGCGCGCATTGTGCGAGATTGGCGACACGCGGGTTGCGACCATTTGCGCCGGGCGAACGGACGCAGGCGTGCACGCACTCGCCCAGGTTGTTCACTTCGACACCGACGTGCGACGCCCGGCGTCGGCGTGGGTGCGAGGCGTGAATGCGCTCCTGCCGCCACCCTGCGCGGTCACCTGGGCACACGAAGTGGCCGAGGATTTTCATGCGCGATACTCCGCGGTGAGCCGGTCCTATCGCTATATTCTTCTTAACGATCCTGTTCGGCCTGCCGCGGCTCACGCGCGTGTCGGGTGGTTCCATCTGCCTCTCGACCTGGAAAAGATGCGTAATGCAGCCCGACTGCTCATCGGCGAGCACGATTTCAGCGCCTTTCGTAGCGCAGAGTGCCAGGCGCGCTCACCGGTGCGCACGGTGAAGCGCTTCGATCTCGTCCGCAGCGGTACTTACGTTGTGTTCGACGTGCAAGCCAACGCATTCCTGCATCACATGGTGCGGAACATCGTGGGCTGCCTGGTCTACGTGGGCAAAGGCAAGTTTCCTCCAGAGTGGCTTGGAGAGTTGTTAGCGGGGCGCGAGCGGACGCGAGCGGCGCCGACGTTTGCGGCCGCCGGGCTGTACCTGGCCCAGGTCGAATATGGGCCTCACTGGGGTCTGCCGGTGGCGCCGCGCGCAAATTTCATGGAACTGTGTGACAAAGGATAGGAAGCAGAAAGTGGTAGCACGCAGCACCCAAGCGTAGCATTTCCGCTTTACGATTCACTCGCCATGGCCACTGCAGTCAAGATATGCGGCATCACCCGGCTCGAGGATGCGCTCGCGGCGGCGCGTGCGGGTGCGCACGCCGTCGGTTTCGTCTTCTACGCGGCCAGTCCCCGCTGCGTGACGCCTGCAAAAGCCGCCGAGATCATGCGAGCATTGCCGCCGTTCGTCACCACCGTCGGATTGTTTGTAAATGCAACTGTGGAGGAGGTACGGGCTGCGCTCGTTGAGGCGCCCGTCGAGTTGCTCCAGTTCCACGGCGATGAGACGCCCGAGTTCTGTCGGCAATTCGGGCGGCCGTATGTCAAGGCGGTACGGATGGGGCCGGGGGTGGATTTGCTACAATACGTCCGGGCCTATCATGATGCGAAGGCGCTTCTTCTCGATACCTTTGTCGAGGGGCTGCAAGGCGGCAGCGGCGTCACCTTCGACTGGAGCCTCATCCCGCGCGACCTGGCGCTGCCAGTCATTCTCTCTGGTGGCCTGACCGCCGAGAATGTAACGGATGCCGTGCGCCGCGTGCGTCCGCTTGCGGTCGATGTATCGAGTGGCGTCGAGTCTGCCAAGGGCATCAAGGATGCTTCGAAAATGGCTGTTTTCATGAAGGGGGTGCGCAATGCAGATGCATGACCTGCCCGATCGCAGCGGCCATTTCGGCAAATACGGCGGGGTATTCGTTGCCGAGACGCTGATCGAGGCGCTCGACCAGCTAGAGGCCGCGTACGCGCGCTATCAGAACGATTCCCAGTTCCTCGCCGAATTCGCTTACGAGCTCAAGCACTACGTGGGGCGGCCCAGCCCGGTCTACCACGCGCGGCGCTGGTCCGAGCACTTTGGCGGGGCGCAGGTCTATCTCAAGCGGGAGGATCTCAATCATACCGGCGCGCATAAGATCAACAACGTGATCGGCCAGGCGCTGCTCGCACGCCGCATGGGTAAACCGCGCATCATTGCCGAAACCGGCGCCGGAATGCACGGGGTGGCTGCGGCCACCATCGCGGCGCGCTACGGGCTGGAGTGCGTCGTCTACATGGGCGTCGAGGACGTGAAGCGGCAAATGCAGAACGTTTATCGCATGAAGCTGCTGGGCGCATCGGTCGTGCCTGTGGAGAGCGGATCCAGGACGCTCAAGGATGCGCTCAACGAGGCGATGCGCGACTGGGTCACCAACGTTGAGAACACGTACTACATGATCGGGACGGTTGCCGGTCCGCATCCCTATCCGATGATGGTGCGCGACTTCCAATGCGTAATCGGGCGCGAGGCGCGGGAGCAAATGCAGGAGATGGTCGGTCGCCAGCCCGACGCGGTCGTCGCCTGTGTTGGCGGCGGCTCGAATGCGATGGGAATCTTCTATCCCTACATTACGGATGGAAAGGTCCGCCTGATCGGGGTCGAGGCCGCGGGCCGCGGGCTGGAAAGCGGCAAGCATGCGGCAACCCTGTGCACGGGCAAGCCGGGTGTGCTGCACGGCAACCGCACCTATCTGCTGCAGGACGAGAATGGTCAGATCATCGAGACGCACTCTGTCTCTGCGGGGCTCGATTACCCGGGAGTCGGACCCGAGCACGCCTGGTTGAAGGACAGCGGGCGCGCGGAGTACGTGGCCGTCATGGACGAGGACGCGCTCCAGGCATTCCATGACCTTTGCCGGTTCGAGGGTATTATTCCCGCTCTCGAATCCGCGCACGCGCTGGCGTATGCAGCAAAAATGGCGCCCCGCATGAGGAAAGACCAGATGCTGCTTATCAACCTTTCGGGCCGGGGCGACAAGGACATGCAAACGGTCGCCGAAATGGCCGGCATCAAGATCTAGCGATGAGTGCAGAGTGCAGAGTGCAGAGTGCAGAACGCGCTCCCGCGAAGCGGCCTGGGGGGTATTTCGCTCATCACTCATCACCCATCACTCATCACTGCCGTTAACATGTCCCGCATCACGTCCACATTCGAGGCGCTAAAGAAGCAGGGGAGAAAGGCGCTGATCCCGTTTATTACGGCAGGCGATCCCGAGCCCAAGCTGACCGTCGCGTTGATGCACGCTCTGGTGGACGGTGGGGCGGACGTACTCGAGCTGGGCGTTCCGTTCTCGGATCCCATGGCCGACGGGCCCGTGATCCAGCGCTCGAGCGAGCGCGCGCTCGCGCACGGCGTGTCGCTCAAGGACGTCATAAGATTCGTGCGCGAATTTCGCGCAACGAACGCGTCGACTCCAGTCGTGCTGATGGGCTACGCCAATCCGATCGAAGCGATGGGCCTGGAGCACTTTGCGGAAGCAGCCAAGGCGGCGGGCGTTGACGGGGTGCTGGTAGTGGACTATCCGCCCGCGGAGGCGCAACGGCTGGTCGAGCTGCTCGATGTGCGCGGGCTCGATACCATCTTTCTGCTGTCGCCGACGACGACGGATGCGCGGTTGGAGGAGGTTACGCGGCTGGGGCGGGGCTACCTTTATTACGTGTCGCTGCGTGGCGTCACAGGCGCCTCCCACGTCGACCTCGCGGACGTTGCCGCTCGCGTGCGGCGTGTCCGCGATTTTACATCGCTGCCGGTGGGCGTGGGTTTCGGGATCCGCGATGCGGCGACCGCCAAGGCGATCGCCGCATTATCCGATGCGGTGGTGATTGGCAGCGCCTTGATTCAAGAAATCGACAAAGCGCCACGAGACAAGGTAACGGCAGAGGTTATACGTTTTCTTGCTCCAATCCGCGAAGCGCTGGACAGCCTGTCAACGGTACGAGCATGAGCTGCAAAGCTCAAACCACGTTTGATTGGAATACATGCCATGCGACATGTAAAGGCCGCCGACATGACGGCGCTAATATGACCACGGTGATGGCGGAGGCGGCCCTATGAGCTGGCTGCAAAAACTCCTGCCGCCGAAGATCAAGCGCGACGCCGGCAGCCCGAGGAAGATGGTTCCGGAGGGACTGTGGAGCAAATGCGAGGCTTGCGAGGCGGTGCTGTACCGGGCGGACCTCGAGAAGAACCTCTACGTCTGTCCCAAGTGCGCGCATCACAATCGCATCTCGGCCCGCGAGCGGCTCGACTGGCTGCTCGACCGCGAGGGCCGTTACGAAGTGGGTGCTGAAGTGCTGCCGGTGGACAGCCTCAAGTTCAAGGACAGCCGGCGCTACACGGAACGCCTGGAGGAGGCGCGCCGGGCAACTTCGGAGGAAGATGCGCTCATCGTAATGCAGGGTAGCATCAAGACCCATCCTGTGATCGCGGCCGCATTCGAATTTGATTTTCTCGGCGGGTCGATGGGCGCCGTGGTGGGAGAGCGGTTCGTGCGCGGCGTGAAAGTATGCCTTGATCAGCGTCTGCCCTACATCTGCGTCACGGCCAGCGGCGGCGCGCGCATGCAGGAAGGGTTTTTCTCATTGCTGCAAATGTCGAAAACCTGCGCGGCTGTCACGCAGCTTGGCCGGGAACGCCTGCCGTTCATCACGGTGCTAACCGATCCGACGATGGGCGGGGTGTCTGCCAGCTTTGCCATGATCGGGGACATCGTCATCGCGGAGCCGGGTGCCCTTATTGGATTTGCCGGGCCGCGCGTGATCGAGCAAACAGTGCGGGAGACGTTGCCGGAAGGGTTCCAGCGCTCGGAGTTTCTGCTGCAGCACGGTGCGATTGACATAATCGTGGACCGCCGCGAATTGCGGGACAAGCTCGCCAGCATAATCGCGCTTCTGCTGAAGCTCCCGCCCGCCCCTTGAACATTCCATGTTCAACGTTCCAGGTTCCAAGTTCAAAGTTGCGGGTCTTGGGCTTTGAACCTTGAATCTTGAACCTGAAACGCTAGCCGAATGGCTAGCGTACATCGAGCGCCTGCATCCAAAAACGATCGCGCTCGGCCTTGAGCGGGTCGGGCACGTCAAGGAGCGGCTTGCCCTCGAGCCGTGTTTTCCCCTCGTCGTGGTCGGTGGTACCAACGGCAAGGGTTCCACCTGCGCGATTCTGGAATCGATCTTGCACCTCGCTGGATACCGCGTCGGGTGCTACACCTCGCCGCACTTCCTCCGCTACAACGAGCGGGTGCGCGTCGGCCGCATCGAGTTGCCCGACGCAGCGCTCGTGAGGGCATTCGGCGAGGTGGAGCGGATGCGCGACGATGTCGAACTGACGTATTTCGAGTATGGCACGCTTGCGGCCCTCTGGTTGTTTGTCGAGCAGCGCGTGGATGTGGCAGTCCTCGAGGTCGGCCTCGGCGGGCGGCTTGACGCGGTCAATGCGTTCGACGCCGATTGCGCCGTCGTGACCGCGGTCGATATCGACCACGTCGATTACCTCGGAGTGGATCGCGAGGCGATCGGGGCGGAGAAGGCGGGCATTTTCCGGGCAGGCCGGCCAGCGGTTTGTTCGGACCCGTCCCCGCCCGAGCGTCTCGTCCGTCACGCAGCGGAAATCGGCGCCGGGCTTCTGCGCATCGAGCAGGACTTCGGCGCCAAGGTACAAGGCAAGCACTGGCAATACTGGGGGCCGCGGGGACCACGCAGCGCGCTGCCGCATCCTGTATTACGGGGCGCATACCAACTGGACAACGCCGCGGCAGCAATCACGGCGCTGGAATGTCTGCGCGAACGGTTGCCGGTCGCCATGAACGACATCCGGCAGGGATTGTTGCAGGTGGAGCTGCCGGGCCGCTTCCAGGTCATGCCGGGGCGCCCGCCGGTGATTCTGGACGTGGCGCACAACCCGCACGCGGCGCGTGCACTGGCGGCGAATCTCGCCGCCATGGGGTGCACCGGTCGTACGTATTCCGTATTCGCGATGTTCGGCGACAAGGACGTTGCCGGCGTGGTGGCAGCCCTGGCGCCGCAAATCTCCCATTGGGTGATCGCCGGAATGGCCGGGCCCCGTGGCGCGGACGCAGGTGATCTGGAACGCGCCCTCGGCGCCGCGGGCATCGGGGCCTCCACGCGGTGCGCGAGCGTGGCCGACGCGTATGCGCAAGCCTGTGATATGGCGACGGAAAATGATAGAATTGTGGTGTTCGGGTCGTTCTACACCGTGGCTTCGGTCATGGCCTTGCTCGAGCGCCGGCGGCGGGCGCGGGCCTCGGGGTAGAACCCCGGTGATAGTCACAGCCATGATGGTGGCGGAGGCGGCATCGACGGCAGCAGATGGCGCGAACGACTAGCGACGAAGAGTTACAGCTTAAACGGCGCGCGCGGCGGCGATTGATTGGCGCCATCGTGTTGGTCACGGCCATCGTGGTGGTGCTGCCGATGGTGCTCGACTCCGAGCCCAAGCCGTCCGGCGGGGAAGTCGCGGTCCGGATTCCTTCCCCCAATTCCGGCACGTTTTCCCCGAAACTGGTGACCGAGGCCCCGGCGCCGAAAACAGCGCCCAAGGCGCCGGCGGCGCAAGAGAAGAAGCGAGAGGCGCCAGCCGTCCCGCTGGCGCCAAAGCCGGCGCCCCAAAAGGCAGCAAAGGCCGATGCCAAGCCCGTCGCCCAGGCGCCACCCCAGCCTGCCAGCCCGCGGTATGTCATCCAAGTCATTGCGCTGGCTGATGCGGATAAGGCGAACCAGCTGCGGGAAAAGATCGCGGCAGCCGGCATCAAGTCCTATACAGAAGTCGTCAAGACGGTGAAAGGGGACGTCACGCGTGTCCGCGCCGGGCCGTTCGAAAACCGAAAGGCGGCGGAAGAGGCCCACGAGAAGCTTAAAACGATTGGCCTGAGCGGGAACATCACGACGAAATGACCGTGTTTGACTACGTCGTGATCGCAGTCGTCGGACTATCAATCCTCCTCAGCGTGATTCGTGGGCTGGTTCGGGAAGTGCTTGCCCTGCTCGCCTGGGTGGTCGCGTTCCTTGCAGCGAACTTCTTTGCCGGTCCGCTGGCGACCCTGCTGCCCGACGAGATGTCGAACGTGGAGGTGCGTCTTCTGGTCGGTTTCGGGGCGGCGTTCGTGGTAGTCCTGCTTTCGATGAGCCTGCTTGCCATGTTCGCCGCTAAACTGGTAAAAAACTCCGGTCTTGGCGTGGAAGACCGCGTGCTGGGAGGCGTATTCGGGCTGGCGCGCGGAATGCTGGTGGTCGTGGTTCTGGTATTGCTCGCCGGTCTTACGGCATTGCCCAAGCAGCCGGTTTGGCGGGAGGCGGTATTGAGTAAACCGCTGGAATCGTTCGTGGGCAGAGTCAAGCCCTGGCTGCCGGGTGGACTGTCGCAACGCATCACCTACGATTGAGGCACGCGATGTGCGGGATAGTCGGCATTGTCACGAAGGATAGCCCGGTCAACCAGTTGTTGTACGACGGGCTGCTGGTGTTGCAGCACAGGGGACAGGATGCCGCCGGTATCGTGACCGCCGAGGGCTCGACATTCCACATGCACAAGGGACCGGGCATGGTGCGTGACGTGTTCCGCACGCGAAACATGCGCACGTTGATCGGCCTCTCCGGCATTGCCCACACACGCTATCCCACTGCGGGCTCGGCTTGGTCGGCGGCTGAGTCGCAGCCGTTCTACGTTAATTCGCCGTTCGGCATTGTGCTCGGCCACAACGGCAATCTGACGAACACCGAGCAGCTCAAGAACGATTTGTTCCGGCAGGACCTGCGGCACGTCAATACCAACTCGGACTCGGAGGTGCTGCTCAACGTGCTCGCGCACGAACTGCAAGAGACCGCGACCAACTACAAGCTGGACCCCGCCACGATCTTTGCGGCCGTTTCAGGCGTGTACCGGCGCTGCCGCGGCGCTTACGCCGTGGTGGCGATGATCGCGGGTTACGGCCTCCTTGCCTTTCGAGACCCGTTCGGCATCCGTCCGCTGATTTTCGGGCGTGCGGAGACCCAGGGCGGCTACGAGTACATGGTGGCCTCGGAGAGCGTGGCGCTCGATACGCTGGGTTTCCAGACGGTGCGCGATGTCGCTCCCGGCGAGGCGATCTTCATTGACCAGGACGGCAACTTCTACAGCCGCCAGTGCGTGCCGGCCGTCTCGCTCAATCCCTGCATCTTTGAGTTCGTCTATCTGGCCCGGCCTGATTCGGTGATCGACGGGATCTCGGTCTACGAGACGCGGTTGCGGATGGGCGAAAGTCTCGGCGAGAAAATCAGCCAACAGTATCGTCATCTCGACATCGACGTCGTGATCCCGATCCCGGATTCCAGCCGGCCGGCAGCCATGGAGCTCTCGAAGCAGCTCAACCTGCCGTACCGTGAGGGCTTTATCAAGAATCGCTACATCGGTCGGACCTTCATCATGGCCGGGCAGTCGGTCCGCCGCAGATCCGTCCGGCAGAAGCTCAATTCGATCGCGATGGAGTTTCGTAACAAAAACGTTCTGCTGGTGGATGATTCCGTGGTGCGGGGTAACACGAGTCGCGAGATCGTGCAGATGGCCCGCGAATCCGGCGCGCGCAAAGTGTTCTTCGCCTCGGCTGCTCCGCCGGTGCGCTTCCCCAACGTCTACGGCATCGACATGCCCACGCGCGAGGAGCTGATCGCAGCGGGACGCACGGAAGCGGAGATCGCGCGCGAGATCGGTTGCGACGAACTCATCTACCAGAATCTGGATGCGCTGCGCCGCGACGTGCAGAGCGTCAATCCGAAGGTCACCAACTTCGAGGATTCGTGCTTCTCGGGGGTGTACATCACCGGCGATGTCACGCAGGAGTACCTGGATGGCATCGAAGCGAGGCGCCGCGAGGGCGCAATGATGACGGAGATGACGTCGGTGTCGTCCTCGCAACTCGACCTCGGGCTCGAGCTGATCGAGTGACCCCTGCCGGTCACTCGACAGGGGCGTGAATTCTGAATGGTGAATTCGGCTAAAGCGACGGTGGAAAAACCCGTTCGCGGAAGCTGAACGGGTTTTTTATTGCCTTTAGCAGGCGGAAAGTAGGTGACATGAGCGACGAATACCATCTGGATACGCTCGCGGTGCGGGCGGGGACGGAGCGCAGCCAGTTCGGCGAGCACTCCGAGGCCCTTTACCTCACTTCGAGCTTCGTGTTCAAGACCGCTGCGCAAGCCGCAGCCCGCTTCTCGAACCAGGAGCCGGGCAACATCTACTCGCGCTTTTCCAATCCGACCGTGACCATGCTGGACGAGCGCCTTGCCGCGCTCGAGGGTGCGCAATGCTGTATTTCGACCGGCTCGGGCATGGCGGCCATTCTTGCGACCGTAATGGGACTGCTGAAGAGCGGGGACCACGTGGTGTGCTCAGCGGGCGTGTTTGGCGCGACCGTGCAGCTCCTGGGCAATATCATGAAGCGTTTCGGGGTGGAGACGACGTTCGTTTCGGGTAGCGCTCTCAGCGATTGGGAGAAAGCGGTGAAGCCCGCTACGCGCCTGCTTTTCGTCGAGACGCCATCGAACCCGCTCACCGAGATCTACGACATCGCGGCGCTCGCGGGCCTTGCAAAAAAGTCAGGTGCGCTGCTGGCCGTGGACAACTGCTTTTGCACCCCTGTGCTGCAGCGTCCCCTGGACCTGGGTGCGGACATCGTCATCCATTCCGCGACCAAGTACCTCGACGGGCAGGGCAGAGTGCTGGGTGGAGCAGTGCTCGGCAGGCGCGATGCGATCCATGAAGGCGTGTTCGGCTTCCTGCGCACGGCGGGGCCGACGTTGAGTCCCTTCAACGCCTGGGTGATCCTGAAAGGACTGGAGACGCTTAGGATCCGGATGGAAGCCCAGTCCGCGTCAGCGTTGGCGCTTGCGCAGTGGCTCGAGCAGCAGCCCGCCATCGAGCGCGTTTACTACCCCGGCCTTGCTTCTCACCCGCAGCACGAGCTCGCGAGGAAGCAGCAAAAGGGGTCGGGCGCCATCGTGTCGTTCGACGTGAAGGGAGGGCAGGACGCGGCCTGGCGCGTGGTCGATGCGACGACCCTGCTCTCGATCACGGCTAATCTCGGGGACACCCGGAGCACCATCACACACCCGGCCTCGACCACTCATGGCCGCATCTCGGCGGAAGCCCGCGTTGCCGCGGGAATAGCAGATGGTTTGTTGCGCATTGCGGTGGGCCTCGAACACATCGAGGACATCAAGGCCGATTTGGCGCGTGGATTGAGCGCGTAGCCTTCTCACGCGAACGTGCCCAGCACCCTGTCGGACTTAGGTGTCGGACAGGCTGCTAAAGGAGTTTGTCGGAGCTAAGTCCGACAAACTCCTAGGTGCCACAAGACGGACTGAGCTGCCACGCGCCAATTAACAAGGCCGAACGCAGGCGTTCGGCTTTGCCTTCGCGTGTTCGAACGGACGACTGGATCGCTGTTCAACGCGCGGAAAAGTTACTCTAACCCCTGGGTCTCCCTTACTCGTCGCGCGTCCGGGTGGGGCGTGTTGTTAGACCCTAGCGTGCTTGCCCGGTGATTCGCGAGCCACTCTCGAATTGCGGCTGCGTTCTCCGTGTGGCGATCGAAACCGGTGAAATGACGGGTGAGAGGGATGACTCCCGTAGAAGTTGAGAGCACAACCCGTGAGGCTCCCGATGGATCGTCGTGCACCTCAACTCCGATCACCTCACATAGGGGGCGTTCGCCCCGCACTCGACCAGGCCATCCGAAGTGTCGCCAAGCCACGACGCCACGAGCAGCATCAAACACGAACCGAGTCGGCAGCGCGGACAGATATGAAATGACTGATCCAACAACGATCCCGGTTCCGGTTGCGACCCTTTCGCCGACGGCGAGGGCGTTCGGGGAATCGACGGCTTGGACAATCACGCCGATCACTAGCGCGGCGGCAATTGTGGGTACGACCACGGGCCTGTGCAGCAGCACAAGGAACGAGGGAGCATTTGTAACGATGCGCAGCCGCGTATCCTGCCGTCTAACGTCCGCGATGACGCGCGCTCGGAAGCGCGCAGCGCTTTCTTGCGTCGTTGTCGATCGCGCGGTTAGCGGCCAACTCGCGTCCGCCAATAACCGGGTAGGCGGCTTTGGTGTGCGAGCACCTCGATACGGAGCACATCGGATGTCGCGCTGTAAATCAGCGTAAAGGGAAAACGGGGAAGAACGAAACGGCGTAGGTCGCGAGCAACCGGCTGACCAATCTCGGGCTGATCCAGCAGAAGATCCGTCGCACGTCGAATCTCGGATTCAAGACGTTCCCCCAAACCCGGAACTTGTAGCTCGTAGTGTAGCGCTGCCTCGATAAGTTCCAACTCCGCTTCGGGGTGGAACTCCAGCCTCATCGCTTCAGGCGCGCACGGAGATTCGCGAATACTCGTTCGCCGGGGATCGACTGCACCTTGCCTTCGACGATCTCCCGGTGCCGCCGCTGCGCCTCTTTAAACCAGGCGCTCTCGACGTCGGCGTCGGGCGGGCCGTCGAGTTCAGCGATAAGGGAGCGGATCAGATCCGCCTTGTCTTCGAGACTCAATGCCCGGATTTTGGCCTCAATTTCAGCAACAGCCGTGGACATGCTGGCCTCCTAAATCGCATTGTGTGTGGACATTGTAGCGCCGTATGTTGTTGGCCGCTAACGTGTCCCGATCACCCGCGCCAGCAAGCGCGAGCAACGCTTGCTCGCGCCGGGGTGGATCGAGTGGTTAGGGTGCAACAACTTCTCCACTACCCCGACGCTCGCACAACCATGAGCCGACATATGCAAAAAGTAAAACTCCCAAAAAATATAGCCACTGCTCGGGCATAGCCCACTCTAAGGCGACTAAGCCAATCCCGAACGGGGACCAAGACGCCAGCGCCGTCTGGAGCATGAGCGCCGACGCAGAAAAAACCAGCCAGAAACGAAGCACGCAAGGGTGCACGAAAAAACCCAAAGGAAGGCCCAACAACGCACCTATGATGACGGTCCAGACTGCGGCGTTCGCGCCCCGCACGATCAATTTCGCGTGCGGAGCAAGCCCGAGGTCGAGCGCGAGCTGATAGAGCGCAACCGTGATACCGCCGGAGTATCCGAACAGGACTGTCATTGCCGGGAAAGCCAATACTCCGAGGCCAATCGCAATGAGAGATTTGCGGGCCATATTGGAGCGCTGCACGACTTTGCACCCTAACGAGCAGCATCAGCGGCGGCGCGAAGCCCCGTCCGCTGCATGCTGTTGTTAGACCGATTGTTTCTTGTACTCCTCGAAGAACGACGCGTCGATCTCAAACGTCTGGCGTGGTCGCAAGCCAAGCTCCAACTTTTCAAGCATGCCTGCTAGCTTCTCGCCATCGACCAGTTCGATCGGCGGTGCCCCATCCCGCACCGCCTCCTTGCGGGCTTCAGACGTGAACGACCCGGTGGTGATGATGATTCCCTTGTCCGCGCGTCCGGTCATTGCGCCTCGGAAATCGCGCACGTGACTCGGCGTGACCGACCCCGCGTACTTCTTGCACTGGAAGAGGACTTTGAAGCTGACGAGGGCGTTGACCTGGAGGATGCCGATGCCGTCGATGCCACCATCTCCGGATCGGCCAGTGATGGTGACTTCCTGGAAACCGGACTCGCGGAGGAGTCGTTGGCAGAAGCGCTCAAACCCCGCGGCCGGGAGCGATTGCAGCGTCTGAGCCAGTTCCTGGCGGTAGTCGGTGACCGGCGGAACTGCGTCCTCAAGACCTGGTTGCGGCGCGCCGCCAGTCGGAGGCTTCGTCTGTTCTGAGACCTCTCGAACGATCCGCTGAATCTCGTCGGGAGTAACCTCACCGAGTGACCTGCCCTTCTCGGTCAAAGTCCAAACCCCGCGTTGCGATGAGTCTATGTATCCCGCCTTTGCAAGGTAGAACCTCGCCCAATGAACTTGGTTCTCGAACCGAGTTTGAACGCCAC
>Ga0224512_10000213_pt1 | contig 62490 bp, 49 predicted proteins | sample SF_May12_sed_USG_4_FD_169103 | JGI IMG/M metagenome (GOLD analysis project Ga0224512, IMG submission 169103) | Sediment microbial communities from San Francisco Bay, California, United States - SF_May12_sed_USGS_13 | ecosystem: Environmental > Aquatic > Marine > Sediment | place: USA...
TGGTGCACTTGTGGGGAACATGATCGGACGCATTACGACAGTCCTTGCACTATCGCTCGCCACCGCCGGGACGGCGGCTGGCCAGGTCGCGACCGTGAGCCCCCATGGAGCGCTCCCTTCCGACCTCACCTGCACGTCGTGTCATACCAACGAGGCCTGGTCTCCAGCCAGGTCGGACATGGAGTTCGACCACGCCACGACGGGCTTCACGCTCCTGGATAGACACGAGGACGTGGGCTGTGCGTCCTGTCACGAGGGGCTGAGGTTCGACGACCTCACGGGGCGGGTCCCGCAGGAGGACTGCGCTTCCTGCCATCTCGACGTCCACCTGGGAACGCCGACCCAGTCATGCGCATCCTGTCACACGACTGCTGCCTTCTCTCAGATACGTGAAGGACTCGTCCATCCGGCAGACTTCCCACTCGAGGGGGCCCACCTGCAGGCCTCGTGCGAGAGCTGTCATACGGACGACCTCGGCGGAGCGTTCTCCCCACCCGACCGTGAGTGCTCATCCTGCCACATGGGTGACTACTTCAGCTCGGAACTCGTCGATCACCAGGCACTCGGCTTTTCGACGTACTGCACGGACTGCCACTCGACCCTCGACTTCCGCAACGTAGCCTTCGACCACTTCACGATTTCCAGTGGCTTCGAGCTTCGGGGGCAGCACGCCGGCATCGAGTGTACGACATGCCACAGCCTCCCCGGTGGCGACCTCCCCGTCGTTCCGGCTGGAACCCAGGATTGCGTCTCCTGCCACCTCTTAGACTACGAGGGGGAGCACAGCGGCTCGGGCTATCCGACCGATTGCCTAGCCTGCCACGGCGAGAGCAGCTGGTCCGGGGCCAGCTTCGACCACTTGGGCGTCACGGGTTTCGAGCTCCTCGGGCACCACGAAGCGCTCGACTGCATGTGGTGCCACGTAGCGGGATCGGGTGAGACGATCTTCTCGCCGTCCGCCCCAGACGACTGTGTCGCCTGTCACCAATCGGACTATCAAAGTGAGCACGCTGGTTCCGGGTTCCCCACGACTTGCATCGATTGCCACACCATCGACAGCTGGAGCGGTGCCAGTTTCGATCACCTTTCGGTTGCCGGCTTCGAACTGATCGGCAACCACGCCCAGCTGCCCTGCTTCGCGTGCCACGTCGGCTCCACGAGTGAGACACTCTTCTCGCCGACCGACCCGCAGGATTGCGTGTCCTGCCACCAGGCGGACTACAACGACCAGCACTCCGGCTCGGGCTTCTCGACCAGCTGCCTCGACTGCCACACGCTCGATACCTGGGGCGGGGCCAGCTTCGATCACCTAGCCGTCTCGGGCTTCGAGCTCATCGGCAACCACGACCAGGTCGTCTGTCTCGGGTGTCACGTGAACCCATCCGGGGGCCCGACCCTCTTCACACCGTCAGACCCCCAGGACTGCGTCTCGTGTCACCAGGCGCACTACGACGCGCAGCACTCCGGCTCGGGCTTCTCGACCAACTGCCTCGACTGCCACACGCTCGACACCTGGGGTGGCACCAGTTTCGATCACCTGGCCGTCTCCGGCTTCGAGCTGCTCCCGAACCACGACCAACTCATCTGCACGGCGTGTCACCTCGGCGCCTCCGGCGGCCCGACGATCTTCACGCCGTCCGGTCCCCAGGACTGCGTTTCCTGCCACCAGGCGGACTACAACACGCAGCACTCAGGCTCGGGCTTCTCGACCAACTGTCTGGACTGCCATCAGTCGACGACATGGACCGGCGCGTCCTTCGATCACCTCGCCGTATCCGGGTTCGACCTCATCGGAGACCACGACCAGCTCCCGTGCTTGGCGTGTCACGTCGAACCCAACGGGGGTGCCACCCTCTTCACGCCAACAAGTCCCCAGGACTGCGTCTCCTGCCACCAGGCGGAGTACAACGCACAGCACTCGGGCTCGGGCTTCTCGACCGGCTGTCTGGACTGCCACCAACTCACGACGTGGCTTGGTGCGACGTTCGACCACCTGGCCGTCGCCGGCTTCGAGCTGATTCCGAACCACGACCAGCTCCTGTGCGTGGCTTGCCACGTAAGCCCTTCGGGAGGCGCAACGCTATTCACGCCGTCGGGACCGCAGGATTGCGTCGCCTGCCATCAGGCGGACTACAACACTCAGCACTCCGCCTCGGGCTTCTCGACCAACTGCCTGGAGTGCCACCAGTCGACGACATGGCTTGGCGCGACGTTCGACCACCCGTTCCCGATCACCTCCGGTCCGCACTCGGGCAGGCAGTGCACGGATTGTCACACGGTGCCGGGCGACTACTCCCAGTTCTCATGCTTTCAGTGTCATGGTCGGACCGACATGGACGACAGGCACCGGGGCAGGTCCGGGTACAGCTATGACTCGAATGCGTGTCTGTCGTGCCATCAGAACGGTAGGGCATAGCCTCATGCGGAGGTTGGAGGGCAACCCGCCCGCGCTTCCGCTTCTCCGTGGCCCCGGAGCTCGTGAGTTACTGGCTCTTCGCAGCACCCCCCTGCGCCTGCTCGAGCCGCCTCGCCTCGCCCGGGAGTCGATCGGATCCCAGCGAGTCCATCCAGGCCGGGTAGGGCAGCGCCGTCTCGCTGGCTTCGTCTAACGCGGCCACGTCCTTCTCGGTCAGTTCTACGTCGACGGCACCGATGTTGTCGTCGAGTTGCTTCAGGTTGCGAGCGCCGATGATCACCGTAGTCACCGCTTCATTGGCCAGCACCCATGCGAGCGCCACCTGCGCAACGGACGCATCGCGCTTCTTGGCGATCTTCTTCATCACGTCGACGACGTCGTAGCCCTTCTCTTTGTCGATCGGCGGAAAGTCGAACGACGCCCGCCGGCCTTTGCCCTTCTGGCCACGGGTGAACTTGCCACTCAGGAATCCCCCCGCGAGCGGACTCCAGACCAAGAGACCCATCCCTTGATCTTCGATGAGCGGTATCAGGTCGTGTTCGATCTCCCGCCCCAGGAGCGAATAGTACGACTGGGTGCACTTGAAACGCTCCAGACCCTGCCCGTCTGCGACAGCCAGCGCCTGCATGACCTGCCAAGCCCAGAGGTTGGAGCACCCCACATAGCGGACCTTCCCCTGCCGGACGAGGTCGTCGAGGGCCCTGACCGTATCCTCGATGTTCGTGTAGGAATCCGTGCGGTGGATCTGGTACAGGTCGATGTAGTCCGTGCCCAGACGCTTCAGGCTGGCTTCGACCGACTCCATGATGTGGTGGCGCGACAGGCCCACGTCGTTCGGACCCGGACCCATGCGCCCGCGCACCTTGGTCGCCAGCACGACTTCCTGCCTCCGACCCTTCAGGGCCTTCCCGGTCATGGTCTCCGACTCGCCGGTGGCATAGACGTTGGCGGTATCGACGAAGTTGATGCCTGCATCCAAGGCGCGGCCGACCATGGTGTCGACCTCGGCCTGGTTCATGCCACCGATCGTCTCCCAGATTCCACCCTTCCCACCGAACGTCATGGCTCCGAGGCAGAGCTCGGAGACGAAAACACCCGTGTCGGCCAATGCGCGGTACTTCATCTAACCTCCAAGATCACCGTTGAGCGGAAGAGCCGATCCGTACCCACGTGAGTTGATTCGATCCCAACGACAGGACGAGGCGGTCGCTGCCCTCGAATCTGAATCCACGCACCTGATCGGAGCCGATCCAATTAGCTTGATCGGAGCCGACTACGTGGTGCGTCACGGTACGGGCCGCCGTGTCGAGCGAGAAGGTACCCCAATAGCCCAGGTACTGCCGAGGGGCATCGGCAGGGTCGGCCGGCGGTCGCATGAGGTGGGCGCTCATGCCGCCCTCCACCGAATAGGTGATTCGGCCTTTCGCGTTCTCGCCATACGGGAAGGCCACTTCCCCGGTACTCGACGTCGTTCGCCAATCGACGAGGTCCCATGCGCCCACGAAGCGCTGCATCGCAACCGGCGCATCGCGCGCTGCCTGCGCCCTTCCAGGCGTTGCGGCGGCGGCGAACACGAGCAAGGCCACTGCCGACACAGCCGCGAGTCGGAGTTTCGCGTATCCAAGCACCATCGGAACTCTCCCTACCAAAGAAGTGGCCAATCATAGAGCCCCCGCAGACACTCCGCACGCCCGCCATGGACACCTCCGGGTCGCAGGCCTCAACTTCCCCGTTCGGTTGCGTGCTCTTGAAACCGAGCCTCGGTACCAACAGTGTGAGATCGATATGAACAGAGTCACCCTGATCCTCCTCGGACTGCTCGCCGGAACGAATCCGGCCCTGCAAGCCCAGCAGCCGATGGACCTGGACCAACTCGAGGAACGGCGCGGCGTCTACCTTCAGAGGCCCACGTTCGAGCCCTACACGGGGCCCGTGGTCGCGACGTGGGAATCGACCGGGCGGGTCCGTGAGCGCGGGACGCTAGTGAACGGCCGCTGGGACGGCCCACGCGAGTCGTTCTACCAACTGGGGACGCTGAAGGCCCGCGAGAACTACTCGAACGGGGTACTCAACGGACCGTACGAGGCATACTTCAAGAAGGGTGCACTCTCGGACCGCGGGACCTACGTCGACGGGCGCCTGAATGGATCCTATGAGTCGTTCTGGCTGCGCCAGAAGGCCGAGGACGGCGCGTTCGCGGCGGGACGCATGTGCGGAGAATGGCTCCGCTACTACCCCCAGAGTTCGTACGGCCTCAGGGTAGAATCGAGGGCGACCCACCCGCCCTGCCCGACCGGGAACCGGTAACAGGCAGGTCGAGCGCCCCTTCTCACCTGCTCCGTCGTCGTTAGACTCCGACTCTTTGCTAATTCTGCCCTGAGCCGCCGTCGCAGCGCGCGCGGCCAGGCGTCGGACCTAACCCATGTGGATGGAGAGACCGCGTGTCGGAGTCATTGCTTGTAACGGAATCCAAGGCCAAGAAGCTCAAGGAAGAGGCGGTCCATCTTCCGTCGTGGGACCTGACGTTCCGGCAGATCTGGGATCTGGAGTTGCTCCTTTGTGGCGCGTTCGCGCCCCTTAAGGGCTTCCTCGGTAAGGCCGACTACACCGGGGTCTGCCAGAACATGCGGCTCCAGGACGGCTCGTTGTGGCCGATGCCGATCATGCTCGATGTCACGCAGGAGCTGGCCGACACGCTGACGGCCGGGGATCGTCTGGCGTTGCGGCACCCAGAGGGCATGGTCCTCGCCGTGCTCACGGTCTCCGACGTTTGGACGCCAGACAAGGAGGCCGAGGCTCAGGCGGTGCTCGGCACGACGAGCCAGGAGCATCCGGCCGTCTTCGACCTCATGCAACAGTCGAACCCCGTCTACGTGGGGGGATCTCTCGAGGGCGTGGAGCTGCCGCCGCATCACACGTTCAGGCACCTCCGACACACGCCTGCCGAGCTGAAGACGGAGTTCAAGCGCCTGGGCTGGCAGAAGGTCGTGGCGTTCCAGACGCGCAACCCGATGCACCGTGCGCACGTGGAGCTCGCTCGCAACGCGGCGTCGCAGATCGAAGGCAACCTATTGATCCACCCGGTCGTGGGCCTCACCAACCCCGGTGACGTCGACTACTTCACGCGGGTGCGCTGCTATGAGCACGTGCTCAAGCACACGCCGGCCCACACGGCGATGGTGAGCCTGCTGCCGCTCGCGATGCGCATGGGCGGGCCCAGGGAGGCGCTCTGGCACTCGATGATCCGCAAGAACTACGGCTGCACGCACTTCATCGTGGGACGCGACCACGCAGGTCCGCGCGACAAGTCGGGCGAGCCGTTCTACGGTCCCTACGACGCTCAGGAACTCGTCAAGGAGCATTCCGACGAGGTGGGCATCGTCTTGGTACCGTTCGAAGAGGTCGTCTACAACGAGAGTAAGGGCGAGTACATGGCGCGCTCCGCAGTGCCCGAGGGTGACAACATCCTAGACCTGTCCGGCACGGAGCTGCGCCGCCGTCTCAAAGAAGGCTCCGACATTCCGGCTTGGTTCAGCTATCCGGAGATCATCGAAGAGCTCAGGATGCGCTACCCGAGCCGGTCCCGGCAGGGCTTCACGCTCTTCCTCACCGGCCTGTCCGGTTCAGGGAAATCGACCATCGCCAACATCCTCATGGCGAAGCTCATGGAAGTCGGGACCCGTCCCGTCACGCTGCTCGATGGAGACATCGTGCGGAAGAACCTCTCCAGCGAGCTCGGCTTCAGTAAGGAGCACCGCGACCTCAACATCCAGCGGATCGGTTTCGTAGCGAGCGAGATTACGAAGAACCGCGGCGTTGCGATCTGCGCGCCGATCGCGCCGTATCGCGCCGTGCGCCGGCAGGTGCGCGAACTGATCGATCCGCTCGGTGGGTTCGTCGAAGTCTACATCTCGGCGCCAGTCGAGGTCTGTGAGCAGCGCGATCGAAAGGGTCTCTACGCGAAAGCGCGCGCCGGGCTCATCAAGGGCTTCACGGGCATCGACGATCCGTACGAAGAGCCGGAGAACGCCGAGATCGTGCTCGACACGACCACGATGAGCCCCGAGGAGTCCGCGGCTCAGGTTTTGCTCTACCTCGAGAACGAGGGCTTCATCGCGCCGGAGGCGTAGGCCGCCGCAGTTTGGTCGATCCCGTAACGCCTTCCTGGAGGGGGCGTTCGACATGAATGGGCAAGCCTGGATCGCCGTAAGCGTTATCGGCGCGGTGTTCGTGGGCCTGGCGTCTGGCCGCTACCCCCCGTATCAGGTCCTCCTGGCGGGACTCGCCGTACTTCTGGTTGCGGGCGTTGTCGAGCCCACTGCCGCCTTTTCCGGCTTCGGGAATACCGGCCTGATCACCGTGGCCGTGCTCTTCGTCGTCGCAGGCGGACTACGCCAGACCGGGGCTCTCGCCTACTTCGTGCAGCGTGCGCTGGGGCGTCCCACATCTGTTAGCCAGGCGCAGCTCCGCCTCGTGCCGCCCGTGGTGATCAGCAGCGCGTTCCTGAACAACACCCCCGTCGTGGCGATGCTGATGCCGGTCGTCATGGACTGGTGCAAGACCGTAGGAATCCGCCCTTCCAAGCTGCTCATGCCACTGAGTTACGCTGCGATCCTGGGAGGTCTCTGCACGCTGATCGGCACGAGTACGAACCTCGTGGTCGACGGGCTCCTGAGGGCGCAAGGTCTCGAGGGCATGGGGCTCTTCGATATCGCTTGGGTGGGGGTGCCGTGCGCGGTCGTCGGGATCGGCTACCTCCTCCTGGTGAGTGGCTGGCTCTTGCCGGACCGCACGACTGACCTTGCCCAACCCCTCGACCCTCGCCAGTACACGGTGGAGATGGCCGTATCGGCCGGAGGGCCTCTCGTGGGGCGGTCGATCGAGGAGGCGGGCCTTCGCCATTTGCCGGGCCTCTACCTCATGGAGATTCACCGCGGTATTCAGCTGATCGCCATGGTCAATCCGACCGAACGACTCGAGTCGAAGGATCAGCTCGTGTTCGTCGGCGTCGTCGCATCGATCGTGGACGTCCAGCGAATACCGGGTCTCGAGCCCGTCACCCGCCAGATGTTCAAGCTCGACTCACACCGGGCAGAGCGCGTCTTCGCCGAGGCCGTGGTGTCACGTACGTGTCCCCTGATCGGGCACACCATCCGAGAAGGGCGCTTCCGAAATCGTTATGACGCCGTCGTCCTCGCGGTCTCGCGCGGAGGGGAGCGCGTGTCGGGCCGCATCGGCGACATCAAGTTGCAGGCGGGAGACGCCCTTCTCCTCGAGACACTACCCTCCTTCGTGGAGAATCAGCGCAACTCCCGCGACTTCTACCTGGTGAGCCGACTGGGCTTCGAGGGGCCACCAACGACAGCTCAGGCACCGATCGCGCTGGCGATTCTCGTGGCCATGGTCCTGGTCGCCACGACGGGCCTCTTGAGCATGCTGCAAGCTGCCATCATCGCTGCAGCTGCGATGCTGATTACACGCTGCTGCTCCGAGGAGGCGGCGCATAAGAGCGTCGACTGGCCGCTCCTTCTCGCTATCGGAGCGGCGTTTGGCCTGGGGAGCGCGCTCGAGAGCACCGGAGCCGCGGGAGCGATGGCAGACCTCCTGCTCACTCGGGCAGGCACCAGTCCGCTACTGGCGCTCATCATGATCTACGGGACCACCACGCTCCTCACCGAGGCCGTCACCAACAACGCCGCCGCGATCATCGTCTTTCCCATCGCTCTGTCGACGGCTGTCGGACTCGACGTCAACCACATGCCCTTCGTCGTCGCCGTGATGGTGGGCGCGTCGTCAAGCTTTGCCACACCCCTCGGGTATCAGACGAACTTGATGGTCTACGGCCCCGGCGGCTATCGCCTGTCGGACTTCCTGAAGATGGGCATTCCCATGAACCTGCTCATGGGGATCGTCACGTGCACCCTGGCTCCGATCGTTTGGCCGTTCTGAGGCGCTCCGGCTACTGCGGCAGCCGGAACACGTAAAGCGCGTTGTGTCCCTCCGGGCTCACGAGCTCGGGCGTCAGGAACGTCGGGATCCGCCATGGGCTGCCGCCGCCCCGCGCGGTGGCCACGGCCACGTACTGGACACCGTCCACCTCGTACGTGACCGGAAAACCCATGACGGACGTGCCGAGCCGGCTTCGCCAGAGCACGTCGCCGGTACGGACATCATACGCGCGAATCCACCGATCGAAGTCCCCTACGAAGACCACGCCCCCCGCGGTGGTCAGCGCCGCCGTGAGGTAAGGTGCCCGTTGCTCGACGCTCCACACTTCCTCGAGGGTGCGCACGTCATACGCGGCGAGCTTGCCGAACCGGCCGTCCGTGCCGGGCATCTCCTTCCAGGCGCGGTCTCCCTGGTTGCCCCCACCGCCGGGCTCGAGCGCCGTCTCCCGGCCCGACATCTCCATGCAGCTCTGGCTGAGCGGCGTGACCAACAGGCCCGACCCCGGGTGGTACGCAGAAGCCGGCCAATTGTGACCGCCGGCCGTCGACGGGCACACATCGACCCACTCGCCGACCCTCAGCCCCGCGATGTCGTCGCGGTAGCGCACAGCGCCCGTCTCATAATTCACGTCCAAGATGTTCTGGTAGACGGTCTCGGTGAGACCGAGGAAGCGCCCGTCACGGCGATCGAGCTTCCACAGGATGCCGTGCTTCCCGATGCTGAAGACGGTCGACTCCCCGTCGATATCGATGAGGACACGTTCGAAGACCTCGTCCATGTCGAGTGACTCGCCAGGGACGTGCGTGTAGTACCAAGCAATAGATCCGTCGGCGACGTTGAGTGCCAACGTCGAGTTCGCATAGGCTGTGGAGTCTGCCGTCGTGAGCCCGCGGCTGGCGGCGACCCATGGCTTGGCTTGGGCCGTTCCGAAGTAGACGAGGCCCAACTCCGGGTCCCAGCTCCCGCTCATCCAGATGTCGGCGCCCCCGCGCAGCTCCAAGGGGAGATCGCCCCACGTGTCTCCGCCCGGCTCACCCGGCCGCGCGACCGTAAAGGTGCGCCACAGCTCTTGGCCCGTGCGCGCATCATGCGCCGTGATGAAGCAGCTCTCCTCGTAGAAACGTCCGCAGCCGGTGATGCCGTTGATGACTTTCCCGTCGGCGACGATCGGCCCTGATGAGTTCGAGTAACCGAGCTCGGGATCGGCGATGCGGGTCTCCCAGCGCACGGTGCCGGTGCGCGCATCCAATGCGACCATGTGCGCGTCGGCAGTCGCCACGAAGACCAGGTCCTCCCAGATGGCGAGGCTGCGGAGCTGCCCCGCTGCACCGCCCCCGTCGGCAAAGCGCCGACGGTACTCCCAGAGAGGCGTGCCATCTGTCGCATCGAGCGCCTGGACCACGTTGCCGGGGTTACTCAGGTAGAGGATGCCGTCGTGCACGATGGGCCCCTGCTGGCTCCGTCCATCCTCCATGCCCCAGCTCCACGCGAGCTGAAGGCGACTCACGTTGTCCGTGTCGATCTGTGATAGGGCGCTGTAGCCCCACGAGCCCGGATTGCCGCGCCAGTGAAGCCAGTCCGCCGCGGGCGGATTCGCGAGCGCGGCATCGGTGACGGGTCGGAATCCCTCCACCGCGCGGTAGGTCGAGGTCACCGAAGTGGGTGTCTCCGAGACGGAGCCCACCGACGTCGGAGGACGCATGCGAGTCTCCGAAGACGGGCCCGTGCCCGGACGACCAGGCGCAGGCGGGACGACCCCAGCGCTCGCCTGAGCGCTCGGAGAGGCCGCTGGGGTCGGCCGTGGGGTGGAAGCCGGTAAACCGGAAACGATGGCCCCACCGAGGCTCCCGCCGTTGGCCTGCACGAGGTAGGCGATGACCGCGGTGTACTGGGCCGCGGTGAGCGACTCTGGCGCGCCATCGGGCATCGTCGCGCGCGTGTACTCCAAGAGGTCGGCGATCGGCTGGTCACCCCACGCGCGCACGAAGCTCGGGCCCGCGAGCTCTGGCGCCTCGAAGTTGCCACGCAGATTGGAGAGGTGACACTCGGCGCACGACGCCTCGTAGACGGCGCGCCCCGCGGCTGCCTGGTCGGGCGTGTAGACCCCCTGGGCCACGACACCCAACGGAGCCGCGGTGAGCATACCGACGGCAAGGGCCGCAGGGGCTACTCGGGAGCGGCGTGCGACGGAGCGGTGCATGGCGACGTCCTCGGTTTGGATGGCCTCGCCCGGGCAACATCCGACGCCTCGGCGGCCATGCGCAAGCCGCCTCTACGGAATGGGCCGCACGACCCTGAAGTAGCTTTGCTGGCCGGAGCTCCGACCGGGCACCATGAAGACGACGGCCTCTTCCCCGATGAAGTCGGGAAACGCCAACTGACTCGCGCCGTCGCTGTCGGCGACCCGCGTCACTCGGCGCGCCTCGCGGTCGTACACGAAGATGCCCGGCTCCACGCCTCCGCGAGATATCGAGCGAACGCGCGGCGTCGAGAACGCCAACTTACGACCAGTCGAGTGCCACGCGACTTTGCGCGTCGGCATGCCTAGCGCGAGCGCTTCTTCGCAGCGGCCCTCGGGCAGGATGCGGTAGATCTTCGTCGTGCCAGTGGCTTCGTCTCGCGCGGCGACCTCTGTACCGTCTTGCGACATGATCGGCGTGGAAAGCGAAGTGCCGGCGCAGGGCACCACGGGCGGGCCCAGTGGCTGCACCGTCGCTCGGCCGCCGCCCTCGGCGCGCCTGACCTCGTAGTCCCGGTACAGGAGCCCCTCGAACCAGCTCGTCATGACGCGGTAACGCACGGACGCATCGTCCTGTGCGAGAATGCCGACCGAGGGATACTGGTCCCGCATGCGCTCGTCTACGAAGACAGGCCCCACCGATGCGCTGCGTCCCTGAAACGTGGCATCGAACACTTCGTCGGCGTCGAAGAATCCGAGCCCCGCATTTCTCGGCCCGGGCGTGACGAAGTACTCACCGTCTGGCGTCGGCACGAAGTCGATGAATCCGGGCGCGACCCGGTTCTCGCCGTCCCTGAGATCCAGCAGGTAGACACGGCCTGCCGATTCGTACGCCAGCGCCTGTCGACCGGGAACCCACCGGAAGTAGGCGCCCGGAACGCCGATCGCAGGATAGTCGGTGACCTCACGGACATCCGCGGATGCACCAGGTGACGCCTCGAGGAGCGAGGCTTCCGGGCCGGACGACGCGGCCGCTCCCTCAGCCAGCCGGGTCGCAACCATCGACTCGTACGCCGCGGTCTCCTTGTAGCCCAGAATGGCCGGCCCGATGACGCGGCTTCCCTTGTGCACCACCAGGGACGGAGCATGCGTGAGGGCTCCCGCAGCCAGAATCGCCTCGGCCGCGGCGGTCGGAACCGACCCATCGACCGCTCCGGCCTCGGCGTACCGCTCGAGCTCCTCGAAGCCGACGAGCGTCAGCTCAGCGCCGAGGGTTCGAGCCGCCCGTTCGATGTTGGGAATGCCCGACCTCGAGAGCGGCATCCGCGGTGACCAGAAGTAGATCACACCCAGGCAGTCCGCGCGGCAGGCCTCGAGACCGTCGAGGGCGTCGCCGAGACTCGACAGTGTGTCGAGGCCCTCCGGCAGCACGGCAATCTCGTACGCCGGAGCTGGATCGGCGACCGCCAGAGCGCCGTACCCGAGCACTCCCACGCCCAGCAAGGTCACCACCCACGCTTTCGCCTTCATAGTCCTCCGGTAAGGCCCGCTCAACGGTCCCCGGTAAGCTCCTCGCTGAGCGCCCACAGCCGCCTTCGGGCCTCAGCGTCATAGGCCTGTGCGTTCGCGCGCGCCGGTCGCAGCCCGTTGAAGTAGCCGCCGCTGCCGACGTCATCCGTGACGAGCTGCATCACCGCATCAGCCCCTTCATCCACGGTGGCCCGGGGCGCCACGCCAGCCCGCGCCACCATACGCGTATCCATATACGTCGCCGGGTGCAGGGAGTTCACCACCACGCCCGTGCCCTGTAGCCGCTCCGCCAAATCGACCGTGAACAGGATCTGCGCGAGCTTGCTCTGTGCGTACGCACGGCCGCCGCTGAAGCTGCGCTCGATCATGACGTCGTCGAAGTCGATCGGCTGCTGGGCACCCGACGACACGTTCACGATGCGGGACGGCGCGCTGCTGCGAAGCAGGGGCATCCACATCTGGGTGAGCATGAAGTGCGAGAGATAGTTCACCTGCATGCGGAACTCGAGTCCGTCCTCGGTGACCATGCGCTCGTCCGGCGAACTTCCGAAGCCGGCATTGTTGATGAGAACGTCCAAGCGATCGAAGTCGCGGAGCACCGCTTCGCCGAAGGCGCGCGTCTGGCCAAGCGAGCCGAAGTCGGCCTGATAGAATCGGGCCCGGCCACCCGCGGCCTCGATCTCCGCTACAACCTCCTTGCCTCGCTCGGCGTTCCGTCCGTGCACGACGACGTACATGTCCATCGCCGCCAGTCGCACGGCCAACTCCTGCCCCAGCCCGCTCGTCGAGCCGGTGACGACAGCGACCCTCTGACCCGCTTGCAGAGCAGATTGCGACGCGGCCGGCAGCGCGCTCATGGCGAGTGCAGCGCAGCAGGACGCCGATACCGCGACGGCCCTCCTGAATCGGCCTGAACGACCCGTAACAAGAACCATGGTCCGGCTCACCTGCTTAGAGCGCAGATACGCGCGTGATCTACGTGGAATAGCGGAAGGGCCCTGTGGATACGCAAGGCTGACTCGCGGAAGCGCCATTGATACGCCTCAACCGGCCCGGTTGGGGGTGGTCGTGACCGCCACTCTCGGCCTGCGAAAAACCACTTGCCCGCCCGCCGGGGGCTGCGTACCCTGCCCTCCCCCCCGCCTGGCGGGTACGCCTCTCACAACCCAGGAATCTCATGACGCCGAAACAGTTTTTCGAGTTGGCCAAGAAGAAGAAGGCCGAGATGGTGGACTTGAAGTTCATGGACTTCCTGGGGTCCTGGCAGCACTGCTCCTACCCCACCGATACGTGGGACGCGAAGACGTTCAAGGAGGGGGTCGGCTTCGACGGATCATCCATCCGCGGATGGCAGCCCATCAACCAGTCGGACATGCTCGCCGTACCGGACGCGTCGACGGCTGCCATGGATCCGTTCTTCGAGCGCCCGACGATCAGTGTGATCGCGAACATCGTGGACCCCACCACCGGCGAGGAATACTCGCGCGACCCACGCCACATCGCGAGGAAGGCCGAAGCGTACCTGAAGAAGACCAAGATTGCCGACACGTGCTTCATCGGGCCGGAGCCCGAGTTCTTCGTGTTCGACCAGGTGCGGTACGAGCAGAACGAGCACCACGGATTCTACGAGATCGACTCGGTGGAGGGCGCTTGGAACACCGCCCGCTTCGAGGAGCCGAACCTCGGTTACAAGCCGAGCTACAAAGGCGGGTACTTCCCCGTCAGCCCGACTGACACGTACCACGACCTGCGCGGCGAAATGGTCTATCTCATGCGGGACATGGGGATCGTGGTCGAGGCCCACCACCACGAGGTGGGCACGGCAGGCCAGTGCGAGATCGACATGCAGTTCGCACCGCTGCTCAAGATGGCCGACCAGTTCGCGTGGTATAAGTACATCATCCGCAACGTCGCGAAGAACCACGGCAAGACGGTGACGTTCATGCCCAAGCCGATCTTCAACGACAACGGCAGCGGCATGCACACACACCTGTCTCTGTGGAAGGGCAGCAAGCCCCTCTTCGCAGGCAAGGAGTACGCCGGCCTGAGCAAGATGGCGCTGCACGGCATCGGTGGTGTGCTCAAGCACGCCCGGGCGATTCTGGCCTTCGCGGCACCCACGGCCAACTCCTACCGGCGGCTGGTGCCGGGCTTCGAGGCGCCGGTCAACCTGGCATACTCACAGCGCAATCGCTCGGCGTCCGTGCGCATCCCGATGTACTCGGACAACCCGAAGGCGAAGCGCTTCGAGTTCCGCTGCCCTGACCCGACGGCCAATGGCTACCTGATGTTCAGCGCGCTTCTGATGGCGGTCATCGACGGCATCAAGAACAAGGTCGATCCGGGGAAGCCGCTCGACCGGGACATCTACGACATGACGCCCAAGGAGCTGTCGAAGTGGCCTCACACGCCCGGGTCGCTGTCCGAGGCGCTCGAGGCCTTGAGGAAGGACCACAAGTTCCTGCTGGAAGGCAGCGTGTTCACGCAGGACGTGGTAGACTCGTGGATCGACTACAAGATCGAGAACGAGGTGGATCCACTCAGGCTACGGCCGCATCCGCACGAGTTCTTCCTCTACTACGACAACTAAGCGGTGTGGCGACAGCCCTTCGGGCCGTCGCCAACCTCGCCGGCGGATTACCGATGCCGCTAAGACCTGATGGGTTCCAGGTCCCTGAGGGTCGGTGTCGGTAATCCGCCTAGAGGGGATCGTCGCTGCCGTGTCAGAGCGACAGCACGAAGTCGATCAGGGCCCGACGGTCTCCTCTCCTCAGCCGCTGAAAGCGCAGCCGCGCTAGCACTTCGCAGACATCCCCGGGTCGTCGCGCCGAACCGCGGTCATTAGGATTGTCCCATGAGAAACTTCCTGATCCGGCTCTTCGTGAATGCGCTGGCGCTCGCGGCAGCCGCTTGGCTCATCGACGGGATCCAGATGAGTGGAGACTTCATCGCTGTGCTTCTGGTCGCGCTTGTCTTCGGCGTCCTGAATGCGCTCCTGAAGCCGCTCCTCCTCTTCCTGTCGATTCCTCTCCTCATCCTGACGCTCGGGCTCTTTGCGCTCGTCGTGAATGCTGGGATGCTGATGATCACTGCGAGCGTTCTGGACAACTTCGCCGTGTCAGGGTTCTGGGCGGCCTTGCTCGGAAGCCTCGTGATCTCGATCGTGACCATGCTGCTCGGCAGCGCCCTGAAGGACGGCAAGAAGCGCTGACAACGGCACCTCGCGGTCCCAGTGCTTGCGGTACTCTGTGGCGCAAAGTACCGTGCAGTAAGACCTTCCGGGGGTGACCTGCCAATGACGAGAGCCACGATCGCCGGGCGGGCGTCAGTCATAGCGCTCGTCGTACTCGCCCTCGTGGCCGGCTATCGGGCACTCGACCGGGGCCTTGAACCCGCCGCGCCGACCGCACCTCCGGTGGCCTCTTCGGGAGTTCACGAGGGCCTCCTCTACGCCCGCGTCACCACCGTTCAGGGATCGATCTACGAGGGACGGATACGGTGGGGAGGCGACCAGGAGGCTCTGTGGGGCAACCATTTCAACGGCGCCAAGGAAGCGAACCCTTGGGCTTCACACGTCCCGCCTGGGCAGCTGCCCAAGGAGCGGCTGTCGATTGAGGTGCTCGGGATCCACATCGCTAGCTGGGAGCGGGAGGCAGACCTCGGAAGGCCGTTCTTGGCACGCATGGGGGACATCGCCCTCGTCGAGCTGAGAGCTCGCGAGATTCGGGTGACGCTCAAGAGCGGCAGCGTGTTCGTTCTCGACCGCTTCGGGTCCGACGACGTGGCCGACGGCGTGCGCGTGTGGGATGCCACTCGGGGCGTGGTAGACCTCCACGAGCGGCAGATCCGCTCCCTCGAGTTTCTGCCCTCCTCCCGGGCCGGCGACGCCCCCTACCCTCTGCACGGCACGGTGCGCACGCAGCGGGGCGACTTCACCGGCTTCGTGCATTGGAACCGGCAAGCGGGCCTCGACTCCGACAAGCTCTGGGGCCGTACTGACGACGCTGAGGTGAGCCTGGGTTTCGCCACGATCCGCTCGATCGAACGCGTCTCGCGCGACAGCTCCTTGGTGACGCTGCTCGACGGGTCCGACGTCGTGCTTTCGGGTACCCGAGAGGTCGGCACCGGCAACCGCGGGATCTACGTCGACGACCTGCGATACGGTCGCGTGCTGATCTCGTGGAACGCCTTCGAGCGCGTCGACTTCAGCTCGGGCGGCGCCGGCCCCGCGTACGGCGACTTCTTGCCGGGTGGCCCACTCACGGGCAGCGTCACGACCACGGCCGGACAACGTCTAACCGGTCGACTAGTGTTCGACCTCGACGAGAGCGAGACCACCGAGACGCTCGATGCCCCGTCGCAGGGCGTCGACTACACCATTGCGTTCGAGCTTATCGCCTCCATCGCGCCGTTCGAAGTCGCAGAGAGTGAGCGGGCCAGGGTGACCCTACGTAGCGGCGAAGTGCTACGGCTCGATCGGACCGGCGACCTCGCCGAGACAAACGCCGGCATGTTGATTTTCGTCCGCGGCCGTCCGCGACCTGAGTACGTGCCCTGGACCGACGTGGAGAAGGTCGAGTTCAACTCCACACCCGTGACAGATGCGTCCGGCACCCCGGCATGAACTCCTTGGTCATGCCCCGGCCCCTTTGGATGACCATCGCGGCGTGGATCTGCGCCATCGGACTCGTCACGAGTGCCTCACGAGACCTCTTGTTCAGCGAGGCTCGCGACATCGAGGTCTGGCTCGGCTTCGAGATCCGTGGCTGGCTCGCCATCCTAACCGCTCCCGTCCATTGGGCGATACTCGGAGTCGGCGCGTGGGGCTTCTGGACCCAGCGAGCCTGGATCGTGCGGTTGTCGGCCGCGTACGCCTTCTACGTGGCGCTCAGCCACCTCATTTGGAGCGAGGTGAGCCCGAACGGGCGTGGCTGGCCCATCGGGTTACTGCAGGCGCTGGCCATATCAGCCGTCGCCGTCCTCCTGCTGCGTGCTGGCCGAACGCGCCCCGAGGGGCCCCTCAGCCCACAGTAAAGTTCAGCGTCTGGAGCACCGTGCCGTCGGCTGCGCGGATCTCGACGGTCCAGGCGCCCGCCCACTCTGGCGGAATGATCTTGCTGCTCCAGGTGCGCCAGGGAGAGCCGCCGATGGCAAGCGAAACGGGGTACTCCATCCCGTCGTGCATCCACACGTGTTGCACCGTCGTGCTCCCCGCCCCCGTGATGCGCATCCAAACGAACAGCTCTCCCGTGGACGCCGGGAACTGCGTCGCTGCCCCTTGGGGCATCCGATCGGCGATCGATGTCGCGACCTGTGCCTCGACCTCGACCTGTGCGTGAGCGTCGCCCACGCCGGGTAGCGCGAGCACCGCCAGCGCAGTCAGGATCGATGTAGCAGTATGTGTCCTCATGAGCTCCCCTCAGTCGAAGTCCGCAGAACGAGATGGGGGGCAGCAAGTCCGGTGCCAAGCGGCCCCGGCCTCCTGCTAGACGCTACAGGCCATGTCTTGAGCGCAGCACTGTGGCGACTTGATCATCCCGTCGCCGTCGGGGCACTTCGACACGGCGACCGTGCGGCCGTCGGCGGTCGTGATCGAATCGTGCACCAGTTCCTCGCCGCATTTCGCGCAGGTCATGTTCACGCTCATGCCGCACTTGTCGCAGGTATACGTCGCCATCGGGATTCACCCTCCGTGAGGATCGGTTTCGTCGGTCGGATGCCGGGACATTAGCAAGCAGGGTGGGTCGATGCTACCGGACGGCAAGCAGCTCTTCCACGGCGATGCGGTACTCCTCGAGCGCCTCCTCGACCAATCGCCTCGCTGTAACCGGGTCGATGTCCCCAGCCGAGTACGCCGTGAGGACCGAACGGATCTGATCGGAGCCCCGGCCCATCAGGGGTTTGAGCGCCATCCGGGCATCTGCCCCGACACCGCGAAGACCCTTGAGCTTGATCGGCGTATGAATCGTCCGCGCCACGAGCTCGTCCTCGCTCCAAGACAGCCAATCCTCTCCAAGGCCGAGTGCGTCGGACGCAGCAGGTAGGCCGGCGCCTTTGCGGTGCACCTCTGGGCCCGTCACGGTCTGCGCCGCGAGAGGCGCAGCCGAGAGCCCGAGGCAGACAAGCATGCCAGCTGCCGTACCGAAGGTGGCGCGTATCATCCGCGGTATTCCCCGTCGGTCATCACGAACCCTTCACGCATGAGCGCGGAAATAACGACTCTGCGACTCTCCCAATCGAGCCCGTCGTCCACGTCTCCTGCGCGGACGGGCTCCTCCTTCAGGAGCGACTCGAGCGTCCGAGTCGCGGCGGCCGGAAAATCGACCTCGCGTCCCAAGCTGACGACGACCACCCGCCCGTTCCGTTGCTCGAGCGACCCGGGCATCCCAGGACGCCACTGGACCTGATGAGTTTCCTCCAGTCCAGCCGACCCCGTCGCCTGGCGCAGAAGGTCCGTCGCCCTCGGTCGGAAGTAGTCATCGAACGAGCGCTGACGCTCAGCCAGTACGGCCCCAACGTCTACGGTCGACTCCAGGTCCTCGAGCATGTCGCGGAGTCGACGCGTCATCTCTTTCCCATCGGCGTCGAGCGACGAGGCACCGAACGGAACGTTGGCTCTCCAATCGGGCGACCGTTCGGCCACCTCCGACAGACAGTCGACGACGAAGTCCGCCCAGGTATACGCGATCACGCCAAGCGTGATATGCAATGAGACCGTGTCAGTCGTGACGGCGGCGTGCATGATCCCCCGAGGGATGTACAGCACTTCGCCGGCTTCAAGCGTGAATTCGGCCTCGACCGCGCCCGGCTCGTGTTGCTCGGGATCGAACTTCTGGTCCTTCAACGGAGTCTCCGGACCACCTCCGTAGATGCGCCAGCGCTTCGACCCCTCCACCTGCAGCACCAGGACATCGTGGGTGTCCCAGTGTGGCTTGAAGCCCTGCGAGTCCGGAGGCGTCAGGTAGATGTTGGTCTGCGTCCTTGCGAACGCCTGCCTCGCCAAGCCGGCGCTGAGCCGTCGCATGCCCTCGTGCCGGTCGTGGAGTGATCCGAAGATCACCGTTGAACCTGATGCGAACAGGCGCGCGACCTGCACGGGATCCACCATGCTGTCTCGCCAGACATACTCGGCCGCGGGGACATCCTGGTCGGCCCGCACCACGCGCACGGTGGGATGCCGGATGCCATAAGTCCCCAGGATCTCGTCGAGCTGAGCGAGCGAGAGCAGATCGGCGAACCTGATGCGATCCTCGTTGCGGGCGTGGAGCCAGGTCTTACCTAGATGCGTCGCGACGAAGTCGGTCGAATCCGGCTCGTCTAGGATCCACGCGAGGGCGTCGGACTCGAGCGTCAGCATCTTCTTAGGGGTTACTCAGGCGCCGTCCGCGTCGCATCCGTCCGCGAAGTCCGCGTCGACGACGGGACTGTCGCTTTGATCGGAGTCGGACGTGATGGGATCGTTCACGTCGGAGTCGCAGGAGTCCGTGGGCTCGCACCCCAGCGTATATCCGAGGAGGCCGCTCAGGCCCGCGGCAAGCCCGAACCGGCCGAGAAACGTGCGTCTCTGGATGGTCCTAGACTCGATGTCGTTCGCCCGGATGGCCGGGCGTCCCTCACCTTCCATGGCGAAGAGACCTAGTCGGAGTCGGCGGGGTCGCCGTCTGCGTCTACAGCATCGTCGGGGTCGAAGTCGGCAGGATCGCCGTCGGTGTCAGCCGAGTCGCTCCCACCGCAGCCCGCGGTCCAGCCCACTAGGCCGACCAGTCCCGCCACGGCGCCGAAGCGCCCCAGGAACGTGCGACGCTGGATGGTTCTCGCCTCGACGTCCTCTTCGCTGATCTTCGGCTTCTTCATCTTTGGATTCATGTGTGGAAAATAGGCCCCTCCGGATCCGTCCGCGAGTGTGTCATACAGGTCCAACGCTCAGGTCACGTATTTGGGACAAACCACCCCGAGCTTCGAGATGGAGAGCTTCCATGTGGATTACACGATGGAACGGCCGTTGCGCCGCGCTAGCCCTCGGCCTTCTGGTCGGCGCCTGCCAGCCCACGACCGCGCCCGACCTGGGCATCGACTTCGACAGCGACGCGACGCTGTCTGCGTACGAGACGGTCGACAGCCTGTTCGCCTCGCCTGCTTTGGCGGGGTTCCAGGCCCTGAACGGCCGGACACCCTTTAGTGGCTCTGCCGCGGCCGTCGACGTCGTGGCAACGCTTGCCGGCTCCCCCCAGGCCGACGCCGGCCGGGCCTACGCGCTCGGGTTGGCAAGCAGAGTGCAGGACATTGGCCTCGGGAGTGGCCCGGCGGCCGCACCCATCATCTCAGACCAGCATCGGGGCGTCACCTTCGTCTACGACCCCGACTCCGACGAGTACACCCAGGACCCCGAGCGAGAGGGAGCACCCTCGACCGGCGTGCGCTTCGTCCTCTACGAGACCGACCTTGCGGGCTTCCCCATCGTTGAGGAAGAGATCGGATACGCCGACCTCGTCGACGACGGCGATGAGAGCGCGGAGGATGTGGCGATCCACCTGACCGTCGTCGCGCACGAGACAACGGTTCTCGAGTACACCGTCACGCTGGACGAGCTGGAGACGGGTGGCGCGCTCGCGGTACACGGTGCACTCCAGGACCACGACGGGGTCCAACTGGACTTCGTCATCGAGGCGACCGCGACCAACGTCGGTGAGCAGACGAGGTTGGACGTGGCGTTCGACCTGCGGGTCGATGTCCGCGACTTCAGCATCGTCGGGAGCGTGACCGGGATCGAGGAGGCCGTGGAGGGCGACGGCCATGTCGACCTCGTCGTGCGCCACCGCAACGACTCGATCCGACTCGCGGTCGATGGCCAAGGCGGCCAGATCGACGGCTCGATCTTCGTGAATGGCCGCCTGTTCGCGACCGTGACCGGAGACGCATCCGACCCCGTGATCGCGTCGGGCAGCGGCGAGCCCCTGACATTCAGGGAGCTTCTGGTGCTGCGACACATCATCGATGGTGTCGAGGACGTGTTCGACTTCCTGGAAGACCTACTCGACCCGGTCGACGAACTGATCATCCTTGCGATCATTCTCTAGCAAACCGTGGACTCCGGTCCGTCGTCGAGGCATCTTCGGGCGGCCTTGCCCCCGGGCGACGGATCGGAGCCCGCTCCTCAATGAAGAGGCAATCATGCGCCGCATTCTCGCTGTGTCGTTCACGCTTTCCCTCCTTGCCGCGATCTCGATGCAGTCCATCAGCGCGCAGGAGTCGACCACCCGAGGCTTCAACCTCGGGATCCACCTTTCGGCGGCCTCCATCGAGATCGACAACGAGCGGAGCAACGCCGGTGGTGGTGGTCTCTGGATCGGGTACGGCTTCAACCGCAGGGTCCAGCTCTTCCTGCAGCTCGACGGCGCGGAGTTCGACGTGAGTGACACCGACGTCACCGGCACGTGGACCATGGGTCACGGAGACCTGGGCGTCCGTTTCCACTTCGCGAACTCGCTCAGGAGCTGGGTGCCCTACCTCCAGGCGGCTATCTCCGGGCGAGCCGTCAGCGTGGACAACGCCACGGTCGAGGGCACTCCCGAGACCGACGTCGCGCTGACAGGCGGCGCCCTCACCCTGGGTGGCGGGATTCTCTTCTACTTCAGCCAGAGCCTAGCCGCGGACCTACAGCTGCTCTGGAGCGGCGGCGAGTTCACGCAGGTCAAGGTGAACAACGTCACGGTCGACCTGACCAACCCGTTGGAGGCGCAGTCTTCGCGCTTCAATATCGGCCTGTCCTGGTGGCCCTAGGACAGCGCGGCAGTCTGCGCAGCTTAGGGAGAACGCGGGGGTCGTAGCCGATCCAACGCCGCCTGTTGCTCGGCGCTCAGGAGATTCTTGATGCGCACGAGCATCTCCATGTGCGCCTGCTTGATGTCCTTCTCGGTGTCCAGGACGTTGTCGAGCTGATCCAGCGCCCGGTCCAGATCGACCCGCCTAGCGCTCATGATCTGCGTGAGGCTCTCCATCTCGTCCAACAGCTGCCACTGCAGCTGCACCACACGCCCCTGAAGCTGTCCGAGAAGCTGGCTGATGGCGTCCCGCTGCGCGTCGGTCAGGTTGATCGCGCGACGGTGCTGCATGATGAGCTCGGGTGTGTAGAGCGCACCGAAGAGAGGATCGTCCTGCACCACCGGCTCCTGAGCGGCCAGTTGCGAAAGCGGCAGGACGAGGATGACGATCGCATAAAGCGTCGCGGGGCCTAGCCTCCTCATAGGTTCTCCTCCTCGGAGGGCGTCTGGCGGGCAGGTAGAGCGGAGGGATCGAGGCCACGGACGGGCGCGCCGATGGACGGCAGAGAGCGTATCAGATCGAGCCCCGGTACGTCGAGGAGGCTCGAGGTCGGTGAAGTCCAGCTGACACCCGCGGACCCGCTCGAATAGGCGGCCACGAGGCGCTCGAAGTCCTCGTCACCGCTGGGACCCGTGTCGATGAGAAGCACGCCTGCCACCGACGCCGCGAGCGCGGCCGAGGCCCAAGCCCCCACGCGCATGAGCCGGCGTCGGCTGCCCGTGCCACCGGGCACGACTTCGAGGTTGGGGCGAGCTGCAGCCTGACGTTGGGCCTCAGCCATCATCGTCCCGAAGTCGGGTACGTTCCCCGACCGGGCCGTCTCGGCGCGAAGGGCCTGGTACGCCCCCTTCAGTCGATCTTCTTCTGGCTGCGTCGTCACGGGGTTCCTCCGCCCACGTCTTCCGGGGAGAGCAGGCCTCTCAGCCGCTTCTTCCCACGCTCATAATGTACCCGGGCAGATCCCAGGGACACCTCCATTACCTCGGCTGCCTCGCGGATCGTCAGATCCTGGTAGAACACGAGGTGCATCACCTCACGCTGTCGGTCCGGCAGCTGGTCCAGCGCCTTCAGCAGCGTGCGGCTCCGCTCGGCGCGTTCTTGCACCTCGTCGGGTTGCGGCACTGCCCGACCCCGAGCCGTCGGCTCCTGTGCCAACTTCTCCGCACGCTCCACATGCGAACGGGCCCGGCGGCGATACTCGCGAGCCGTCTGCCGAATGACGCCGAAAAGCCAGGTGCGGAAGGTCGACCGACCGCCGAACCGAGCCCTGCCCGAGATGACCTTCACGTAGGTGGTCTGCAAAACGTCCTCTGCGTCTGATTCGTCCCATCCGCAGCAGCTCAACGTCCAGCCGAAGCTGTCGGTGTGGAGCGCTGCGAGCTGTGCCTCTAGCTCCGCCGGTGTGAACTCGGATGCGTGCATCGCGCCGTCGCTAGTGGCCTTGGCTCACAACTGAGTGACCTGCGGTCCCGACGTATATGACGCGCGCGACCGTCAGCGGGCGTTTAGCCTGATCGGCATGGTCATGGCGCCGTTCCCCGCCGAGTCCCACGCAGCGAAGCGCACCCAGGCCTGGCCGGTCGCGTCGAAGGGGATCGTGAATGTTTCGCTGCCGAACGCAGGCAGGTCGGTCGCCGACATGCGCCGCGACGTCGTCCGCACGCCATCCCCGAATACGACCTCCACAAAGTCCAGCGGGAACGTCCAAGAGACCTCGGCAACCACGCTCATGCCGGATCCGGAGCCCACGTAGCGGTGCGAGGGAACGAGTACCTCGCCCGAAGTCACGAAGTATTCCCCCTGCTCCAAGGCGCTCACGATCGGCGCGTAGTCCCCAGGCGACGGCAGGTCTCCGATGCGCAGGTAGCTCACGGGGCCGTTCGCATAGATGTCGTCGCCGGGCGCCTTGGTGTACGTCTCGGTGATGGCGAGCAAATATTTAGGCCTGAGCCCCGTCCCCGCGATCCAGTTGTTCATGTCGTCGAGGAGCGGAATCACCCGCTTGTCCGACAACCGTACCTCGGAAAGGTCGGAGCCCATCCCCCACCGCCACCCGACGCCGCGATAGCGGTCGTTCAAGAACTGCGGAGTCTCCCTCACCGCGTCGGGGTAGCCCGTCGATCCCTTTGTGCGAGGATGCGGCATGTACACGAGCATGTCCTCCGCGTCGATCATGTCCAGCATGTCTTCTACGCTACCGATGTTGTAGACCCGCCCGTACTCGGGGTGCTCCGTCACGAGCGGGGCCCCCGCTCCGCGCTCATCGACGTAGTAGACAGGGTGCGAGAAGAGCAGATCCCAGTGTCCGCCGAGCAGATTGCTGTTCTCCATCTGCGGCATGACCATGAACGTCTCGTCCGAGTGCCGCTCCGCACCGCGGAAGAGCCAGTGTTGCTCCTCGAGCTGTGTGTCCTCGCGGGGCCGGTCGACGGGACCTGCGATGTTGATGCCCGCCGAGCGCAGGACCTCGAAGTCCGAGAGCCGGGAGTCGACGCTCCCGGTCGCCATGAGCGTGCGACCCATGTCGGTGTGGTAGTGGCTCCCCATGACCTGATAACCGTCGAGGGGCTCGTAGACGTCACCGCGCGTGAACGCGAGTGCCCCCTCGAACGCTACCTCCGCCCCACCAAGCGTCGGGAAGAAATACGCGGCCATGTGCTGCTCGGTACCCGGCGGCGCGCTGTACAACGACCAGTTCGCCAGATACCGGTCGACGACCTCCTGCTCGCCCTGGCGGATGCCAAAGCTGAAGGTGTCCGCGCCGTCCTTACGATACCAGTTGTTACCGACGTTGATCTCGACCTCCCGCGCCCAGAAGAACGTATGTGGAGGCGGGAATGCTGCGATCGCCAAACCGTTCGTCTCGGCCACGACGAGTCGGTTCGCGGCACGGAGGGCGACCGGGTCCTCGTTGATGGGGCCACGAAGGGAATACGACTGCTCCTGCGAGGCGATGTCCCTCCAGCGCACCCGGCTGTCCGGCCCCAGGTCGAGTCCCGTGAGACCCGCGTCGTACTTGTAAGCGACGGACGGCAGATCCGTGGACGCGACGGCTTCGACACGGATGAGGTTCGTGCCCTCATACACGCTGACGACGAGCGCGCCCGTGAACGATCCGAGGGTTAGGCCGGGGAAGGTTACGCTGAGGCGTCTACCGTCGGTTCTGAGGGTGCAGCCGGAGGCACTGAACGCGGCCGTCCCCCTCCGGATCTCCTCTGCTGCGCGCGGCAGGCCCGGCTGCCCAGCGACCCCGGCGGCGGGCGGTGGATTGCCGCCGCTCACCTCGGTGCGTAAGTCGAGCGGGGCGTCCCAGAACACGTCCCACTTGTAGCGGTCGACAATGTCCTGGGTGAGCTCGACCCCCAGGTCTCGAAGCGGCGCGAGCTGCTGGTTGCTGATGCGGCGGAGGCCTTCCACGATCCTGAACTCGAAGCCCAGATTCGTGGCCACCGCGACCCAGTCGTCCACTTGGCCGGAACGAAGAGCCAGCTCGTCGATGACGGGGGTGCCGCCTCGGATGGCAAAGCGCAGGCTCACCCGTTCGTCCCCGCCCGCCGTCCACTCGACGGCCAGCACGCCTAGAGAGACCCGGGCTGTGACGTCCGCGCGTCTCACGTAGCCCGACATATCGCACGACAGCGTCGACGGCGCGGTCTGAGCGGATATATCCGAAGAGCAGACGAGGGCGGACGTGGCAAGGAGCGGACCTACATAGAAACGAGGCTGCAGCAGGTGCATGGACGATTCCGTGGAGTCGCGGGTCGATCGGATTCTAGCACGCCACGCCTAGATCGGCTCCGGCGGCCCCGTGAGCTTCGCTCGCCACGCACGGTATCGGCCCTGCGCATCCCTCGTCAGGAGCAACATTTCCGAGGCGGCGTCCTCGAGGTCGACGGCCAGGAGCCTGCCGTCGTAGCGCGAGCCCACGGCGGGGACCGGCGTGTGCGCGACGATATGCACCTCGGCATCGAAGTTGGCGAGCGCACGGTCGAGCGCGGCACCGAGCGTATCCAACTGGACGTATCCGCGGTACCAAAAGAGGCTGCGCTCGTCGAAGATGAGCGCCATCCGGCGGGCGACTGCCGAGGAGTCCATGACGATGACCTCGGCGTACTGATCGCGCACGGCCTCGGCGATCGCGGAGTCCGTGGCCAACGCCACTGTCGTGTCTCCCCACCGATAGAAGAGATCCTCCGCAAGATATGCGCGCACGGAATCATTGACCGCCGCGACCGCATGGGGCGTGATCTCCGGAACAACGCCGCCGTGTGCCAGCAGCGCGCCATCGATACGCATCAGGCCGGGGCGCCCCGCGAGCCACCGACCGAGAACGGTCGTCCTGATGTCGAACATCTCGGTGTACGACACCCGGTGCAGCCGAGCGAGGAGCTGTTCCTTGGGGCCGACGTACCGCAGGTCCTGCGTGAAGATCATCGTCTCGTGATTCCCGAGCACCACGTGGGCGCCACCCCCGGCTGCCCTCGCCTCGTGCTCCAGGCGGTACAGGAACCACAGTGTGCGCGTCACATCGGCTCCGCGGTCAAACAGGTCGCCAAGGAACACGACGTGCCGCCGCCCACCCGTCCAGCGAGCGTCTTCGTTCACGAGGCCCGCGTTGGCCAGTAGGCGCCGGAGTCGATCGTACTCGCCGTGTACGTCACCGACCACGAAGAGGGAGTCGACGCCTGTCAGCTCACCCGACTCCGGTGGCGGCTCGCGGCCCAGGCGGAGCTGCGTCTCATAGCGTGCCCCCGCCGCCGCACCATACTGGATGACGACGTCCGTGGTGGGCCGCGGAAGGGTCACGTAGTGAGCGCCCGCCGCTTGGGTGGTGACGTCCAACAAGACCGAGTCGCCCACCTGCACTCGCAGCGACCCGTTCTGAATTCCGTCGGTCAGCCAGCCGACGCCGACCTCTTCAGAGCTTGCTGTGACGCGAAGGCCGAACTCTCCTTCGATGTCCATCTGGCCAGAAGCCGAGATCGGGCCCGCGAGGAGTGCAAGGACCACGGCTACCAAGGCAAGCATCGGACCGGGGGAGGACCGCCTGAGTCGCTCGTGCCTCGATGGGTTCATCATGCCGGCTCCGTGGAGGTCGCAGGATAGGGGCAGACTAGAAGGTCTGATACCGCCCGTTGCCCACGTTGCCCAGGAAGACCTCGAGCCTGTACCAGGAACCTTCGATCTCGTCTCGCGTGAGTCCGATCTGGATCTGCCCGTCTCGTTGTCTTACACCGCGTCGGCTGTCGATGTTTTCGGTCACGGGCACGCGTATGAGCTGCTCGTCCTCACCCACTTCCCACTGGGCGAGCACGCCAAGCGCGTCGTGGAACTGTTCTTCGGTGAGGGTTCGCATGCGTTCGACTGTCGCGGCCGGGAACCGATCGACCTGCAAGGAGCGCCAGCGGGTGCCGCGATCGCTTTCGATGCTGTTGAACGCGACCCCGTTGTCGACCGAGAAGACCCTTGGGTTGGAGCCGAAACTCGAAATGAGAAGGTTGCCCGTGTTCGAGTCACTGTGGCGAATGAGATACGTGAGAAGGTTGGCATTCGCCCAATGCCGCGCATACGCAGGATCCGAATCGAACCGATCTTCATCCCAGACGCCTTCGTCTGTCACGAAGTTCACGAAGGACTGCAGGACCACGATGATCGCCTCGGCACCGCGGAAGGTCCGGTCGACGTCGTCCTCCAAGGTCCGGTACCAGTCGAGCGGCAGCGCTCGCATGACCGTGGGAGGCACCACGATCTCGTCGTCGGCCAGGAACAGCCGCTGAATACGAAACGCCGCCACCTCGTACCGCGGGACGTTATTGAACGCCTCGGCACCCGGAGGGGCCGGCGCCCACTTCGTCAAAACGGTCGTGTTTGCATCGAAGCGGAGGTCCACCCGCATCGTCCGGTCGCCCTGAAACCGTGTGCCCGTGAGATCGTCCGGCAGCTCGAAGGGGGCGTAGGCGAGCAGGTACTCGATCGAATCGACCGGAAGCGGAATGTTCAGGTCCTGGGCCGACAGCTCGGCCGTCGGCGCCGACAACGCAGCGGCCAGCAACGCAAGTAATGAGGTCCTCATCGGCTACCTCCTCATGGCTTTGTCTGATCGAATGCGGCGACGGGCTCGCCCACCGGCAACGCCAGCGGGAGCCGCAAGGTGAAGGTGGTGCCAACGCCGACCTCGGAGGTCACGGTGATCTCTCCCGCATGCCGGTCTAAGATCTCCCGGCAGATGGCGAGGCCGAGACCCATGCCGACACGCTTTCCTTTTGTCGTGAATCCCGGCTCAAAGAGCTGTTCCAGGTGCTCGGATGAGATCCCGTGTCCGGTGTCCGAGACCCGGATCTCGACCGAGTCACCGAGGGAATGGGCGTGGATCGTGAGCGTGCCCTGCTCGCCCATCGCGTGGGCCGCGTTCATCATGAGGTTCATGAAGACCTGATTCACCTGCTGGGCATAGCACTCGACGAGCGGCAACGCTCCGAAGTCGCTCTGGACCGTGACCCCACTCCCCAACTCGTGCTTGAGGAGATCCAACGTGTCCCGGATCGCCTCGGTCAGGTCCACGCGGTCGATCTCCGACCGGTCGGGCCGGCCGAAGTTCCGGAGTGACTTCACGACGTGCTTCATCCGATCGACCGCCATGAGGTTGGTCTCTTGAACGGCCGTCACGGCATGAACGATGCGGCGAACTTCCACCAGCTCGTCGGGGGTCACGACCTCGTCGTCGAGAATCTGCTGGAGCTTGTCGAGGGCTCGCCGCGTGGTGTCCTGGTTGCTCGCTAACGCACCGAGCGGCGTGTTGATCTCGTGCGCGACCCCGCGCACCAAATGACCCAGAGTGGCTAGCTGGGCGGAGCGGACGAGCTCCGCGCGAGCGCCCAACTCTCGAGCCTTCACCTCAGCCAACTCCCGGCGCAGCATCTCGACCTCGTCCCTCGTCACAGGAACGCCTTCACCAGCTTCTCACGAAAGCCGGACAGTTCGGCGTGTGCAGACTCCAACGCACTGACCCGCGAAGAGAGCTCGTTGAACAGCGACGAGCGCTCGACTCCGTTGCGCACGACGAGCTTGAAGTGCTCGTTGTCCCAGGGCTTCTCCAGATAGTAGTAGAGGCCCGCCTCGTTGATCGCCCGAATCGCGTTTTCCTTGTCTGCGTATCCGGTGAGCAACAGGCGCGTCGCCTCGGGCTGCACGCGCCGCATCTCCTTGAGAAACGACACGCCGTCCATCTCAGGCATCATGAAGTCGGCCACGACGAGACGAAGCGACGCCTCCGTGGCGGCCGCCTCCAATGCCTCGATCGGAGAGCAGTAGGACACGATGCGGTACGGGGTCTCGAGCGTCAGAAAGCCTTCAAGTGACCGCACCACCATCAGCTCGTCGTCGACGAGCATGATGGTGTCGAGCGTTTCGTCCGTCATCGGCGTCCTGTCAGGCTACGAGCGATCGGAGGCGCCGGGCCAGCGCCTGAAGCATGCCCGTGGCGAGCTCTGGATGATCACCGAGCAACTCGTGGAAGTCGCTTCTCGTGATGCGGAGAAGTCGCGTGCGTTCCGTGGCACGTGCACCCACGATGCTCGGCGCGGAGTCAATGAGTGACCACGTGCCGAATGCCGTCCCGTCCGTCGCAGCAAGCTTGTGGTCACCCACACCGCCGAGCTCCGCGGAACCTCGTACGATCACGTAGAGGGCATCATTCGGCTCGCCCGCCTCGATGAGGATCTCACCGGCGTCCACTTCGACCTCCTCCGCGATGGTGGCAAGAAGCCCCAAGTGCGCGCTCCGAGCCCCCTCGAGGAGGTCGACCTTCTGCAGTAGAAAGGCCTTCGAGATCACGTCCATGCCCTCGGTACCTCCAGCATCAGTATGCGTGCTCCCGGCCGCAGTGCTCCTACTAGCCAGCTGAGCGATCCAGGGATCTGAGTCCGCAGCGAAGCTCTGCACGAAGTCGTCCGGACCACGCGCCGTGGCCGCCGTGATCGAAGGGCGACCGTCCAGAACGGGCAGCACACGACCGAACTGGCCATGTCCCAGGGTCCGCTCGAGCCACTCCAACGCATTGGCCTTCTTCCGATCATCGGAGCCCCCCAGGGTACCGTGGGAACGGTACACGTCGTCCGGAGCATAGACCAGGCCGAGTAGGCGGAATACGGCCTCGCGGCGGTCTCCCCACGCCTCCCAGACACCGGTCCGCAGGAGTGCGGTCTGGCCCGAGTCGGAATCGCGCGCGCGCTCCAACGTCGCTCCCAGCATGAGATACCGGGCTGCCTCCTCCACCATGGTGTCGACCGCACCAAACACCGTCTCGCGGTGGAAGTCCAGGTCAGCCCCTTCGCTCACCCGGAGCTTGGACAGGGCCTTGAGCGCGGCGTACCGGACCTCCCACGGAGCCTTGGCGTCGCCGAGTGTCTGCTCCAGGACCGCGACCGACCCCTGCTCCGGTATGTGAGCGAGCACTTGAGCCAGGCGGGCACGTACCCCAGCAGCCTCCGTGGCATCACCGAGCCGTTGCGCACACATAGCCACCACGGACGGCCCCGCGCTGACGAGGCCCTCCTTGACCCGGCCCCTCGCGGAGGGGTCGGCCAGCATCGACACGAGCCGGTTCCGGAGCGTCGTCGAGCCCGCGCGTCCCACGGTGGCGATGGCGAGTCCACTCACGGTTTCGTCGGCATCGGCGAGCAGGCTGGACAGGATCCCCTCTTTGAGGGCGCCATCGTCCAGAAGTCCACCCGCCACCGCGAGCTCTCGGCGCGACGCGCCTCCCAGTCTGCCAAGGGCGTCGACCAGGCCGGGCCCAGCTTCGGCCCGCGGCATGAGTGCTTCTACTCGCTCTGCGGCGAGTCGCCGAGCACTCGCGCCGTCCGTGTCGGCATGGAGGAGCCAACTCAGAGCCGCGAGACGGACACGGTCGTGCGGTGAGCCGAGGAGCTCCCGAATCACTGCCTGGACCGCTTGCTCGTCCGGGCAGGCGGCGACCACCGCCCCCACGGATGCTTCGGCCACACGGTCGCTCGGATCCTGCAACGCCTCGCGTAGCACGTCGTCTGCGGCCAACTCGGGGAAGCGGGCCAGCAGACGCACCGATCGCACCCGGATTTCCTCATCGGCGTGCCCGAGGAGTAGCTCGAGCTCATCTGCCAAATGCTTCGCGTCGACCGTGCCCGCCTGCTCGACGAGGTCGAGGCCGAATGCGACTTCTACTGCATCGTCGCTGCGGAGTGCGGCTTCGACCATCGCGAGGGTGCTGCGCTCCGTAAGAGAGGCGAAGCCCCCTTCGAGATTCGCGAATCGTCCGCGGATCGAGGTCGCAAGCACCGCCACGTACTGCCGCTTCGCGGCCCAGGCCATCAAGCACCAGACGATGGAGAGACCCACCGCCAACCACGTGGCACTCCGATAGTCCAGAAAGGCCACGAAGACCCAAATGAGCAGGCCGGCCAAGACCTTTCCAAGGCCCTTCTCGACGGCCACGTCGATGTACGCCTTGGCCTTGAGCTTCAGTTCCGTGGGCACCGGTACATAAAGGATCTCCCTCGCGGTGCGCTCAGCTGAATAGCGGAACATCGAGTCCGCGGCCTTCGCGACCGTCGCGGTCCAGACGCTGAACGCGACCGCCAAGGCAACGGTGGAGCCGAGCATGACGACCGGGAGCATGAGCACAGCGAGCCCGACCCCGTACCGCTTCAGGAGTGGCCCGAGAGGCAAGAGGACCAGAATGGGAAGGGCGTCCTTCACCCCGAACACGTAGCCCTGGAAGGAGCTGATAGCGTCGCGGTCCCCGCCGAGGAAAACGGACGAGGCTTCGTTGAACTGATAGTCGACGATCTGCTTCACGAGCACCGTCACCAGCACGAGCCCGGCGATGAGCCGAATGTGCTGGTTCGAGAACACGTTGACGAAGCCCTCGGCCACACCCTCTCGCCGCTTCTCGGCGCCGACGCGACGCCCCGCGGGCCGAACGGCCGGATATCCCGTCCAGATGAACGGGAGAGCCATGGCGAACAAGCTGACGAAGGCCGCCGCCACGACGAGCAGGTTCGGCGTCCCCACCGTGCGAGCGAAGAGTCCGGTGATAACCCCGCCGAACACCACACCCATCGACCCGGCCGCAATGACGAGCGGCACGGCAGCCTTCGCGTCCCGCGCGTTGAAGAAGACCTGCAACGCCATGAAGAACTGGGTCACCAGCACGGCGGAGAAGAGGTCGTACCAGCCGTAGAAGACCATCCCAAGCACGGCGCTGCCCTCCGAGTAAACCGCCCGGAAGAGGAGAAGATTCAGCGCGAAGAAAATGGCAGTGCCCGGGATGAGCTTCCGCCACGCGATGCGATCGCCGAGGTGGTTGAAGATGGGCGCGAACAGAACCACGAGCGCGCTCACCAGATAGACCTGATAGAAGTCGCCCTCGGCGAGGCCGTCCAAGGCCAGCGCGTTCTTTATCGGCCGCAGGATGCCCACGGCCACGAGCACCGTGAAGTAGAGCCCCATCATGGAGATGAGACGGACCCTCTCCTTGCGACGGGACGGGCCCTCGTCCGTGAAGTGCGCCTGTTGGCTGATAGGACCTCAGGGGTCGGCCCAGCGCGAAACGAACCGTCGTTTCCGGGGGGCATATGTGTGGGCGGGCCAACCTAAGCCGCAGAGCGACCAGTCCGCCAACGGCGGCGTTGCCCGGCGCGGACGCGGCCCGTACCCTACTGATACGTCCCTCGCACAGGAGCGCCCCGTGAGCGATTCGGACCTTTCCGGGTTCGGCCCGGCCGGCACCACGCGGGGCCTGCCGACCGCCATGGCTGCGGCCCAGGCCCCGGAGATCATCCTCGCTGATGCCCGCTCGACCAGTTGGTCTCGACGCGACTTCATCAAAGGAATCGTTGCGTCTGGAGCTACCGTAGCCGGCCTTTCGTACTTCGGCGCCGGCTGCACGACGCCGTTGCCCGCCCAGACCGCAGGGGGCGTCGAGCGCCTCATCTCGCTCGATGTGAACGGCCAAACCAGGCGGGTGGATGTCCTGCCCGGCGAGACCTTGGCCATGACGCTCCGCTACAAGCTCGGTCTCACCGGCACCAAGCTCGGGTGCGACCGGGCGGAGTGTGGCGCGTGCACGGTTCTGATCGGGGGCGTGACGCACTACTCCTGTTCGACGCTGACGCACCGCGTACGGGGCCGTGAAATAACCACGGTCGAGGGGCTCGCGGGCCCGAACGGCGAGCTACACCCGGTGCAGCAGGCGTTCGTCGCCGAGCTGTCTCCCCAATGCGGCTTCTGCACCCCCGGGCAGGTCATGGCCGCGGTCGCGTTGCTCGACCGCAACCCGAATCCGACCCGGGAGGAAGCGCGCGTCGCGATGTCCGGAAATCTCTGTCGCTGTGGCGCTTACCATAACTATCTCGACGGCGTGATGCGTGCCGCGAGGGAGGCCTGACATGGCTGAGCTGATCGGCAAAGACTTCACGCCACCAGACATCTTCGGGAAGGTCACTGGCCGCGCGAGGTACGCGGAGGATTTCCGGCGGGACGGGATGCTGTTCTGTCGCCTCCTCCTCAGCCCCATGCCGCACGCACGCGTGCGGAGCATCGATGCGTCGGCCGCATTGGCCATGCCCGGCGTGGTCGAGATCCTGCTTCCCGACGACGTCCCGGAGCAGCCCGGCCCCGCAAACAACATCCTCACCTACGAGCCCCACTTTGTCGGTGAGCCGATCCTCGCGATCGCCGCGGTCGATGAAACCACGGCACACAACGCAATCCAGGCGATCAAGCTCGACCTCGAGCCCCTCGACTTCTGTGTCGATCCGTTGAGGAGTCTACGACCCGGCGGCCCGAACGCGCGCACGGACGGCAACACGATCGTGCCGCGAGAAGGCATCCGAGAAATCAAGTGGTCCCAAGCGGATTTCGATGAGGCGGGCACACACTTGCCCATGGGCCAGCCCGGAGAGGAATGGGCGTATGGGGACATCGACGCTGGCTTCGCAGAGTCTGCGTTGGTGCTGGAGGAAAGCTTCGTCACGGCCAGCACCTCGCATCACTCGATGGAGCCGCGTTCGGCGTTCGCCTATTGGGAGAACGGGAAGTGCTACCTGCACGCGTCGTCCCAGAGCCAGGCGCTCACCCTGCCTGGCGCTGCCGAGTACATCGGCGTCGAGCCGGAGAATCTGGTCTTCATCGCTGAGTACTGCGGGGGCGGTTTCGGGTCGAAGGGGAGTGCTTATCCCGTCATGTCGATCCCAGCTCACATGTCACGCAAGGTCGGTGGCCGGCCGGTCATGATGCGCATAAGCCGCGCCGAGGAGTACTTCCTGGGGTCTGCGCGGCCTGGCTTCCAGGGGCGCCTGAAGATGGGATTCCGCACGGATGGACGGCTGCTCGCGGTCGATCTGTACATCGTGCAGGAGAACGGACCGAACCAGGGATTCGGAGACTTGGGAAGCGCCGCCAGCGCCGTCAGCATCGTCTACACCCCGGTTAACATGCGCTATCGCGGCATCGCGATCCTGACGAACACTCCCCCGCGAGGGGCCCAGCGCGGTCCTGGCCAGAACCAGATGCACACGGCCATGGAGCCGCTCATCGACAAGGCCGCCCGCGAGTTGGGGCTCGATCAGGTCGCCATTCGGCGAATCAACGCCCCGACCCACGAGTCGGGGTACGGCGGCAGCCAGGGTCCAATCTCGAGCGCGTACCTCCGCGAAGCGCTCGACATGGGCGCTGAACAATTCGGGTGGGCCGAACGGCGCGCACGAAGTGGCCAGCGTGAGGGCTCCAAGGTGCGAGGCGTCGGCGTTGGACAGGCGTTTCACTCCGCCGGCTCGAACGGCTTCGACGGGCTCGTGCGCATCACTCCGGACGGACGGCTCCACATCCACACCGGGGTGGGCAACCTGGGCACCTATTCGTACGCGTCGACGTCGCGGGTGGCCGCAGAGGTTCTGGGATACGACTGGGCCAACTGCGAGATCCACCGGGGTGACTCGAGCAGAGGGCTGCCCTGGAACAACGGGCAGTTCGGCAGCAATACCTCCTTCACCATGACGCGCACGAACTACGCGGCCGGCATGGATGCGCTGCAGAAGCTGAAGGAGATTGCAGCGCTGGAACTGGGAGGATCGTCACGCGACTACGACGTAGCGAACGAAGTAGTCTTCCAACGGGCGAACCCCTCTCGGCGCATAACCTACGCTCAGGCTGCTACGGCAGCCATCGAGCTCGGCGGTCGGTACAGCGGCCGGGAGGTCCCTGACGACATCAACGCCATGACGAGGCGCTCTGTCGAGCAACTCGCAGGTAGCGGCCTCGTCGGCGTAGCCCGCGACAATCTCGAGCGCCGGGGCACCGTACCCGCGTTGGCCGCGGGCTTCGTCGAAATCGAGTTGGATGTTGAAACCGGTCGCTACGAGATCTTGGACTACCTGGGCGTGGCTGATTGCGGTGTCGTGTTGCATCCGCAGAGCCTCGCCACTCAGATCCGCGGCGGCGGTGTCATGGGCTTCGGCATGGCGGGCGCCGAGCGGCACGTCTACGACCCGCGCTGGGGACTCCCTGGCTCGGTGGGCCTACACCAAGCCAAGCCACCGTCGTACCTCGACGTCCCGTCCGAGATGGGCTGGGCCGCCGTGGACCAGGCCGACCCGGAGAATCCCGTCGGTGTGAAGGGAATCGGAGAACCGCTCATGGGGTGCGCCGGCGCCGCGCTCCTGTGCGCCATCTCCGACGCGCTCGGAGGTTTCTACTTCAATCGCACGCCAGTCGTCGCCGACATGATCATCAACGCCATCGCCGGCCGGTCGCAGTCGCACCGTCCGCTCCAGGTCAACACCCAGTGAGGACGAGCCCATGATGAAGGACATGATGGCGGGCTTCGAGCTCTTCCAGCCCGCCGACGTCGAGACCGCGCTGGACCTCCTGGACCGTTACGGCGATCGCGGTTGGCGACTCGCCGGCGGGTACGACAGCCTGGACTGGCTGAAGAACCGGGGTAAGGGCCCCACGGCGGTGATCGACTTGGAGGGGATCGATGAGCTGCGGGGGATCCGCGAGACGTCAGACGGCATCGAGATCGGCGCGCTCACGACGCTCACGGAGGTCGAGACCAACGGGCTGATCCAAGAGCGCTTCAGCCTACTCGCCGACGCCGCTCGACACGTCGCCAGCCCGCAGATCCGCAACGCAGGAACGCTGGGCGGCAACCTCTGTCAGGACACGCGTTGCTGGTACTACCGCTATGGCGTGAAGTGCTACCGGGCAGGCGGGAACACGTGCTACGCCGCGGCGCCCGAGGCGATGAACCGGGAACATGCCGTCTTTGGCGCGAGTCGCTGCGTGGCAGTGACTCCGTCCGACTGCGCTCCCGCGGTCGTGGCACTGGACGCGCAGATGGTGGTGCGGAATCGCCGTGGCCAGCGGGTCATCAACGCGGCGGACTTCTTTATGGAGCCTTCCGTGGATATCCGCCGCATGACCGTTCTGGAGCCCGAAGATCTCCTGGTTGCGATTCGACTCCCCAACGCGTGGGCCAATGCGAGCTTCTACTTCGAAAAGGTGGCCGACCGCAACGTCTGGGACTTTCCGTTGGTCAACGTTGCGGCCGCGTTTCGCATGGACGGATCGACCGTGGCGGACGCGCGCATCGTGTGCGGCGCGGTGCAGTGCATTCCGCGGCGAGCACGCAGTGCGGAGCGACTCGTACGAGGACAGACGCGGAGCGATCAAGTCGCCACGTCGGCCGGCGCGGCGGCCGTACAGGGAGCGGAGCCCCTCGCCTTCAATCAGTTCAAGGTTCCGCTGATGCAGAACCTCGTGAAGCGGGCGGTCCAAGGAGCTTAAGGGAACCTTGGCCGAACGCGGCGCGTACGCATCGCGGTACCCATGCGAACGCTACGTGCCTGCTTCGAGGGCCCGCTGTATACTGTCCGTTCGCCAATTCATTCAGGAGTGCAAGCAATGATCCGTCGCCTCACGATGGCGGTCTTCGCCCTACTTATTGCCGTTCCGGTCACTGCTCAGGCACCGGCTGGATGGCAGATGCGCGTCGACCACAGCACCAACGCGAACGATCCCGACGACGTCCCCGAGGTCCGGGTTGTCAGCCTCACGAACGGATTGGAGGTCCACACGGGCCCCGCCGTCACGCTCTGGAACCCCGCCAACACGGCGTCCGGCGCATATACCCTCGAAGGGACGTTCACGCTGCTCGCACCGAGCGGACACGTGAACTACTACGGGTTGATCTACGGAGCGGGTGCGCTCGAGGGAGCACAGGAGAACTACATCTACTTCCTCGTCGGCCAGAACGGCACGTTCGTCATCCGGCACCGGGCGGGGAACGAGACTGTCCATGACATCATGGGTCGTACGGCCAACGCGGCCATCGCGCAGCCCGGAGCCAACGGTCAGTCGACCAACCAGCTCCAGGTGCGTGTAGGGGCCGACGAGACCCAGTTCGTCGTGAACGGTACGGTTGTCCATACGGCACCCAAGACCGGCATGGCCGCTCGCAGCGACGGGATGTGGGGCGTACGCGTCAACCACGTGATTCCTGGCGTGCGCATCGAGGGCCTGCGCGTTACGCGCTGACGCGCCAAGCGTTTAACAAGAAAGAAGAGGCGGCCGGGTCCTTACCCGGCCGCCTCTCTGTTTTCGGACCCCGCAATGCAGGGCGCGACCTAGCTCAGCACCAGCGTACGCGCACCCGGTACCGCACCGTCGTTTCGCCGTTGGCCGGCACTGTCGGGGACATCGTGAACGTCCACGCGTCCGTCCGCGAGTACTCGTGGCTCGAAGACAGGATCTGCCAGTCGCCGCCGACGGGCTCGACGAGCATGACCTCGACGTCTTCGTCCTTGTGGTTCCGCAGGTCGATCTGCCAGGTGCTCTCCGACACGCAGTTCGAGATCACGTCGTAGTCCATCTGGAGCCGGTCACCGACCACGTCGAACGCCTCGCCCATCTTGATGCGGAGCGTCTCGTCGCGAGGCGTGTGATCGATCAGATCCTCACCGATGAACTGCTGCGCGCCTGATCCGTCCCGCTTGTACACGCGCACCACTCCCTTCGGCAGGGGCATGCCGAGGCCGTTTCGCTCGCTGTTCTCGAAGTCCAGGAAGACACCCACCTTCTGGTTCGACGTCACTTGGCCGTACTGCCCTCGGTAGTAGTGCGTTGCGCCGTGGAAGATGAGGCGTTTGTCGACGCCGAACTGCTCGGCCTCGAGCAGCGTGACCTGCTTCTGCTCGTTGTTCATGAGGTCGGCTGGGCGGCCCAACGTGTACAGGTGGTACTCGAAGAAACTCTCCTCGCTGAACCCGGCGGACTCCTGCACGGCGTCAGCCATCATCGCGCGTCGCATCGCAGCAGGTGCCATGTTGTTCTGCACCCGTTGGACGTCTCCGGCTACGAGCTGAAGCTGCGCACCCTCATAGGAGGTGCCGCTCTGGTTCGTGAGCGTGACCCAGCCGGTCAACCCAGCTTCATCGTCGTCCTCGTTGAGGACCATCACGTAGTCCGACTTCCAATTCATGCTCTGGGTGAGGTAGGAGACTTCGACCTGCTGGTCCCCCCCGCCCGCGTCGAGGCGCCAAAGAAGCGTCGGCTCGGCGATGAGGTTGTCAGGAACCTCGGGGAATCCGAAGCGACCTGGGTAGTTGAACGTGATCTCGTCACCGATGCGCAGGATGGGACCACCGTTCACGGACAGGACCTCCGCCTCGACGACCTGCTCCTCACCGGTCTGGGGGTTCGTGCGGTACACGTTGACCATACGACCGACGTACTTCTCCAGAAGCTTCTGTGGATTCAGTAAATCGAATTGGTAGTTCTGCTCCAGCACTTGCAGGCCTCGGCCGCCGATGGGGCGGATATGCACCGTCTCCGGCTGGATGCCGGAAGCGACGTCGCCATACTCCAAGGAGACCCTTCCGGAAGGGAGGTCGAGCGTCCTGAGCTCGCGCACCAGGCCGAAGTTCTGGTTGTACACCGTGATCGACACCGACTCACGTTGGGCCGCCGTCGACTGCTGGGCAGTGGTTACCTGCTGGGGCACCGAGTCGTTGCTAGGCGAGGAATCGATGGCGGATGGAACGGTCGCCGCTGTGAGCGTGGCCACCAGTGTAAGTATTCGTCGCATGTCGAGCCTCCTGTATAAACGTCTTGTCTATGTAGAGCCGACTAGACGGAGCCCGGCTTATGCGTCGCGTGTGTGCTGCGTTGGATGAGACGTGACAGAGAGGACGACTTGCACAAAAAAGGCGAAGACAGACGCTCCGCGGTGTAGGGGGCCAATCACGGTCGGCTAGAATGGGTGTTGCCCGCGGTGATCCGAGCGCGGCATCTTGAAGGCAAGGAGACCCGCCGATGGTGCCGAAGTGACCGAAAGTCGTACTCGACGCCTCGCGGCCATCTGGTCCGCGGACACGGTCGTGTCGGTGCGCATTCGGCATCTCACCGCGCTGCTGGCAGTGAGTCTGGCTGCGGTTCTCATGGCCAGCCCCCGTCCGGCGGCGGCCCAGGTGGAGGTGGCTGAGGCATCCATTCGCGACCTCCAGGAGGCAATGGCCTCGGGCCAGACCACCTCGGCCGAGATCACCGCGGCCTACCTCGCGCGCATCGAGGCGTACGACCGGGGCGGCTCGAAGTTGAACGCGATGCTGCGGTTGAATCCGAATGCACGAGCCGAGGCCGAGGCGCTCGACCGAGAGCGCGCAACGCGTGGACCTCGGAGTCCGCTGCACGGGATCCCGGTCGTAGTGAAGGACAACTACGACACCTTCGACATGCCGACGAGCGCGGGCTCGCTCGCGCTGGCGGGCCTCGTCGCGGCGGACGACGCGTTCCAGGTGCGGAAACTCCGCGAGGCCGGTGCGGTCATCCTCGGCAAGACGAACATGCACGAGCTCGCCAGCGGCATCACAACGATCGGTTCGCTTGGCGGCCAGACCCTGAATCCCTACGACCCCACCAGAAATCCGGGTGGCTCGAGCGGAGGCACGGGTGCCGCGATCGCAGCGAGCTTCGCTGCAATCGGATGGGGGAGCGATACGTGCGGCTCGATCCGAATCCCCGCGGCACACAACAACCTGGTAGGGCTGCGGCCGACGAAGGGACTCTCCAGCATCGACGGCATCGTCCCGCTCTCACACACGCAGGACGTCGGTGGGCCGCTCGCCCGCAGCATCGAGGACCTCGCGATCGCATTGGACCTGACGATCGGAACCGATGCGGCCGATCCCGCGACCGGCGCCCTCGATGGCCGAGAGCTTCCGAACTTCGCCGGCGCGCTAAACGAGGACGCGCTCGATGGAGCGCGCATCGGCGTGTTCGAGCCCCTTTTTGGCGACGATCCGGAAGACGCCGCGGTCGGAGAGATCGTGCGGGGCGCGCTCCTGCGCATGGAGGCGCTCGGCGCCACACTCGTGACGGTCGAGCTCTCCGACTTCCAGGCCCTGATGGCCGGGTCCAGCGTCATCGGGCACGAGTTCAAGTGGGACCTGATCGATTATCTGGCCGCTGTACCAGACGCGCCCGTGGGATCCCTCGGTGAAATGATCGAGCTCGGGCTTATCCACGACGCCATCATGGGAACCATGCGGCGTTGGAACGAGCCCGCCGAACGCGACAGCGAGGAGTACCGTGCGGCTCTGACGGCGCGTGCGTCCCTCAAGGACACCATCCTGGCCGAGATGAACGCGCGTAGTCTGGACGTCCTCGCCTACCCGACGATTCGGCGGGTCGCCGCAAGAATCGGCGACCCGCAGGGTGGTTCAGGCTGTCAGCTCAGCGCCCACACAGGCCTTCCCGCCCTGGCCATCCCAGCGGGATGGACGGACGAGCTCCCCGTGGGCATGGAGCTTCTGGGACGCCCCTTCGACGACGCCGGGCTGATCGAAATCGGATATGCGTTCGAGCGAGGGACTGACCTCCGCCGCGCGCCACCGACTGCGCCTTCCTTGCGCATGCCCGATGCCGCGGTATCGGCATCGGCTGAGACGCGTGCCTCGACGGGCACGGCCGAAGTGACCGGGCGCTTCGACTACGACGCCACGGCCCGCCGACTCCGGTACGATATCTCGGTGACGGGCGCCGCGGCCACAGACGTCTACGCCGTCGTGCTCCGTCACGCGGACGGAGAGGGTCGGTGGTCGGTTGCCGCACACCTCTCGGGCCCGGGCATTCTGTCCGCTTCGGGGGAAGTCGCGTTGAGCGAAGCCGTGCGCGCTGACCTCGTAGCGAGTCGACTCTACCTTGAACTCGGCACGCGAGGCAGGCCGGTCACGACGGCCCGGGCGCCCGTGGTGCTGCGATCCCGATAGGCGCACACCGATTGGTACACCCCCGTGGACTGCGTTTCCTCGCTCCGCTCGTCGCCTGCCTGACTGTGTGTACCCCGCAGCAGATCAGGTACGAGCCCGTGGCTCTCGCCGCCCCGGTCGCGGACCCCATCGAAGCTGTCGTCTATCTCATCGGAGACGCAGGCGAGGTGAACGAAGCTCGGGATGCCGTACTGACGCATCTCCGCCAGGACATCGAGTCCGTCTCACGCCTCCTCGCAAGCCCGCCGATCACGGTGGCGTTCCTCGGGGACAATGTGTACGACCAGGGTCTACCGACCGACCCCACCGAGGAGGACACGGAGAAGCTGGCAGGCCAGGTCCGGGCGCTCGGCACCGGCCCCAATGTCCGGGGAGTGTTCTTGCCCGGTAACCACGACTGGGCCAATGGGGCGTCGGTGTTGGAGGGACAGGCAGCGATCGCGAGGCAGCGGGACTGGGTCGAGCGCGTCGCCCCGGGTCGCGACATACGGTTTCTGCCCGGCGACGGGTGTCCAGGCCCCGCCACCCTCGACGTCGGGGCGTCGGTCCACCTCGTCCTGATCGACACGGAATGGCTCCTGAGGAGCCCCGAGCAGCATTGCGGCAGCGCCGATGACTTCTACGCTCGCCTCAGCGCCGACCTGCGCATGAACCGTGAACGGCCTGTCGTGCTGCTGTCGCACCACCCGCTGGTGAGTGGAGGCCCCCACGGGGGAAACGTGGCTCTGCTCGAGCGTGGACCCTTCGTGTACTACCTGGCCCGCAAAGCTGGAGCCGCTATTCAGGATCTGTCATCTCGGCGGTATGCGACGATGGTGCGCCGACTCCGCGCGGCGATCGCGGCGAGCGGGGTCCGCCCGCTCGCGCAAGCGGCGGGCCATGACCACACCCTACAGGTGATCGGCATGGCGGAGTCCGACGCCCCTGCCTTCCAGCTCGTGAGCGGCGCAGCTGCCAAGAGCGAACGATCGCGACGGGTCGATGGGGGTCGCTTCGCGACCGATGGCTTCGGGTATATGCGACTGGACTTCACGCCCGAAGATGTCGCGCTCACCGTCTTCGCCAGGGACCTCGGGGGCGGTGAGGTTCGTGCCGTGTTCGCATGTCTACTGTCCGTGAACGGCAACTTCGGCGCGTGCCCCGAGGCCGGCCTCGCGAGCGCAGCACGGTAGTGAGAGAGGGAGCCGTCCAAAGCCCGCTCGGGAGCGCGCGCCTTGTATGCGTGGCGGGTGTGACGCTCAGCCTCTTGCTCCTACGGCCCCCGACGGAGGTCACGGCGCAGTTCTCAGAGCCCTGTGAGCTCACCTGCGCTGCGGTCCTCGGGGCGACGGGCTTCGTCGCCGCGACCGGCACGGCGATCGCGTTAGGGAGACTGACCGGTGGCATGTCTACGGTGAATCAGGGGCTGTGGGTCTGGGGTGGCACCTTCGGTGCGCTCGTCGGTGGAGGCATCGCGCTCTCAGGCGATGGCGAACGGCAGCATCGCGCGATCTACGGGGCGGGACTGGGGGCCCTGGCTGGGGCCGTGGCAGGGTTCACCATCGAGGCCCTCCGGACACGTGGAGACGAACCGGGGGTGCTCTCCGGGACATTCATCGGTGCCACGACAGGAGCACTGCTGGGCGGCGTATATAGTGCGCTTACGTACAGCGACAGCGCGCAGAGCTCGGTACAACTGTTCGCGCTTCGGCTGACGTTCTAAGAGCCAGAGTGATGACTCTCGCCCCAACATTCGTATGTTCAGCGTAAGAGGAACTGCGGGTGTATTATGGCCGTTCGGACATCCAGCATGGAGCAGAACATGGGTCTTTTCGACAAGATCAAGGGCGAGTTCATCGATGTCATCGAGTGGACCGACGACAGCGCCGACACGCTCGTGTATCGCTTTCGGCGGCACAACCACGAGATCAAGCACGGGGCCCAGCTCACCGTCCGCGAAGGACAGGCCGCCGTCTTCATCGATGAGGGTCAGCTGGCAGACGTCTTTCCGCCCGGTATGTACGCCCTCGAGACGGAGAACCTGCCGATCCTCGCCACGCTCAAGGGCTGGAAGTACGGCTTCGAGAGTCCGTTCAAGGCAGAGGTCTACTTCGTCAGCACGCGCCAGTTCACGGATCAGAAGTGGGGGACGAAGAATCCTGTAACGATGCGCGACCCGGAGTTCGGCCCTGTAAGGGTGCGCGCGTTCGGGACGTATGCGGTCCGCGTCTCAGATCCGGGAGTCTTCATCAAGGAGATCGTCGGCACGGACGGACACTTCACGACCGCTGAGGTCACGGACCAGATCCGGAACATCCTTGTCGCCCGCTTCTCCGACGCGATGGCCTCCTCGGGGATCCCCGTGCTCGATATGGCCGCCAACTACGACGAGTTGGGTGCCAAGCTCGACGACCGAGTGAGGAGCGATCTAGCGTCGTACGGACTCGAGCTACGCACCCTCCTCGTCGAAAACGTTTCGATGCCGCCTGCGGTGGAGGAGGCGCTCGACAAGCGAACGAGCATGGGCGTTATCGGCGACCTTTCCGCCTACACCCAGTACCAGGCGGCCACCGCGATAGGAGACGCCGCCAACAGCCCCGACGGCGGTGGGATGGCCGCCGGAGGAATGGGCGCGGGCCTGGGCTTCGCCATGGCCAGCCAGATCGGGCAGGCGCTGAACCCTCCTCAGCAGGGGGCAGGTCAGCCCACGGGGGCCAAGCCGCCTCCGATTCCGCAGGGGGCCCAGTTCTACGCGGCGATGGACGGAAAGCAGACCGGGCCTTTCGGCACCGAGGCCCTCAAGGAACAGATCAGGGCGGGCCAAGTGACCAAGGAGACGCTCGTTTGGGCCGAGGGCATGGCGGAGTGGGCCCCGGCGAGTTCGGTCGAGGCCGTCGCCAAGCTCTTCGGCGCCGTTCCGCCTCCTCTGCCACCGAGCTAGGCCGAGCGGCACGAAGAGTCCATTGATTGCCGAAGGGGTCCGCCAGTTCCCTTGCACCCAGTGCGGTGCAAGGGTCGAGTTCGCGCCGGGCACCGACTCACTGGAGTGTCCCTACTGTGGGCATCAAACCGCGATCCCGTCATCGATCGATGCGGTGGGGGAACGCGACTTCGTCGCGGACCTGGCCGAGCTGGGGCAGGACGCGGACCTGGAAGATGTCGAGTCGGTTTCGTGCGGCTCCTGCGCCGCGCTCGTGGAGCCGCCCGAGTCTGCGGAAGCCTTCCCGTGCCCGTATTGCGGGTCGAGCATCGTCACGACCGCCCGGTCGCAGCGACTCATCAAACCGCAGGCGCTCCTCCCGTTCACCATCGCGAGAGCCCGGGCGACAGAACTGTTTCGCAGGTGGGTCAGCAAGCTCTGGTTCGCCCCGAATGCGTTGCGCAAACTGGCGAGGCTCGAGGACCGGCTCCAAGGGCTCTACGCCCCGTATTGGACCTACGACGCGTCCACTGTGAGTCGCTACACCGGCCAGAGGGGCGACAACTACGTGGTGACCAGGACGCGCACCGTCGTGCGGAACGGTCAGAGAGTCACGGAGCCCTACCAGACAACCGAGATCCGCTGGCGTCCGGCTAGCGGCATCGTAGCTCGAAACTTCGACGACCTACTGGTGGTGGGCTCGAACTCTCTCCCCCGTGACCTCGCTGAAGACCTCGAACCCTGGGATCTAGGGAACCTCGTATCATACGCCGATGAGTACTTGTCGGGCTTCATCGCCGAACGGTACCAAATCGACCTCAGGCAGGGCTGGTCTCGCGCGACTGAACGTATGGATCAGGTCATCCGCGGCGACGTGGCACGCGACATCGGGGGGGACCACCAGCGGATCCACTCCGTGCAGACCCGTCACAGCGACCTCACATACAAGCACGTGCTGCTGCCGATGTGGATCTGCTCCTACCGATACAAGTCCAAGGTCTACCGCTTCCTCGTGAACGCCCGCAGCGGTGAGGTTCAGGGCCAGCGACCCTGGAGTCGGGTCAAGATCACGCTGACCGTGGTGGCGGCCGCCGCTATCTTGGCGGTCGTGTTCGCCTTCCTCCGGTAGGTCAGACGGTTTCGAAACCTTACCGCCACTCCTTCTGCAAGTCGCTCAGGGCGCCGGAGCCGGGGCATAGCGTCTCGTACGGCACCTTCACGAGCGGCGTGTCCACGGTGTTCTCGAAGCCGTGCATGTCCTCGCCACCCTCCTCCAGATACAGGAGACCGGTGGCGATCTCCCCCCTGCCCCGGACCTCGGTGAGATACTCCAGCACTGCGCCGCGGTCGGACGCGTTGTACTTGTCATCGACTTTCCGCAGCCGAACGACGCTGCCGTCGTGCATCGTGACAGCTTTCACCGAGCCCTCTGCGTACGCCGTCTTGATCTCTGCGCGCAGTGGAACGAAGTCGGTCTCAATGACCTCATGCATGTGCTCGCGCGTGTGCGCATAGCTCTTCGTCGATCCCTTGTGGTCGTTGAACGTGACGCACGGCGAGATCACGTCGATGAAGGCGAAGCCGCTGTGACTCATGCCCGCCTTGAGGATCGGCACGAGCTGACCCTTATCACCCGAGAACGACCGGGCCACAAACGTGGCGCCTAGCGAGAGCGCTAGGTCCACCGGGTTGATCGGTCCCTGCCGGTTGGCTACGCCGCCTTTCGACGTGCTACCAATGTCGGCCGAGGCCGAGAACTGACCCTTGGTCAGCCCATACACCCCGTTGTTCTCCATGACATAAAGCATGTTCACGTTGCGCCGGATGGCGTGGCACAGCTGGCCAAGCCCGATGGACAGCGAATCGCCGTCGCCCGAGATGCCCACGTAGAGCAGATCCTTGTTCGCGGCGTTGGCCCCTGCCGCAATCGAGGGCATGCGCCCATGTACGGAGTTGAAGCCGTGGGCGTCGCGCACGAAGTACGTCGGCGTCTTGGACGAGCATCCGATGCCGGAGAGCTTCGCAAGACGATGCGGCTCGACGTCCAACTCGAAGAAGGCCTGGATCAGGGCAGCTGTGACCGAGTCGTGTCCGCAGCCGGCGCAAAGCGTCGACATCGAACCCTCATAGTCCCGGGCAGTCAGGCCCAGCGCATTCACCGGCATCCTGGGATGACGCGCGACCGGCTTGGTGATGTAACTCACGATCCCACCTCCATGAGTGTCTTCTCCAAGAAAGGGGCGAGTCCCTCGAGCACGTGGCCTTTGCTGAGTGGTTGGCCGCCGTAGTACGTGACCGACACCAACTTCTCTTTCGGACACTCCGTCTCATTGATGAGCAGCTTCCGCAGCTGCTGATCTCGGTTCTGCTCGACAATGAAGATCGTGTCGTGCTCCTCGAGGAAGTCCTCGACGACTTCATTGAACGGGAAGCCTCGGACGCGCAGGTAGTCGACTTCGATCCCGCGGGATGCAAGGTCGTCCCGCGCCTCGAGCACGGCCCAGTGGCATCCGCCAAGCGATATGATGCCATGGGAGGCGGCGGCGTTTCCGCGGTGAACTTCGGGAGCCGGCACGTGGTCACCAGCCGACTCCACCTTCTTGAGAAGCCGGTCCATCACCTCGACGTAGGCGTCCGAATCCTCCGTGTAGCGCCCGTACTTGTCGTGCCCGGACCCACGTGTGAAGTACGCCCCCTTGGGATGCACGCCCGGTAGTGTCCGCGCGGCGACAAAGTCCCCGTCCGTGTCCAGATAGCGATAGAAGCGCTCAATGTCATCCAACTCCTGGGCGGAGAGCACCTTCCCGCGGTCCTGAACGTAGCTGTCATCCCACTCGAGCTGCGGGATGACCCAGTCGTTCATGCCGATGTCCAGGTCCAGCAGCACGAACGTCGGAGTCTGAAAACGCTCAGCAAGGTCGAACGCCTTCACTGCGAACTCGAAGCACTCCTTCGGATCCGCGGGAAAGAGGACGATATGCTTCGTGTCCCCGTGGGAGGCATATGCACAGAGCAGCAGGTCGCCCTGCTGGGTCCGCGTTGGCATGCCCGTCGACGGACCGGTTCGCTGAACATCGAAGAACACGCTGGGCACTTCGGCATAGTACGCCAGTCCGATGAACTCGCTCATGAGCGAGATCCCGGGACCGCTCGTGGGCGTGAACGACCGTGCGCCCATCCACGCCGCGCCGATGACCATCCCCGCGGCAGCAAGTTCGTCCTCCGCCTGGATGATGCAGAAGTTGTGCTTGCCTGTGTCGGGGTCCACGCGGAAGCGATGGCAGTACTCGGTGAAGCCATCCATCAAGGAAGTCGACGGTGTAATCGGATACCAGGCTCCGACCGTGGCGCCGGCATAAACGCATCCGAGCGCCGCGGCCGCGTTCCCCGTAATGATCACCGACTTTCCATTCGCATCCATCGTCTCGAGGCGAATGGGCAACGGGTGGTCGAAGCGCTCCCTGACGTAGTTGTAGCCCAGGTCGATGGCCTGGTAGTTCGCATCAATGAGCCGCTTCTTGTGCGAGAATTTCTCCTCGACCATTCCCTTCACGACAGCCATGTCGATGTCCAGGAGGGCCACGAGCGCTCCGACGTACATGACGTTCTTCATGAGGATGCGCGTGCGTGCGCCCTCGAACTGGTCGACGCACATGCGCGCGAGCGGCACCCCAATGAAGGTGACGTCGTCACGTCGGAACTCGTGATTGAGCTCCTTGGTGCTGTCGTAGAGGACCCACCCTCCCGAGACGACGTCCTCGATGTCGCGTGCATAGCTCTCGGGATTCATCGCTACGATCAACTGGAACTCAGGGCTTCGCGCAGTATAGCCGTCCTTATTGACCCGGATCTCGTACCACGTGGGGAGTCCCTGGATGTTCGACGGGAAGACGTTCTTCCCGGACACGGGGATCCCCATGCGGAAGAGAGCCTGGAGAAGGAGGCCGTTCGCGCTTGCTGAGCCGGTCCCGTTGACCGTCGCGACCTTTAGGGCGAAGTCGTTGACGCGGCTAGCGCTGGGCTGGTCCAAGATTCGTGTCCTGCATAGGGAGTCAACAAGTCGAACTGTGCCATGTCCCAGGCGGCCGTGGGACAACGCTCCGCACACAGTCCGCAGTGAACGCAAAGGTCCTCGTCCTTCACCATCACCCGCTTCGTCTGCGGTAGCCCCTCTGAGACATAGAGAGCCTGGTCGAGGTTCTCGGCGGGTGCCATGAGGCGACCTCGAAGGTCGTCGTCCTCGCCATCGTGCGTGATTGTGAGGCACAGCACAGGGCAAACGTCCACGCAGGCGTCGCATTCGATGCACAGATTCGCCGTGAAGTCGGTCTGCACGTCGCAGTTCAGGCAGCGCTCGACCTCGCGCGCGGTCTCTTTGAGATCGAAGCCCAACTCCGCCTCGATCTTCATGTCAGCGACTCGCTTCTCGAGCTCGACGTAGCGCATGTCGGTGCGATCGACGGGATCGTAGTCGTTCGAGTACCGCCACTCGTGGATCCCCATCTTCGTGGAGATCAGATTCATGCCATCCGCCGGACGCTCGGTGATGGGCACACTCTGGCAGTAGTTGTGGATCGAGATCGCCGCCTGGTGACCGTGCTCGACCGCCCAGATGATGTTTTCGGGGCCCCACGCCGCGTCACCACCTACGAACACGCCCTCGCGCGTCGTCATGAAGGTCGCGCGGTCGACCACCGGCATGTCCCACTCACCGAACTCGATACCAATGTCGCGCTCGATCCAGGGGAACGCATTGTCCTGCCCAATGGCGAGGATCACATCGTCGGCCGGCAAGAAGACTTCGTCGAGCTTGGTGCTGACGAGGCGACCCTTCTCGTTCTCCGTCCATTCGACGATGTCGAATACCATTCCCGTGAGGCGGCCGTTGTCGACCACGAACTTCTGAGGCGAGTGGTTCACGAGGATATCGATCAGCTCGTCCTCGGCATCCTCGAGCTCCCATGGTGACGCCTTGAAGTACGGGCGATCCTTGCGGGCCATCACCTTGATGTCGTTGCCGCCCATGCGCTTGGAGCTGCGGCAGCAGTCCATCGCCGTGTTTCCGACCCCGATGACGAGCACGCGCTCGCCGACCGAATCGATGTGCCCGAAGTGGATGGACTCGAGCCACTCGATGCCGATGTGGACGTTCGCATCGGCCTCGGCCCGGCCCGGGATGTCGAGCTCCTTACCCTTCGGCGCGCCGGTGCCGACGAAGACCGCATCGAAGTCGTCTTCGTCGAGCAACGCCTTGAGACTTTCGATGCGGTGGTTGTAGTGGACCTCGACACCCATGTCGAGGATCATGGCCATCTCTTCCTCGAGCACTGATACGGGGAGCCGGAACGAGGGGATGTTCGTCCTCATCAGGCCGCCCGGTTTCGAGAGCGCTTCGAAGATCACGACCTCGTAGCCCAGCGGCATGAGGTCGTTGGCGACGGTCAGCGAGGCTGGGCCAGCCCCGATCAGAGCAACCCGCTTGCCGTTCTTAAGCTCGGGAGCCTTGGGCAGGAGGTCGGTCACATCGTCCCGGAGGTCCGCCGCCACGCGCTTGAGCCGGCAGATCGCGACCGGCTCGTCCTCTACTCGTACGCGTCGACAGGCCGGCTCGCACGGGCGATCGCACGTCCGCCCCAGGATGCCGGGGAAGACATTCGACTTGCGGTTGAGCATGTACGACTCGGTATACCGGCCGTCCGCGATGAGTCGGATGTACTCAGGGACGTTCGTATGAGCCGGACAAGCCCACTGGCAATCGACGACCTTATGGTAGTACTGCGGATCCCGGGTGTTCGTGGGTCGCATTCTATTCTGTGTTCCGCTTGGGGGCTTCAGGGCTTCTGCGTGGAAAAGCGCCCTCCAGGGGCGCAGAGGATACCATCACGGTCGGATGCGGGGCCGACCAAGTGACCCACCATGTATCGCCCCTCACTGTACCACGCAAGACGGGAGGAGTTCACTGTCAAAGGGCCTCGAACTCGGTGTTCTCGACCAGTTCCAGATACGACAGCGATTCGTTGGCCGCGTGGACGTAGCACGAGTAGTAGCGAACTGTGTCATACCAGTAGACCGGCGATTGGAGATTCGGGCCGTTCAGGGCTCCCACGAGCATGCCGCGGATATTCCCTTGGTTAATGTCGTCTACCTCCCCTGCCAGCACGATCCCGTCCCAATTGAAGGAAGGACCCGGGTCGAACTTGCCCGTCACGATCAGCACGCCGCGACCGCTCCAGCTGCTCCCAGGGGCTAGGGGCCCGATCATGCGGACCACCGGAAAGGAGTCTGCCGGAAGCGACGCGAAGTTGGGTGGCGCCCCGTCGAACTCGATGGGGAAACTCGGGTCGGACAGGATGTCCCACCGGAGCGCGACCGAGTCATAGATTTGGTTGAAGCCACCCGTCCACGTCTCGCCGGTGGGACTCCCATTGAGAAGGGCTCCGGCCTGAGCACCCGTCGCCGTACGGGCGATGATGCCGGTAGTCGCTGGAAGCCCCCCACCGGCGCAATCACCTGAGGTGTTCTGATCATTTCCGTCGACGTTGCCGGTGGCCCCGTAGGAGTAGCCTTGGTCCGCGGCCACCATCACCGCCGCGAAGTGCTTCAGTGGCCGCTTGCGGTGGTACGCGTAAGCACCGATCACCCGGCGAGCCGGAGTGGGTGTCATGGCGTCCGTCACGGTCCCTTCGGATCGGATGTAATAGAGGTGATTGAGCGAGTCGGCCTCGAAGAGCTTCCTACTCGTGATCAGTCCGACGCCGTTGCCGATCGCGTAGCTGACCGAGTCGCCCACGACCCCCAATTGCTCCGCGATGAACCGGTTCAACGCGGCCCGTGCAATCGTCTCGGCCTCGGCGCCCTGGTCCGAGTACCTCGCCATGCTGAACTCGGTGTTCACGACTAGGTACCCCGCCGCTCCCGCCACGGAAATGGCGAACAGCATCAGCACCACGAGCACCAGGACGAAGCCGCCCTCTCGAGGCAGGACGTTTCGAGCGGGACTCATGGGAGGTTCTTCACGGCTACGTTGACCGTCCAGCCGAACGTGATGTCTTCCAGGACCCCAGAACGTGCGGGCAGGCGTGCATCCGCGACGATGCGGACCGCATCGATGTTCCCGATCGCCCCGGACGTAACGGTATCCGCATACGTCGCCCCGCCTGTCCGGTACTGAAACTGAGCCGTGGTGTCCATTCCGGTCGCGAACTCAACTTCACTCCCTCCGGCCACCTGCCTGAACAGCCCCAAGGTCATCGTATCGAGGACGGACGCCTGGATCCTGAAGGTCGTCTCCCGAAAAAGCATCATGACGTCCCCTTCCACCGGCGTCGGGCTGAAAAGGTCTCCCAGGTGCTGCACGCGATGGAACTCCGATGCGGCCCAGGTCGTGTCCGCGCCGTTGTCAGCACAGTCGTCGGCGGCGGCGCTGTTGTTGGCGTCGATGTAGCTCCAGGTGGCGGTTTGGTAGTCCCACGCACCGGTGCTCGCGTCACGAACCGCTATGCCCGCCATGTCGGCGCCGTTGAACGCGGTCTCGCCGCCCTCCGTGTGGATGTCCCCGTCCTGGCTACCCAGCCGGTTACAAATCACGCCGAGAACGAGAGGGGCGCGAATGGTAAGCGTTCTCCTGCCTGCCACGACGAATCCATCCTGCATGGTCGACCGGATCTCCGCGGCGATCCGTTCCGTGGCCACCCGGGCGTTGTCGTGAACCCCCACCCGCAGCTTTTGCGACGAGTAGTACTGACTCTGCACGAGGAACGTCCCGCTCACCAAGATCACCACCAGGGATGAAAGCAGGAGCGCGATGATCGTTTCGACAAGCGTGAAGCCCGCGCAGCGGGCTACCAGGGGGCCGACGCGTACGAGGTCGCCGAGTGGGACGGGCCCGCACCGCCCACCGGAATCAGCGACACCTCGATCCTGGCGAGAACCGCCGTCAGGGGCGTGATGATCACCGTACGCTCGAAGTCGAGTCCTTCGGCGGTCAGGGTATCCACCGTCGTTCCGGCCGTCAGGGAAGTCACGGGCAGCGCACTCAATGAGTCGAGGCGCTCGCCCACGAGGACCGCGAGTTGGGACCGCGCGCCGGCGTAGCGCATTTGGGTGCCCAAGGCCCCACTTACCTGGAGTACCATCAGAACACCCAGGGAAAAGATCACGAGCGCGCCCATGACCTCGATAAGCGTGAAGCCGCCAGCCGGACGCGCTGTGGACCATAATCGCCGGCTCAAGTCCGGTCTATCTTCGAGGCTCCCATACTATTGAACGATACTGTGTACATCACGCCGCCGGAAGAAAAAGTCGCGGTGCCCAGTGGACCGCCCGCGCCGCTCAGATCCGCGATGCCCCGGGCGTCGAACACGAGCGAATCTCCCGGCATGTCCAGCGTAACGCCGCTCAGGTCGATGTCGGCGCTCACCCCGAAGCGACGCGTGGCGACTTCCGTAGCAGTGCTTTGTGTCTGCACTTCGTACCAGCGGCTGCTCTCATAGAAGCGGATGACCACGGGCTCGCGCGAGCGCACTGCCCAACTGCGCGCCAGTGTCAAATCGCGAGCGAAAACCTGCGCGGCATTCTCCGCGGCCACACGCTCAAAGTACCCTGTGAAGGCTAGCGCGGCGAAGGTGAGCCCGATGGCGCTGATCGACAAGACAACGAGCAGCTCGATGATCGTGAACCCGGCTCGCCTCAACGTCGACGCTCCACATCGGTGCCCCTCCCGAGTCCGTCCGCGACCGCCGAGAGCTCGCGAGCGGCTACCGACACGGCAGCCAACCCCACCGACTCCTCTTCTCGGAGCTCCGCCAGGATCCCGCGGAAGCGCTCCACGTCGCGGGGGCTGACCTTTGCCACGTAGTCCCCCGCTTCGTCCCCGTCGCACACCACGCCCACGACACACTTCCGGTGCGCCCTAGACAGATCTTGAGCCAACGCTTGCGACGCGCGGTGCTCCCACTGGCCCTCACCGGCCGCCGAGAAGGTCCGGCGGCGAAGCCAAGGAATATCGAAGAGCTCGGATACCTGATAATACGCTCTGGCGGTCGCGAGAACGTCGGTTTCCGTCTCGCGGGCGATCTCGAGGATCTCGAGGAGCTGATCGAGAAAGCGCAGCGTGATGAGCCGGGTCGAGAATACTTCGTCGGCACCGAGGTCACGGATCTCCTTCACCCGAGCCTCGAAGAGATCCCGCTCCTCCCCAGCCACGACCGCTCCGAACGCCTCGCGGAGCGTCGCGAGCCCTTCGAGGTTGCTCGCCACGATGGTGGCAGGTGAAACGTCAGGCTTCACATTCGTGAGTACCCAGCGCGTCGCTCGTTCCAAGACCCTGCCAAGACCCAGAAGCCACCGCGTGACCACCCGCGCGTTCAGCACGGAGGTCTGTTCGGCCATTTGCCTCAGGAGGGCGCGGTGGTCGGCGAGCCTGGAGGCGACCAACCAGGCTCTGACGACTTGCTCGGCGCTACAGCCGGCGTCCCTCCGGAGCCGGTAGACGAACGTGGCGCCCATGAGGTCGACCAGGTCGTTGGTGAGCTGACATGCGACGATCTCCCTGCGAAGCGGATGCGCGGAGAGTCGCGACTGGCCGACGGCCACCAAAGCCGACGGTGGGAAATATCCCACCAGGTAGCTCTCCGCGACCGGGTCGTCTGGGAGGCCGCTCTTGAGAAGCTCCGTCTTCAGGCCGAGTTTGGCGTACGCGAGGAGCACACACAGCTCCGGACGTACCATGGATTGACCGACCTCGCTCCGTTCGGCGAGCACGTCCCGAGACGGCAGTCCCTCTGAGATTCGGTCCAGGTCGCCCCCTTTTTCGAGGGCGAACATGAAGTCGCGAAAGTCATCGGCGGACTCCGACACCCTTCTCTCATCGAGTGAGATGGCGAGGCTCTGAGAGCGATTGTTCTGGAGCACGTGCTCGGCCACCGATTCGGTCAGGTCCTCCAACACTTCGTTTCGTCGTGACTCCGTCATGTCCCCCTCCGCGACAGCGGGAGCCATGAGGATCTTCAGGTTCACCTCGTGGTCCGACATGTCCACGCCGCCGGAGTTGTCCAGAGCATCGGTGTTGATCCGGCCTCCGCCCAGTGCGTACTCCACCCGGGCCCGCTGCGTGAAGCCGAGGTTGCCACCCTCCCCGACGACCTCACAGCGCAGCCCGCTCACGTCGATGCGCACGGCATCGTTCGTGGGGTTTCCCGCCTCCGCATGAGCCTCGGAGTCCGCCTTCACATAAGTGCCGATGCCCCCGTTCCACAGGAGCTCGACGGGCGCGCGCAATACGCACCTGATCAGCGATTCGCCGTTCAGCGACCGGGCTTCCTCATCCGACAGGCCCAAGACTCGCCTCGCCGGTTCTGTCAGCTCAACCTCCTTGGCGCCCCGCGACACGATCATGCCTCCGTCGCTCAGGAGGTCCCGGTCGTAGTCGTCCCAGCTGGACCGACCAAGCCCGAACATGCGCTTCCTCTCGGCGAACGACGTCGCCGGGTCGGGATCTGGGTCGATGAAGATGTGGCGGTGATCGAACGCAGCTACGAGTCGGATCTGCTCGGACAGAAGCATGCCGTTCCCGAATACATCCCCGCTCATGTCGCCAATGCCCGCAACGGTGAAGGGCTCAGCCTGAATATCCTTGCCCTTCTCCCTGAAGTGCCGCTTCACGCACTCCCAGCCGCCTCTGGCTGTGATGCCAACGGCTTTGTGGTCGTACCCGTGCGAGCCTCCGGAGGCGAAGGCGTCGGCCAGCCAGAACCCATACTCCCCCGCCACCGAGTTGGCGAGGTCGGAGAACGTGGCCGTGCCCTTGTCGGCGGCTACCACGAGGTAGGGGTCCGGTGGATCATAACTGACGACGCCCGAGGGCGGGACGCTCCGTCCGGCCTCGAGGTTGTCAGTCAGGTCGAGCAAGCCACGCATTAGGGTCTGGTACTGCTCTCGGCCCTCGGCGAAGCGCTCGTCCGGATCGGTAGGAACTCGCCGCGTGATGAATCCGCCCTTGGAGCCACCCGGTACGATGACCGCGTTCTTGATCATCTGTGTCTTGACCAGGCCGAGGACCTCGGTCCGGAAGTCGTCCGGCCGGTCGCTCCACCGGATGCCGCCCCGCGCTACGGTAGCGCCTCGCAGGTGGATGCCCTCCATGCGCGACGAGTACACCCACACTTCGAACAGGAGCTCCGCCGGTCGGGAGATCTCGATGTCGCCCACGAGGATCTTGTAGGAGGTGTAGGGCACGCCCCCAGACCTCACGCGAGGCGCCCGACCGCCACACCGGTAGTAGTTGGTGCGCAGCGTCGCGGAGATTAGGCCCTCGAGACTGCGCAGCGCCCGGTCGTCGGCGAGCACGGACACGCCGCGCAGAGAAGCCTGGAACGCCGTTCGGACATCGTCGGCCGCCTCGAGTCTTTGCTCGGCCGATTCCCAAGCGTGCGGATCGAAACGGGTCTGGAACAGCTCGAACAGCTCCCGAGCCAGCCCGGGATAGCTGGTAAGGGCCGAAGGAAGAGCGGACCGGCTGGGAACGGCTCCGACTTGGAACGCATAAGCCGCCAACCCCCGCAGCACGTCGACCTCTCTCCAGTGGAGCCCTGCAGCCAGGACCAAGGCGTTCAGAGGGTCACTGATTGCGTCGCCCGCCCGGGCCGCCAGCAGCGTTTGCGACAACAGCTCTCCCCGTCCATCCACGTCGAGCTGCTGCCCCTCCCTGTCGAAGACGGCAAAGACGTAGATGGTCGCATCGGGCGATCCGTTCCGCCGGACATCGTAGGGCTGCATGGCGATCACCCGGAGGCCGAGATTGTCCAGGATCGGCATGAAGTCCGATAGCACGAGGCGCTCGCCGCGCAGGAAAAGCTTGAGTTGGGTTGCGCCCTCCACGCCGGCCACCTGGTCGGCGCGGTCGCGATTGGCGAGCACGACCGAGATGGTCCGATCCCCCGAAACCATCAGCTCGAGCTCACTGATATCCGTAGCTGCGACCTCGGGGCTGGTCGCAGCCTGATACTCCGGGCTCAGGCGATCGCCGTACTCTCGTGCCAGCCGGTGAGCGTCGGCCGGTGGCCGGGACTCTTCGAGTCGCTCCTCGACGAGGTCGGTCCACGTACGGATGAGGCGTCCAACGGTCACTTCGAGGTCGGATGCGGCGACCCGCTGAATGTTCTCTTCAGCAGTGGCGATGTAGAAGTGGAGCCGCGCTTGATCGCCCTCGCCTAGGGCAAGGTGGTAGTTGAGAACGTCACCCTCGAACGCGTCGACCAAAGCCGTTTCGATGTCCCGACGCACATCTCCGGAGAAGCGGTCCTTGGGCACGATCACCATCACGGAGAGGCCCCGATGAAGCGGATCCTCGCGAAGGCTGACCTTTACATCGTCGGTACTGTACGAGGTGAGCACCGTGCGGACGTCCGCAGCGATCTCCCCGGCCGACGAGACGAACAGCTCCTCCCGGGGCAGCGAGTTGAAGATCGTAATGATCGCTTTGTAATCGTGGGTGCCTTCCCGCACGCCCGCGTCCGCCAGGACGCTGTCGAGCTTGTGCCGCAGGATGGGGATGTTCTGCGCTGCGTCGGAATAAGCCTTCGAAGTGAAGAGGCCCAGGAAGCGATGCTCGCCCACCGTACGGCCGGCGCCGTCCGTCCTGCGCACACCCACGTAGTCCATGCGTGCACGCCGGTGGACGGTGGACTCCGCATTCGTCTTGCTGATGATGAGCTCGGGGCCGCCCTGCGCGAGCTCGCGCTGCGGGGCGCTGAGCTCGGCCAGAGGCACGGGCGCAGAGAAGCCCGAGTCCGCCTCGTTACGCAAGAGACCGAGGCCAGAGCCCTCCACTACGCCGATGCTCTTCTCGCCCCCCGCCTCCCGGACTTCGTAGGCGCGGTAGCCGAGGAAGACGAAGCCTCCGTCCTGCAGCCATCTCAGGAAGGCTTGGATCTCCGCGAGGTCATCCCCGCGCCCCCCGACCTTGGTCTGATCGGAGAGCTCCTCGACCACTGCATCGACCGCGGCGATCATGGGATGAAAGTCGTCGGTGGCCCGTACGACGTCTTCAAGGCAACGCGTAATCTCTAGCTCGATGTGTGCGAGCGTGGCAGGATCCGCCACGCGCTCGATCTCGCAGTGGACCAACGCCTCCTTCGCGCCCTGGTCCCCCGGGGCGGACACGGAGAGCACCTTGCCCGACTCATCCCGCTCCACGTCGAGGAGGGGATAGACCATGAATTCGATGGCCAACCCCTCGTCGTGCAGGAACTCGCGGATCGTATCGACCACGAAGGGACGTTCGCTCACGCTGGCGCGTACCACGGTTACTGGCGCCTCCCAGCCCTCGTTCTCGATGCTGGGGTTTACGACCGAAACATCGACGTGGTCCGGTCTCGAGCGTTCGACGAAGTCGAGGACCGCCAACGTGACGTTCGTCAGCTCCGAGACGCTGCGACTGCGGAGGAACGCCTCCGGGGCCCTCCGCAGGAAGATCGAGGCGAATTCTCGGGCCCGCTGCGGGTCTCCGACGTGACTACGCCCGTCTATTTCCCGGCGGACCGCTTCAATCTGAGGTGAGTGACCGCGCTGACGCCGCTCGCCGACTCCCGTGGATAGGCTCATGAACGAACGTTACCCGCGAAGGTGTTGCCGGGGAACCTTGAAAACAGGCCGGGCACGTGCCGTTTCGCGAATTCCCTGGCTAGTGGCTTTCATCTAGTTTGGCACATGCGTTTTGTGCATGTCGCCGACGTCCACCTCGACACTTCCTTCGCGGGTCGCTCCGAGCCGGTTCGGCGCCGGCTACGCGAAGCATCCAGAGAGGCGTTCAGGCGCGCCGTCGACCTCGCGATACGCGAGGACGTACATGCGTTCCTCATTGCCGGCGATCTCTTCGACGGAGAACGGCTCTCTTTTCGCACCGAGCGTTTCCTGCTCGAGCAGACCGCGCGGCTCGGCGATCATCACATCACGGTGGTCTACGCGACCGGGAACCACGACCCTGGTTCTCCGGAGACGGGTCCACGACCGCTCCGGTGGCCGAGCAACGTCCACGTGGCGGACGACGCCACGCCGCGTAAGGTCTTGGTATCTGACAGCGCTGGTGATCCGGTCGGGTTCGTGAACGCGGTCGGCCACGCGTCGGGACGAGAGTCGACCGACCTCTCGCGCCTCCTTCCCGGACCCACCGGAGAGCTTCCCGAAGTCGGCCTCCTCCACACCCAGGTTCACTCCTCGTTGGGGGCCGACGACCATCACCCCTACGCGCCTTCCGAACTCACGTACTTGCTCCGTGCAGGCTACGACTACTGGGCCCTGGGGCACGTCCACGTGCGCCAGATGATTGCCGACGACCCACCCATCTGGTACGCCGGCAACTTACAGGGTCGGACCCACGCCGATCGGGGCGAGCGCGGTGCGTTGCTCGTCGACCTTTCCGATCGGGACACCCCAGCGGTCTCCTTCCGTTCGCTCGCGGCGGTGAGATGGGACACCATAGAGGTCGATCGCCTGGACGGCGTCACCTCGCTCGACGAGCTGGAGCGTCACGTGCAGCTCGCGTGGGGGGCGCAACGAACCGACGACCCGGGCACGAACGGAACGGAGTGGATGATGCGGGTGATCCTCCGTGGCTCCTGCCCACTCTGGTCCGAACTGCGCACCGAGGAAGACCGCGAACTGCTCGGGCGCGAGTTGCGCGAGTTGCTCGGCGTTCTCGAAGTCGTCGTCGACACCGAAAGCGTACACCCTGTGTTGGCTCTGGACGAGCATCGAACACGCATTGACGTGCTCGGCGAAGCCCTTCGTCTGGCCGGATCGCTAAGGCGTGGTGAGACGCAGATCGACGGGCTCGACCCCGGAGACCTAGTGGGCCTGACTTCTGACGACCCGGCGGCGTTGAGCGCTTACGTGCGTGACCTGCTGGGCGAAGTCGACGGCGAGATCGCCGCGAGACTTTTGGACACCGCGGGCACATGAGGATCGACCGAATTCAGGTCGGCGCTTTTGGTCGCCTTCGTGACTTCGACACCGGACCGACCGCGCTCGACAGGTTGGTGGTGGTCTTGGGGCCCAACGAGGCTGGCAAGTCGACGCTGTTCTCGTTTCTGACCACCGCGCTGTACGGATTCCAGCCAGCCACGCGCGAGCGCAATCCACACGTGCCATGGGGTGCGGACGAAGCGTCGGGTTCGATCAGGGTCCACCTGGACGCAGAGCGCTGCGCGGAGGTGGAGCGCACGCTTCGCTCCCAGCCCGCTGGGCGCCTCAAAATGGACGGCCAAACGACGGACCTGAGAAACCAGCCTGTGCCCTGGGTCGGTCACGTACCACGGAGAGTGTTTCGACAGGTCTTCGCGGTCACCCTAGGTGAGTTGGCTGGCCTCGACGGCGAAACCTGGGCGCGTATCCAGGACAAGGTCATCGGATCCATGGGTGCCGCGGACCTAGGCTCGGCCCGCGCCGCCGCTGAGGCCCTGGAGCGTGAGGCGGGGGAGATCTGGCGACCGAATCGCCGCGGCAACCAGCGCCTGCGCGCGCTGCAGAGAGATGCCCGGACCCTCCGGGGTCGGAGGACCGCCGCGCAGGAGCGTGATGCCCAAGTCCGCCGGCTTGTCGACGAGCGGGACGGGCAGCGTGCGGAGCTTGCTGACGTCAGAGAACGGCGCCACTTGGATCGCGCCGAGGTCGAGCGGGCGCAGTCGCTCCTGCCTGTCGCGCGACAGCTCGCGCGCATCGTGAGGCTTCGCGATGAGGGTGGTGCGCGGGAGACTCTGTGCGGCCTCCCGCCCGATCCACCGGGCAGGTACGCGGAGATCCTCGAACTGCTCCGCGTCACCGACGAGCGTCGTCAGGCGGCAGAGCACGAAATGGTCGGCCACGAGGCGACGATCGCTCGGGCCGCCTCTGTCCCTCGCGATCTCGTCGACAAACGCGAAGAGATCTTGAGACTCATCGCGAGGGCGGCGGGCTGTGCGCCCGACCGGATCCGGGCCGTCGAGCTCGAGGGCGAAGTCGAGGCCGTCGAAGCCCGCATGGACGCGGCGGCTGCCCACGTGCTCCGGGCTTCCTGGCGTGACCTCCCGGCGGGCGCATTGACCACACTGCCGATCGAGCTGCTGAGGACGAGGATCACGCCGGCCCCACCCGCGCCGGCAGCCGAGAGGGGTTCCGGGGCTCCGAAGGCCGCCACCTGGTCGATTCTTGCGGCGGGTGTCGCCTTGCTGATGTGGGGGCTGATGGCCAGCCAACTGATCGCGACCGCGATCGGGGGGGGCGCGATCGCCGCAGCCGTGACCTGGTTCCTCGCGCTGCGGGCGAGCGCCCGCAGCCGTGCAGCGGCCGGCGGCCGACAGAGCACGCACCAGGACGTACGTGCCCTGCTCTTGGGTGTCCCGGTGAGTGAAGAACACTTGGCACGACCCAGCGAGTCCCTCGCGACGGAGCTGGAGCGCCTTCGCGAGCTGGCGCGTGCCCGGAGTGAACTCGCCCGCGCCTTGGCGGCGGCGGGCGAGCGCGTGGTGCGCGTCGATGCCGAAGCACGCGCCCTTGCCCGGGCCCTGGATCGGGACGACAAGCCAGATGCGGAAGCCATCGCGCGCGATCTCGATCGCCTCATGCGGGAGAGTGAGCGACTCCAGGACGCAAAGGCCGGCGCCGAGCACAACCTCGAACGGCTCCGTCGAGAGCGGGACGCATCGGCTCGTAGCGTGGCGATCCTTCGGGCCGAGGTCTCCACGCTCGAGGATGCGGCGACGACGATTGGGTTGGCAGACGTCGAGATGGGCCTCGAAGAGGCCCACGCCCGGATCCGGGCCCACGCCCGTGCCGACCAGCTGGAAGAGGAACTCGACCAAGTCCATCCGAACCTGGCGGAGCTCCGCTCCGAGATCGCACGGTTGGACGAAGCGGGACACACCTGGTCGGTCGATGAAGAAGCCCTGGCGCGCGCCCGCGCCCGTATCGAAGCCCACGACGAGCGGATCGAGGGACTACTTACGCGCGGCGAGGCATTGGAGGGGGAGGCGACTCGTCTCCGCGACGAGGAGACAGTCGACGCTGTGGACAGCGAGATCACGAGCCTCCGTGAGGAGGAAGCGCGCCTCATGCGCGCACGGGACCGGAAGTGGGTACTCGCCCGAGTCCTTCGTGAGGCCGACCGCCGTTTTCGCGAAGAGCACCAGCCGGACCTCGTCCGACGCGCGAGCTCATACCTGTCGCATCTGACCGGCGGCCGCTACGAGCGCTTGATCATCGACGAAACGGACGGCGACCACTTGTTTCACTTGGTCGGTCCGACGCTGCCCGCGCCGGTCCCACTCGCGCCCCCCGTTTCGACCGGCACGCTCGAGCAAGCGTACCTGAGCCTGCGACTCGCCATCGTCGATCACTTGGACCAGGGCGGCGAGAAGCTACCGCTCTTCGTCGACGAGATCTTCGTGAACTGGGACGGCAACCGACGAGCGCGCGGACTCGAGGTGTTGGCAGGCATTGCGAGCACGAGGCAGGTCTTCGTGTTCACCTGTCACCCGGAGGTGGCGAGCGAGCTGGGGCAACGCGGAGGGCGTGTCCTCGAGTTGGATCGAGTGGAGTGACCGGAGAACTACGGCTTCACATCGAGCGCCTCGGTCAGGACCCTGCTCCGGGCGTCGCAACGTACCTACTCATCCATGGCTACGGGGCCTCGGGTTTCACGTGGAGGCATTGGGCGCTCCAGTTAGCGCAGCGCGGGCACGTCGTGCAGGTCGACATGAAAGGGTTTGGCCAGTCGCCGAAGCCCGACGACGGCCGCTACGCGCCCTCCGACCATGCCGAGCTCGTGCACAAGCTGGTGGATACCCTCGGCCTCCAGAGCCTCACGGTGATCGGCCACTCGCTCGGCGGAGGAGTCGCTCTCCTGACGGCCCTGAGGCTCATGGATGCGGGAGCGTCCTGCTTGGAGCGACTGGTCATCGTCGGTGGCGCAGCATACGAGCAGCGGCTGCCGCCCTTCGTGGGACTCGCTGAGCGGCCGCGGCTCGGATCCTTTCTGTTCAGATTGGTCGGCGCTGAGCGGGTCGTCGCGAGAGTATTGCGGTCCATCGTCCATGACCCGAGCGGGGTGAGTCCGGATCAAGTCCTGGGCTACGCCGGCCCTCTGCGTTCGCCCGAGGCGATACGGGCGCTCATCGACACGGCGCGACAGATCGTACCCGCCGACCTGCACATGACGACCGGCCGCTATAAAGAGATTGACGTGCCCACGCTCCTGCTGTGGGGTCGAGGCGACCGGGTCGTGCCCCTTGCCGTCGGCGAGCGCCTGGCCCGCGCCATGCCCAACGCGCGCCTTCATGTGATGGAGTCGTGCGGCCACTTGCCCGCGGAAGAGCGTCCCGATGAGTCGTTCGCCGTGGTCGCGCGCTTCTTAGAC
>Ga0224512_10000215_pt1 | contig 61879 bp, 54 predicted proteins | sample SF_May12_sed_USG_4_FD_169103 | JGI IMG/M metagenome (GOLD analysis project Ga0224512, IMG submission 169103) | Sediment microbial communities from San Francisco Bay, California, United States - SF_May12_sed_USGS_13 | ecosystem: Environmental > Aquatic > Marine > Sediment | place: USA...
ATGTCCCCCAGGGCTACGGGCTGTTTCCACACCTGTCGGTGCTGGAGAACGTCGCCTTCGGGTCGATCGCCTGGAGCCCACGTCCCGGACGCGAAGAGCGTCTGATGCACGCGGAGAAGTTGTTGGCGCGCGTAGGATGCGTTCACTTGGCGAACCGCAAACCCGCGGGACTCTCTGGAGGTGAACAGCAACGGGTCGCGCTGGCGAGGGCACTCGCGGTGGAGCCGAAGATGCTGCTGTTGGATGAGCCACTGGCCGCCTTGGACGCGCAGGCGCGCCGCGCGGTGCGAAACTATTTGGCCGAGCACCTCTCTCAGCGCAGCGGCCCGGCGCTCGTGGTGAGTCATGACCTTCGGGACGTGAAAGCCCTCGGGGGCCCGGTCTGCGTGATCGAGGACGGGCGCGTCGTTCAGCGCGGGCTCCCCGACGAGCTCGCGGCTCGCCCGGCCACCGAGTTCGTGGAGGCGTTCTTCGCGGACTGATTGACCCGCGTCAGAACGTCTGACTGCCGACCGCGCCTAGGCGGTGTTAGGCTCAGTGGGTGGCGGGGACAACGGGTCCGCCGATCTGAACCGGAGACCGCATGGCCAGGCACTACTTCACGGCTCACCTGACACTCACGGCGTTGCTGTTCCTGCCCGTGCTCACCTCGTGTGGCGGTGACGCCGCCAGCGACTCAGACCAACCACAGTGGTCCGTCGTGGAGGAGCTACGAATCGGCGATATCGACGACCCTGAGCAGACGTTGTCGACCGTCGGGGCGCTCGTGGTCGACGACCAGAACAGGATCTACGTCGCTCAGCCTCAGCTCGGCACGATTCGCGTCTTCGACGATGCCGGGCGCACACTGCGTTACATCGGGAGCCGCGGACAGGCACAAGGCGAGTTCGACCGGGTCTACACCATCGGTTTCGTGGCGGACACGCTCTATGCGATCGACCTGGGACTTCGGCGCGTCTCGTACTTTTCCCTCGAGGGCGAGCACCTGCGATCCGCTCAGGTCAGCGCGCCTCCGGTCACTCCGCCGTTCTTCCCGAGCATGCCGTTCGCCGTCTTCGCCGATGGTTCGATGGTGATCGGCACTGCGTTCCCGCCGAGCATCCCACCCGAGGCATTGCGGCGCGTGCCGCAGCTGCGGATCGACGGCACGGGTACGGTGCTCGACACGGTCACCTGGATCGGCTACGAGCGCACCGCCCGTCGCGCCAACCATGAAGGACGGCCCCTCAGTGTGGGCAGCCCTCTCAGCGACGACGCCTTCGCCATGTTCTCTGACGACGGCACGAGGGTCGCGACACTGGACCGGACCGTCGCCCCGGGCGCTGGAACCGCGTCGTTCGGCGTCACCATGAGCGACGGAAGTGGGGATACGATCTACTCGCGGCGTTACGAATACGTCCCCGTTCCCGTCGATGCCTCGGTCATCGACAGTATCGTCGAGGAGCGGGCGAATGCTCTCTCCGGTGCGTTCGAAGATCCGCGGGAAGCTCCTGGGTTCGTTCGCAGCGCCATGTTCCTGCCGGTCTACTATCCGCCGGTGAGCGCCGCCCAGTTCTCGGACTCAGGCGAATTCTGGGTCCGCCGGGAGGCACTAGCCGGCCAGGACCAGACCTGGATGGTGCTCGATGAGGGCGGCGAACCGATTGCGCACGCCGCGCTCCCAGAAGGTCTCCAGGTCATGGTCATTGGACGAGACGCCCTTTGGGGCGTCGTGTTCGACGAGTTCGAGGTGCCCTACGTGGTGCGGTATCGGGTCGTCAGAGGCGCGACCGCGGAGTAGCGCTCGGAGGGTCGCGCTCCCCTTCAGTTCAGGGGATCGACCCGACTCGGGGTAGCCGCCCCCGAAACGATCGTCTCGGCTCCCCGAGCGATGGCCCGAATCGTGTTCGTGAGGTGGTCGAGGTCGAGCGTCCCGATCTCGTCGGTCACCTGATGGTACTCGCGATCGACGTCGATCGGGGTCGTGGAGAGCGAGTGGGCGGGGACGCCCAACGCGGCCAGTCTCGCATTGTCAGACCGGTAGAACAGTCCGAGCTGCGGATATGGGTCCGGGTAGAACTCGTACTCGGTACCTTCGACCGCCTCCTGCAGCAGCGTGCCGAAGGACGAGCGCTCGAAGCCTGTGATCCACGCGGTGTTCGGACCGCTGACGGCCGGCTTGCCGATCATCTCGATGTTGAACATCGCGACGATGTCGTCGGGATCGACCCGGGCCGAGTAGTAACGAGACCCGAAGCCACCGGCTTCCTCCGCCGTGAAGGCGGCGAAGAGCAAGGTGCGCTCGGGGGTGCCGCGTGCCGCGAAGTACTTAGCGAGCGAGACCACTGCGGCGACTCCGGAGGCATTGTCGTTCGCGCCGTTGGCGACAGAATCACCCTGCAGTGCCCTGACGATGCCTAGGTGGTCGTAGTGGGCCGAGAAGAGGACATACTCGTCGCTCCGACGCCCGGGAATCTGGCCGACGACGTTGACCAACGGCCGCTCGAGCACGTCTGCGGCGGCACTGATGTCGTAGGTGGACTCTTCGGTGCCGCTCACGAGCGCCACGACGACGGTCCCTGTCTGCGTGCCCTCGACATGCTGCGTGGGGCGCCTGAAGATCTGCGCGATGGTACGGAACGGCTCCTCGTGCGCCTCGTCGATGAGCACGAGCGCGTCTATGCCACTGTTGGCGACGGCCACAGCTAGACCGTTGGCGTCGGCGTCCGGGCCCGCCACGATCACTTGTACATCGCCGGTCTGCCAGCGAATGGACGGGACGCCGTATCGCACCTGGAAGCGGTCCGGTGACAGGGGGCGCCCGTCGACCACCGCGCGAGCCGGTGCCATCGAGTAGGCGTTCACCGTGAAGCGCTGCAGATAGCCGTCGGCGGCATCGAACTCTTGGAGCCCCGCCGCGCCGAACTCCCCAGCTATGAAGTCGGCCGCGCGCAGTGCGTCCTCGGAGAACGCCTCTCTGCCGCGCAATTCGTCGGACGAAAGGGTGGACACGATGCGCTCGACATCAGCGCGATCGATCGGGGCGACCTGTGGTGCCGAGGCAGCAGCCTGTGCGCATGCCGCGGCGAACAGTGAAGCCGTGAAAGCAGCGAGACGTGACATATATTTCGTCCGGAGTCGATTCACAGAAATGTGCTTGGCAGTCCTAGGTCAGTCCAACCGCCCAGCGATCCATACTGTACGATACACCGCAGTGCCCACAGTGCCCGCCGCCACGAGTACGATCAGCGCCATCAGCAACGTCCCTGACGCCCACCCCGCGGACGCGGTGACAACCGGGTCGAGGATGCCGCCGAAGCCCACCAGGAGCAACCGCTCAGCGCGTTGCATGACGCCGACCTTGCAGACGATGCCGACGCTCTCGCCCCGGGCGCGGGCGTAGCTCACGAGGAGCGAGCCGCCGAGCGCCGTCGCGACCGCGACGAGTCCGAGCGTCGACGCCTGGAAGTACACGGCGAGCCCAACGAAGGCCCCCACCTCGGCGAAGCGGTCGAGGGTGGAGTCCAGAAAAGCACCGCGCGGGCCCGCCAGGCCACGTGCGCGCGCGATGCGTCCGTCGAGCACATCGGCAGCGCCCCCCAACAGCACGGCCCATCCTCCGAGGTTGAGCCGTCCTGTCGCGAATAACACACCCGCGGCCCCACCGAACGCCACACCGAGGAGGTTAAACGCCGTGGGAGAGGCTCCCACCGCGAGCGCGACGGCCTCGATGGGGCGGATGAACCAGTAGAACCAGCTGCGCACGAAGTCACCGAGAACGAAGCTCCCGCGCTTGTCGACGTCGAGCGGGTCGCTCCGGCCCGAAGCCGTCGCCGCATAGACGGGCATGGACCCGAACGCCACGCCGAGGAGGCCGAGGAGCACGACCATGTCGGTCCTCACGAACCGATCTCCCTATGCGGCCGGGTGAGCAGCACGTAAATCGCCCTGGGCCACAAGAACACTAGGGGAAGGGCCCGTTCGATACGCGTCAGCCGGATGGTGCGGCCCGTGTGGCGCTCGACCTTTCGCACGATGTAGGGGAGCCAGTTGGCGAAGGTCACCATGTGCTTGAACCAGCGTGCGGTTGCGCGCGCCTTTGAGCGTCTAAAATGACGCCGCCAACGGCGCGCCAGCTCCGGCTCGGTTGGGGCGGCCGGAGCGAATCGGTCGCCGCGGCGGACCAGGAGGCCCGCCTCGAAGCCGCGCTCCAACACGGGCGGGAACACCTCGGCGAAGTGGTCTGCCTGAGCTTCGAAGATGCGGACGGAACGATCTTTGGCCTCGGGCCGGAACTCACCTCCGTAACAGACCTCCAGGAGGCGGCGACCCAAGCCCTCCGCATCGACGGGCGCTTCGAGATAAGGCAGCATCCAGTCGAGCACTCGCTCACGGGCTCCGCGGAGCTGGTCCTGCGCCCAGGCGGCGTCGCCATCGCTGGCCGACCACACGACGGCCACCCGCTGCACCAGCCGTCCTAGCAAGAAATGGTCGGGTGGTTCGGCGCCGAGCGCCCGTTGAAAGTCCTCGACGCTCACGATCTGGCACTTCGCGATGCCTGCCTCGCCATCGTGCGGCGCGAACGCGATCGCGTTGGGAGCCAGGACTCCCGCCATGCGCGTCATTAGCCAAACGGGTCTGTGCAGCTCACCGGACGCACGCAGGTCCGCGTAGAAGTCTCTGTAGTCGGTGACGACGACGACGAAGTCGAAGGCGCTGTGACGATCGGGGCGCGTCTGAAGCAGCTGCGAGCCGTACAGAAGGACGGCGCGGACGTGCCCTCCCGCCGCTTCCACGAGCGACGCGGAGAGGGCATCGGCGCCGGTCATCCCGCGGGTACCCCCCCACGCATCTCGGTCAGCCGCTGCTGCATCTTGTCGCGCACCTCTTCCAAGAAAACAGTGGGATCGTCTTCGGGGTCAGTCCAGTCGAAGGTCCCGACATGCTCCATCTTCCCTTCGACGTGGCCCAAACCCCTGATGAAGTCCTTATACTTTGCTGCCTTCCAAAAGCCGTCTGCCACAAAGACATACACCTTCCATGTACGCGTCGCGAGGATCCGAGAGAGGCCTCCGCGCTTGAATCTCCCGATCTCTCCGTCCCGCGTTCGCGTGCCCTCCGGGAAGACCGCCAACGGGACCTGGATGTCCCTCGCAGTCTGGGCCAGCTCGTCCAGGACCTCGCGCGTGACCGCAGCGTTTGCCGAGGGATCCACGACCGGGTATTGATAGAGTCGAACCATATGCGATATCAGCGGAATCCAGCTGGTGTATCGCTTCCGCGTCACGATCAGTGGATAGCCCCCCTGGACGGTCTGGACCACCAATGGAATGTCAAAGAGCGACTGGTGATTCATCAGGATCAGAATACCGGGCTCTGTGGGAACGATCTGGGGGGCGCGGGGAATCACGCAGCCTCCGATCACAGACACGGGCCGAGTCGTCAACCAAGCCATGATCTTGATCCATCGTCCGAGGATGGGGATGCGCTTGGACGGCATCAACCACACGAGCGGAACGATGACGAGGCGCTGCACGACCTCGGCGATCAACAGCACGAAGGACGAAAAGACGACGACCGACCAGCCTCGAAATAGCAACCGTGGGTCCCTCAGGGGGTCGGGGAATCGGGTAGTTCAAGCCCGGGCCGGACGGCCAACGCTAACCGCCTGCGACAGCCATCATCAAGACGACGCCTCACATGAATGACATCGACTACACCTACTACGCCTACCGGATGTGTGTGGGGGCCTACTTCGAGATGCCGACGGCGGACGCCAAGGCGCTGATTCCGGACCATTTGCAGCCCCTTGAAGTGCGTCACGACCGGAGCATCTTGGCCATCACGGCCTTCCACTTCACGGAAAGCCTCGTGGGCCCCTACTACGAGGTGGTACTCGCCATCGTGGTGCCGCCCATGGTCGAAGCTGGCAAGCCGCTCCCCAAGGCGGCGTTCTTTCCGTTCATGGTGGGAACCACGACCGCCCCTTCCCGCGAGCATGCCATTGAACGCTGGCACCTGCCGCACTACATGAAGGACTTGGAAATCAACTTCGACGGCGACGACGGCGAGGTCACCGTGACGGTTCGGGATGGCGACAAACCGGTGCTCGACCTGACTGTCACCGACTTCGATTTCGAGCCGTCGAACAACGTGTACAGCTGCTTCACCGTGGATGACAGCGACCGCTTCAAGGTCAACATCTTTATGGAGGCCCCCCACACGGAGCATGAAGAGGAGCGCGGCTCCCTGACGCTCTATGAGCACCCGATGACCGCCGGGCTCACGATCGAGGACGTAGAAACCTACCCCTTCCGCGAGGAGTGGTACCGAAGCGGGATGCAGACGTTCGAAAAGCTGGAGAGCTTCTGACGCAGGGAGGACGATACTTCGTCATCCTGAACCCGGCCGCCGGGCGCGGCAGGGGTCGCCGTCGGCTCGCCACATACCGCAGGCTGCTCGAGGATGCCCTGCCGGGCGTCACGATCGCACCAACGACGCGGGCCGGCGAGGAGCGCGACCTGGCGGAGCGCGCAGTGGGGGAGGGCTACGACTTCGTGGTGGCCGTCGGCGGGGACGGCACCTGGAGCAACGTCGCCGACCGGCTGGTGGCGAGTGGCCGACCCGACGTCGCGCTGGGCATTCTCCCGAACGGGACGGGCAACGACTTCGGGCGTAACTTCGGGTACGACCCCAGCAGCCCAACAGAGGCGGTGCGGGTACTGGCGCAGGGCCACACGCGCACGGTCGATGTGGGTCGGGTCGACTCGCTGAGTGCTCCGGACCACGAGCCGATGAACCTCGGCATCCGCCATTTTCTGAACCTGGTGGGCTTCGGCTTCGACATCGCGGTCATCGATGCAGCCGCGGGGGCGCGCTTCCTCAAAGGGGAGCTCCTCTACAAGGTCACCGCCCTGCAACAGCTCTTTCGCTTCGAGGGCTTTCGGTTTCGGCTCGAACCTGAGGGCGGTGGGCGGCGCGAAGGGACGCATCTGATGCTCACGGTGTCGAACGGACGATACTTCGGGGGAGGATTCCCCATCGCACCCGACGCAAGCGTTAGCGATGGGCTGCTACACGCCTGCCGCATCGAGGACGCGAGCCCCCTGGGGCGGCTCAGGCTCTTCAACCTGGCAGAGCGCGGCCGACACGTCCGCTCAGATCGCGTGGAGGTCATCGGAGATTCTGGATTCCGCCTCAATTTCGACGCGCCTCCGCGTTTCGAGGTCGACGGCGATGTGCGTCGTTCCGCCGAAGCCACGGTCGATCTCCGTGTGCTCCCCGGAGCCCTCCGAGTGGTGGCTCCCGCAGCGGGATAGCCAGGAGACTACGCCTGGCCTAAGCTTTGCATCACAAAGTGCTTGACCTGACCGATCTCATCGCCGACTCTACCTAGATGAACCTTCCGGCCCCCAAACTCACCGTTTCGGAACGCGAGCCCGTCGCCCTGAGGGACCGGGCCATGGACAATTTGCGCTTCATCCGGGAAACGATGGAGCGCTCGGCTTCCTTTACGCACGTGTCGGGGAGCGGGGGCGTGGCGATGGGCCTGATCGCCCTCACGGCGAGCACCTTCGCCTCGCGCCCAGAGGTCCCCGGGACATGGCTCGGCACCTGGATGGGGGCGGCCGTGCTTTCCTTCTCGGTCGCCATCCTTATGATGGCTCGCAAGTCGCGCGCAGCGGGCGTCCCGCTCCTGACGGGCCCCGGTCGACGCTTTGCGTGGAGCGTCACGCCACCGATGGCCGCTGGAGGTGTGCTCACTGTCGCGCTGGTGCAGTCGGGACTCCTGCACCTCCTGCCGGGAATGTGGCTGCTCCTGTACGGGACCAGCGTCGTGACCGGCGGCTCCTTCTCGGTACGCCCGGTTCCCATGATGGGCGTCGCCTTCATGCTTGTCGGCGTCGCGGCCCTTCTCTCGCCACCTGGGTGGGGCGACGCCTACATGGCCGCAGGTTTCGGAGGGCTCCACATCGTCTTCGGCATCGTGATCTGGAGGAAACATGGCGGCTGACAGCGGTGCGCTACGGCGCACATCCGATCACGGCTCGCCGGATACGCCCCCGTTGGGTGCCGTGCGAGGGCAACCCGCGGATCCGGGTCCACTCGACCTGGACCGTATCATCCACGAGCGCGTGCGCCTGGGAATCGTGAGCGCGCTCGCGGTGAACGGCTCCCTCACCTTCACGGACTTGAGGGACCTGCTCGGCACGACCGACGGGAATCTGAGTGCGCACGCCCGTCGACTCGAAGACGCGGGTTACGTGGCGTGCAGCAAGTCCTTCGATGGCCGCACGCCGAGGACGGAGTACGAGCTCACGGGCCGGGGCCGACGGGAGCTCGATGCCTATCTGGACCATATGGAAGCCATCATCGACGCGACGAGAGAGTAGGCCAGATGAGTATGCACGTAGCCATCATCATGGACGGCAACGGCCGTTGGGCGACGGGCCAGGGGCGCCGGCGCGAGTGGGGACACCGGCGAGGGGCCGAGGCGGTGCGGAGGGTGGTGCGGGCAGCGCCTGACCTCGGCATCGATGCGTTGACCCTCTACGCATTCTCATCGGACAACTGGAGCAGACCGGCGGCCGAAGTGGGCTTACTTTTTCGGCTCTTCGAGCGGTATCTGGGACGCGAGGCCGCTGAACTGAAGGAAAACGGTGTGGCCTTGCGCGTCGTTGGCCGACGCGACCGCCTTTCCCCTCAGCTCGTGGCCGCTATTGAGCGGGCCGAGTCCGAGACTCGAGGTGGGCAGCGCATGACTCTTCGTGTGGCGGTCGACTACTCGAGCCGCCATGCGTTGTTGGAGGCCGTCCGCAACGTCGCGGCGCAGCATGGGCTGGCTGCTGATCGCCCCGACCTGTCGGCCGCGCTCGGCAGGGCGATGCACGCCGGGGGCCCCTCACCCGACGTGGACCTCTTGATCCGAACCGGGGGCGAGAAACGCCTGAGCGACTTCCTCTTGTGGGAATGCGCCTACGCGGAGCTCCTATTCACGCCGAAGATGTGGCCAGACTATACAGGGGAGGATCTCGCGGCGGCGATCCGTGAGTACGCATCCAGGGACCGGCGCTTCGGCAAGGTGAAGTTGGCCGGCTAACCGCAGGTCCGACTGGATGTTAGCTCTCCTCTAACTCGAGCAGCCTCTGCTTTCGCCAAAGGCCGCCGCCGTACCCCACCAGCTTGCCTCCAGCGCCGACCACGCGGTGGCAGGGCACCACGATTCCCAACGCGTTTGATCCGTTCGCGCGCCCCACGGCGCGCACGGCGCTCGGGCGACCCAGCGCGCGGGCCAACTCGCCATAGCTGCGCGTCTCGCCGTAAGGGATCTGGCGTAGGGCGGTCCAAACGTCCCTTTGGAAGCCGGTGCCAGGAATGGCGATGGGAAGGTCGAATGCTCGTCGGTCGCCCGCGAAGTACTCCTCGAGCTCCCGGTGCGTTTGGTCGATCAGGCCATTTCGGCCCGGGACGAATACCGCTCCCATGCGCTGGCGGATTCGCCGGACCTGCGTCGGCAGGGCCCGACGGTCCACGAACTCCAGCAGGACCAGCACGTCCGCGGAGGCCGCCGCGAGCATGGGCCCCAAGGGCGTGGGCACCCGGCTCACTTCAATGACGAGAGAACCCTCCAGGTCTGTCGGCGTCGTGCCGAAGTACTGCTTGAAGGCCTCCTGGAATCCGGACAGCGAGTCGTAGCCGGCCTCGAAGGCCGCGCGCCCCACGGAGCTCCCACCGCGGACCTGTCCGAGCGCCGAGCCGAGCCTGCGGGCCCGGTGGTAGGCCTGGAACGTCATCCCGTGGTTTCGCTGGAACCACCGCCTGACCCGCTCGGGGCTCAGGCCGCGGGCGCGGACGTCCTGGTCGGTCCACTTCCTGCGCGGATCCGCTTCGACCGCGTCGAGAAGCGGCTGCAACCACTCAGGTGGCGCGCCGGCCGGCTCCATGGGGCGGCACCGCTTACACGGGCGAAACCCGGCAAGCAAGGCGTCGTGCGGCGATCCGAAGAAGGAAAGGTTTTCGCGGCGGGGCTTCTTCGCGGGACAGGTGGGACGACAGAAGATGCCCGTCGTGCTCACACCGGTTACGAAGACGCCGTCGAAGGTCGTGTCGCGCCGGAGGAACGCCTCCAGCATGACAGCCTGTGTCGGGAGTTGGGTTGTCGTGTTCATGCGGGCAATGTGGGCTGGGCTCCCTCGACGCTCCACCGCAATTCGGACACTGAATTCTGAGCGTAGCGCTACTACATGGACAGCCCGGTCTACGTCATCCGACGTAGACCGCCGCGCGTAGAGGGAACGCAGGTTTCAATCGTACCCCCTCCTGGAGCTTTCTACGTGCCCGGCGAAGCCCAATTCGGTGACCGAATCCTCAATCGTCTCGCGCCGGAGTGCGGGGAGCCTGTCGCGTGCCTAGCTTCTCGTCCCGGACCCAACACGCCAAGAACGGTGAGGCGCATGAGCAGCTTCGGCTCAGCACATACACCGACGTCCTCGAACGGGGGGCGTCTCGAGGGCCCGCTGCCCCTCGTCGGTCGGACGAGAGAGTTGGCCTCCCTCGAGGAGCTGATGGAAGGGAGGGGCGACAGAACGTCCGTAGTCATCCTGGCCGGAGAAGGGGGCGTCGGGAAGTCGCGCCTCGCGCTCGAACTCGGGGAGCGAGCGGGGCGGCGGGGTTGGAGAGTGACGTTCGGACGAGCCTTCCCCGTCGAGGCTGGCGTACCCTACGCGCTTTTCGCGGACGCGTTCATGCCGATCCTTCGCTCGATGGATGCCAACGCGCTGACGGTCCTGAGCCGGGGAGGCGAGGCCGAGCTGCGCTACCTCTTCCCTGCACTCGGACATGGTGAAGAGCCCGCCGACGTCGGGGCGGATCCGGACGAGTTTCGCACCCGCCTCATGTGGAACTTCGCCGAGTTCCTGAAGAGCTATGCGACGCGGGAACCCCTCCTCTGTGTGCTCGAAGACCTACAGTGGGCGGACGAATCTTCGCTCCAGCTCCTGCACTTCCTGGCGCGCCAGGTGACTGGCCATCGCATCCTGATCGTATGCACGTACAACGACACGCAGCGCGATCAAAGTCTGGAACTGGTGCGAACCGAGCGCTCGCTCGTGTCCTTGGGCGTCGGAGAGATCCGGCGGCTCGAGCCGCTCACCCTGGAGCAAGTGAGCGAGCTCGTGCACCTCACGTTCGGCGTCGACGCGGAGGTCGTGCGCGAGTTCGCCGCGCTCCTCTTCGGTTGGACCCGGGGGAATCCGTTCTTCTTGGAGGAGATCCTCAAGTCGCTCATCGCGAGCGGCCGCCTCAGCCGACACGCCGGCGCCTGGACCGGTTGGGACGCATCAGACTTCGGCCTGCCCGGATCAGTGCGCGACGCCGTGATTACCCGCGTGGGAGCGACGTCCGAAAACGCCCAGGCCGTCGCAGAGCTGACCGCAATCGTCGGTGCGAGGGCCCGCTATCCACTTCTCGCATCAATCAGCGGGCTCCCTGAGGATCAGCTCCTGGGCGCACTCGAGGAGCTATGTGCGGCACGCATCTTGGACGAGCGTACGGAGTCCGGTACGGTCGTCTACGACTTCACCCATCCGCTCGTCCGTCAGACGCTCTACAACGAGTTCGGGCTGCAGCGCGCCCGCATGTTGCATGGCGTCGTCGCCGAGGCGATGGAAAGCTTCTACGCCGACCGGGCACTCGAGCATGCGGACGAGCTGGCGTTCCACTTCCAGCGAACCGACGCAACTCAGCTGAGAGCCAAGGCCGCGATCTATCTTGCCGCCGCCGGCCGTGCTGCCCTGGACCGACGCGCAGATCACGAGGCAGTGAGCTATCTACGCGCCGCTTTGGACCGCGCCGAAGCCACTGACGAGAGTGGCGCTGGGCTGAAAATGGACCTGGTTCCACGGCTCGCGCGCGCCTACCAGCACCTGGGCGACTTCGAACAGGCCGCATCACTCTGGGCCAGCGCCCTCGACCAAGCGAGCGACGACGGGGCGGAGCAAGCGAGCCTCCGCAGAGCGCTCGGAATGGCTCACTTCTGGTGCGGCCGCCACGCCGAGGCCCAGGAACATTTCGACGCCGGGCTCGTCGCCGCGGAGCGGGCCGGCGATCGGACCGGCGAGATCCGCCTGAGGGTCGCCAAGGCGCACGTTCTCGAAGAGCTCGGGCGGGGCGGTGTCGCCATGGACACCCTCGCTCCGGCTCTGCCTCTCGCAGAGGAGCTGGCGGATCCTGGGCAGCTCGCGCGCGTACACCGCGCGCTGGCCCTCCTGCACCTTTGGGTCGGGCCGCCGGACCGAGCACGCACGCACGCGGAGCACGCGATCGAGCTGGCGCGGCAGATCGGTGATACGTCGGTGGAATTCTGGGCCCGTTGGGTACTCGTGGTGCTCGAGAGCATGCGTGGCGACACGGCCGGAATGAGCGACGCGGTCGACCAGGTGAACGCGCTTGCAGATAAGGCTCGCTCACCTGCACTCCGGCTCTGGACGGCCGACATGTCCATCGAGCTGGCGTACTTCCGCGGCGAATGGGACCGGGCGATCTCCATAGGGAGCAATGCCATTGCCCTGGCGCGGAACCTGAACCAGCGCACTCTGCTCCCGAGGCTTCTGGTGTGGACCTCGCACATCTATCTCGGGCGGGGCCAGGTCGACGCGGCGAAGAAGCTGCTCGACGAGGCGATCCAAGTATCAGGTATCAACGAGCCGGATGCGTCAGTCGACGTGCACCAGGTCGTGCCGGTCTACACCGGGTGGGCCTACTACCTGGTCGGCTTGGGTGACTACGATGAAGCGATCGAGATGGCGGAACGGGGCCTCGAGATCGCCGAGGGGACCGGGTACACGCTCTGGGCAATGCACCGACTGTTGCCCATCCTGGCGGAGGCATATCTGTGGGCCGGGAAGATCGACGAGGCCGCGAAGGTTGGAGAGCGCATCCGACAGCACTCGAATCGCCTCGACCACAAGCTCGGACATGCCTGGGCCGATTCCTGCGAGGCCCTGGTCATGTGGAAGAGGGGAGATCCGGCCGGAGCGATCTCTCTCATGCGCACCGCCGCCGAGGCACTCGAGGAAATCCCGATGCTCTGGGACTCGGCACGCATCAGGCGGCAAATGGCGGGGCGCATGGCCGACGTGGGGGCCACCGACGAGGCCGCGCTCGAACTCAAGCGGGTGCACGAGATCTTCGTGACGTTGGGCGCCGAACTCGAGCTCGAGAAGGCCCGCATGCAGTTTCGCGAGATCGGACAGCGCCCCCCGCCCAAGGGGTCGGGCGAGGGCGTCGCCGGCCTGACCGCCAGGGAGCTGGAAGTGGCCCATCTGGTTGCGCGCAGGATGTCGAACAAGGCCATCGGTAAGGAGCTCGGGATGGCGCCGCGGACGGCGAGCACCCACCTGTCGAACATCTATCAGAAGCTCGGCATCGCGTCGCGGGGAGAGCTTGCGGACCTGATCCGTGGGATCGACTAGCATTCGCTAGGCCTAGGCCGGGTTGCCCCTCCGGGGCGCGGGGCGATCTTTTCGGCCATGACCTCACCCGGAGGGGCGGTTCCGGTCGCCCAGACCGTTATCACGGTGCGCACCCCCGAGCTGGATTCATTCGGGCACGTCAATCATGCCGTGTTCCTGAACTATCTCGAGCACGCCCGCTTCCTCGCACTAGAGGAGGCGGGCTTCGCGTGGTCGAGCCTGGACGAGGAAGGGTGGCAGATCTTCGTCGTCCGCATCGAGGTCGACTACTTGGCCGAAGCCAATCGGGGCCAGGAGCTCCTGATCCGGACGTGGGCCGAGTCGTTCAGACGGACCACAATGGTGCTCGGACAGGAGATCGTGCGGGCAGATGATCCGAACAGGGTGGTCACACGGGCCTGCGTGACGGCCGTTTGGATCGGGCCGGGCGGACGCCCCATGCGCGTTCCGGAGCACGTCCGCGTGGGGTTATCATCGGGGACGAGGAAAGGGTGAGCGCAATCTTCGTCGGGAACGACGTCGTCGACCTCGGAGAGCCCCGCACCGAGGGCCGTGCCGCGGACGACCGCTTCGTGGACCGGGTCTTCGACCCCGAGGAGCGGGTAGCGATCCGTGGCGCTTCGGATGGCGACCTGGAGCTCTGGGCCCGGTGGGCCGCCAAGGAGACCGGCTTCAAGGTGATCTCCAAGTTGCTCGGCGCCCCACCCCTGTTCGTGCATCGCGCGTTCAAGGTGGAATGGACCGATACGGTCGATCCAGAAGAGTCAGACGCGTCTGCCGTGGTCCGACGAGGCAGGGTCACGTACGAAGGGCTCGAGGCGCGCGTGGTCGTAAGGCTCTGCCCGGGGGCTGTTCACGCCGTAGGCTTCGGCGCCCCGGGTGGGCCGCCTGAGCGCGTCTCGCTCCATCGACACTTGGCGCCCTTGGACGATCCGGACCGCCCCTGGGCCGGCCCCCTCGAAGCGCTCGAGATGCAGCTCAGCGAACGGGAGCGGGACGCCGTGTATTCCCTGCATTCAGCAGCGGTACGGCTCGGCGCGCGCGCTGACTTGGCACGAGCGCTTGCGGTCGGCGAGGAGCGACTCGAAATCGTCTGTGACCCCGGGCCGACCGGTCAGAGGCCACCGCGTGTGTTTCTCGATGGCGAACGGGCCGCGGCGGACGTGTCACTCTCTCACGATGGCCGGTGGATCGCATGGGTACTGTGGACGGACCATCAGACGGAGAACCGATGACGGAGCGTGAACGACTGAAGGCCCTGCTCGTTGAGCGCTCGGTGCGACTGGGCGACTTCACTTTGGCCAGCGGGTCGAAGTCCGATTACTACATCGACGCGCGCACGACCACGATGAGCGCCGAGGGTCAGCTGCTCGTCGGACTCGTGGCGTATGAGGCCATCCTCGAGAGCGGTCTTTCACCCACCCACATCGGCGGTCTGACGATGGGGGCCGATCCCGTCACGTATGCGATCGCACACAGGAGCAGCCTCGAGGGCAACGCCATGGACGGCTTCTCCGTGCGCAAACGCGCGAAGGATCACGGAACCGGACAGCAGATCGAGGGAGGGCTTCCGCAGAAGGCGCGCTGCCTCATCGTTGAGGACACGATGACGACCGGCCGGAGTTCCATGGAAGCAGTCGGAGCCGTGCGAGCGCACGGAGCACGCATCGTTGGAGTACTGTGTCTCGTGAACCGATCCGAGGCCGCCCAAGAATTCTATGAGGGGCAGGGCATGACGTTGCTTTCGCTCTTCACCGGAGAAGAACTCGTCGAGGCCGCCCGCGCGGCGGCGGGCTGACGTTTCCCCGGCGGGTCAGTCCAGCAGGCGCAGCGGCATCACTAGGCAGAGGTACTCGGGTACATCCTCGCCAACTGGCTCCACCGTGGCCGCTCGCTCGGGCGCCTTGAACGCCACCTTCACCTCGTCCGACGGCATGTAACGCAGCACCTCGAGGAGGTAGTGGGCATTGAACCCTATCTCGAGCTCCTCGCCGTCGTAGCCGATCTCCAACTCGTCGTGTCCCTCACCGAGGTCTGGAGTCAGAACGTTCAGGTGCACCCTGTTCGGCTCGAACTTGAGCCGTATCCTGTGCGTCTGGTCCGAGGCCACCACCGCCATCCGGCGCACGGCAGACTCGAGTGACTTCTTATCGATCGTAGCGAACTTGTCGTTGTCGCGGGGGATGACTTGGTCGTAGTTCGGATAAGTCCCCTCGATGAGACGAGTGTACACCTCTGTCGAGGCAGCTTTGAAGCCCAGGTGGTTGTCGCTGCGTGCTACCTGAATCTCGTCGCCGTCCTTGAAGAGGCGTTGGACTTGGCTGAGAGCGGAAGGCGGCACGATGAAGTCGGCCGAAGGGGTTCCGGTGGCGGCGACTTTGACGCCCATCCGGGCGAGTCGGTGCCCGTTCGTCGCGACCATCTTCATTTCGCCGTCGCGCAACTCCCAAAGTACACCGTTCAGGATAGGGCGACTTTCCTCTGTGGATACCGCAAATGACGTGTGGTGGATCAGTCCTTGGAGGGCCTTGCCCGAAACCGTGAGGCCGTCAGAGAAATCCACTTCGGCCAACGTGGGGAACTCGTCGGCGGGAAGGCCATTCAGCTTGAAGCGACTGCGCCCGCACTTGAGTTCGATCTGGTCGCCTCTGGTCGTCACCTCGACGGGTTCGTCGGGGAGCTCACGAGCGATCTCCTGCAGCTTCTTGCCGGGTGCCGTCAGACTTCCTGCTTCCTTCACATCGGCGAGCACCTTCACACGGACGGCAACATCCAGATCGGTACCGCTCATCCACACACCATCCTCCTTGGCTTCGAAGAGGATGTTCGACAGCACCGGCAAGGTGGTCTTCGAGGGGATGCTGGCTGAAACAGCCGCGAGACCTGCGTGAAGATTTTGCCGGGTAATCGTGAAATTCATCGGATGGTGGCTCCTGGCATTTCGGTGCCGGGTCGTAAGCTATCCACAGCGCCAGATACTAGCTCTGTTCTATATAGAAAAACATAGCAGTAGTAGAGGGTGTGGATGTGTGGAAGGACGCACGCTTGAATGGCCGGGGGCGTTGCAGCCCAACGCTTCGCGACGGTCGACGCGCACCGACGACGCTGTGGAGAGAATCGGTTGGAATGGGGACCGGGAAGGATCGGCCGTCTTACGATGTGGACCATTCATCATTATCCACGGGTTCCCCACACGCCGTTGGTGTCGCTCCCAGACCCCGGCTCGCGGACCTCGGCGAGGGCGTCCTCGACCTGCCGGCGAAATGAGGGATCTCTCTCCATTCCCTCCTCGACCTTGCGGATCGAGTGAATCACGGTCGAATGATCGCGACCGCCGAAGAGCTCCCCGATTCGCACGAGTGATAAGCCGAGGGTTTCTTTGATCAGGTACATGGCGACCTGCCGAGGTACCGTGACGTCTTTCGTCCGGCGCTTCGACTCCAGTGCCTCCGCGCGCACACGCCAGCGGCGGGCCACCAACTCGCGAATTCGCTCCGGCGACAGGATTGGGCCGCCGGCCGGACCCTTGCGACCCAGCATACCCCGGAGCGCGGTGCGCGCGAGGCTGAGGGTCATTTCTTGGTTGGTGAGGGAGGAGTACGCCAGCAGCTTAATCACCGCCCCTTCAAGCTCCCGCACGGAGGCCGTGCACGAGTGCGCGATGAACTCGATGACCTCGTCGTCGATGCGGAGCCCGTCGTCGTCGGCCTTTTTCCGCAAGATGGCCATGCGCGTCTCGTAGTCCGGTGGGCGGACGTCGACGACCAGGCCCCACTCGAAGCGCGAAACCAATCGCTCCTCCAGCCGGGCCATCTCCTTCGGAGGCCGGTCGCTGGTCAGAACGATTTGCCGTTGAGCGTCGTATAGGGCGTTGAACGTGTGGAAGAACTCTTCCTGCGTGCTCTCTTTGCCCTGCACGAAATGCGTATCGTCGACCAAGAGGAGGTCCAGCTCGCGATAGCGGCTCCGGAAGGCCGCCATGGCGCCTTCGCGGATAGACGTGACCAACTCATTCGTAAACTGCTCGGAGGAGATGTATGCCACGCGGCGGCTCGGGTCCGCCGCGATAACCTGGTGTCCGATGGCGTGCATGAGGTGGGTCTTGCCCAGGCCGACTCCGCCATAGAGGAAGAGCGGGTTGTACATCTTGGCCGGCTTGTCGGCTACGGCACGGGAGGCGGCTACAGCGAGCTGATTGTTGGCGCCGACAACGAGGCGATCAAAGGTGTAGCGTTCGTTGAGCGACGGCTTGGGAGCCGGCGAGCGGGCGTGAACGGACGCGGCAGCGGGCCGAGCGACGCCCGAGGAGGCCTGAACCTCGAGCGCGGGCATCGGAATAGGAGTCGGCTCAGCGGCGCACGTTACCGAGATGTGGAGCGGTCGGCCGAGGACCCGCTCGCCTGCCGAGGCGAGAAGCGGTCCGAACTTGTCTTCCAGCCACTCGACGTGAAACGGATTTTGCGCCTCGAGGACGAGTTCGTCCGACGTCGATGCGGAGGCCTTCGCGCTAGCGATCCATGTGTGGAACGCGTGCTCGGGGACCGAGGCGCGGACGATGTCTTGGATGCGCGACCAGAGCTCGGCCGCGGTCAATTCCAACGCGTGTTCTCCGGCCGATCGAACGCTTCTGCGCGGGGCCCGAGAGGGGGCATGGCTGGTGCATCGGGGACGGGGACGGGGAGCACTGGGCGGATGCGCTTCAGGGTGTGTAAGGCGTGTACGTTGCGAGGTCCCCGCATCGACGGGCGCCGAAGCTACGGACGACTTTTTCAAAAGTCAAACACGCGCCCGGAGCAGGATCGAGGAGCTGAAATCTTCCTCTTAGAGGGGGTCCCGTTGACCCTTTCGGACGAGGCGGTCTATCTTTCCAAGCTCGTCTCTGAGCGAAGCTTTCCCATGGATCGGGCTGCCGGACATGAAGCCGACATACAAGCCCCGCAACCGCAAGCGGGTGAACAAGCACGGATTCCGCGCCCGTATGAAAACCAAGGCCGGACGGAAGACGCTGAACCGCCGTCGGCAGCGGGGGCGGGCTCGCGTCACGGTTCAGATCGGCGGGAAGTAGTCGGTCGGGATCGGAAGCGGCCGGAGGGTCTGCCGACGGCCGCCCGCATCGCAAGGAGCGCGGACATCCGACGCCTGCTGGAGCAGGGGAAGCGCACCCGGACGCCGCACCTCGAAGTGTTCGTCGGAGGCGCGCCAGGTTCGTGTTCTAGGCTCGGGCTCATTGTGCCGAAGCACGGGCGTCGCGTGGTCGATCGAAACCTCTTGAAGCGTCGGCTGAGAGAGATTGGTCGGCGGCAGATCCTTCCGGAGCTCGACGCTGCTGGGAGGTGCGCCGACGTCCTTATCCGTGCCCGGGGACGAGCTTACGGAATGGATTTCGACAGCCTGGCCCGCGAGGCCAGGGAGGCGGTGGAGGGACTGTGTTCGGACGAATCTTAATCGGAGTGGTTCGGAGCTATCAGCTCCTGATCTCGTCCTGGACGTTGCCCTCGTGTCGGTTTGCTCCGAGCTGCTCGGCTTATGCGATCGAAGCGATCGAGAAACACGGTGCTTGGCGCGGAGGCTGGCTCGCATTGCGACGGATCACCAGGTGCCATCCTTGGGGTGGACACGGATACGATCCGGTCCCAATCGGCAGGCCAGAAGACGGGAATGGCGGTCGCGCCGAGACGGGTCACGGGAGTGCGGATAAGGTGCCTGCCTCGAGGGCGGGTCGCGTATGAGGACAGAGTTGCGGTTTGTACTCGCGGTCGGCCTGATGTTCGTTGTGCTGGTGGGCACGAACCTACTCTTCCCACCCGTAGTGCCGGACGAGGTTGTGCCGGCTGACAGCGCCGGAGCGGAACCCGGCCCGGCGAGCTCCGGGCCCGCCCCCACGATTGGGACGGCGCCAGCGCCGACGGTGCCACCGACTGGGGCGTCCGTCCCTGTGGTGCCGGTGGGTCCGGCCCCAACGGTTGAGAGCCCGGGCACCGCCGCGCCTGCCGAGCAGCGAGTGTTCGTAAGGGGACCGCTCTTCGAGTACCAGTTCTCGAGCGTCGGAGCACGGCTCACCTCGGCGCAGCTCACCGAGTTTCAGTCCCTGGCGCACGAGGGCGTAGTCGATCTGCTTCCACCCGGTTCGGCTGGTTACCTCAGTCAACGGCTGGTCGTCGGGACCGACACCATCGACCTGAGCGAAGCCGCCTACCGGGTCGAGCCCGCGGAGGGTCTCGTCTTGGAAGAAGGTGGCGGGCAGGGGACCCTCTCCTTCGTGTATGAACATCCGACGGAAGCCTTCCGCTTCCAGATGGAGTACACGTTCGACCCCAGCCTCTATCTGGTGGGTGTGAGGGGGAGCGCGACCGGGGTGGCCCGGCCGCTGCTGCTGACGAACCTCGGCGATGGCCTCGCGTTCGCGGAGGCCGACTCGGCGCAGGAAGCACGGATGATGGCCTACGTATACAACCACGTGGGCGACGGGATTCGGTCGACCCTCCTCGAGCGGGCGGAGCCGATGATCGTTCCTGGCCGGCTCCAGTGGGCGGCGTTCCGAAACAAGTTCTTCGTGCTGGCCCTCCTCGCTGGCGAAAGCGAGGAGTCGGTCACGGACTCGGAGTACCTCGGCGGCCTCATCGTGAGCGAGAGCGCGCTGCCCGAGCGGATCCACATCGAGACCGCGCAGTCTATCGGGGACGACGGGGCCTTCGCGTATCGGCTCTATATGGCTCCGCAGGTCTACGATCGGCTCTCGACTCTCGGCCAGGGGATGGAGGAAGTGAACCCCTACGGGTGGAGATTCTTCCGGCCCATCATTCGGCCGTTCGTGTCGATCATCATGGCAATCCTCGTGTTCCTGCACACGAACCTGAGCATCGGTTACGGCTGGGTGCTCATTGTGTTTGGAGTGGCGATGCGGATCGTTCTGTTCCCGCTGAACCACAAGGCCATGAAGGCACAGCTGCGGAACATGGCCGTGCAGCCGCTCGTTCAGGAGATCCAGAAGCGGTACAAGGACAATCCGGAGAAGCTCCAGAAGGAGATGATGCGTCTCTACAAGGAGCATGGGTTCAACCCGCTGGCCGGGTGCCTACCCATGCTGCTGCCCTGGCCGGTTCTGATCGCGCTCTTCTTCGTCTTCCAAAACACGATCGAGTTGCGGGGCGTGGAGTTTCTCTGGCTCCCTGACCTGTCCGCCAAGGATCCTTTCTTCATACTGCCGGTGATCCTGGCGATCTCGATGTTCCTCATGCAGTGGGTGAGCATGAGGTCGCTCGATTCTCCGAATCAGCAGATGAAGATGATGATGTACATCATGCCGCCCATGATGCTGTTCATCTTCTTGAACCTCGCGAGCGGCCTGAACCTGTACTATGTGACGGCGAACATCGCGACCATCCCGCAGCAGGTGTGGATCGCGAACGAGCGCATGAAGATGAAGGGCAGGCCGGCTCCCAAGCTGTCGGACGAATAGCCCCGGAGGGCCGCGGCGTGGAGATCGACACGATCGCCTCGGTATCGACCGCTCCTGGCGTAGGAGCGCTCGCGGTGATTCGTGTGTCCGGGCCGGAGGCGCTGGAGATTCTGCACCGCCTCGCACCGGGGCTCGCCTCAGCTCCTGAGGCACGCCGCGCCACCCTGATGGACTTGTGCGATCCAGACCATGGTGAGTTGCTGGATCGTGCCGTCGTGACGTTCTACGCGGGACCGGCCAGCTATACCGGAGAAGACCTCGTGGAGCTGTCGTGCCACGGAGGCCGCCTCGTTCCTGAGCTCGTTCTGGGAGCGTGCGTTCGGGCTGGGGCGCGCCGGGCCGATCCAGGTGAGTTCACTCGTCGGGCATACCTGAGGGGGAAGCTGGACCTGGTCCAGGTCGAGGCGATCGCGGACTTGATCGAAGCGCGCAACCGGGCTTTCCACCGCGCGGCTTTGGGTCAGCTAGAGCGGGGCCTATCCGCAAGAATTGTGGCGCTCCGCGAGGCGCTGGTCGGTCTCGAGGCGATACTGGCGCATCACATCGACTTTCCAGAGGAAGACGATCCGCCCGTCCCCCTGCGGCGTATCGAGGAGCGAGCGTCGGAGGTCTTGGCGGACATCGACGCGCTGCTGGCCACAGCTCCCGAAGGCGAGTTGCTTCGCGAGGGTGCGCTGACGGTTCTTGCCGGTCGCCCGAACGTGGGAAAGTCGTCTCTGTTCAATGCTCTGGCCGGCGAGGAGCGCGCCATCGTGACGGAGGAGCCTGGTACGACCCGCGACGCATTAGAGGTCGTCGTTCAGCTGGGTGGATTTCCGTTCCGTTTGATCGACACCGCGGGACTGCGGGAAGCGGATGAGCCTGTCGAGCGCATCGGCATTGAGGTAACGCACCGGTATCTGGAGCGGGCCGACCTCGTGCTTCTTTGTGTTCCCGCCGGGGAGGCGATTTCTGAGGAGGAGCACGCCTTCCTCGAGGACGTCCGGGGTGTACCGGTAGTGCTGGTGGAGACGAAGTCCGATGCAGTCGCGCCGGACCACGGAGAAGGTGTCTCCGGGTCGATCGTCGCCGGCAAAGTGGCGGGCACGCTGCGGACCTCGGCGCGTACGGGACAGGGACTCGATCAGGTACGGCATCTCCTCCCGGAGTTGGTATACTCGGCGGTGGTGGCGGTCAGCACCGATGCTCCGGTGGTCACGAGGCGGCGGCACGCCGAAGCGCTTCGTACCGCTCGAGCTGGGGTTGAGGAGTTCAGGGCGGCGCTTGAGGCGGGACTCCCCCCCGAGGTTGCTTCGACCCATCTTCGGCCGGCTGAGACGGCCCTGGAGGAACTCCTGGGGGTCATCTCGGTCGAGGATGTTCTGGACGCGGTGTTCGCCGAGTTCTGTGTGGGGAAGTAGCCGTGAAAAACGAAGAGGTGATCCGTAGGGGGTTCAGGGTCGTGGGGAGGGTACAAGGGGTTGGATTCCGCTGGTGGACGCGTCGGCTCGCGGAGCGTCTCGGCGTGGTCGGGTGGGTGCGAAACGACCCGGACGGATCGGTCGTCGTACAGTGTGAGGCGTCAGCGGTAACGCTCGAGCGTATGGAAGAGGCTCTTGGTGAGGGACCTCTTGGCGCGCGAGTCGACCGTGTCGAACTGATATCGCCTGACGAAGGTGCTCGGCGCGACGGGTTTCGGATCGAGCCATGAATGGCGTATAAGCAACGGAGAAGGATAGGTGCGTAAGTCGTACGACGTCATTGTCGTCGGTGGTGGACACGCCGGCACCGAGGCCGCGGCCGCGGCAGCACGGGCTGGCGTGCGAACGCTCCTGGTGACGCCGGATCTGTCCCGCATCGGGCAGATGAGCTGCAACCCGGCAATCGGGGGCGTCGCCAAGGGTGTAGTTGCTAGGGAAGTGGCCGCACTCGGGGGTGTGATGGGGCGGGCGACCGATGCGTCGCGGATCCAGTTTCGGATGCTGAACCGTTCGAAGGGGCCGGCAGTTTGGGGGCCACGTGCGCAGTGTGACAGGGCGATGTACCCGGTGGCCGTGCGCGGGGCCTTGGACGAGCTAGCGGAGCTCGAGCTGTTCCAAGACATGGTTGGGAACCTCGTCGTGGAGGGCGGCCGGGTGCGTGGGATCCGAACGCGTGGAGGTCTGACGTTTGAGGCCGGCGCTGTGGTCGTCACCGCGGGGACCTTTCTGCGCGGCCGAATCCATGTGGGCGGCGAGGCTGGGCAGGGGGCCGGACGCGCGGGCGAGGAACCGTCGGTTGCGCTGGCTGAGGGTCTCGAGGGGCTGGGGCTGCAGGTCGCAAGATTCAAGACCGGGACTCCGCCCCGCATCGACGGCCGCACCGTGGACTTCGGGCGGACCGAGCGCCAGGACGGCGATGATCTGCCGTATCGGTTCGCTGTGTACTCGCGGGAGGTGGTGCCCGAACAGCGCCCGTGCTGGGTGACCTGGGCGAGCGACGCGCTGAAGGATGTGGTGGGCAGGAATCTGAAGAAGAGTGCGCTGTACGGCGGTGAGATATCTGGCCGCGGCCCCCGCTACTGCCCATCCATCGAGGACAAGGTCGTACGCTTTCCCCACGCCCCGCGACATCAGGTGTTTCTGGAGCCCGAAGGGCTCGGCACGACCGAACTCTACGTGAACGGGCTATCGACGTCGCTGCCTGCCGAGGTCCAGCTGGAGTTCCTCCGAACGGTTCCTGGCCTCGAGGACGTAGTCATGACGAAGGTCGGATACGCGATAGAGTACGACTACTTCCCCCCCCACCAGCTGCGCCACACCCTGGAGCTCAAGACCGTACGAGGCCTCTACTTCGCGGGGCAGGTCAACGGAACCACCGGGTATGAGGAGGCAGCGGGTCAAGGCGTCGTGGCGGGTGCCAACGCGGCGTTCCAGGTGATGGGCGAAGACCCGCTGGTTCTAGGACGAGATGAAGCGTACATCGGCGTGCTCATCGACGACCTCGTGACGCGTGGGGTGGACGAGCCATACCGACTCTTCACGTCGCGGGCGGAGTCCCGGCGGCTGTTGCGGCAGGACAATGTGGCGGCGCGCTTAGGGTCGTTGGCGAAGCGTCGAGGACTCTTGACGCCCGGTCAGGTCGATGAGCTGGACCGCCGGTTGATGGACGAGGCCCGTGTCATTGGTTGGTTCCGCGACACGGTTTTGGCTCCTGGCCGGGTAGGGCCTCTGCTTGACGCGGCGAAGTCGAATACGCCTCAGGGGCCTGTGTCCGCTGCCGAGCTCCTGCGGCGCCCGGGTGTGGAAGCTCGTGCTCTCCTTGATGCGTCCGGGGATGCCGAGCGCATAAAGGTAGAGGAAGAGGTACTGTCTTCTGTTGAGGTTGAGCTGAAGTACGAGGGGTATGTGCGCAGAGAACGGGAGCGGGCGGTCCGGCTCAGGGAGCAGGCCGAGTTTGCGCTCGCCGAGGACCTCCCGTACGAGGACTTCGTAACGATGTCGCACGAGTCCCGCGAGAAGTTGAGCGCGGTCCGACCTGCGACGCTGGCGCATGCTGGGCGCATTCCCGGGGTATCGCCGGCGGACCTCCAAAACCTGATCCTGGAAGTGAGACGCCTGCGGCACCGAATACCCCTCGCGGCACCCACCGCTTGAGGCCCGTCTGTTTCACGTGAAACAGTGTGGCCCGGGCTAGAGCCTCCTACCGCCGCCGCAGCTCGAAGTGGGCCTGAGCCGCTTCTGGGATCTGGTCTAGGTTGAAGTCGAACTCCGACGCGCCGTCCAGTACCAAGTAGTCATCGGCCACGAACGAGTACGAAGACGTCGACACAGCCGGCGGTGGCGGCGCCGAACGATTGAGCTGGATTGTGGATGTTGCCGCATTCGCGTCGAGATCACCGAACTCTACCCCGGTACTCCCAAGGACCGTGAGCGTGGCCGTGTACTGGCCGCTCGGCTCGATGAGGATCACGAACGATCCGAAGTCCAGCAAATTGGCCACGACGGTCGTGTCGCCGGCGTTCGTCATCGTCAGCGAGTCCGCATCCCAAGTGCCCACAAAGGCGGCGACGGTCGGGTCCGCCTCGATTGTGTCCGATCCACAAGCAGCCATCACCGACGCCATCAGCATCGTGACCACCCCTCCGAACGCTCGTCGTACCATGGTTCTCCTCGCTCTTCGCACCTCAATGTAGCGGTCCCTTGGATCTCCTCGGGCGCACGCACGATCGCCTGCTGTGCCAAAGGTCAATTCGGGCCGGAGCGCGGTCAAGCACCATCGTCCTGTTTCGCGAACGGACACGTGCGGTATATTGGCCGCACTCGAGTGGAGTGCTCCTCCCTTGCCCGCCCCGATATGTCACACGTCATTGCGATCGCAAACCAGAAGGGCGGCGTCGGCAAGACGACAACCGCGATCAACCTTGGCGCGTCCCTCGCCGTCGCCGAGAAGCGGACCCTCGTCCTCGACATTGACCCGCAGGGGAATGCGACGAGCGGGCTCGGGCTCACGAACCGCAACGCGCGGCCGACGATCTATGATGTGCTGATTGGCCGAAGCTCGGTTGCGGCAGCCGTCATCGAGGGCGTTCACTTCCCCCACCTCGATGTCGTTCCGTCGACGCGGGACCTGGTCGGGGCCGAGATCGAGCTGGTTACGGCGATGAGCCGGGAATCCATTCTCCGAGCGGCGCTCTCGCCGGTGCGGGAGGAGTACGACTTCATACTCGTCGACTGCCCTCCCTCTCTCGGACTCCTTACGCTGAATACCCTCACTGCCGCGGATTCAGTCCTGATTCCGATCCAGTGCGAGTTCTACGCGCTCGAGGGCTTGAGTCAGCTCCTAAACACAGTGCGCCTCGTCCAGCGGGGACTCAATCGAGCGTTGGAGATCGAGGGTGTCCTACTCACGATGTTCGACCGACGCCTCAATCTGTCGAGGCAGGTCGCGGCCGAGGCGCGCGAGTACTTCGGCCCGAAGGTTTATCGAGCTGCCATCCCCCGAAACGTGCGTCTCGCCGAGGCCCCCAGCTTCGGCCAACCCATCGTCATGTATGACGTACTATCGAGCGGTGCGCAGGCGTATCTCGCTCTGGCACATGAGGTTATAGACAGGAGCACCAAGGCGCCGAAGTCAGCGACGGCCGGAGCCAGGGAATGAACAAGCCTCGTTTGGGGAAGGGCCTGGGCGCGCTTCTTGGTGAGTACCTGGAGCCGGAGTCTGTTCCTGCTGACGCCGGCCGATTGCCGCTCTCGGCGATCATCGCGAGCCCGCTTCAGCCTCGTCGAGTGTTCAACGACGAGGAGCTCGAAGAGCTGACGGCGTCCATTCGTGAGAACGGCCTCCTGCAGCCGCTTGTCGTTCGGCCGGCACCGGGCTCGCCCGACCGTTTCGAGCTCGTCGTCGGAGAGCGCCGCTTTCGGGCCGTCACGCGTCTGGGTTGGGATGACGTCCCTGTCATCATTCGCGAGGCCACAGACGAGACCCTCCTCGTGTTGGCACTGGTGGAGAATCTCCAGCGGGAGTCCCTGAACCCGCTCGAAGAAGCGGAGGGCTACCTCGCTCTGAGCGACCGCTTCGAGCTGAGCCACGCCTCGATCGCTCAAGCCGTCGGCAAGGATCGCTCGACCGTGGCGAATATGATCCGCCTCCTGAAGTTGCCTCCTTCCTTGCGGAGACTATTGGAGGAAGGCCGCCTCACCCAGGGGCACGCTCGGGCCCTCCTGTCTCTGGACGATGCCGTGAAGGCCAGCGAGCTCGGGAGGCGCGCCGCGAAGGAGGGCTGGTCCGTTCGCGAACTGGAGCGCAGGGTGGGCGGCGCGGCCCGCAAGGCACGGCGCAAGCAACCGAAAGAGGACGACCCGGTCCTCCGGGCACTCTCCCAAGCGCTGGAGGCCCACCTCGCCACTCGTGTGGAGGTCAGACAGGGGCGAGGCGGCAAGGGCGCGATCGAGGTCAAATTCCACGGGACCGAGGACTTCGAGCGGCTCTTCGAGTTGATCGTCGGTCGCCGTGTCCACGAGATCGTGGAATGACGGAGCCTTCACGTCGTCGGACGTATACGATCATGATCGTCCCCGAGGGGGGTCGTGAGAGCCGGTCGATCCACTTGTCCTATCGCCTCCTCCGCGGATTGGCTGCTGGTTCCGCCGCGGTCGCCCTGGCACTAACGGTCATGGCCGGCAGCTGGTGGTACTTGGCGGCGCGCGCCGCGCGTGTTCCAGCGCTGGAGCGGGAGGTCGCCGTCATGTCCCGGGACCGGGAGCGCGTGGAAGCGTTGGTGCAACGGCTCGAGGCCGTCGAGGGCCAGTATGTGCGCATCCGTGACCTGTTCGGGCGAGCCCCGACGGATCCGCTATCCGAGGTCTGGCTCCCGCCCACAAGCGACCGCCGCAGCGGCACGAACGAAGCCCGGCCTGAGCACGGTCCCACGCTCCCGAGCGTCTGGCCGCTCACGGAGCGGGGCTTCGTGACGCGCGGACTACACGAAGGGCTCCAGGGCGAACACCCGGGCCTCGATGTCGCCGTCGCCACCGATTCCTACATCCGGGCATCCGGCGGCGGAACCGTCGTGGATGTCGGGGAGGACGCGGTGTACGGCCGCTTCGTCGTGATCGACCACGGTGAGGGTTACGCGACACTCTACGGCCACGCGTCGGCGACGCTCGTCAGCCTGGGCCAGCCCGTGCGCGAGCGCCAGGTCATCGCCCTCAGTGGCTCGACCGGACGCTCCACCGGGCCGCACCTCCACTTCGAGGTGCTGGTCGAAGGTGAGCCGGTCGATCCTCTGACCGTGGTGGAACAACCTACCTGACTGGCAGGAACGCTATTTGCTGTGAGGTGACTCCGGTCCGGACGGCGTAGTGCCGGTCGGACGGATCTCGACTACATTCCCGGTCCTTTTTTCAGCTCCCATCAAAGGCGAAGCGCGATGGCACGTGAGATGAGTGGCACCCCGCCGGAATCAGTCATTTCGATCATTGGACCCGGGATGACGGTCGTAGGCGACTGTCAAACTGAAGGCACCGTGCGTGTCGAGGGGGTCGTCGAGGGATCCATCAGCGCCGGGAAAGCCGTGGTCATCGGCAAACAGGGTAAGGTGATCGGCGATGTTCGCACGCAAGACGCGGTCATCTCCGGCCACGTCAAGGGTACCCTCATTGCGGAATCCCGCCTCGAGCTCCAGGCGACCTGCCAGATCGACGGCGAGGTGCATACCCGGCGGATGCAGCTGGAGGAGGGCGCGGTCCTCAATGGCACAGTACAGATGGGCGACAAGCGGAAGGCTGCCGGCGCCTCCTCCGGCACCCCGGCGGCTGGCAAGGCCGAGACCTCCGGCGAGGGCAAACGTCCGCCCGCTACGGCCCCCGCCGGCCGCTGATTCACATGTTTCCCACTCCCACTCGGAGCGCATCACTTCGAGGGAGCCTGGGAGATCGTGCGACCTAACCCGTTTTATCCCAGCGTTTTACGAGGACGTCCGGCCGAGCCCGCGGAGGCCGCCTCCACAAGCTGGCTACTTATCCACACCTTCTCCACTATGCAGCTTTCGCATAGGGTCCGTTCGTTTCGATGAAATTAGAATCTCTCCTCCAATATATGGGGGAATATCTGGCGGTTGAGGGACATCCGGACTACCCGGGGGCCCTCAATGGCCTTCAGGTCGGAGGTCCCGATCGGGTCCAGAATCTCGCTGTCGCGGTAGACGCTTCCGAGGCGTCGATCCTCGAGGCGGCAGAGAAGGGAGCGGACCTGTTGATTGTGCACCACGGCCTATTCTGGGGCGGTTTGCGCCCTCTCACGGGACCGCTCCTGAGCCGAGTCCGCGCGCTCATCGAGAACGGACTGGCCCTGTACAGCTGTCATCTCCCTCTCGACGGCCATCCCGAAGTGGGAAACTCGGCCCTCCTCGGGCGGGCACTGGGCTTGGAGCTCGAGGGTCAATTCGCGGCTTTTCAGGGGGTGCCGGTGGGCTGGCACGGCCGGCCCGACGGCGCGCTGGACCTGTCAGGCCTCGTCTCCCAGGCAGAGCGAGTGCTGGGAAGCGCGGTCCACACCATCCCGGGTGGCGGCACGAGAATCGACCGCGTCGGCGTCGTCACCGGCGGGGGCGCTTCGTTCATCGAAGAGGCGGCCAGCATGGGGCTCGACGCACTCGTCACGGGTGAGGGGCCACATCACGCCCACTTCGACGCGATGGAGCTAGGCATCCACGTGATCTTCGGGGGCCACTACGCCACCGAGACCTTCGGCGTGCGAGCCCTCGGTGCGCACCTGGCGGAGCGGTTCGACCTGTCGTGCACCTTCGTTGACCAGCCGACCGGGCTCTGAGCGGACTACGCTTCTACCGGACTGACATCATCGCGTCTCGCGCCGCCTTGAACTCCTGTCCCTCGTACCAGTTGGGCCAGCCGTCGTCCGCCGCGATGTCGAGCAACGTCAGCAGGCCAAGCGTACCCTGCTGGACGGCTCCGTCGAAGACGAAGTCTTCGCTGAACTCGTCGGACGGCGCGTGATAGTACACAGCCGTGTACTCGGTCCGAATACTGTCGCCCCACTCCTCCGACTGGTCGACGAACTGCCAACCGTGCTCCACGTAGAGCGAAGGCACCCCGGCCTTTGCGAACGGGAAGTGATCGGACCGGAAGAAGTATCCGTTCTGCGGCTCCGCATCCGGCATGATCGTCAACCCGAGTTCCGCCGCACGAGGGCGCACGTATGCACCCAGCTCACTGCGCTCCTCCCCCTGGACGATCACATCCCTCGTCTCGCCCCAAAGGTTCGCCCCATCGAAGTTGAGCTCGGCTACCGTCCGGTTCAGCGGGAAGAGGGGTGACTGCACGTACCACTCGGCACCGAGTAGGCCCTGCTCCTCGGCGCCTGTCGCGATGAACACCACAGACCGCTCAGGCGCGGTCTCTTGGGACGCCAAAGCCCGGGCCATCGCGATGATGAGCGCCGTGCCGGACGCGTTGTCGTACGCGCCGTTGTAGATCGAGTCACCGTCGATCGGCTCGCCAATGCCGAAGTGATCGTAGTGGGAGGTGACGAGGATGTACTCGTCCGGTCTCGTCGATCCGCTTATCAGTCCAGCGACGTTCTGCGTCTCCACCCGCCTCACGCCGCTGTCGACGCGACCACTCACGGTCACTCCCGTCTCGATCGCAGTGAAGCCGCGGGTAGCCGCCCGAGCCTTGAGGTCATCGAAGTCGTGACCGCCCAGCGCCAACGCTGCTCGTGCCACGTCGAGAGACACCCAGCCGATCAAACCCGCGGGAGCGGGGCCGGCTGGGTCAGGAGGAAGCGAGAACTGCTCTCCCGAGAAGCCGCCCCGGACGACACTCCAGGGGTACCCCGCCGGCTCGGTCTCGTGGACCACCAACGCGCCCAACGCTCCCTGCCGCGCCGCCTCTTCGTACTTGTAGGTCCACCTTCCGTAGTACGTCATCGCGACGCCACCGAATCGGTCCGGCTCGGTCGTCGGCGCAGGCGGATCGTTCACGAGAATCAGGATGTACTTTCCCGCGATATCCACGCCTGCGAAGTCGTCCCATTCGTTCTCCGGAGCGTCGATCCCGTAGCCGACGAAAACCAGTTCGGCCTGCCCGGACGCACCTTCCGCCTCGGGGTCACCCGCGTTCAGGACGAAGTCGTCGAGGTACATGGGCGAGAGCTGTCCGCCGGGTCCCCGGAAGGATAGGGACACTGTCGAAGGAAGCGGCGTCGTTCCGATGATCGGAAACGGCTGCAAGTACGAACCGTTGGGAGCTTCAAGCCCGTACTCCGCGAATCGGGCGGCGATGTACTCTGCAGCCATCCGTCCTCCCGGGTGGCCTGGTCCCCTACCGAGATACTCATCGGAAGAGAGCACTCTCATGTGGTCGGCGATCTCCGAGGGGGAGATCGCGGGGGTCGCGCCACTGTCGGCATCGGGCTGACACGCCAGCGCGGCAAGCGCGGCAAGCGCGAGGGCCGGGAGCATTGCAAGGCGGGACACGTAGCCTCCAGTCGAATCGGGTTCTGAGCCGCCGGATGAACGGTAGGCTAGAAGAGACCGTCCAGATAGAGATGGGCCTTCCAGCGGTCGGCGCCGCGAACCGCGCGGGCGACATCGAGCCGCACCAATCCGTCCAGCAGCGAAATCCCGAGTCCGACCGACGCTAAAGGGTCATCCAGGCGAAACGAAGCGCGCGGGCCAACCCACCCGAGGTCGCTGAAGGCGCTCACACGCGCTGCCGCAACGTCGGTTGCGAGTTCCCCTCGGGCCCGCCAGAACGACGCCCCCAAGTACTCGTTGCTGTGAAATCCTCTGAGCGTCGCAGAGGACCCTAGGAAGAAGCTTCGCTGGACAGGTAGCGTGCCCCACGACGTGCCCGCGCCCACCTCCACCGCTCCCGCGAGTCCAAGAAGCAGTGGGTGGCTCACTGACAGCCGAGCGTCCGCCTTTTGGTACTGCGCGTCCCCGAAGCCCGCTTCTCCTGCCAGGCCTCCGGTGAACACCCAGCCGGACGGGTCTGTCCCCACGAACCACGACAAGCCGGCCCGACCCCCGACGACGTCGATGTCGTCGGCCTGCAGTACCTGACTGACCGTGTCCTCTCGCAGGACGCCACGCAGTGAGAAGTCGGTCGTGCGGTCGACCGGTTGCTGTCGCTCGACGAAGCCTCGCAGATCCGTTCGTAGACTCGATCCGCGACGCCGGTACTCGATGGCCGCTCCGGTGGATCGAAAGTACTCTCCGCGATCGCCCCCGAGGGCGAAGTTCATCGCGGAACTCGGCAGGCCAAACGGATTGTCGCGGTCGTTCATGGACGCAAGGCGGTGGTAGCCCTCCGCCGTCCACTCGTTCGTCTCCGGCCCCCACCGCAGTCCCCCCGCCAGGTTTGGCACTCGGTCGCCTGTTCCGATGCGTGCAGACGCGTCGAAGTAGACGTTCGAGCCGAGGGGAACGGAAGTGGACGTACCCACGCTCAGGCCTTCGACTCGGTTGTAGCGTAGCTGCCCTTGCTCGAGCCCCCAAGCCAGGCGCGGACGGAAGCGCCGATACGTCGGGACCAACTCCTGAAGGTCGCTCGTCAGACCGTCGAGCTCTTCCTGGCTGAACCCGACCGGAGAGCGCCGACCGAAGTCATCCGAAAGCGCGGTCGATTCCCGCAGCTCGCGACTCGTTGGCACGACGATCGTGTACGTCGTCTCAACGCCGTCGTCGTCGGTTTCGGTCGTCACCTCGCGCTGCCACCCCGGGGGTAGCTCGCCTTCGACCAGGATGTTGGACGGGGGTTCGTTCACCACGTATCCGCCCACGCTCCACTCCAGGGTCATCGGGATACGGAAGAGCCCACCTGCGCGCGCTTCCCCCTGAAAGGCGAACCGACGCGGAAGCCAGAACTCGAGCTCTTGGAGGCTACTCTCGACAGTGATGTAGTGGATCTCACCCTCGATCGGGCCGATAAACCCGGGAACGTCGTCGGCGTCCTCGGGCTGGTCCACGCGCATGTTCCAGGGCCTAGCCGGTCGGTAGGTAGCCCGCACGAGTGACGCCGAAGCTGAATCGAGCCATAGCGAGCCCGCGACGAGCTCGAAGTCAGCACGGCGTGGCGCGACGCGCACCTCGTACAGAACCACGGCGAGGTCGTTCGCTGGGAGCCGTAGGCGCAGCGTGTCTCCCGGGGAGTACCGGTAGTGTACGAGAGAGGTGTCGGCCAGCGGGTGAAACGCCCAGTCATCGCCGAACCTCAAACGGTCCGAGGAGGGATCGAAGTCGAAGCCCGGGAACTCGGTCTCGTCGAGGTACTCGGCCGCGAGGTCGTCAACGTCTGCGTCTGCTGCGCGCCTTCCGACCTCGACCGACACGTCACCCCCGGCAACCGAGGCGCTCCCCCGAGCGCGCTCAGGATCACTCGTGTCTATCCCGGCGATGGGTGCCGCGGTGCGCACCCCGATCCACTGGATCGCCTGCTCGCCGGTATCACTCCACCGGATGCGTGCGATTCGCTCGTGCTCGAAGAGGGCCCGCTCCCTGCGAAACCGAAGCGCTGTGATGCCCACGTACATCCTCTGTCTGAGCGTCGCCTCGTAGCTGCGGATACCGCTCACCTCCCTGAGCCGAGCCGAAACGGCACGCTGGACGAGCTCACGCGTCGCCGAATCCCAATATGTGTCCGAGGGGACGGGATCCTGGGCCACGGCCCCGTCCGCCTGAACACACATCAACGAAAGCAGGGAAAGGGCAAAGACTGAGGCGTGCCGGGACCAACTCCGTTGCCGCCCTCCCTGAGCTTGGGTACCATCTTGCGGATGCATTGGTGCTACAAACACCGCGACCCACGGGGGCTCAGGCCCTCGGGTCGCTCAATACGGATGTCGATGCTTCGCCGGCTCATGATGGCCCTCGCGGCCGTCCTCTCGTTCGCGCCCTCGCTGGTCGCCCAGACGGTCCCTACTCCAAGGGAGCACCTTGGGTTCGATATCGGCGAAGACCGACGGCTCGCCAATTGGGATGCCCTCACGTCCTACTACGAGGAAGTGGCGAAAACGAGTCAGCGTGTGGTCCTGGACACGCTGGGCTCCGCGACCGCCGGCAGCCCCTTCGTGATGCTGACGATCACGAGCCCCGAAAATCACGCCCGCCTCGATGAGCTTCGTGACATCCAGTTACGGTTAGCCGATCCCCGCCGCGTGCGGGACGACACGGAACTGGAAGGCCTTCTTACTCGGGGGAAGACGGTCGTCCTGATCACGCAGGGGATTCACGCCACCGAGGTCGGGGCGAGCCAAATGTCGGCGAATTTGGCCTACGAGCTCGCATCGTCGCACGACCCTCGGATCCTGGAGATCCTGGACAACGTCATCATTCTGCAGATTCCGTCGCTCAATCCCGACGGGCTGCAATGGGTCGCGGACTGGTACAACGAGTACGTCGGAACCGCCTTCGAGGCCTCTCCGCTGCCCTGGCTTTATCACTTCTACACGGGCCACGACAACAACCGCGATTGGTACGCCCTAACCCAGAAAGAGACGGTCCTGACGGTTGAGGGCGCGCATAACGCATGGCATCCCCAGATTGTGCACGACGTGCACCAGATGGGTTCCTTCGGAGCGCGGCTGTTCGTTCCGCCCTACATCGAGCCCTGGGAGCCGAACGTCGATCCAGCGCTTACGACCGCCGTGACGCAGCTCGGGACTTACATGGCCGCCGAGCTCACAGCACAGGGTAAGAAGGGCGTTGTGTTCGGCGGCATCTACGATGCGTACAGTCCAGCTCGCGCCTACATGCATTACCACGGGGGCGCACGCATCCTCTCCGAGACGGCCTCGGCGAACCTCGCGAGCCCGATCACCGTGCCGGCCCGTCGGCTGGGCCCTGGACGGAACTACAACGCTGGCCAGCGTTCGTGGAACTTCCCCGACCCTTGGGAAGGCGGCGCGTGGCGGCTCGCCGACATTGTCGAGTATCAGAAGGCCGCCGCACTCGCGCTCCTCACCAACGCAGCGAAGAACCGGCGGTACTGGCTGGAGAACTTCTACGGGGTCAACCTGCGGGCGGTGGAGAAGTGGGATGCATGGCCCGATGCCTGGATCATCCCGTCGAATCAGACCAACGACGTTGGTGTCGCCTACGCGCTGCGGATCCTGACCCTGGGCGACGTCGAGGTGCACCGTGCGGAGTTGGACTTCACCATCGACAACATCGACTTCGATGCCGGTAGCTATGTAATCCCGATGAATCAGCCCTACGCCAGCTTCGCCAACACGCTCCTCGAGGTTCAACGCTATCCGGATCTGAGGGAGTATCCGGGCGGTCCGCCGCAGCGACCATACGACGTCACGGCGCACACCTTGGGGTATCTGATGGACTTCGAGGCGGTGGCAGTGGACGGCGAGCTCGACGCGTCCCTGGGCGATCCTATCTCTGTGTCCGACTTCGCGTTCCGCCTGCCCGAGCACCTTTCGGGACCGGATGCGCCGAGGGTCGCAGTCTACAAGTCGTGGCAAGAGCCGATGACGGCGGGATGGCAGCGCTGGGTCTTCGACCAACACGGGCTGGCCTACGACACGCTGCACGATGCGGACATCCGCGAGGGCCGCCTTGCGCAGTACGACGTGCTCGTCCTGCAAGCGCAGAGTGCGAGCTCGATCATCGATGGTTTCCGACCGGGCCAGGTCCCGCCCGAGTACGCAGGGGGTTTGGGACAGCGAGGTTCGAATGCGGTGCGGTCCTTTGTACAGCGAGGAGGCCGGGTCGTAGCCGTCGAAGCCGCGACGGAGTTCGTCGCCGAGCTCTTGGGACTCGATGTGCGCGACGCGACCTCGGCCTATGCGAACACCGACTTCTACATTCCCGGCTCGATCCTCAGGGTGGAACTGACCCCAGGTTCGGACGTGGTGGCGGGACTCGATCCGGAGGTTGCGGCCTGGTTCTGGGGCAGCAGTCGGGCGTTCACCGTGGATGACAATCGGGTGCGCGTGTTGGCCCACTATGGTTCCGGGGATCCGTTACTTTCGGGCTGGGCACTGGGAGGCGAGCTGTTGTCCGGCGCCCCCGCCATTCTCGAAGCCGACGTCGGTGCGGGGAGCGTCGTCCTCTTCGGCTTCCAGCCCAACTACCGGGCCCAGACCGTCGGCACGTGGCCCCTTCTCTTCAACTCGATGAGCAAATGAGTCGTCGCGACCAGGCACCTACATGTCCCGAGTGCGGGAAGACATCAACCGGGAACTTCTGCAAGCATTGCGGGGCGCGGCTGGGGGGGCAGTTCTGCAACCAGTGCGGCGCCGAAATCGACGGTGGGGCCAAGTTCTGCAATCAATGTGGGGAGAAGGTGGCCGGAGGTGGGGGTGCTCGCGTGCCGGCCGGTGCCCACAGGGAGGCTGCTGCGTCCGTGGTGGGCGGTCAGAATCTCCCCTGGTGGATCGCAGGCATCGCGATGTTCGCGTTGATCGTGTTCGCGGGTGTGCGAATGGTCTCTCCCGGGGGGCCGGGAGCGCCCGTGGCCGCGCCGCAGGGGGTGGCGCCATTCGCGGCCGGTGGCGGCAATCCTCCTGACCTGAGCAGCATGACCCCGCGCGAGGCCGCCGACAGGCTCTTCGACCGCGTCATGACTTACGTGTCCCAGGCGGACAGTGCCCAAGCACAGGCGTTTCTTCCCATGGCGCTCGGCGCCTATGAGCGGGCCCAGCCTCTCGATCACGACGGGCTGTTTCACCTGTCGCTGCTCAACCGGGTCGCAGGCGACCTCGAGGCTGCCTTGGGCAATGCCACGCAGGTGCTCGACGTGGACCCCGACCACATCCTCGCCCTTACGGCGGCCGCTGAGGCCACCGTCGAGATGGGTCGTACGGAAGAAGCGGCTGCGTACTACAGGCACCTGCTCGACGTGATCGACGCCCAGGAGGCTCTTGCCCTTCCGGAGTACGTAGCGCACGCGCAGATCATGCAGTCGGTGCGGGTCGACGCAGCGGCGTTCCTCAGCGCCCGCTGAGCAGGCTCGTTCGCAGCCCCTTCATGCGCGTCTTTCTAACTGGCGGAACGGGCCTCTTGGGCTCGCATCTCGCACACGAGCTTCGCTCCCACGGCCATGGAGTCGTGGCGTTGCATAGACGCGATGCGGATACGCTGTTCCTGGAGGAAACCGAGTGTGATCTCGTCGAGGGTGACATACGCGATGACGCGGAGGACTTGTCACCGTTGATGGAGGGCTGCTCCCACGTGGTGCACGGCGCGGCCCTTGTATATGCCGGGGGTGCCTGGCCACGCGTGCGGGCCGTGAACGTGGATGGGACTCGAAACGTGCTCACTGCGGCGCGCCTCGCTGGGGTACAACACGCCGTCCACCTTTCGTCGGTCGCCGTCTACGGCGACGCGGCTCCGCCGGTCGACGAAACCACTCCCATCGATTCGGACCTCCCGCCCGGCGACCTGTACGCGAGGTCGAAGCGCGAAGCGGAGGAAGTGGCGCGGGGCATCGAGGAGAAGCGGGGCTTCCCGGTCACGATCCTGAGACCCTCGGCCGTGTACGGGGAGCGTGACAGACTCATGGCCCCTGCGCTGAAGCGACTCTTGCGGCTTCCGCTCATCCCGTTGCTCGGCCCCGCCAACAATGCGTTGCCCGTCGTGTACGCCGGTAACGTGGCAGGCGCGATCAGGTTGGCGGCGGAGGCTGGGCGAGGAGGGACGACCTACGACGTTGGTTTCGACCACCCGCTCAATCAACGCGATCTGATGCAGTGGCTGGCCTCAGGCCTGGGTTTGGTACCGCGGTTCTTTACGCTTCCCGCGCCGTTGGTTCGCGCCGGTGGGGCGGTGTTGGCGCAACTGGGTGTCGGGACGCCCGGTGCCAAGCACCTCCCGATTAACCGACTCACGCAGCTCGCCCTGGGCGACAATCCGTTCCGCTCATCCCTGATCCGCGCCGAACTGGGCTGGGACCCTCCGCATCAACACGAAGCCGCACTGGAGCGCACGGCCAAGTCTCTCCCCCGATAACCGCCGAAGAGAATCCATGGACGACCCCTCGAAGAAGCCCGAACGCGCTCCCAGCGAGCCTCTCCCGCACGAGTTCCCCACGGAAGACGAGAGGCTCTTAGAGTCCGTCCAGAACCACATGGCCGTCGGCAAGGACGCTTGGCGGATCTTCCGGATCATGGGCGAGTTCGTAGAGGGCTTCGAAGACCTGTCCGAGATCGGCAGCGCAGTCTCCATCTTCGGCTCGGCCCGGGTCCGTCCGGGCGACCCGCAGTATGAACAATGTGTCGAGACCGCCCGGATGTTGGGGCAGGCCGGGTACGCAATCATTACCGGTGGCGGCCCGGGAATCATGGAGGCGGCCAACAAGGGCGCCAAGCTCGCCGGGGCCAAGTCCGTAGGGTGCAACATCGAGCTCCCGTTCGAGCAGCGAGGAAACGCCTATCTCGACGTCTCCATCGACTTCAGGTACTTCTTCGTCCGCAAGACGATGTTCGTGAAGTACGCCGAAGCGTTCGTGATCTTTCCCGGCGGCTTCGGCACGATGGACGAGCTCTTCGAGGCCCTCACCCTGATTCAGACGAACAAGGTTCGTGACTTTCCCGTGGTTCTCTTCGGAAGCGACTATTGGCGGGGCCTGACGGACTGGATCCGGGATACGATGGCCCCCGAAGGGAAGATCGCGCACGAGGATCTCGACCTCATGTACGTCACCGACAATCCGGCGGATGCAGCGGCGCACATCGTCCGAAGGCAAGGGGAACGTTTGGCTCATCGGCGCTAGCCTCAGAGCCCGGTCCGCGGCCAAAAGGGTTGTGAGCCTCGGCGCCAGAGCTTTCATTTCAGTCCCCGTGCAGCTCACTGGACCCTCCTAGATCGCCCCAGCCACTACGCGAGCCTGACGTGACGCCTGCAGTCGCCCCGCCCCGAGGATACGCACCGACCGGTAAAGACACCGGCCTGGTGAAGCCCAAGGGGACCAGTGCGATCCGAGCGCACGAAGGGATCGAGACCGTCGAGATGCGGTCGCGGAAGCCGGCCTGGCTGAAAGTGCGCTCACCCGGAGGTCCCAATTACTTGCGGCTCCAGAGGTTGATGCGTGCCGAGTCGCTGCACACGGTCTGCGAGGAAGCGGGCTGCCCCAATATCGGGGAGTGCTGGGAGGCGGGCACGGCAACCTTCATGATTCTCGGCGACGTGTGCACCCGAGCGTGCAAGTACTGCGGCGTGGCGCACGGACTCCCGACCGAGCTTGATCTGGATGAGCCACGGCGGGTGGCTGAGACCGTTGCGACGATGCTTCTGGAGCACGTCGTCATTACCAGCGTCAATCGAGACGAGCTTGCCGACGGAGGTGCTGGCATCTACGCCGACACCATCCGGCGCATCCACGCCGCCGTTCCGGACTGCTCCGTCGAGGTGCTGATTCCGGACTTCAAGGGCGACGAAGCCGCTCTTCGCACGGTCGTGGACGCGAAGCCCGCCATCTTGGGACACAACCTCGAAACGGTGGAGCGGCTGCACCCGGACGTGAGACCAGGCGGGCGGTACTGGCGTTCGATCTCCTACCTGGGGGCGGTCAAAGGGCTCGATCCGGGCATGTTGACCAAGACAGGGATCATTCTCGGCATGGGCGAACGGCCCGACGAGATCAAGCAGGCAATGGCCGACCTCCGCGAGGCGGCTGTGGACATTCTTACGCTCGGGCAGTATCTGAGGCCCTCACCGATGCACGTTCCCGTGGCCCGTTGGGTCACTCCCGACGAGTTCGCGGAGTGGAAGCGGGTAGGTGAGGACGAGCTCGGCTTCAAGCACGTGGAGTCGGGACCCCTCGTTCGCTCGAGCTATCACGCTAAGGAACAGGCGCGGGAGGTGGAAGCGGGTGGGCCGGGACGCGTCCAGGAAATCCTGGAAGCGGACATGCTTGCCCCCGCCGAGGTACCTCTGGACCTCGTACAGATCGAGCTCCGACGCGCCGGCACCGTAGCCAGCACATAGAGCAAAGTGGCCGAAACCAAAACGAAGAAACGCCCGACGAAGAAGGACATCCTCAAGGCCTATGGCGTGACGCCAGAAGTCGCGCTGGAGCTCATGCGGCAGATGCTCCTCTTTCGCCGCTTCGAAGAGAAGGCCGAAGAGGGCTACGCGATCGGCAAGATCGGTGGCTTCTGCCACCTGCACATCGGCCAGGAAGGCGCGGCGGCCGGGAGCATCGCGGCACTGAGAGTCGACGACTACGTCATCAGTGGGTACCGCTCGCACACCCAAGCGATCGCCAAGGGCGTCGAGCCGAATGCCATCATGGCCGAGCTGTACGGGCGCGCCGACGGGGCCTCGGGCGGTAAGGGTGGCTCGATGCACATCTTCGGCGCCGACGTGAACTTCATGGGCGGCCACGGAATCGTCGGAGGCCAGGTTCCCTTGGCCACCGGGTACGGCTGGAAGATCAAGTACCGGGGCGAAGACAGCGTCGTGGTTTGCTTCATGGGCGACGCCGCCGTGAACCAGGGGGCCTTCCACGAGTCCCTGAACATGGCCGCCGTGTGGGACCTACCGGTGATCTATGTGGTCGAGCACAACGAGTACGGGATGGGGACCGCCTTCAATCGTGTGTCCACCACCGACATGGAGGAGAAGTCGGGTCCCCACGGGATCACCGGTGTGTCCGTGGATGGCCAGGACGTCTTAGCCACCTATGCTCTCTTCACGGAGCTGGTTGCGGATGTGCGGTCCGGCTCCGGACCCAAGTTCGTGAACCTCGAGACCTACAGGTTCCGCGGGCACTCCATGTCCGACCCCGTTTCCGGGACGTATCGATCGACCGAGGAGGTCGAGCGGTACAAGAAAGAGGAGGATCCGATCCGGGTCCTGAAGGAGAAGCTCTTCAGCGTCGGTGTACTCGACCAGGAAAAGCTGCAGGAGATGGACGCCGAGGCCCGCAAGATCGCCGCCGACGCGGCGGACTTCGCGGAAGCTTCCCCGCTTCCGGACCCCAAGCAGCTGTACGCCAACGTGTGGGCGGAGGTGAACCCTCACGGACGTCTCTTCTTCGACGGCAGGAGTCGCGACTGATGGCCGTCATGACCTACAGGGACGCCCTGAACGCGGCGTTACGAGAGGAGATGGTTCGAGATCCGGACGTCTTCCTCATGGGCGAAGAGGTCGCCGAATACGACGGCGCTTACAAAGTGAGCAAGGGACTTCTCGACGAGTTCGGCGAGCAGCGCGTCGTGGACTCGCCCATCAGCGAATTGGGATTCGCCGGCCTGGGCGTCGGTGCGGCCATGGCAGGACTCCGTCCGGTCATCGAGTTCATGACGTTCAACTTCGCGTTCCTGGCGCTCGATCAGGTGATCAACAACGCGGCGAAGCTCCACTACATGTCCGAGGGGCAGTTCCGTGTCCCTATCGTCTTCCGCGGCCCCACGGGTGCAGCGCTGCAGCTCTCGGCTCAGCACTCGCAGGCGTGCGAGACCTACTACACGCACGCACCCGGCTGCAAAGTCGTGACTCCGGGGACGCCGGCCGATGCCAAGGGGCTCCTCAAGGCCTCCATCCGGGACGACGACCCAGTCGCGTTCATGGAAGGAGAGTTGTTGTACAACCTCAAGGGTGAAGTGCCAGACGATGACGACTTCATCATCCCGCTGGGCGTGGCCGACCTCAAGCGCGAAGGTTCGGACATCTCGATCATCACACACGGGAAGATGATCCACGTCGCCCTTCAAGCTGCGGCCAAGCTCGAGAAGGACGGAATCGAGGCCGATGTGCTCGATCTACGCACGATCCGTCCGCTCGACATGGACGCGATCCTGACGACGGTCGCGAAGACGAACCGTGTGGTCTACGTGGAAGAGGGCTGGCCCTACGCCGGCACCGGTGCGCAGATCGTGTCGATGATCCAGGAAGAGGCGTTCGACCACCTGGACGCGCCGATCCGCCGCGTCATGCAGGCCGACATCCCCATGCCGTATGCGAAGAACCTGGAGAACTTGGCCAAGCCCAACGCCGACCGTGTGGTCGAGGCCTGCAACCAGGTGCTGTACCGATGAGCAGTTTCATGTCGCCCCCATCCAGACGCGCCCGGTAAGCCATGGCCACCAAGGTTCATATGGAGGCGTTGTCGCCTACGATGGAGGAAGGCCAGCTCGTTCAATGGCTGAAGTCCGAAGGCGACGACGTGTCGAACGGCGACGTGCTCGCGGAGATCGAGACCGACAAGGCTACGATGGAGCTGATCGCGCGGGGTGACGGAATCCTGCGTAAGATCTTCATCGATGCGGGAGGGACCGCGGCGGTCGGAGCGGTCATCGGCGTGATCGCCACCGCTGACGAGGATATCTCAGGTATCGCGGGAGTGTCGGGCGGGGGAGCCACTGCGACGGCAGTCGCTGAGCCTCCCGCGCCTGCGGCGCCCGCGCCTCCACAGGCTCCTGCACCGACCCGCCCCGCACCCGCACCCGCCGCCGCGCCAGCACCTGCGACCGCTCCGGTGAACGGAGGCCGCGTGAAGGCTTCGCCCCTGGCCCGCAGGCTGGCAGAGGAAATGGGCGTCGACCTCGGGCTCGTCCAAGGCTCTGGGCCGGGCGGGCGCGTGGTGAAGAGGGATGTCGAGGCGGCCAAGGCTGCCGGCGTGACCGCGCCCTCGGTGTCGGCTTGGACGCCGACGGGCGAAGAGTACGAAGACGTGCCGACTTCCCAGATGCGGAAGACGATCGCCAAGCGGCTCGTCATGTCGATCGGTCCCATTCCCACCTTCTACCTGACCGTCGACGTAGACATGAGTCGGGTCTTGGAAGCGCGGAAGAGCCTCAATGCGATGCTCGAGAAGGATGGACTGAAAGTGTCCATCAACGACATCGTCCTGAAGGCCGTAGCCGGTGCCCTCAAGCGGCACCCTGAGTGTAACGCCCAGTGGCACGACGGCTTCGTGCGGCGTTTCAACGCGGTTCATTTGGCCGTCGCGGTGGCGGTCGAGGACGGGCTCATCACGCCGGTCATCAAGAACGCGCACGCCAAAGGGATCGCTCAGATCGCCGTCGAAGTGCGCGAGCTTGCGGGCCGGGCACGGGAGAAGAGGCTTCAGCCAGACGAGTACACGGGCTCGACCTTCTCGGTTTCGAACCTGGGCATGTTCGGCATCCACGAGTTCACGGCCATCATCAACCCGCCGGAGGCGGGCATCCTCGCCGTGGGTGGAATCGTGGAGACCCCCGTCGTGGTCGGAGGGGCGGTGGTGGTCCGGCCGCGCATGCGGATGACCATGAGCTGCGACCATCGTGTGATCGACGGGGCCCAAGGCTCTCGGTTCTTGCAGACGCTCCAATCGATGCTCGAGGAGCCGACTGCGATTCTGTTGTAGGAGCGCACGCCGATACTTCTACTGAGGTACGCGCCTCCACACGACATCGGCTGGATTTCTGAGGCGGGCCGTGCCATCCGGCAGCAGGTGTAGCTCGAGCAAGGCCATGCCCTCCGGAGTTGAGTACGAGAGCTGGTACGCGACGAAGTCCACTGAATCTGTGCGCCTGAGTTCCGTCACCGTATAGAGTGCGGGGTCTCCCGCTGCCCCGAGTCGCAACTCGACCTCGTCCTCGAGAATCACCATGGCACGGTCCTGGTACCGCGGGTCCGACGACTGCCAGGTGCCGATGATCTCAGCGGGGAATGAATCGAGCACGTTCGGGTCGGGCCCGACCAGCCTCGATGTGACCCAGAACGCCGCCACTGCTGCTGCGACGACCAGACCGCGTCTAAGAAGCTGCGCCTGCCTGTTTCGTTTCTGCTCCGAAAGATGGCTCGCGCCTGTCATCTCCGGGACGTCCCCGTACCTATTCGACATTGGCATGCAGCTCCTGGCCGGAACGGTGGACCTCGCCGCCGGCACGCATCATTTCCAGGAAGATCTGGACCAGCTCCGGGTCGAACGCACTACCTGCCCCGTCACGGATGTGCTCGAGCACGAAGTCCTTGGGGAGGGCTGCACGGTACGGCCGGGGGGACTGCATCGCGTCGTATACATCCGCGAGCGAGAGTATCCGAGCCAGATAGGGGATCTCGGTCCCGGCCAAGCCATCCGGGTAGCCGCTCCCGTCCCATTGTTCGTGATGATGCCGGACGATCGGTATCAGGGGCCTGAACACCCTGATCGGTAGGAGGATACGTGCTCCGATAGCCGGGTGTGCCTCGACTGACCGTCGCATTTGCTCGTCGAGCTTGCCTGCGTAATCGAGTACCTCCGACGGGACGCCGATCTTGCCGATATCGTGCAGTAGTCCGCCCCTGTGCAGCAGGTCGCGCTGTTCCATCGACAACTCGAGGCGGTCCGCGAGCGCAACTGCGAGCTCGCTGACCCGCTCGGAGTGCCCGGCGGTCCACTTCGACTTGGCATCGATCGCGATGGCGAGAGCGCGCAGGGCCTCCCAACCCATCTCCACCGTCTCGCGTCGCAGGCGCAACTCGTTCAGTGCCAGGGCGGTCTGGTGGAGAAGTTGGAGGATCTGCGCCACGTCATCATCTGTCCACGTCGCGTCAGCGCCCATCTCGAGTGCGACCACGCCCACTGATGTGCCTTGGACAGCCAAGGGGGCGATGAAGACCTGGCCGCCATCCCGACCGACGTCAGCGGCCAAGAACACCTCGGGCACGCGGTTGGGCGTCACGAACCGATAGGGAGTCGACTCTTTCAACCAGGGGAGCCCGCCAGGGAGCGTCTCCTGAGGTGGGCCCGCGAGCGACAGCTTGCCGTCGTCCCTCCGGAAGAGGATGCTGAGGCCGTCCAAGCCAGGGTCGAACAGCAACAAAGCGGATCTGGTGACTGGCAGCAGCTCGCTGATTCCGCCCAAGAGCGCGCGTGTGGCGGCCGTGGCGTCACTCTCTTCGATGATGGCACGGTCGATCCCGGCTCGAGCCTCGATCAGGCGGAACTGCCGGGAGAGACGGTCGGCCATTGAGTTGAACGAGGAGGCGAGCTGGCCGAACTCATCGTTGCCTTCCACCTCGACCCGAGCGGTGAGGTCTCGTTGGGCGAACCGCTCAGTTCCGGAAGAAAGCTTGACCAGGGGCTCCATGGTCTTTCGCACCAAGAAGTTAGCCAGCAGCAATACGAGACCTACGCCAATTACGAGCGCCAGGGGCAGGTTATAGGCGAGGCTGGCCACGGGCGCGTACACCGCCTCTCTCGACTCGCTCACCACGATGATCCACTCGGGCACGCCGAACGACGATCGCAGATACACGGTCCGCCACGCCACGACCTCACTGCCGGCGCGGGAGGAGGTCACCCCGTCCACACCCGAGCGATTCGAGCGGGTCGGGACGGCGCCCGGAAGTTCGCTCTCCGCACCTCGCTTGCAGGCCAGTGGGCGAGACTCGGCGTCCAGAATGCACAGGTCGTACACACGAGGGTCATCCGCGAGGATGAGCGCCGCCTGCCACAACGAGTCTGCCACGACGTCGACCCAAATCACCCGCCCGGCACTCGCTGACGGGACGCCCAGATGCACGTCTGGCCTGCCAGCGCCCGTGACGGTCCTGAGCACTGGAGCGCCCGCCGACAGCCGCACCCGCTCGGCTTCCGAAAGAGCAGGCACTGAGCCGACCGATCCCAGGACTGCCAAGCGGAGCCCATTCTCCTCCACTGCCAGTCCGTCGACGGTCCCGATCAGCGCCCTGTCGGAACCGTCCGGGGCAAGTAGGACGTCTTCGACCGCCCCGCCCCAAGCGGCCGCAGCAACGAGCTGGTGGAGCAGGATCTGCACCGAGCCGTCCAGAAGCTGAGCCAACTGCGCCTCACTCTGCTCGGTGAGCTGAGTAGACACAGCGCGGTAACTCAGCCCGGCGAGGAGCATCACTGGCACGATCGCCCCAATGAAGAAGAGCGCCAGGATCCTAGCAGCCACCTTCGTTCGAAACAGATCGGCGCGGAACACTGTTAGTACTCCTGCGCAATGCCGACGAAGCCGCCATCGTTGGCCCGCACGATGTCGTCTCGGCTGCGGGCAGCGTTGAGCGGTGGCATACTCGCACCGTCAGGGCCGACGCTGTAGAGGTCGAAGTCGGAATTGATCGGGACCAGGAAGCGATCTTTTCGGAGCTGCCCGATGCTGGCTCCCTGCACGCGCAGATATCGGTACGGCCTGCCCCATGGGTCGGCTAATCCGTCCCAGTTCACCTGAGCGAGGGACGTGGGGTAGCTCGAATTCTCCAGGAAGTACTCCTGGCAGGCCTGCTGAATGACGGTGATGTCCCCGATCGCTTTCACCACGCGCGCACGTTCCACCGCGCGCTGAAGGTTCGGGATGGCCAAGGCCGCGAGCGCACCCAGGATGACAGCGACGATGAGCAGCTCGATGAGCGTGAACCCTGCTCGCACATCTCCGATTGGATGGTCGCGACGCAATCAAATTTCCCGCGCGGGTGGGAATAGCCAACACGATGCGTCCGTGCGATCCGTGACGCAATGAACACGCTGCCAACCTCAGGGGCGCCACGCACCCTGCCAGCTGACTGGCTGCGCCGATGCCGCACGTACATATTGAGGTCTGTCTGCGGCCCCACAGCCGCACGGAAACAGTCTCCGATAAGCGCCGTATACCAAGTAGGAGGGCCAGATGACCGCGAATCTCCCACACCGGACCGTATCTACGCTCTGCATGGGAGCTGCGATGTTGACGTCGGCAATTTTGCCCTCGTCGTCCGCCGCACAGGCCCGGGCGGCCAGCTCTTCCGAGTGGCAGGTGCCAATGACCGCGTTCGGGCAGCCCGACCTGCAGGGGAACTGGACGAACGCTACGCTTACTCCGCTTTCGAGGCGAGCGGGCCAGCCCGCGGTCCTCTCGCCGGAGCAGGTCGCGCAGATCGAGTCAGGAGCTGCCGAGGCGGTGAACGAGGCAATCAACGAGCCAAGCGACCCCGACCGGCCGCTTCCTCCTGGCGGTGACAATCCGGTGTGCATCGACTCGGGCACGACCTGTTACAATGAGGTCTATCGCGATCCCGGCGACCGCGTTGCCGTGATCAACGGAGAGGCGAGGAGCTCGATCCTGACACGCCCTGCCGACGGCCGAGTGCCGGCACTCACACCGGCCGCGCAATCGATCCTCGCCGAGATGCGAGCCTTCAGCAGCCAATTCGGGCAGTTCGATCACCCCGAGGTCCGTCCGCTTGCCGAGCGGTGCATCGTCTCGTTCGGATCCAATGCCGGGCCACCGATGCTGCCGAATTATTGGTACAACAACAACTACACCATCGTGCAGAGTCCGGATGCCATCATGATCATGACGGAGATGGTGCACGACGTTCGGATCATCCGTCTGGGTGAGCCCAAGCCGCTACCAGAGGACATGCAACCGTATTTCGGGGACTCGTGGGGGCACTGGGAGGGGAACACGCTGGTGGTCGAGACGACGAACATCAATCCGGAGAATGCCTTCCAGGGTGTTCCGTTCTCAGCGCAGGGGAAAGTTGTCGAGCGCTTCACCCGGACTGACGACGCCACCATCGAGTACGGGTTCACCATCGACGACCCGGAACGCTACGCGGAGCCCTGGGGCGGAGAGCTGCCCTTCCGGCGCCTGGACGACCTCGTCTACGAGTACTCCTGTCACGAGGGGAACTATGCACTCGAGGGCGTGCTCCGTGGCGCACGCTTCGACGAGAATAGCGAGACGCGCCGATAAGGGACGGAGGTGATGCGGTCGGCTAGTCGCCGACCGCGACCTCTCCGAGGACGACGCCGATGGCGCGCGTTTCCATGTCGAACGATCGATAGTCGCACGTGAGTTCCTCGCCGACGCAAATCGCGCGGTTCGTCACCGTGTACGCCCCCTCGGGGTCATCGCAGTTCGGGTCGTCCGAGTGGTTCATGTACTTCGCGTTGTCGCCGCAAAGGACATAGACGCCCGACTCCTCCTGGTACACGTAGTGGCGCATCCGCGACTGGTACGGCTCAGGAAAGCGTTCCAGGTCAGCCGGGTCGATGCGCCAGTCGACGCCTTCGGTGTACTCCCAGATGACGCTTCCGGCCGAAAGGCGTGTGGCAGCGAAAAGCCCCACGCCCGCGATCGGACTTGGGGCCACGTACGTAGGCACGCGCAGCATGCTGTCGATTTTCGCACTTCGGGTTCCCCGCTTCCCTCGGCGAAGCGAAACCCATGGAGGTCTCGCGACCTCCGGTCTCCGTCTGTGCGAAGGTACCCGGCGAGGCGGATCCATCGGCCGCACCCGTCTAGGTGCGGCCGACAAATATCACAACGGTCCAGGCGCGATCCAATAGCCCCGTCTACGCTGCTTCGATGCCCGCCTCTGAGCAGACGCCGTCCAGCAGCCCCCAATAGGCGTCCAGAGCTTCTCTGGTGGCATCTCTCAGCTCGCTTGGCTCAACGCCCGCCTGCAGGCACGCCGCGAGGGCGTCACGCTCTCCCTGACGGTGGCGCACGTCGGCCGCTTCGTGCACCTCGAAGTACTCGAGCGTCGACGGCTCTTCCACGCCGTAGTGATCCCGCAACCCAGCGAGCTTCGTGCAGGAGACCTCAGGCTGCTGGGACTCGTACGCATAAAGCGCCGCCAACCCGGACGCCAAGCTCTTGTCGGCGAGACCCTTGAAGGTCGTGACCATCGCCTCGGCCGCGGCATGCGGTGCCGAGTCGGTCACCTGGTCCCGCTCGACCCCAAGGCCGGCCGCGAAGGCGAGCCACAGCTCGTCGTGCGGAGCCGGGTTGCCGCGCTCGTCCGCGAGGTTGTCCAAGAGTTCGGCACGAATCTCCGGGATCTCAGTCTTGTCGATCGCTGACTCGAGGTACTCCGGAAACGCGCGAACGTGCGGGTAGTAGATGCGAGCGTACGTCGCCAACTGATCGCGCGTCAGTGTGCCCTCTTCCCACGCCTGGTAAAACGGGTGCTGCAAGATCGACCGCTGGCGGATCATTGCGTCCAGCTCGTCTAAAACGTCAGTGGATGCCATGTGAGACTGCTTCCTTTCTAGGCTATCGAATCGGTCGCCGTGGCGACGTTGCAGCCTAAGGTAATAACGACGCCACCTGCTGGGTGTGCCCTACGCGGCGTTGTCGCGCACAGAGCGCGTGGGTAACATGCCCGGCTCACGCTTGGCGGGCGTCCGAGGCGGGAGCGACGAGTGACCCCAGTCCTTCTTGGCATCTTCGGCTATATCCTGGCGCAGTTCGCGATCGGGATCTTCGTGTCGCGACGCATTGCCACGGAGGCCGATTACCTGGTCGCCGGTCGCTCGCTGGGACCCGTGGTCGCGACCTTCACCGTGTTCGCGACGTGGTTCGGCGCGGAGACCTGTATCGCGGCGGCGGGCGCGGTCTATGAGCGGGGCTTCGCCGGAGGGTCGGCCGATCCGTTCGGATATGCGCTCTGCGTGATCCTGACTGGGCTCGTGTTCGCCATCCCGCTATGGCGACTGAAGCTCACGACGATCGCCGACCTGTTCCGCCTTCGCTACGACGCCTCGGTGGAGCGGCTGGCGGTACTGCTCATCGTACCGACTTCGTTGTTCTGGGCCGCGGCCCAGATTCGGGCCTTCGGCCAAGTGGTCGCCTCGGCCTCTGGGTTCGAGCTCCAGCTGACGATTACGTTCGCCGCCCTGGTGGTGGTCACCTACACGATGTTCGGGGGGCTTCTCGCCGACGCCTGGACCGATCTGGTGCAGGGCATTGCGCTCATCGTGGGGCTCGTGGCGCTCACCTGGGTGGTATTCCGCACCGAGGGGTTTCAACCCTTCGTCGGTATCGACCCGGGCTTGCTCAACCCGCTGGGCTCGGAGCCTCGTCCGTGGCTCGAGATCGCGGAGGACTGGGCGATCCCTGTCGTGGGGTCGATGGTTGCTGCAGAGTTGGTCGCGCGCATTCTTGCAGCGCGCTCGGGCGCTATCGCTCGGAACGCTACGGTAGTGGCCGGCGTGTCCTATCTGATGGTGGGGCTCATGCCTGTCGGGCTGGGCCTCGCGGGAGCCGCGCTGCTCCCGGGCTTGGCCGAGCCCGAGCAGATCTTGCCCTTATTGGCGCAGCAATACTTGCCGACTGCGCTTTACATCCTCTTCGCCGGCGGACTCGTATCGGCCATCCTGTCGACCGTCGACAGCGCTTTGCTGATGGCGGGCGGACTCGTGTCTCACAATGTCATCGTGCAGGTCCGGCCTGGCATGAGTGAGCGCGCCAAAGTTCGAGTCGCGAGGGGCGCGGTGGCCGTGTTCGGAGCGCTGGCGTACGTGCTGGCTCTTCGGGCGGACCGAGTGTATGAGCTCGTCGAGGAAGCGTCCGCCTTCGGCAGCGCTGGCATGGTCACAGTGGTCGTATTCGGGCTCTTCACCGGCATCGGCGGGAGGGCGAGCGCCCTTTCTGCCATGCTCGTCGGTGTCGTGATGTGGATCGTCGGAGCGCACGTGGCCGAATGGCCTTACCCGTACCTGACCTCTCTCGCCGCGGCAACCGCGGCTTACCTGACGGCGGCCGTTCTGGGGTCAGCCGCAACGCGGAGCCTTGAGCCGCAGGAAGCCTAGGCTACGTACGCGCGCCTGGGAGTTCCTTCTCGTAGATGCGCCACCGCTTGTACGCCTCGGCGCCCATGGCCTCGAGCGGCCGGACAATCGCCTCGTTGTCATCCAGTAGCCACGACGCCTCGCCCCCTTCCGTTCCGATCTCCTGCCCTCGTCGCGAGGCCTCATACACGAAGAGGGGAAAGAGGCCCCGGTTCCGATACTCCGTGGTGAGTCCGAGCAGAATGATGCGACCGAACACCAGCTTTCTCGTTCCCAACAGGAGGCGGACGATGTTCCAGGGCCACAAGCGGCCGGAAGGCATGTGCTTGAGCACCCGGTTCACGTCGTGCGCAATCAGCATGAAGCCGACGACCCCGTCCTCGGTCTCGGCCACGAAAGAGACGTCGGGGGCGAGGACCATCTTGAGGTCCTTGGCCGTGTGCCAGAACTCCTCCCACGAGGGGGGGACGAATCCCCAGTTACCTTCCCACGCCTCGTTGTACAGCGTGAGCACCTTACGTGCCTCCTGCTGCAACGTGCTCACGTCGAGACGTCGAAACGTCACACCGGTCTTTCGTCGTGTCCGCTCTGCCAAGCGACGCACCCGGTCCGGCACGGCGAGCTTGTCCCCTGCCTCGAGGTAGTAGCCCAGCAGGTCTTGAACCTTCGCGTACCCGCACGACTCGATGAGGTCGGCGTAGTACGGTGGATTCCAGGGCGTCATGAGGGTGGGGGGTGTTTCGAACCCGTCCACGAGCAGTCCACACTCGTGATTCATCGAAGGATTCATCGGACCCCTCGTCTGCTCCAGCTCCCGCGACGAGAGCCACCCTTCGGCGGCGTCGAAGAGCGCCGTGGCGGCGTCCGGATCGTCCAGGCATTCGAAGAACCCGAAGAAGCCCACGCGGTCCTCATGGTGCCGATTGTGCCATCGGTTCTCGATGGCTGCGATCCTGCCGATGACCGCGCGCCCCCGGGTGGCAATGAAGAGCGCTCGCTCTGCTTCCGCGTAGAAAGGGTTGCCACGCGTGTCCAATGCGTCTCGCACTGCGGCCCGGAGCGGTGGCACCCAGGGAGTGCCCCGACCTCCTTGAACGCGCCAGGCCACGTCGACGAAGCGCGAGACCCCCCGCCGACCCTCCACCTGCTCGACTGTTACCGACATCCGGTGATTCCCGTGCGCAGAGTGCGGGGCCCTCGTCAGCGCGCGCCCGATGCGGCGCGTTCGATGAGGCCAACGATCGTTTCAGGAGCGCGTGCCACCCAGCTTCGAAAGTCGCTGACCGTCCGAGCGGAAGGAACAGGGGGCTCCGCCCAGAATTCCCCGACGTCATGGTACGAGCCGACGCGGGCCGCTCCCGCGCGTTGTGCATCCCAACCGTTAAGAGTCTGCTCAAAGTGCCCGGCGGTTGGTACGGCGAGAGCGGGCTTGCCGAGGTACAACGCCTCGCAGATGGACTCGAACCCCGCCGACCCGACGTACGCTCTGCAGCCGGCCAGGTGCCGGAGGAAAGCCTCGTCGTTCAACGCGTGCGCGTGAAAGCCGTCCGGTGGGGGATCCTTCAATGCAGCGGTTCCGCCGTCCAGGTAACAGTGCACCGGAACCTCGGGATGTCGGCGCTGCCACTCGGCCAACACCGCCCCGTATCCTGGGTTGAGGGCATAGGCGAGCAGATAATCACCGTCACTCACATGGAGCGCCTCGAGCCCGGGCCGCAGAAGTGGAGGGGCCACCGCGAGACGGTCGCCGCCTGCCTCCCCCATGGGCCCGAAGGAGAGCGCGATCCGAGTCTCGCACCGGGCTGCGGTCGCCCGCACGTACGTCATGACGAGCCGGCGCGTCAGAGCAGGCCCAGGAAGCCGTCCGAGCCTCGGGTGCAAGAATAGGTAGTTGTGCGCGACAGCCACTGACGGAGTGTGGGTGCCCGGCCAGAGACGAGACAGTCCGGCCATCAGATCGAGGAAGTTCACCACGACGTCGGCGCCGCGAGTTGCCGAGCGAATCCGGGCCGCCCCCCTCAGGAACGCCGGCGTACGCACAGCCACGTCCCATAGCGTCGCGCCAGCTGATGCGCCTTGGCCGGCCCGGTCGGGCACTTGAGTCGGTGCGTCGAACGTCTCCAGCGGCGCCTGAATTCGACGCCCGAAGTACTCTGGAACCGACCTGAACGGACTGGTGCCGACCAGGACGCGTATGAGGTCGTGCCCGGCGGACCGGAGGAAGCCAGCCAGCGCGAGGGCCTGAGTCATGTGACCCCGCCCTTCTCCCTGGACGACGAATACGACGTTCAGTTCCTGCTCCGTCGCGGCAAGGAGCGGGGGCCAGCTTCAACCTTTCCACTCGTGTCGGGCCTATCTACCTTCGGGCTCCATTTTCGTGGCGCTTCCGGGGGCTCCTTGCCCCTCGTCATACCGAGAGGAACCGAGTGGCAAGCAAGACCGAATCGGGCTTCGACCTCATCATCGTAGGCAGTGGGCCAGGCGGCTACGTGGCCGCAATCAGGGCCTCGCAGCTCGGCCTCCGGGTGGCTTGCGTCGAGACGGAGGCCCTGGGCGGCGTGTGCCTCAACATCGGTTGTATTCCCACAAAGGCCCTGCTCACCAGCGCGCTCCTCGTTAACGAAGTCAGGGATGGGGAAAGGCACGGCATCGTCGCGAAAGACGTGACGTTCGACCTGGGGCCGGCTCAGAAGAGAAGCCGCGGGGTCGCGGACCAGATGCGCAAAGGAGTAGGACACCTCTTCAAGAAGAACGGCATCACCCATGTCGAAGGCTTCGGTCGGCTGAAGGGTCCTGGGAAGGTCGAGGTCGAGGGATCGGACGGCAACAAGACGGTCTACGAGGCAAGCCACATCATCATCGCCACCGGATCACGACCGCGTGACCTGCCGACGCTCACGATCGACGAGGACAGGATTTGGTCGTCCACCGGCGCGTTGATGCAGGAGAAGGCTCCCGCGTCCCTCTTCATTGTGGGTGCCGGGGCCATCGGGATGGAGTTCGCCGACGTCTATCACTCCTACGGCTCTCAGGTGACCATCGTCGAGGCACTCGACCGCATCCTGCCGCTCGAGGATGCCGAGGTCTCGAAGTTCATGGAGCGGACGTACTCGAAGAGGGGAATGGAGATACACACAGGTGCGCGCTTCCAGGAGGCGAAGGTCGGCCAAGGAGGTGTGCAGGTCACGTTCACCGACAAGAAGGGCGAATCACACACGCGGGACGTGGACTACGTGCTGTCCGCGGTGGGTCGCGTACCCAATTCGGGTGACCTCGGTCTCGATACGGCGGGTGTCACCGTTGACGAGCGCGGCTTCGTAGTCGTCGATGAGTTGATGCGGACCAACGTGCCGGGCGTCTACGCCGTCGGAGATGTGGCTGGGAGGCAGCTCCTCGCACACAAGGCGAGCCACGAGGGCATCACCTGTGTCGAGCACATCGCAGGGCAGGGACACGGGACCGTGGACTACTCCAACGTGCCGAACTGTACGTATTGCCACCCGGAGGTCGCATCCGTCGGCCTTACGGAGGAGCAGGCACGGGAGCAGGGACACGACATCGAGGTCGGGAAGTTCCCCTGGGTGGGCGTGGGCCGCGCGGTTGCGGCCGGCCACACGGAGGGATTCATCAAGGTCATCCGAGGTACGCGGTACTCCGAGATCCTCGGTGCCCACATCGTGGGACCCCATGCCACGGAGCTGATCGCCGAGTTCGTCGTGGGTCGCCATCTGGAGTCGACCGTGGAGGAGCTGGAGAAGGCGATGCACCCCCATCCGACGCTGTCGGAGGGAGTGTCCGAGGCGGCGCTGACCTCACTCGGTCGCCCCATACACATCTAGTTCCACCTTCGCCCTGAGCCGCATGAGCCCTAGCCAGTCATCCACCCAAGAGACGGAGAAGGGGCCGCGCGATTGGCCTGAAGGCCAGCGCGCCGCATTGGGACTATGGATCGTGCTCGCCCGTGCCTACTCGACGTTCGGCAAGGCGATCGCCGGCAAGGTCCAAGAGTACGACCTGACCGTTCCCCAGTTCGGGACTCTCGAGGCGCTCTACCATCTGGGCCCCCTTTCCCTCGGCGAGCTCGCGGACAAGCTCCTGGTAACCGGGGGCAACGTCACGTATGTGATGGACCGTCTCGAGGGGCGAGGACTCGTCGCGCGCTACCGCTCCGAGGAGGACCGGCGGGTGGTCCACGCGAAACTCACGCCTGAAGGGTGGGACCTGGTCGCCGACGTCTTTCCGGAACATGCCGAGTACATCGAGCACCTGTGCCGGCACCTGGACGTTGCGGATCAGGAAGCATTACGCGGACTGCTGAAGACCCTGGGGAGGGGCATAGCCGCGACCGACCTGGTGGGGTAGCGCGCCGCCCGGCCGTGTCAGCCGGTGGGGCTGAGCGTGCTTTGGTTCTCGGGGTCGATGCCGCGGATGCTCAGGACCCTCAGTAGCGCCTCACCAATCTTGTTGTTGGGCGTGGAGGCGCCGGCGGTCAGGCCCAACTCGAACGGACCCTCGGGAAGCCAGTCCGCGTCCACGAGCTCGGCCGCGTCGGGATTGAGGTCCGGCTTATGCCGGATCGTTCCTGACTCGACGTCGATGCAATCCGCGTCCTCGACGTGGTACGTACGTGTGTGTTGCCTGCAGAGGTGTGCGAGGTGGTTCGTATTAGACGAGTTATAGCCGCCGATGACGAGCATGATGTCCGGAGGTCGTTTCATCATGTCGGCGACCGCATCCTGTCGCTCCTGGGTGGCGGAGCAGATGGTCCCGAAGGAGCGGTAGTGCTCGCCGGCGAGATCGCTTCCGTACCGCTCGACCATCGCTTGATGGATCTTCACGCCGATGGCCATCGACTCGTTCGCGAGCATCGTGGTCTGATTCGCGACACCGACGAACTCCAGGTCCCGCTCTGGATCGAAGCCCGGTGAAGCCTTCGCCTCGAACTTCGCGATGAAGTCCTCACGGCTGAGCCGTCCCGGACGCTCCGCGATGTAGTCGCAGAGATATCGAGATTCCTCGAGATCTCGGACGATGATGTACTTCCCGTCCTCGTGCTTGTTGACCTGCGAGGCGGTGGCCCGCGACTCCTCGTGTGTGTACTTCCCGTGAATGACCGACGTGAAACCGTCCCTGGCGTAGCTCTCGACGCGTTTCCACACGTGCAGCACAGACCCGCACGTGGTGTCGACGAGGATACATCCGATCTGCCGAAGAGCATCGAAGTCCTGGATGGTGACTCCGAAGGCTGGCATGAGCACGACGTCTTGATTGGTCAGCCCCGAGAAATCGAAGAGCCCTTCGCTGTCCGGATAGATGAAGGAGATGCCCAGGTCCGTCATCCGCTGGTTTACGTGCGGATTGTGGATGATCTCGCCGACGAGGAAGATGCGTTTGTTGGGGAACTCGTGGATCGTCTCGTACGCGTAGTCGACGGCTCGGTCCACGCCGTAGCAGAAGCCGAACTCCTGAGCGAGTCGCACGCTGACGTCGCCGAAGCGGTCCTCGTAGCCGCGCGCCCTGATCCGCTCGACGAGCGCCGACTGATACTCGGCGTCGATAAGGGGTCTCAGCTCCTTCTTGAGCCCGAATCCCTTGCGAAAGTAGGTCTGCTCTACGGTCACGTCGCTGTCGGTACGAGAAGCGAGGTCACGTCGGGCGACCTCTCGGAGTGACCGGTAAGCTACCGGGCCGGTGAACGGCCAGGAACCCCGATCGCGCGGCTCAGGGTACAGCCTCCATGACCGTTCTCGGGCGTTTGGCGCTTTTCTTCATCATCGTACCGGTGGTGGAGCTGGTGCTGCTCATTCAACTGGGCCAGATAGTCGGGCTTTGGCCGACCCTCGCCCTCGTCATTTTCACCGGTGTCACCGGGGCAGCGCTGGCTCGACTCGAGGGCCTTCGCGTCCTGTTCCAGTTCCGGTCGGAGCTCGCGTCGGGGAGGCTGCCGGGCCAGGCGCTTCTCGACGGCATCTCGGTACTCGTCGGGGGAGCGTTCCTCCTCACTCCCGGGATCCTCACCGATTTCGCGGGCTTCGCGCTGCTCCTGCCGACTTCGCGACGTTGGATTCAGAGGCGGGTGCGTCGTGCCCTCGAGGGCCAGATCAAGGCAGGGACGATTCGGGTGGTAAGCATGGCGCCCGAGTCCTCCCTCGACCCACGCAAGGGGATCGTGATTGAGCCGAAGGATGGCTAGCGGCCCGCATGGATCCCTAGCCGCACATCCAATACCTTCTGCCGCATGAGTTCCGACCTGACCTTCCTCGAGAGCCTCCTCGACGCAGCCGGCCCGTCCGGCTTCGAGGTGCGCCCGGCCCGCGTCTGGCGAAAAGAAGCCGAGGGCTTCGCGTCGAACGTTCATGTCGATGTCAGTGGGAACTCGTTTGCGACGGTGAATCCTGAGGGTTCACCTCGGGTGATGCTCGCCGGCCACATCGACGAGATCGGTCTCCAGATCACCCACATCGACGAGGAAGGTTTTCTCTTCGTGGCGGAGATCGGAGGATGGGACGCCCAAGTGCTGGTCGGACAACGCGTTACAATCCTTACGAAGGCCGACGTGGTCACCGGGGTGGTCGGCAAGAAGGCGATCCACCTCATCGAGCCGGATGAACGGACCAAGGCGTCGAAGACCAAGAGTCTGTGGGTCGACGTGGGGGCCAAGAGTCGCGATGAGGTAGTCGAGCTGGGCATCCGGGTCGGCGATCCCATGGTGCTGGCGCAGCCGATGGTCCGATTGGCCGGGGACCGGATCGCGAGCCGCGCCATCGACGACCGGATCGGCGCCTACGCCGTACTCGAGGCGATCCGCCTGCTGGTGGAAGACCCACCCGCCGCGAGCGCGACTGCGGTCGCCACGGTGCAGGAGGAAATCGGGTATTCGGGGGGCGGCGCCCGCACGAGCGCCTACGTGCTCGAGCCGGACGTCGCGATCGTCGTGGACGTGACCTTCAGCACGGACGTCCCGGATATCGAGAAACGGGAGCTGGGCGAGCACGCGTTGGGGGGCGGCCCAGTCCTCAGCAGGGGCTCGGCGGCCCAAGGAGAGGTCTTCGAGCTGCTCGCCAGCGTGGCGGAGGCCGAGGGCATCCCCTACACCATCCAAGCGAGCCCCAAGGCGACGCGCACCGATGCAGATGGCATCTACCTGACTCGGTACGGCGTGCCCACCGGCCTGGTGTCGATCCCCAATCGCTACATGCATTCACCCAATGAGATCGTGAGTCTCGTCGATGTACACAACACCGCGCGCCTCCTGGCCGCCTTCATTCGGCGCCTCGAGCCCGGTACGGACTTCACGCCGCGATAGTTCGGGACACGTTGACGGCACTTTTCGGGTCATCTACCGTTCGTGCCCACATCCACACCTGAGAAAACGGAAGTCAACATGCTGGAAGCCGGGACCGTCGTTTTAGATCTCCAAGCGATGCGCGACGAGGGGCACCTTTCAGACGCGCTTCTGAGGAGGGCCGTGCGCTCGATCGCCTCGGCCGACGATCGCTACGACTGGGTCGGCGTCTATCTCGTGGGAGAGGGCGAGGAACTGTGGCTCCACAATTACATCGGAGAGCCGACCGAGCACGCGAAGATTCCTGCCGGGACGAGCGTTGCCGGCCGCGCCGTGGCCACCCATCGGAACATGAACGTCAAGGATGTGAGCAAGGAGGAGGGCAACCTCTCCAGCTCCCCCGAAGTCCAGTCCGAACTCATGATCCTCATCCGGGCCGGGGACGAGATCTTCGGCGGCATCGATATCGATTCGGAGGCACCCGCTGCCTTCAACGAGGATGACGAGATCGCCCTCATCAGCATCGCGGACAAACTCGCCGAGCAGCTCGCCGCCGAGCGTCGCTAGCTAGCTAGGCCGGGGGAGGCCCGCTGAGCGAGCACCCGCGCTTCCTGAATGCGGGGAACCCTGGCCCGTTCACATTGGACGGGACCAGAAGCTACCTGGTGGGGGTCCGCCGGGTCGCGGTGATCGACGCCGGGCCGGAGAGCCCCGAGCACATGAGAGCTCTGGCCAATGCCGTTCGCGACGCCGACGAGGTCTTCGTTGTCCTCACGCACGGTCACCGAGACCATGCCCCCGGGGCCTTCGCGCTGGCCGGCGACCTCGGGCTGGAGGTGTGGGGACCGGAGGGGCTGGAGGGCGTCGAGCGGCCGCTGTGTGATGGAGATGTGCTGTCGACGGACTCCGGGGACCTCGTCGCGATCGACACTCCGGGACATGCGCGGCAGCACCTGGCGTTTCATTGGCCGAGCCAGAGGGCGCTGTTCGCTGGAGATCTGCTCCTCGGCCGGGGCGACACGACCTGGGTGGGCGAGTACTCGGGCTGTGTGGCCGACTACCTGACGTCTCTGAACCGCCTGAGCAGCATGGACTTGGCGGCCATCTACCCGGCGCACGGGCCGTACCTGGATGATCCGGCGGAAGCCGTCATTCGGTACCAGCGCCACCGCGAGGATCGCATTCGTCAGGTGGCGGAAGCACTGCGCAAACGGCCCGGAGCCGAAGAGGAGGACCTGGTCGACGTCGTGTATGGCAGCGGCCTCCCGAAAGGGATGCGTCAGGCGGCGGCCCTCTCCATCAGGGCGCTGATGGAGTACGCGCAAACACATCCGGAGCGAGGCTGACCGCTTGGATCCATACTCCGCCCTGGGGTATCCTGCGTCATGAGCGCCCCCGACCCCCGTGTCGTGAAGCGGCTCGGCGAGATCGTCGGGCCCGACCATGTCGTCACCGACCCCAACCGGCTCCTCGTCTATGAGTCCGATGGATTGACCTCGTATCGAGTCAGCCCGAGGGCCGTCGTTCTGCCGGGCTCGACCGAAGAGGTCGCAGCGGTCGTACGGCTGCTCCATGGCGAGGGGATTCCTGTCGTGCCACGGGGTGCGGGCACCGGCCTCTCGGGGGGTGCCCTGCCGACTCCGGAAGGGGTGGTCGTAGGCACGGCGCGAATGAACAAGATTCTCGAAATAGACGTGGAGAATCGTCTCGCGCGGCTCCAGCCCGGCGTCATCAACGCGCGCCTCACCGAAGCGGCCAAGCCGTACGGGCTCTACTACGCGCCGGACCCCTCCTCGCAGAGCACATGCACCTTGGGGGGCAACGTCGCCGAGAACTCCGGGGGGCCACATTGCCTGAAGTACGGCGTTACCCAGCGATACGTCACTGGGCTCACTGTGGTGATGGGGGGCGGCCGGGTGATCCGGCTCGGCGGCGCGGGAAGGAGTCCCGACGGTGCCCTGGACCTGGTGGGGCTGTTCGTCGGATCCGAGGGCTGCTTCGGCCTGGTCACGGAGATCGAGGCGCGACTCCTCCCCGTCGCCGAAGGCGTCCGGACGCTGCTCGGCATTTTCGACACGATGGAGGCTGCCGGACACGCAGTGACCGCCATCATCTCCGAGGGCCTCCTGCCGGCAGCTGTGGAGATCGTCGACAATGCGACGATTCGGGCGGTAGAGGCGTCCGTCTACGCAGGGGGCTTCCCGGTCGATGCGGGTGCGGCTCTGGTTGTCGAGTTCGACGGCACCGAAGCCGGGCTCGACGCCGACGCCGACCGAGCGGAGGCGTGCTGCCACGCCGCCGGTGCCAGCGAGGTGAAGCGAGCGACCGATGCTACGCAACGGGCGGCGCTGTGGAACGGACGGAAGAAGGCCTTCGGCGCGATGGGGCGCATCGCGCCCGACCTGCTCGTCCAGGATGCCACCGTACCGCGCACTCGGTTGCCCGAGGTCCTCGCGCGCATCACCGAGATCGGCGAACGCTTCGAGCTGAACGTGGCGAACGTCTTTCACGCCGGGGACGGAAACCTGCACCCCAACATCCTCTTCGACAGGAACGACGCCGACGAGCTGGATAGGGTCGAGCGAGCCTCGAAGGAAATCATGAGCCTGTGCGTCGAAGTCGGCGGCACGATCACCGGCGAGCACGGCGTGGGGATCGACAAGCGGGGCTACATGCGACTGGTCCACAACGAGGTCGAGCTGAAAGCGATGGCGGCTGTAAAGGATGTTTTCGATCCCGACGGGCTCTTCAATCCGGGCAAGGTGCTTCCCGACGCCCTGACGGGAGAGACGATCCGGGACCCCGCGATGGCGGCACGTTGACCAAGGGAGCGCTCGCCGCCGTCTTGCCCGCGGAGGCCCTAGCGAGCGGAGTTGCCGGCGGAGCCCTGGCCGAGCTCGAAGCGGCCGCGGAAGCGGTGGTGCGTCCCGAATCCACCGACGAGGTAGCGGATACTCTGCAATGGGCGACGACGAACTCTGTCGGGGTCCTTCCGGTGGGATCAGGTGAGCGGTTGCCCAAGAGGAGCGTCCAGGGACGCTTCATCGTTTTGGCGACCGACCGCCTGGCAGGGTTCGAGATCTACGAGCCCGCCGACCTCACGCTCACCGCCAAAGCGGGCACACGCCTGTCCAGCGTGAACGAGGCGCTCGGGGCCCATCGGCAGTGGCTCCCCTTCGATCCACCCGGGGTGGCGAGTAGAACGCTTGGTGGTCTCGTCGCCATGGGAGAGTCGGGCCCGGTCGCGACAGGTTATGGCGAGCTACGCAGTCACGTTCTCGGCGCCACCGTCGTGACTGGGGATGGGCGTGTGTTGCGGCTGGGCGGTCGCGTCGTGAAGAACGTGGCGGGCTTCGACCTGCTCCGCCCGGTCGTGGGCAGCCGAGGGCGCTTGGGTGTGATCACCTCGATTTGCCTGAGAGCCTTTCCCGTCCCGGCCGTCGATCGACTCCTGATTTTTCGGGCCGCCGACGTCGCGGGCCTCGAGGACGTCGCCCGCGCCGTTCGCACCGCGCCGACCATGCCGGCGTCCGTGGTCGTGTGGGCCCCGACGAAGAAGCCGGCCGGCGAAGCAGCGCTTTTAGTGCGGCTACACGGGGCGCTACCCACGGTCGACGCCGACCAGGCCACGCTCCAGCGGTCCGCAGGCGTGGTGTTCGAATCGCCGGCGGATGCCGCGGGCATTTCCGCCACGGTCCGTGACCATGCGATTGATGCCGCGGTGGGGCTTCGCATGTCGCTCTTGCCGTCCCGGCTGTTCGAGGGGCTCGCTGCGGCTCGGGACCGACTCGGCGACATCATGATCGCGGCAGATGCCTACAACGGTTCGGCTCGTCTAGCGGCGGGGGAGGTCGACGAAGCCGCCCTCGTAGGGCTACGCGACGCGGTGGAGGCGCTCGGCGGAACGCTTACGGTCACGCGAGCCGGCGACGGTCACGCACAACCGAGCCTTGGGTCCCGACCCAACTCGGCCGAGCGCGAGCTCGCTGAACGACTGGCAAAGGTGTTCGATCCGGAGGGGGTGTTCTGGCCGTGTCGAGCGTAGCCTCCTCCCCGGCGAGCGACGCGCTCGCCGACGCGATGAGGGCGCAGGCCGACCGCCTGGTCCCCTGCGTCCATTGTGGCTTTTGTCTTCCGGCTTGTCCGACGTACACGCGACTGGGAGACGAGGCGGACTCCCCTCGAGGGCGATTGCACCTGATGAAGGCCGTCGTGGAGGGCCGCCTCGACCCCGCGTCTGAGGCCTTCGGCACGCATATCGATCGCTGCCTCGGCTGCCGCGCATGCGAGCCAGTTTGTCCCTCGGGCGTGGAGTACGGCACCCTCCTCGAGCTTGCGAGACACACGGCGGCGAGTCACGTGCCCCCGGGTCGGCTCACGCGCGGGCTGCTGACCGTGATGGCATCGCCCCCGCTGCGTGGCGCGCTTTTCCTGGGAGGTCGGCTACTCCGGGCCACGGGGCTGGCGGCGTTGGGCGCGAAGTTCATGCCGGCCGTGCGGCCTCTCCGGAACGCACGCCTCGGTCTGGCCATGCTGGCGTCGAGTGCCCCCTGGCGCTTGGCTGGCGTGGGACGGCCCGTCGACGCGGCGGGTGCCAATCCGGGGCAGTCAGCGCGACCTGCCGCCCGTGGCAGCGTCGGATTGCTGATAGGGTGCGTGCAAGATGGACTGTACGCCCACGTGAACGCGTCAACCAGGAGAACCTTAGAGGCCAATGGCTTCGAGGTCGTCGCGGTGGTCGGGCAGGAGTGCTGTGGAGCCC